>Ga0209751_10004494_pt1 | contig 13328 bp, 12 predicted proteins | sample RifCSP13_1_FD_184019 | JGI IMG/M metagenome (GOLD analysis project Ga0209751, IMG submission 184019) | Soil microbial communities from Rifle, Colorado - Rifle CSP2_sed 13_1 (SPAdes) (version 2) | ecosystem: Environmental > Terrestrial > Deep subsurface > Rock core/Sediment | place: Rifle... | reverse complement strand
AGATTTCAGGAAACCTCTTTGAGGGAATTTATTCTGACACACAACGACTTTTTGATCCAAGAGCAGTCTTTGATGATAAAACCCTGCTTTTACATATAACAAAGAAATTTCCAGAGGGTTTCAAAGATTACAAACTAGAAGACAAGGTTGTGAAATTTTGGATCGAAAAAAAATTACCTGCAATAAACATAACCTTGGATACAAATGTTGTAAAGATACCAGCAAATGTAATTGCTAATACAAAGATAGATCCTAAACTGACATCAAAACTTGATGAGCTTGAACAAAAAGCATCAAAGCTTAGAAAGAAAAAACTGTATTAATTATTGAACAAATTCAGTTAATCCGCACTTGCCACATGTCTGTCTGTTCTTGTGCACTGCCATGAAAACTCCTTTGCCGCATCTAGAACACTCTTTTCTTGATCTTTCTGTCTTGTCCCCTTTTACTTTGTAATATTTGTAAACACTAGGACTGGAACCCTTCTTTTCGGTCCTTGCTTTCTTTCCTGGCATTACTTACTATCTTCCTTTTTTTCTTCCTTCTTCTTTTCTTTCTTTTCTACAGGAGCTTCTTTCTTCTCATCTTTGTCTTCTTTCTTTTCTGGTTTAGCTTCTTTTTCGACAGGAGCTTCTTTTGTTTCAGCTGGGGCAGCTTCTTTTGTTTCTCCTTCTGCTTTTTCGCCACCGCCTTTTGCCTTGTCTAATCTTTTGAAAATTGCTGGTTTGACATGTTCTCTTGCAAGTTTTTCATCATCATAAACATAGAACGTGCCAGAAATCACTGGTCTACCAGTGTCATTTTTTAACATTATTGGAACGATTACTTTGCCCTCAAGTTTGAATTGCTTTGCTATCATGTCTACTGCTTCAAGCTTTTTCAGCTTGCCACCAAGCCCCTTAAACGTACAGGTAATCTCTCGTCTTAAGAGAAGCTTGTTTTGTACATCTCTTGTGGTTTCTATCATAGACATGTAATCCCGTCCTCTTGATAGTTCATATAAATCTTAACGGAAATAGCTAACAAATTTAAGAAAATGAATCTTTGTTTGGTTATGGATCGTTTCATGATTCATCTAAAGAATTCAAAATATGTTCCATCCGATTCACATGATCTACTTTTACGTGCACGAGAAATTACATCAAGGATGAAAATTACAATAAGAGACATGAGAGTTTCAAGCAGATATTTAGAATTTGATGTTTCTGTACCAAAAGATATGTTAGAACAATTAATAAAAAAACTAGAACCTATCGGATCACTTGATCATGCAAAACACGTAATTGATGAACCAATAGGAAAAGAAGAAGCAATAGAAAAAGGAAGATACTATTTCAATTACGAAAGATTCTGGGAATCTCATGAAATTTTAGAAGGAGCATGGAAAAAATCTGAAGGAAAAGAAAAAGAGTTGATTCAAGGAATAATACTTGTTGCTGCAGCCTTGGTTCATTATCAGAAAAATGAAAATGAAATATGTCTTTCAATTTTTAATCGCGCACTAGAAAAAATTGGTAACGCTAAAGGTAAATATCATAAAATAGACGTGGATGCTTTGCGTAACAAAGTTTCATCTATGGTAAGAACTGGAGTTCTTGAGACTTTTACGATTTAATGAGCCCAATCGCAGTTTTTATCACATCTGCACCAGCAAGTAATCCAATTTTGCCTCTCTTTGCATCTTGTTCAGTAAACCTTGCAGTTCCATCTTTTTTAACTAAATCTCCTGAAACCAATACCGGTACGGGGTCTGCACTGTGACTCTTGTTAATACAAGGCGTAGAATGATCTGCTGAAATTATAATAGCGACTTTTGACGTATCTATGTTATCCAATAACGTTCCAAAAAATCGCTTGTCTATCTCCTCGATGTTTTTCATCTTTCCAATCGCATCTCCTTCATGACCAAACTCATCAGGACCTTTGATGTGAACATATATTGCATTTTGAGTCTCCATCGCCTTGGCAGCTACTCTGGCTTTTTCTTCATAGTCTGTTAACCCGCCTGCATTAAACGTCTTCATCTTCAAAACATTTGAAATTCCAATCTCTACTGGCATGTCGACAACGCAGGAAAAATTCATCGCATGCATTTCGTTAATGGGTGTGAGTTTTGGAAATCTGTTTCCCGCATCACGCAATAAGATGCTGTTTAAAAGTTTCTTGCCTTTTTCTTTTCTTGCTTTGTTAATCTCACTTTTGTTCATTATTGCAATAGCTTGTTCTGTGAACTCGTTGACAAGTGCAGCAGCAAGCTTTGCACTTGGAGACTCGTTTAGCGGAAGGCAGCGCTCGATCTTAAGATAATCCCCAACTGCCTTTGCAACACCCATGCCATCTACTCTTCCATATGATGGATCCGTGTTACTAATTTCAGAAGACAGATGCTCTCCATCACATCTTATCCTGACAACTACTCTGTGACCTATTGTGGGAGCAACAACTACTGAAGCCTTTGGATTTGAAAATCTTATCAGGCGTTCTATCTCAAGTGAAACGCCTAACGTGTCTTCTTTTTCTATCTTTCTTCCTGCCCGTCTGTCAGTTATGATTCCCTCATCGTTTATGGTGGAAAAGTTGCCTCTCAATGCAAGATCTCCATCTCGAAAATCTATTCCAATTCCTATTGCTTCTATCACCCCCCTACCGACATAATCATTGTGCACAAACTTGTACCCTAGCATGTTGAAAACTGCAATATCAGACTGTGGCGCAATTCCTTTTCCAACAGAAATTACCTCGCCTATTGTACCATTTCTTGCAATTTTATCAAGGTTTGGAGTCTTTGCAAAGCTAAGTGGGGTTGATCCTTTTAGATCAGGATGCGGAAGATCGCCTACTCCATCTAAAAGAACATAGATCATGTGAACATCCGAATTGTCAGTAATTTTTATCAGCTCACTTTCCGAGTTTGGTGTGTCACACATAAACTTTAATTTTACAAATCGATCTCTACAAAGGTTTTAAATTACTACCTCCTCGATGTTAACTAATGGGAGATCTACGAAAGGATTACACAATTGAGAGATTTGTTATCGTTTCTCCCGAAAATCACGTCGTAAATGATTCAAAAAAGTGTCCTTTCTGTCCTGGAAATGAAGAGATGACAAACCCGTCTTTGCTTTCTCTTGTAGCAAAGGATGGAATGTTGCAAAGACTGCAAGACAGCGAGGACTATTTTGTTCGAGACTGGTCTGTACGAGTCTTTGAAAGCAAAACCCCTGTGGTAACTACAACTTCGGAAAACTCTTACAGTGACAGACCGCTTTACAGTGAACCAGCCTACGGATATCACTATATCGTAGTAGCATCTGAAAGTCACAAAGATCCTCTTTCATCAATTAGTACAGAACAATGGTCAAATGTCCTTGTCGTAATTCAGGACAGATTGCGCTGGCTCTATACACAAAGGGGAGTAACATATGTGTCAATATACGTAAATCATGGTAAAGAAGCAGGCGGCATTACCCCTCATCCTCATCTAAACATTGTAACATTTTCTACGATTCCTCCAATCATAGAGCAAGAGGCAGAAGCTGCTCACAAAATTCTAAACGAGAAAGGAGTCTGCTCAATGTGTCAGGCAGTTGCCACAGAAACCGGGGGACCAAGGCAGATACTTCAAACTGAAGGCTTTCTTGCCTTTTGTCCTTGGGCTCCATCACATCCATATGAATTTTGGATATATCCAAAAAAACATACAACGAGTTTTTCAAAGATTACACAAAAAGAGATAAACGATCTTTCTCTAATTCTGCGCGCAACACTTGGTGGACTGGCAAATACAATGAAGAATCCATCTTACAACATGGTGTTTCATCTTTCTCCAGAAAAGAAAAACAACAGACAGATTCACTGGCATATCGAAGTTTATCCCCAGTCTGAACACTGGTCTGGGCTAGAAAGAGGATATGGTGTTTTTCTAAACAAAATCACTCCAGAAAAAGCTGCAGAAGAACTTGGCTCTTCTTGCAGAAAAGAACTTGCTGGACTGGTTGGTATTGTTTAAATTATAAATTTAATCTGCCCAATATGTAGTGCAGCTAATGTTTTCCTTTGTATGTGTTGTCACTTCTGCGTGAGACATCATACACCAGCGCAGTACCTGACTCGCGGAAAAAGAGAATTCTATAATCTCCAACGCGAATCCTGTAATGATTGTCATATCCTTTTAGTTTCTTTATATCAAGTCTTGTCATTGGCCATGTAGTTTCAAGTTCTCTTAACGCCTCTTTGATCTTATTCTTAAGAGGAGAAGAAAATACATCGATGTTGTCAGAAATTTCTTTTTTGACTAGAACCTTGATCGTCAAGTTTACCTAGATTGATGAATCTAGGGGGACAAACACCAGTTTGCCTTTTGTCTTCTTGGCATCAAAATTTCTAATTGCCTTAACCTCATACTCATCAGGATTGTCTTCGTGCATCATACTTTTCTCTATCATTTTCTGCAATTTTGCAATCTTCATGTTAAGAAGTCTTATCTCTTTATCAGTAACTCGTCTGTAGAGGTGAAATTGTTTCATAATTTTTCTAATCTCCCTGTGTGGTTCCATTCTAGTTTCCATTGAATGATTATTTTATCATCGATCGGCTAAAAAGGGTTTCTGGTTCATGAAACAACAGTTCTCGATATTCAACTCGTGACAATTATTCTCTCATGATCTGTCAGTCTATTGAAAAACAATCCACCGTTTTGCACATCAAAATTTTTTTAATAATCATTACCCCATCCATTACATACACAACACTTGGTTTATTTATTGACCTAGAAAATCATACTTTATGGCAATTGAGAAATGGATTGCAGCTGCTAGTCTTGGACTCTTTGTAATGTTTGTTGCTGAAATAATAACAATATTTAATTATCTTTCAAACCCTACTCAAGAAATTCAACCTGGCGGAAAAATACTACAATACATCTCAATTGGAGTCGCGCCTGCTGTGATTCTAGCTGGAACGTCATACTTGCTGTCACGCAGGTTTGGTTCAAGGCTTATTGGTTCGATGATCATTGCTGGCGGAGCAATTCTTTTAGCTGGAATGTATCTTGCAAATCTCATGCTTGCAAAGATACCTTTTCAATATCTTGTAACCGAAGTAACAGTTACACCGCCTCTTTTCATGGCAGTCTCCATACCAGTAATGATAGTGGGCGCACTTTTGTTTAGATTAAAACCAAAACCAAAAAAAATATACTACTAGTTATCAAATCTCATGGAATTAGAGTGGCGCTTGAAACCAATCTTTTCATAAAATGGTATCAAATCGTCAGTACAGTCTAGAATTGTTTTGTAACAGTCTTTCTTTTTTGCGTATTCAAGGAGTACTTTTACAATCTTTTGGCCAATGCCCTTGTCCTTGTATTTTTTTCTGACAGATACGTCCTCGATGTGGCCAACCTTGCCGCCATCATGAATGAATTTTTGCTCAATAAATATAGCGGCAGTTCCTACAACCTTTGAATCGAATATTGCGACATAGATCTTGTAATTTTTATCTGATTTTATTTTTTTAAAAACCTCCTTTGCCTTTTTTGGGCTCAAACCACTTGCCTTTCTTAGAGAGTCAAGTGACTCTAAAAAGCCATTAAAAAGATCCTTTTCTTTTAATTCGCGTATTTTTATTTCATCCATGGTATGACATCAAATCTTCCCAAGTTTTCCAAGATGGTGCTGGTAAGCTTGCCTGTATGAATTCTTGTCTCCAATATCCATGAAACCTTTTTTTATCATATATCCAATTACCTTGTCTTTGCGTGCCATGACTTTGCTTATGACCTCATCCATTCCAAATGGTCTGTTTGGCGGTATTACTTTGAGAACACTAGGCTCCATGACATAACATCCAATGTTGATCTTGCCTTTGATCTCTGGTTTCTCTCTCCATGTAGTAACTTTGCCATTTTTGTCAGTCTCTATGAATCCGTACTTTAGCTTTGTTTTGTACTCTGACAATGCCATTGTTATTGCAGGTTTTTTCTTTTTGTGATGATATATCATGCTTTTTAGATTAAAATCAAAAATGGAATCGCCATAAACGCATACAAAGGTGTCATCGATGTATTCTTCAGCTGTCTTTAGCTGGCCTGCAGTGGCAAGTGGTCTGTTTGATATGGCATATTGTATATCTACTCCAAACCTGCTTCCGTCCTCAAAATAATCCTCGATTGATTTTCGTAAATAGCTGACACAAATAACAATTGAATCTATCTTGTTTTTTTTGATCCAGTTTATGAGATGCTCAAGTAATGGTTTGTCTCCCAGTGGCAGCATTGCCTTTGGAAGAAAAGTTGTGTATGGTTGAAGCCTAGTGCCTAGTCCACCTGCTAGAATTACAGCCTTCACAAATTTTGGTTAAGATTCTAGGTATTTATTGTGAACGGATGATTCTTCAAATAATTTTGGCAAGCTTATCCAGTACGTCTTTTTTCCAAATATTATGATCATAGGTTCTTTTCCAATATCACCTGTATGATATACTAAATCAGGTGCCTTTTTTGTATCTTTGATTATTCCCTTTATTCCCCATGAGACTGTTCTTCCTTCTTTTGATTTTGTTTTAGAAGGCTCGTCAGATCTTTGATAACTTTTTACCAAGAGTTTTTTTGTCTTTGCTTTTTTTATAAATTTTTTATCAAATCTTATGTTAATAGCTGATCTTGTAGCTGGAAACTTTGATACCATTTCTAATAGTGCAGAGCCCACATGCCTTGAACCTCCATACTCTAGGTTGCCTGCAGGAATAATTGATCTAGAAGCCTTGACAATCCTGCCTGACACTCCTAGTATATCATTTATTGATCTTGGATTTGGTTTTGAAAATACAAAGTTTGTCTGCACCTCTGGGATTATCTTGTATATGTTTTTTATTTTTGTAAGAGTTGAAATTGCCTCCGACAGTTCTTTTTCTATCTTATCTTTAGTATCAACACTTACAATTGTAACTCCTTTTCCTATCTTTTGTGAATTTCTAATTGATTCTGTTGTAAACTCTTTTGCAAATCTTACTGCGTCTTTCAGGCTCTTGCCTTTTGCCAAAGCCACAGCAAGTGAGGCTGAAAAAGTGCATCCGCTGCCATGAATTGTAACTGGGATCTTTTTTGAAGAAAAAGAATAAAACTTGGAATCTCCCAAAACAAAGTCTCTTGAGACATTTCCATGCAAATGTCCTCCCTTGACTATTACATTTTTTGCCCCAAGATTATGAATTTTATTTGCAGCTTTTCTCACGTCCTGCTCGTTTTTAATTTTTACACCTGAGAGTTTCTCAGCTTCAAAAACATTTGGTGTTATGATATAAGATAATGGCACAAGGAATTTCTTGAAATCATTAAATGCCTCTTTTTGTAATAGTGTTCCCCCTGTTGTTGATTCAAAGACTGGATCTAAAACTATAGGAATCTTTGTTTTTTTAAGCAAGGAATAAACTGTCTTTATTATTCCAGAGCTATACACCATTCCTATTTTTATCATATCAATTTTAAAATCTGACAAGACTGATTTTAGCTGGCTTTTTATCATGCCATTTGAAACTGTTTCAACTCTGGAAAATTTTTTCGTGTTTTGACTAGTTATTGCAGTTATTACACAAAGACCGTATACACCTAGAGATGAGAAGGTCTTGATGTCAGCTTGTATGCCAGCACCAGAAGATGGGTCAGAACCGGCTATCGATAAAATGTTCATTAATCTATGTTTCCAGAGCTCTTGTTTAAATTATGATTATTCTCCCTTATGCCAGAAATTGGATTCATTTTAGCCGTATGGATCATCGCGTTCTTTTGGTTTGTTGTAATAGTCTCCTAATTGGTTCTCATCACAGGTGCAGGATCCAAGGGTCTTTTTACAGAACCTGCAGCGTTGAGCCATTTTCATGATTTAAAAATCCAAGGTATTAAAATCATTATTTCCAGCAAATCGTCACTGCTGTATGGATCAGCTTTTTTTTTGTACAGGAATTCTTTAGATCTTGAAAGAATTTCATTTCTGTTCGGTGTATTCCCAACTTTGGTAGACATGGTTTTTATAACATAATTCGATCCTTTACTGATACAAAAAATAGTGAAATAGATGGATCAAATTAAAGATAAACTTAGGAAAATTACGAGTCTGCTTTGCGCAGTACTGCTCTTAACTGGAACACTAGCTATTGCCGTTCCAATGTCAATGCCAGTTGTTCTTGCTCAGGTAAGTGAAGAGACCTCTACGACTGATACAAGCTCGACAGAACCAGCAGCTGAAACCACAACAGAACCAGCAGCTGAAACCACAACAGAACCAGCAGCTGAAACTGCAACAGAACCAGCAGCTGAAACCACAACAGAACCAGCAGCTGAAACCACAACAGAACCAGCAGCTGAAACTGCAACAGAACCAGCAGCTGAAACTGCAACAGAACCAGCAGCTGAAACAACCGAATCAACTGATCCAGCCGTTATAGATTCTATTCCAATAGAAACAACTGGCTCACTAGAACATGATGCAATTGAGATAGGTCAGCCAGTAACTTGGACCCAAACCGTAGAACTTTCAGCTCCCAACGCAGTAGCGATAGAGGTGCCAGCTGATGCAGAAATCACTGACGTTCAAACATCGAGTGGTGAAACTTTAGACTCATTTGCAGTAACAATAACAGATACAGCTCCTGCAGATACCACAGTTGTATCAATATCAGATCCTGAAATGCTACAAGATGGAGCTGACACAACACTTGCTGTCATTGATCAGCCTGCAGATGCTTACAACATTTCATTTGAAACTCCAGCACCATATACAGTAGAGCAAGATACTTCAACTGAAGATTTGTACCAAAAAGAGGTCACTGTTGCACATGATTCTGCGTTACACTATACTGATGTAAAATCATATTCTGATATTCCTGAAGATTTGGTTTCACAAGGTGTAGAGCTTAAGCTATACTGGATGGTTGATGGTGTAAAAACTGATGTGACATCAGATCCAAGATTTTCAGTAACATTTGTTGATACTGATGAAAATGGAATTACAGACCAGATGCAGTGGATAGTTCCACAGCTTTCGGAACAAACTTTCGTAATTGAAGGAATAATTATTGCTACACATGCAGAACACTTGGATTCTGCAAGAAACTTTGTTGAAGATGTTTATGACCAAGTAAAAGATAGGGACGGCGTCTTTACAAGTGAGATTCCAGCTGGCGATTATATCCGAGTAACGTTTGAGCAGGCTCTAACAAACGAAAATGATATTACAATTTTTGCAAAGAGCAGCTATTCTGATAGTACAGTAGAAGTTTATGAGAAAGACTCGAACACACCCCTTGCTGCTTTTGGAACAATTTCCGAAGAAGGAGTGTATCAAATCCTACTAACTAACCTTGTTGGGAGCCAATACACTTTTGATTTGAAAGTAATTGGAAGTCCTGTAGAGTTTGATTATGTTATTGATCCTTGTAATAACGGGTGTGACATTACAATAAGAAAGAATACGGTACTAGATGACTCACAAGACTTTTCATTTACAACTACAGGCACTGGCCTGAGCGCATTTAGTTTGGATGATGATAGTGATATTACATTGCCAAATTTCAAAGTCTTCACTTCTTTAGCAAATGGTGGATATACTGTGACAGAAGGGACTGTAGTTGGTTTTGTATTGACAGATATTTCCTGTACTACTTCTGGTTCTCCTCCTGTTACCTGGGTTGAAGACCTTAGTACACGTACAGTCACAATAACCATACCCAGCGGGAGCAATAGGGATATTGACTGTACTTTTACTAACGAAATGGTGAGCAAGATCAAGATAACCAAGCAGACTCTACCAGACGGTGACACTACAAGCTTTACATTCACTGGTGAATTCAATGATGCAATTTCAGATGGTGGAATGTTAATGAAAAATGTTCCACCTGGATTCTACTCTACAACAGAGATAGTTCCAGCTGGATGGGTACTGACTGATATCACTTGTAGCGATGACAGCTTTAACGATGAAATCACTGGCCAAACAACATTTAATGTGCAACCAGACGAGACTGTCGAGTGTATTTATCTAAACAGCAAGCTAGGCAAGATCAAGATAACCAAGCAGACTCTACCAGACGGTGACACTACTAGTTTCACATTTACTGGTGAACTTGCAGATGTCATATCAGACGGTGGAATGATAATGAAAGTTGTTGCACCAGGAATATACACTTCAACAGAATTAGTTCCGGCTGGATGGGATCTAACTAGCATCACATGTAGTGATGGAGAGGATCTGACTGGAGCCAGCTCAGGAGATACAGGCACTGGCCAAACAACATTTAATGTGCAACCAGACGAGACTGTCGAGTGTATTTATCTAAACAAAATGCAAGCACGCTTGATAGTTATCAAACATGTAATTTTAGACGACGGTCGTGATGCAACAGCTGATCAATTTACAATGTCTGTTACTGGTACTAATGTATCACCAGCTTCATTCCCAGGTGCAGAATCACCCGGTACAATTGTTGGATTAGATGCAGGACCATATTCAGTCGGTGAGTCAGGACCAGCTGGCTATACTACAAGCTTATCAGCTGACTGTATCGGTTCTATATCTGCAGGTGAAACAAAGACATGTACCATAACAAATGACGATCTACCATTTATCAGAGTCACAGATAGTAGCCTTAGAGAGTTTGATCGTGACTCGGATCCAGACAATGGGCAACAGTTCGGACTCATATTTACACAGGATCCTCTAAATCCAATGGGCTGGAAGCAGAGAGCAAGTAACCCCGGTCAGTTCTATGACAACGTCTTCTTCACTGGGGATGTGGATGACCCAGTCTCACTTGATATCAAGATTCCTTATCCGTATGTAACACAGGGTGCTGTACCAATTCACGTCTACAGCGGTGTTAGCATCGGTGGAAGCGGCGAGTTTGTACCTTCAGGTGATATCACCAGCCAATTTACGATAACCGGGACCATGCCAGACGGATTAACAGCAATGTTCACAACCACACCTAGCGGCGCTTTGGCAATTGTTCTCCCTGACTACCAAGCTTCACCAACAATAGGAGATACTCAAGTAACAATAAATGTATCAGGAACGGTTCCATCATCGGGTCTTGTTTATGTTACAATCCATCTTGACTATGGGCTGAAGAAGACTCCCGGCTATTACAAATGTACAGGTGATAATGCCGACTCTAGTACAGATTGTGTAGGTGAATTCCTTATTCCAAACAACGGCGTCTATAACTTCGCAGTCATGGATCCTGCTACATATGAGACCGAAATAATAAACGTTAATTCATTCAAACATGACCCAGGATTTGCCGGAATAGTTACCGATACAAGTGATCAACCTCAGCAGGGTGTTACAATCAAGATATACAAAGGCACTAGTTTAATTCCTTCCAACCTAATTGCTACGACTACAACTGATAGTGATGGAGTCTACCTACTTTCCTACAAGCATACTGGAAAATCTGCCACATTTACAGTAAAACTAGAAGGTACTACAATCAGTCCAAATCCTGTAAAGGTAACCGTTAAGGCAAACGGTTGGGCTCTAGTAGACTTCATAGTGCCATAATTGTAGATAATTATTACACATTTTTTCTATTATCAATTAAAATTGCAACAAGTTTTGATATGAATTCTTTTCTTCAATCTGGATAAAGATTCGAATCTAAATTCATTTAATTATCATAAAATCAATTGATTATACACAAAAACATAAAAAAACTCTTTACAGGTTATATGATATCATCATAACAAGAAAATAGATCGGAAAATCCCTTTCCAATCATAATTATTAAGTATTGCTCACAACAGCTACTTTACTATTATATAAAATTAATCTTTCTGATTTTTAGTGAAAACATTTAGCTTTGAGATCATGACGCAACTTGACGCAATATGCGTCCAAATACCTATATCAGTTCCAATCATGGAACAAGTAGTGAAACTTAAATCCATCTCAAATCAAAATTACAAGAGGTTACAAAATGAATAATACGTCATACTTTGCGCAAATAAAATTACTTTTGATGATAACTGTTCTAATACTAGGCGCCTTTAGCAGCGCTGCAAACGTATCTGCGGCACCAGGAGGTAATAGTAATGGAGATAATAAAGAGAACAAGGGAAAATCAATCGATAAAAAAGAGGAGAATGTAAACTCAAGTGATGATAATAAAGGTAAAGGAAAATCAAGTGATGTAAATAAAGAGAACAAAGGAAAATCAGATGAAAATAAACAAGGAAAGGAAAACTCTGAGGCAGTTTTAGTTTTATCAAGTTCTACAGTTAAGGGTGTTATATGTCATATCCCGCCAGGAAATCCAGGAAATGCTCATACAATTACAGTGGGTCCTCCAGCAGTCTTAGCACACCTTCGTCACGGAGACTATGAGGGTCCATGTGTCACTACACAAAATCATGATAGAGACGGTGACGGTGTACTAAACAATGTAGATAACTGTCCTACAGTATCAAACATAGGACAAACAAATGCTGATGAAGATACACTTGGTGATGCATGTGATGATGATAGAGACGGTGACGGTGTACTAAACAATGTAGATAACTGTCCTACAGTATCAAACATAGGACAAACAAATGCTGATGAAGATACACTTGGTGATGCATGTGATGATGATAGAGACGGTGACGGTGTACTAAACGGTTCAGATACATGTGCTAGTCCAAACCTTGGAGATGCTGATGGTGACGGAATAGATGATGCATGTGATCCTTTGATTGATTCTGATGGCGACGGTGTACCAAACAGTTCTGATGACTGTCCTAGTATAGCTGACTTGGGAGTAGATCTTGATGGTGACGGAATTGATGACGCATGTGATCCCTTGATTGATTCTGATGGCGACGGTGTACCAAACAGTTCTGATGACTGTTCTGGTCTAGCTGACTTGGGAATAGATCTTGATGGTGACGGAATAGACGATGCTTGTGATGCATCTCTAGATGACACAGATAACGACGGTGTACCAAACAGTTCTGATGACTGTCCTAGTATAGCTGACTTGGGAGTAGATCTTGATGGTGACGGAATAGACGACGCATGTGATCTATTTCCAAACGATACAGATAATGACAACGTACCAAACAGTTCAGATACATGTGCCAGTCCAAACATTGGCGATGCTGATGGTGACGGAATTGATGACGCATGTGATGCATCTCTAGATGACACAGATAACGACGGTGTAGTAAACGGTTTAGACAACTGTCCTCTAGTTGTAAACGACCAGACAGATACTGATAATGATACTGTAGGAGATGCATGTGATCCAGACGACGATAACGATACTTTTGCAGATGGAGCTGACAACTGTCCTCTAGT
>Ga0209751_10004493_pt1 | contig 13328 bp, 12 predicted proteins | sample RifCSP13_1_FD_184019 | JGI IMG/M metagenome (GOLD analysis project Ga0209751, IMG submission 184019) | Soil microbial communities from Rifle, Colorado - Rifle CSP2_sed 13_1 (SPAdes) (version 2) | ecosystem: Environmental > Terrestrial > Deep subsurface > Rock core/Sediment | place: Rifle... | reverse complement strand
CATACAGCAGCATGTACAGCCAGAACGTTTGACCGGCAAACGGGCGGCCTTTCCGTTCCATGCCGAGGAGCATCATCAGGATCAAGAATTCGGCGCCTGCTTCATAGAGCTGTGTGGGATGCAGCGGGATCCCGAGCGGAGTTCCCACGTTGGCCGCCGCGAAAGAATCGGTGAACGTGATGCCCCAGGACCCGGTCGTCGGCTTTCCATAGCAGCAGCCGGCAAACAGGCAGCCGAATCGTCCGACGACGTGACCGAGCGCGATTCCTGGCGCGAAGGCATCGCAGGTCGTCCACAAGGGCAGCCCCGCGCGGCGGATGTACCAGAGCGCGACGGTGACCGCCAGAATCAGCCCGCCATAGAAAACGCCGCCTGAACGCGCAAGCGTGAGGAGTTCAGCCGGGTCCGCCCGAAACACACTGAAGTCGGTCACGACGAGCAGGAGCTTCGCTCCGACGAGCGCGCTGATGATGATGTAGATGCCGAGGTCGAGCACTTTGGCGCCGTCCAGGCCGCGAGCCCTGGCCCTGACCATCGCGAGCTTGAGGCCCAGAAGGTACGCGGCCGCGAGCAGCACGCCGTAGGTGTATATCGTGACTTCGCCGAGGAACGGCACCGTCCACGGCAGCTCAAGCAGTCTTGGATACATGGGTTCGTATACCGAGCATATCGAGAATCATGACGCCGGCGCCCACCGTAATGGCCGAGTCCGCAACGTTGAACGCCCAGAAATGATGGGTCCGCCAGTACACATCGACGAAATCGACGACTGATCCGATGACGACGCGATCGATGAGGTTGCCGGCGGCGCCGCCGATGATGAGCGCCAGCCCTACGCGCGCCATGATCTCATGATGAGCGAGACTGGCCGCGTACATTCCAACTCCCACGAGCGCCGCCGCCGCGATCAGCCCAATCAGCACCGTCTTGAACTGAAAGTCCGCCGTGTTGAGAATGCCGAACGCGGCGCCCGAGTTGCGCACGTGCGTGAAATCCATCAAGCCGGGAATGACGGTGACGCTCGCATGCAGCGGCAGCGTGGATCGGACGACGGCCTTCGTCAGCTGATCCAGCACGACAATCACGATCGGCACCCAGATCTCGAGGCGGCGCGGCGATTCCATCATGCCGCTTGATCGCCCGGCGAGAGAGCGTCCTGGCACCGCTCGCACAAGCCGGCCCAGGCCGGGTCGCTCGAGACCTTATTCACGTACCGCCAGCACCGTTCGCACTTGACGCCGCCCGCTCTTTCGATTGTGACGCGCGGCCATGCGTCGACATTGGCCGGCGCGGGCCGCAGCTCGACCTCGGACACGATGAAGAGCATGGGAAGGTCCTTCGCGTAGTGTTGGAGCAGCGCGAGCTCTTCCGGCGTCGCCGACAGCACCACCTTCGCCTGCAGCGAGCTGCCGATCTGCTTGCTCTTGCGGAGCGGCTCGATGTGCGCCAGCACCTCTTCGCGGGTGGCCAGCAGCTTCGTCCATCGTTCGAGCAGCTCCCCATCGGCCAACGCAGACAGCTCGGCGTCGGACGGGAACAGCGCGATGTGAACCGACTCCTCGCGCGGGCCGGGAACGAACCGCCACAACTCATCGGCCGTGAACGGGAGAATCGGCGCCATCAGGCGCACCAGGCCTTCGGCCATCACGTAGATGGCGGTTTGCGCGGAACGCCGTTGTGGCGACCGGGCAGCGAACGTATACAGCCGGTCTTTGGAGACGTCGGCGTAAAACGCGCTCAGATCGACCGTCGCGAAGGCGTTCAGACCCTGGAACACGGTGGCGTAGTCGTACTCCGCGTAGGCCTTGACGATTCGCTGACCGAGCGCTCCGTAGCGTCCGAGGACGTAGCGGTCGATTTCCTCGAGGCGGTCGAGCGGCAGTCGATCGACGGCTGGATCGAAGTCGTACAGATTCGCCACCAGATACCGAAGCGTGTTCCTGATCTTACGGTACGCCTCGACCGATCGCGCGAGGACTTCTCTTCCGAGGCGGATTTCCTGCGTGAAGTCGCTCATCGACACCCAGAGGCGCAGGATGTCGGCACCGCTCGTCTTGATGATTTCCTGCGGCTCGATCGAGTTCCCAAGCGACTTCGACATCTTCCGCCCATCGTCGGCGACGATGAAGCCGTGCGTGACGACCTGGCGGTAGGGCGGACGGCCGCGCGTGCCGAGGCCGACGAGCAGCGAGCTCTGGAACCAGCCGCGGTGCTGATCGCTGCCTTCGAGATACAGGTCCGCAGGCCACGAGAGCTCGGGCCGGACGGACAGCACCGCTTCATGGCTCGAACCGGAGTCGAACCACACATCGAGGATATTCATTTCGCGCTCGAAGCTCGTCCCGCCGCAGGAAGGACAGGAGAGCCCCACTGGCACAAACTCTTCGACCGGCCGCTCGTACCAGGCGTCGGCGCCGTGCGTCTCGAACACCTTCGCCGCCTTCTCGATGAGGGCGGTCGTCAGCATCGCTTCGCCGCACTTCTTGCAATCGAGCGCCGGGATCGGCACGCCCCAGACGCGTTGCCGCGAGATGCACCAGTCCGGCCGGCTCGCGACCATGTTGTAGATCCGGTCGTGTCCCCACGTCGGAATCCACTGGACCTGGCGATCGATCGCATCGAGTGCGGCCTCACGCAGTGACTTGCCCTGGTCCGGCGCACGGTCCGGCTGAAGCCGGACCTCATCGAGGCCGATGAACCATTGCGACGTCGCGAGGAAGATGACCGGATTGTGGCAGCGCCAGCAGTGCGGGTACTGATGGGAGAAGGATTCACGATGCCACAGGCGCCCGCGTTCTTTGAGCGCCTCCTCGACCTTCGGGTTCGCGTCGAAGACGCGCTGCCCGCCGAAGAGTCCGACCGTGTCGAGGAAATGTCCAGCGGGTCCGATCGGCGCATAGATCTCGAGGCCGTACTTCACGCCTGTGTTGAAGTCGTCGGCGCCATGGCCCGGTGCGGTGTGCACGGCGCCCGTTCCGGCATCGAGCGTTACGTACTCGCCGAGGACGCCGACGGAGTCGCGATCGTACAGCGGGTGGCGGAAACGGACGCCTTCGAGCGCGTTGCCCTTCATGCGTGCCACCGGTTGATCGAAAGCGCGGCCGACGACCTGTCCAACTGCCGGCGCCAGCGCCTCGGCAAGGATCACCGCGCGTCCATCCACGTCGTACGCCGCGTAGTCGAATTCGGGATGAAACGCGACGGCAAGGTTCGACGGGATCGTCCAGGGCGTCGTCGTCCAGATGAGCACCGACACGCTGCGGCCTGCCAGCGCCGGCACCCGAGCCGCCAGATCGCTTTGACTCGACGGCGCCAGCGGGAACTCCACGTAGATTGACGGCGACGTGTGATCGTCGTACTCAACCTCGGCCTCAGCGAGCGCGGTACGACAGTGGATGCACCAGTGGACCGGCTTCTTACCCTTGTAGACGAGCCCCTGGTCGACGAATGCACCCAGCGCGCGCGCAATCGCCGCCTGATACCGAAAATCCATCGTGAGGTACGGGTCCGCCCAGTTGCCGAGGATGCCGAGCCGCTGGAATTGCGCGCTCATCGCGCCGACGAACCGCTCGGCGTACGCGCGGCAGGCGCGGCAGAAATCGGCGACCGACATCTCCCGTTTCTTCGGCCCCAGCTCGCGGTCCACCTGCAATTCGATCGGCAACCCGTGGCAGTCGTATCCCGGCTCGTACGGCGCGTTATAGCCGGCCATCGCCCGCGATTTGACGACGAAGTCCTTCAGGATCTTGTTGAGCGCCGTGCCCATGTGGATATTGCCGTTGGCGTACGGCGGGCCGTCGTGCAGGACGAACTTCGGCGCATCCTTGCGGCGCGCCTGAATCTTTCCGTAGAGATCCATCGCGGCCCAGCGCGCGAGCGTTTCCGGCTCGGTCGTCGGCAGACTCGCTTTCATCGGAAAGTCGGTGCGCGGCAGGTTGACGGTGTCTTTCCACTCAGGCATGGGTATCAGACGATTCTATAATGAACTGATGACCAACCCGGCGGACGCGCGGCAGCTCGATAACGGGCTGAAAGTGATCGTCCAGGAAGAACACACCGCGCCGCTCGCATCGGTCTGGTGCTGGTACAAGGTCGGCTCCAAGGACGAGCGGCCTGGCCTCACCGGCGTCTCGCACTGGGTCGAGCATATGAACTTCAAGGGGACGACCAACATCCCCCGCGATCAGGTGAAAGGGATCATCGAGCAGTTCGGCGGCAGCTGGAACGGCTACACGTTCATCGACCAGACGACGTATCTCGAGACCGCCACGCGGGAGGCCCTCGACCGCATGCTGTTCGTCGAATCGGAGCGCATGGCCAACTGCCTCTATCATCCCGACGATTGCGAGTCGGAGCGGTCGGTGATCATCTCCGAGCTCCATGGCAGCGAAAACGATCCCGATCAGCTGCTCGATCAGGAGCTGACGGCGACCGCATTCAAGGCGCATCCGTACCGGCATCCCACCATCGGATGGATCTCGGACTTGGAATCGATGAGCCGCGACGACCTCTACGGGCACTATCGCCGCTATTACGTGCCCAACAACGCAACCCTGGTGGTGGTGGGCGATGTGGACACCGACGAAGCGCTTCGGCGCGTCGAGCATTATTTCGGGGGGATTCCGGCCGGCGAGGCCGCGGCGCGGCTGCGCATGGTCGAACCGGAGCAGACGGGCGAACGCCGGCTCACGATCCGGCGCAGCGGAACGACCGCCTATCTGAAGGTGGGGTACCACGCACCCGGTGTGGCCGATCCGGGCTTTCTTCCGCTCCTCGTTCTCGATGCGGTTCTGACGGGCGCGAAGGGGCTGAACCTCTGGTCCAGTTTCCGCGTGCCCCCGCCGCAGCGCAGCGCCCGGTTGTATCGCGGCCTCGTCGAGCGCGGCCTTGCCTCATCGATCTCCGGCTCGCTGCTGCCCACCGAGCAGCCGTTTCTCTATACCGTTTCGGTGACCGCGACCGACGGGACTGCGCTGGCCAGCGTGGAATCCGTGCTGCTTGAAGAGATGGATCGCGTGCATCGCGAAGGCATCACAGCCGGAGAGCTTGTGCGAGCGAAGGCGCAGCTCAGAGCGAGGCTGGTGTTCGAGAGCGACAGCATCACGAACATTGCGCATCAGCTCGGCTATTTCGAGACCATCGCCACCGTCAGCCTGTTCAATTCCGTGCCGGAGCGCATCGCCGCGGTGACCGTCGACGAGGTGGGCGCCGCCGCGCGGACGCTGCTCGGCAACGCCAATCGGACGATCGGATGGTTCGACCCGGTGCAGGCATTGTGAGACTTCAGACTTCAGACTTGAAGGTTGGCCCGGGTCTGGCCCCGACCCGGGTGGCCTTCGACAACGGCGCGGTCTTTCTCGGCAAGCGCACCCGTACGACACCGGCCGTCGCCATCAGCCTGGCGATGCGGGCAGGCTCGATCTGCGATCCCGATGACGCAGCGGGCGCGACGTGGCTGCTCTCGCGCGTGATCGATCGCGGGACCGCGACGCGATCGGCGCTCGATATCGCCGAGGAGCTCGATAACCGCGGCATCAGCCTGACGATCGCGGTGACGCGGCACATTCTGTCTCTCGTCTGCACGTGCCTCGCGGAAGATTTCGAGCCGGTGTTCTCGCTCCTTGCCGAAATGCTGATGCAGCCGTCGCTTCCTGAAGACGAAATCGCGACGCGCAAAGGCGAGGTCGTGACGGCGATTCGGCAGGACGAGGACAATCCGGCCGTCCGTGCGACCGAATCGCTGATGGCGCTGCTGTACCCGGACGGTCATCCATATGGCCGCCCGACGAAGGGCGCCATCGACGTTGTGGAGAGCTTGACGCGGGAACGGCTGCTGCGGCTCCATGCGGATCGCTTTGCCCCCGGCGAACTCACTGCCGTCATCGTCGGCGACGTCGAGGTGGATCGTGCCCGCGATCTCGTCGAGCGTGCGTGTGGCGACTGGCGCAAGCCGCGGCCGGCACCCGTTCCGCTTCCGGCGCCGGCGACCAGGAGCAGCCGGCGGCGCCTGGTCATTCCGATGATGAACAAGGCGCAGACCGAGATCGCCTACGGCTTCACGACCATTCGTCGCGCCGACCCCGCGTACGAGGCGCTGCGGCTGATGAACAATGTGCTCGGCCAGTACGCTCTTGGCGGCCGGTTAGGGAACAGCATCCGCGAGCGGCAGGGCATGGCGTACTACGTCTCCAGCGCGGTTGACCCGAATGTGATCGAAGGTCCGCTGCTGATTCGCGCAGGCGTCGGCCCGGCAGACGTCGACCGTGCGGTCGCGTCGATTGACGAGGAGTTGACCCGTCTCGTCCGGGATGGCCTTACTGCCAAGGAGATCGATGATTCGCGTCGGTATTTGATCGGTTCGATGCCGCGCGCGCTCGAAACCAACGCGGGCATCGCCACGTTCCTGCAGGCGGCGGAGTTCTTCGGGCTGGGGACCGACTACGACGTTCGTACGCCGGAATTGCTGCGCGAGGTGACGCTGGACGAGGTGAATACGGTCGCGCGGCGCGTCATCGATCCCGCGCGCGCGACGCTCGTCATCGCAGGGCCTTACAGCGAAACATGAAATTGCAGTGACTCGAGCCGTTCTTTTTGATGTTGATTTCACGCTGATTGAGCCCGGCCCCATGTTCCGGGCCGGAGGGTATCACTCCTTCTGCGCGCGGCACGGCATACAAGTGGACCAGTCGCGGTTCGACGCGGCGGTGGCGAGCGCCGCGGCAGTGCTCGACCGCGCCGGGGACACGCCGTACGACGCGGCGCTCTTCATCGCGTATACCCGGCACATCATCGAGCAGATGGGCGGCGCCGGCGCGAATCTCGATGCGTGCGCCCGCGAGATCTACGACGAGTGGGCGTCGTGCCAGCACTTCGAGTTGTATGACGAGGTGCCGGCCGTGCTTCACGCGCTCGCGGGCAGAGGCCTGCGCATCGGCCTGATTTCGAACTCGCACCGCTGCCTCGAATCGTTTCAAGCGCACTTCGAGCTGGGGGGCCTGATCGACGCGACCATCTCATCGGTCGACCACGGCTTCATGAAGCCGCATCCGAGCATCTTCTCCGAGGCACTGCAGCGGCTGGGCGTGCAGCCCCCCGAGGCCCTGATGGTCGGCGACAGCGTTCGAGATGACATTGAAGGCGCGCTTGCGGCCGGCATGCGCGCGGCGCTTGTCCATCGGTCGGGCGCTCCGCATGGTCGTGCTCCAGAGCTGGCTGCGCGGGGAGTGCCGATTATTCGGTCGCTCCGGGAGCTGGTGGATCTGATCTAAGGTCCGGCTGAAGCCGGACACTACGGAGGGTCCGGCGCTAGCCGGGCGGCCACTGCATCGATCGACCGCCCAGCAGGTGCAGATGGATGTGAAACACCGTCTGGCCGGCGTCCCGGTTCGTGTTGAACACCGTCCGATACCCGCCGGCGGCGATGCCGCGTTCCCTGGCGATCGCTGCGGCGCGTCTCGCCAGCTCGCCCACGATCTGATCGTCGCCCGGCGCCAGCTCGTCGAGCGAGGCAATGTGCCGCTTCGGTACGATGAGCACGTGCGTTGGCGCCTGGGGGTTGATGTCGTCAAAGGCCAGCACATGATCGTCTTCGTACACGATCGATCCCGGGATCTCTCGCTTGACGATCTTGCAGAAGAGGCAGTCGCTCATGAAAAGCTCCATCACGGAGGACAGGACGTCAACGTCTCACAACGACGGCGGTGCGGGCGATGCCCTGTAGATCTCGCCGCAGCTCGAGCAGTCTGAGGCCGTCGGTGCCCGCGATCAACGACTCGATCCGCTCGTCCTGACCCAACCCGAATTCGAACAGCAGGCAGCCGCCAGGCCGCAGGTGAATCGGCGCGCCATTCACCAGCCGCTCGACGAGGTGGAATCCGTCGGCGCCGCCGTACAGGGCGACGTCGGGTTCGTGGTCACGAACTTCCGGCTGGAGTCCGCGCCTGTCGCGCTCAGCCACATAGGGAGGATTGCACGCGATCATATCGAATGGCCCTTCAAGGCCATCGAGCAGATCCGCGCAGCGAAATTGAATGCGGTCGGCCACGCCGTGGCGCGCGGCGTTCTGCCGTGCGACCTCCAGCGCGGCGCTCGAGATGTCGGTCGCGATGATTCGGGCCGCGGGCCGCTCGATCGCGAGCGCGACGGCGAGGCAGCCGCTTCCGGTACCCAGGTCGGCGGCCTTCAGGCTGCGGTCCGGATCGGGAAACAGCTCGAGCGCGACCTCGACGATCAGCTCGGTTTCGTGGCGCGGGATCAGCACGGCGGGAGAAACCTCGAACGGCAGCCCCCAGAATTCCTGCCGGCCGACGATGTAGGCGAGCGGCTCGCGGCGGAGGCGCCGTTCGACGAGCGCTTCGTATTGGCGCACGAAATCGGGCGGCTCGGGATCGTGTCCGCACGTGATGAACCGCTCGGCTGACCATCCGAGGACGAACTGGGCGAGCAGCCGCGCATCGAGCTCGGCCCCTTTCGAGGAGAGCCCGGCATCGCGGAACCGGCCGCGCGCCTCAGCGACGTGCTGATGGATGGTATTAGGAGACAGCGGTCGCGTCTCTCAGCTTTTCGGATTGGTAATGGGTGGCCAGATGATCCAGCAGCTCGGCGAGGTCGCCGTTGAGGACCTCGGTCATGCGATGGGTCGTGAAGTTGACGCGGTGGTCGGTGATCCGGCTTTGCGGGAAGTTGTAGGTCCGGATCTTTTCCGAACGCTCGCCGGTGCCGACCTGGCTGCGCCGGTCTTTCGCGATCGACTCCTGCTGCTTGCGCAGCTCCATCTCGTACAACCGCGACCGCAGCACCTTCATCGCCTTCGCGCGATTCTTCACCTGGGATTTTTCGTCCTGCTGAGAGACCACGACGCCGGTCGGAATGTGGGTGAGACGAACGGCCGAATAGGTCGTGTTCACGCTCTGGCCGCCGGGTCCGCTCGAACAGAACGTGTCGATGCGGAGGTCCTTTGCATCGATCTGGACGTCCACTTCCTCGGCTTCCGGCAGGACGGCTACCGTGGCTGTGGACGTGTGAATGCGCCCGCTCGCTTCGGTCTCCGGCACGCGCTGCACGCGGTGCACGCCGCTTTCATACTTCAGCTTGCTGTACGCGCCTCGGCCTTCGATCGTGGCGATCACCTCTTTGAGGCCGCCGACACCGGTGTCGCTCGACGACATCAGCTCGAGCCGCCATCCCTGCCGCTCGGCGTACCGGCTGTACATGCGAAACAGCTCCGCGGCAAAGAGCGCGGCTTCATCACCGCCGGTACCGGCGCGAATCTCGAGGACGACATTCCGTTCGTCGTTCGGATCTTTGGGGATCAGCAGAAACTTCAACTCGGCGAGCAGGGCGTCGCGCCTGGCGGCGAGCGACGCGACTTCCTGTGCGGCCAGCTTGCGCATGTCGGCGTCGCCCGACGCCGCAAGCTCCTCGGCCTGCGTCAGGTCCCGGATGACGGCCTTGTATTCGCGAAAGCACGCAACGAGCGTCTCGATTTCCGAGACGGCCTTCGCGTGCTTTCTGAATTCGGACGGATCACTCTGGACCTGGGCCGTGCCCAACAGGTTCACGAGCTCGTCATACCGCTGCTCGACCGCGCTCAACTTATCGAACATGGGAAAACGTCAACCTCCAGAAACCGGCGGCAAGAAAGCCACTTCGTCGCCTTCGCTCAACACCTGATCCATCCGTGCGTAGTCTGCGTTGACGGCGGATGAGATCGACCGCTCGTACCGTCCGAGCTCGGGATATTCGCCCGCGAGCTGGCGCCACACGCTCTCGATCGTGGCGCCCTGCGCGATATCGCGCGTGAGCTCGGCCGCACCCGCGATGTCCCGGAGCCCGGCGAACAGCCGGACGGTTACGCGCATGCCACGCGCTCCGCCTCGGCGCGCGCACGCGCGTCTTCAGGATCGGCGGTCGCTCCCTCAATCCACACGTCGCCGCCTTCGAAGAACTCGCGCTTCCAGACAGGAGCAATCTGCTTCACGCGTTCAATGACGTACCGGCACGCGGCGCAGGCCTCGGCGCGATGCGCGGAAGCGACCGCGATGGCGACGCTGGCCTCCCCGATTTCCAGCCGTCCGATGCGGTGGTGCAGCGCGACCCGTGTCCCCGGCCAGCGCTCCTGCAGTTCGCCCGCGATCCTGGCGAAAGCCTTCAACGCGAGCGGCTCGAACGCTTCGTATTCCAGATGTTGCACCCGGCGGCCAGCATTGTGATTGCGAACCAGCCCCAGAAACGTCACGACGGCGCCGTCGGCGCCGCCCCGATCACCAAGCGCAGCCACGAGCGCGTTCAGCTCGAGCGGAGCGGGACCGATGGCCAGAAGGGGCATACGTTCAGTATACCGAGGTCCGGTGAGGGTCCGGCTGAAGCCGGAACTACGTACAGGGACGCACCGTCAGCCTAGTGTCCGCCTTCAGGCGGACCGTGTTGCCAGAAATGATTGAGCACACGGGCGCCGTGGCCGATGGCGATGCCGTGCGCGATGGCGCCGGCGACATACCGCTGGGCGCGGCCGGCCGCCATGGCGAGCGGTTCGCCCAGCGCGAGCCCGGCCGCCAGCGCCGACGCAAAGGCGCAGCCGGTCCCGTGCATGCCATGACCGCCGCCGGTTCGGACCCGCGGTATTTTCAGCTCGGTGAACGACGCGCCATCGAAGAGCAGGTCGACGACGACATTGCCATCAGGGCCATCATCATGGCCCCCCGTGATGACGACGGCCGCAGCACCGATCTCGTGAATGCGTTCGGCCGCACGACGACGATCGTCAAACGATGCGATCCGGCGGCCGCTCAATACTTCCGCCTCGGGAATATTCGGCGTCACGACCCGCGCGCGTGGCAGCAGTTCGAAGCGGAGCGCCTGGATGCCGTCCTCGTCGAGCAGGCGTTCGCCGCTCGATGACGCCAGCATCGGATCGAGAATCACGAGCGGCAGATCCAGCTCTTCGATCGCCGACGCCACTGCTTCGACGATGGCCGCTGTCGCCAGCATGCCGATCTTCGTGGCGTCGATGCGGATGTCGCCGGCGATCGCTTCGATCTGCGCCGTGACGAGGTCTGCGGACAATGCCGCAGCGGTGATGACGCCGCGTGTGTTCTGGGCCGTCACGGCGGTGATGGCGCTCGTTCCGTACACCCCGAACGCGGCAAAGGTTTTCAGGTCCGCCTGGATCCCTGCGCCGCCGCCGGAATCGCTGCCTGCGATGGTCAACGCGTGGCGCATGGGCTTACCGGGACGCGCGCGGGACGATGACCACGGGGACCACGGGGGCCCTGCTGAAGACGAGAAGGAACTGAAACTGATTGACGCGAGGTTCCCGCGCGACCAGTTCCAGCCCCGCCGCCGCCGCCGCTTTGATGACGGCCTCGGCATCGACGCGTTGATCGCGCGAGGGTCCGGGCCCACCGCCGCCGGGATTGAAATCGACGACGCCGACCCGGCCGCCGGGCTTGAGCGACAGAGCGAGGCGCCGAAGCAGCACGACAGGATCGGCGGGAGGAATTTCCATTTCACGATAGGCGTCGACGATCAATGCGGCGTTGATGTCCGAAGGCAACCGCGGATCGTTGGCGGTTCCCAGCACGGGTTGCACGTTTCTCAAGTTCTCCCGTGCCTTGCGTCGTTCGATCACTTCGATCATCGCCGGCTGGATGTCTTCCGCATAGACGACTCCGTTCGGCCCGACGCGCGCCGACAGCCGTGCCGTGAACCAGCCGCCGCCGGCCCCCAGATCCGCGACGACCGATCCTTCGGCAATCAGAAGCGAGTCCATGATCTGATCCGGTTTCTGCCACTGATCCCGGTCAGGGCCTTCGAGCAGCCCGAGGTCCTGTGGCGCGAACAGGTGGTCCCTGGATCTCTGGGCAGGAGGGGCGGGAAGGGCAGGAAGGGAGGCCCCGGCGACCAGCAACACGAAAACGCACGCAAGCGCCCGAAGCCGCCCGCGCGTCATGCCCCTCCCACCTTTCCAGCCTTTCCCGGCCCTCCCGCCCCAGTGATCCCTCCACGCGTCATCGCCTCGACCGACAGGATCGCGTCGAGCTGCTTCGCGTCGAGCAGGCCTCTGGCGAGCACGAGGTCGCGGATCGATTTCCCCGTCCTGATTGACTCCTTCGCGATTTCGGCGGTCGCCGCGTAGCCGAGATAGGGACTGAGCGCGGTGGCGGCCGCCGTGCTCCGTTCGAGCAGCTCGCGCGCGCGATCCGGATTCGCCGTCAGGCCGTCGATGGTGAGCGTCGTGAGCGTCCGGATGGACTCGCGCAGAATCGTCGACGCGTGCAGCGCATTCCACGCGATGACCGGCATCATAACGTTCAGCTCGAGCTGTCCCGCTTCGGCGGCCATGGCAATCGTCATGTCGCAGCCGCCGACCTGAAAGCACACCTGATTCACCATTTCCGGCACTGACGGATTGACTTTGCCCGGCATGATGGACGATCCCGGCTGCACGGCCGGCAGCGTGATCTCCGAGAGACCGGCGCGCGGGCCCATGCTGAGCAGGCGCAGGTCGCTCGCCACTTTCCCGAGCTCGACGGCGAGCCGCCGCATCGCCCCGGAATACGCGACCACGTCGCCCATGCTTTGCGTGACGCGAAACAGGTTGACCGCGGGCGTGACCGGCAGCTTCGTATCGCGCGCGAGATAGTCCACGACAAGGCGGCGGAAGTCTTCTCCGGCGTTCAACCCCGTTCCGACAGCCGTGGCGCCGATGTTCAGCTCGTGCAACTGCCCTGACTCGGTCTCGACGTCCCTGGCGCCGCGTTCAATACAGGCCGCGTAGCCGCTGAATTCCTGACCGAGCGTGATTGGCACGGCGTCCTGGAGATGCGTGCGGCCGGTCTTGATCACGCCGGCGAATTCATCGGCTTTGCGGTTGAGGCTTTCGGCGAGTGCGCGGCCGGCAGACGCGAGCGGGCCGGCGCCGAGCAGGAGGGCCAGGCGCGTCGCCGTCGGAAAGACGTCGTTCGTGGACTGGCCCATGTTGACGTGATCGTTGGGGTGGACGCGTCTGTAAGTGCCCCGCGGCTCGCCAAGCATCTCGGCCGCGCGATTGGCGAGCACTTCGTTCGCGTTCATGTTGTGCGACGTACCGGCCCCGGCCTGGTAGACGTCGACGACAAACTGATCGCGCAGCTTGCCGGCGAGAATCTCGTCCGCGGCCGCGATGATGGCGCGCGCGATTTCGGGGTCGAGGCGCCCGAGCGCCGCGTTCGCTTCGGCCGCCGCCTTCTTGATGAGAATGGTCGCCGTGACGAGATCGGCGGGTGCGCGCAAGCCGCTGATCCGGAAATTCTCAACCGCGCGCATCGTCTGCACGCCGTAGTAGGCCT
>Ga0209751_10004492_pt1 | contig 13331 bp, 11 predicted proteins | sample RifCSP13_1_FD_184019 | JGI IMG/M metagenome (GOLD analysis project Ga0209751, IMG submission 184019) | Soil microbial communities from Rifle, Colorado - Rifle CSP2_sed 13_1 (SPAdes) (version 2) | ecosystem: Environmental > Terrestrial > Deep subsurface > Rock core/Sediment | place: Rifle... | reverse complement strand
TGATACGCCATTTCTACCCAGATGGGCCAGTTGATGCTCGGGTTGGGATCGTTTTCCTCAATTAACCCAGTGACCACCCTCCACCCTAACTCAGTAGCATCTAGTTCCTCTTGGAATAGAGGCCACCATGTAGGACCGTTTAGAGGTACGGGCATCATCTTTCGTACTCCCTGTTGAATCGTGTGCTGCCTCGGTCTGTGAGGCAGTACTCGTGGACTGGACGGCCAAGGTGCCAGCCTGCCCGGTCACTGGCGTAAATCCAGTCACCGCACAGGTCGCACTCCCTGCCGTATGCGTTACCGGCTCGGTAGGTGGGTCGGGGGTGGTTGCAGCTCGAACAGGTGACTTGGGTAAGTCCGTGCTTGCAGGTCATGTCGCTCTTCCTTCTGGTTCATGGGAGGCAGGAGATGTGGACGGGGCGCTCTTCCCGCCACCACCCTGCTTCGTCTTCGGTATCTATCCAGTTCCCACAGAGGTCGCACTCTTGGTTATGGGCATCTGGCACTTGGTAGGTGAGTGGGTTGTGGGTGTTCATGCTGCTCCTTTCCTTCCTGCTGCGCAGCTTCACGCAACTGAGTACCACACGGGGGACAGGTGTCACGAGCGACGTAGGAGCGAGCTAGAGTCGAAGGCGGGGTCTTCTGCTCGTGCCTCGCAGGCCCTTGGGCCGTTGCGGGGTTCCATCCCTGGAGGGTGCTTGGGTTGTTACTCGACACTGGCGTCTTGCGACTGAGGAAGGAGCAAGACGCCACACATGACTCCGAGCTAAGCGAGGAGCGAGCGAGTAGCGAGTTCCTTTGGTCGAGGGAGAGCGTGCGTGCACCTTGGGTGGACCCTCAGGGATGGCACGAGCGGTGGACCCCGACCGACTTGACACCGAACGGGCCCCAGTGTGGTACGGGGGAGGGGGCCGGTGCCCGCTTGCGGGCAGGGCGTGAGCCCAGGCCAACGGAGGAGCCTTCCACACACACACGTCTCATGTGCTCACACCACCCACAGTGCACCACGCACAGCACCCAAGCATCCCGGCGGAGCCGACCCGCAGGGCGGGTACCCTCATCCGGTACCATCTGTGGGGGAGAACGAGGCCACCCCTCAGAGTGCAGGGCCTCGAACACTGGAGAAATCTACGGACCCAATGTCCATGAAGATAAAAAGCGACGAGCGTAGCGAGGAGCGGAGCACCCTCCGATTACCTAGAAAACTGCCAATACCCTCCGATTTCCCTATATTCTTGTTCCGCTGACACCGGAACACGCCAATATCTGGAACCTCCCTCCACCAGGCCCCCCGGAGACCCTTCCTCCTCCCGCCACTCCCCACCGCCATCCTCTTCTCTTCTCCCGGGGGACCTACCCTATATCCCTACGCCTTCCGAGACGTGTCACCGTGACGACGGCCACCCCTTAGAGGGGGGTGGGCCGTCACGATTGCGTGTGCGAGGCCGTCGTCATTGAGTTTCTACCGTGACGGCACTCTTCAGCCGTCACGGTGATCGGGAGGGAAGCCTGTCGTTGTTGAGGAATTCCACCGTGACGGCTCGGACGGGAATATCGGCCTCGGGCGGGGTGTTGAATCGAGGGACAGAAAGGAATCGTGTGCCAGACAAGAACTCCCCGATCCGCAGCATGGTGGCTGAGTACGTCCACGCCCGTCGGGTGGACGATCTGATCGAGCTGGTTTTCTACCGAGGCCCAATGGGGAACTACGAGGCCCTCACCCTGAAGGCAGCTCGGGACTTGGCTTTCGAGCTTCTCATCCTGGTTCCCGCCCGTTGAGTGACATCACCGTCCCGGTCGAGCCGCTCCGCCTCTACTGGGGCGGGGCGCTCGACTCTATTCCCGAGCCCGACTGGCTGATCGACGAGTACCTGCCGTCCGAGAGCTTGGTGGTGCTCCACGCCGAGCCGAACGTGGGCAAGTCCCTCCTCACGATGGACTGGGCCCTGTGCGTGGCGGCGGGCTGGAGCTGGATCGGGCACGAGACCGAGCCCGGCCGGGTGGTCTACCTCACCAGCGAGGGCAAGCACGGCCTGCGGGGTCGGGTGGACGCCTGGCGGCAGTCCCGTGAGGCCGACTACGTGCCTCAGAACATCGCCTGGGTGATCGAGAACCTCGCCCTCGGGGCCAGCGACGGGGCCTTCGGCCCGGACAGGGACCGGCTGCTCCGCACCGTGTCCGAAGTGCGTCCTTCCCTGCTCGTGATCGACCCGCTCGCCAACTACTTCCCGCCCGGGAACGAGAACGACGCCGGGGACATGTCCGCCTTTACGGCCCTGATGCAGGACATCATCGGCATGGGGTCTACGGTCGTGGTGAACCACCACCAGACCAAGAGCACCAAGGACCTGCGGGGCTCGGGGGCCCTCCGGGGAGCAGCGGACGTGGTTTACACCCTCCACCCCCAGTGGGGGAAGCTCTACGACCCCGAGGACCTGAACGAGGTCGTGGGCCGGGAGTTGCTGGCCTCCGTGCTCGTGCCCGAGAAGGTGAAGGACGGGGCGAAGCCCGAGCTGATGAAGTTCGTGCTCCAGGAGTACAACGTCCCGACCAAGCGGGGCACTTCCGTCGCCCTGCGCCTCCGCTCCAGTGCCTCGGACCCCCTCACCGCCGCCGCCCCCGGACAGGCCGTGCTCGTGCAGATACTCAACGAGCAGGGTGGCAGTCTCCCCCGAGCGGACCTCCGGGCCGAGGCTCTGCGCCGCAAGATCAAAGAGGGCTCGTGGACCAAGATACTGAAGAATGCCAAGGACTCCGGTCGGGTCCGGGAGACCGAGGAGGGCATTGTGGAGCTGATCGGGAATATTCCCCCGACGAACGTGGTTGAAGGTACCGAGAGAAAGGAAATCGAATGAGCAAAACGAAAAGCAAGTTGGGGGCGACCGCCCAGTTACAGGCCATGAGTGCCCGGGCAGCCGCCCTCTTGAAGGCGCTGGAGCACCAACAGATGGAACTCCAGGAGATGCACGAGAAGGTGGGCCGCATGGGTTACGTGCTTACCTTCATCGCCATCAACTCTGAGTTTCCCATCACGATCCCGATGGATTGGACAGCTCCGACCGACTTTGCCGGGCTGGACCTGCTTCCCGACCCTGAGAACGAGACCCTGCACGTTGTGCCGAAGTACCTCCCCGAGGCAGTGCCTGTGGAGGAGCCGCCCTCTTGAAGGCGCTCCGACGCATCATCAACATCGACATGGACGGCTGTGTCTACAACTTCGAGGACGCCATGCGAGCCTATGCAGGCAAGCTCCTCGACCGAGAGCTACCTCCGTGGAACCAGTGGGATGCTTGGAAGGACTGGGGCATCACCCCCGCCGTGTGGAAGCGCATCTTCCGCTCCGGTGTGGACTCGGGCGAGATATGGGGTCAGGGGGCTCCGTACCCCGGAGCGTTCGATGCTTTGTGGGCCCTGTCCGACGACGAGTGGCACATCCGTATCCTGACCACCCGACTCGTTCACAACTTCGACTACGCACAGGCCGTGAAGCTCACCGCCGACTGGCTCGAAGCGAACGGGATGCCCTACCGTTCCCTCGCTGTCATTGGTGGGGAGGACGATACCAAGCTGCACTACAAGGCCGAGGCGCTCGTGGACGACAAGACGGAGACGGTCAACATGTGGTCGATGATCTTCCCTGGAGCCATTATCCTCAACCGTCCGTGGAACCTTAGTCGTGAGGCTTTCTCTACGGTCCATCGGGCCGAGGGATGGTCAGACGTGCTTTCGATCTTGGGAGTGAAGTGATGGACCGCAGCAAGAGTTGCCAGGTAGTGAATTGCTGGTTGTCCTCACAACGGCCTGACTACCGTTTGTGTTCAAAGCACTATGAGGAGTACCAGACCGTGGACTTTCCCATCACCAAACCCGCACCGGAGGAGCGCATCACTAGCTCGACTGGCGGGGAGAAGGGTCAGAAGGACGTGCAGCTCCATGCCATGCCCTGGGAGGCTCTCCAGGACCTCGGCAGGGTCTACGCCTTCGGGGTTGGCAAGTACGCCGACTACAACTTCCGTAGGGGCTACGACTGGTCGCTCTCGTTCGACGCTCTGTTGCGTCACTTGTTCGCCTTCTGGTCGGGCGAGGACCTCGACCCTGAGTCGGGCCTTCCCCACATCGCCCACGTCGCTTGGCACGCTCACACTCTCGGGCTCTTCGCTGCCGATCCTCAGTATGCCCTGTTCGATGACAGGCCCAGGCGTGCGAGCTGAGACCGACGGTCTGATCTACCGCTCCCCTGTGGGGCGTGTGCAACGGTACGATCCCGCTCCCACGCCGAAGGGGAAGCCTCAGGGCTTCTGGTTTCTCTGTGAGCGGGACGGTGACTGGCACGCCTTCTCGATGGTGCAGGTGAAGCTCATTGCTCACCCGAAAAGGTGGTTCGCAGCGTACCTCGCACTCCCGAAGAGGAAGAGGGTCTAGTACAGGAGATAGCCAGCAGCGATCAGAGCTGAGTCCATCGCCGCCTTGATATCTGCTTCGATCCCCTTGTAAGTGCTGTGCCGGTTGTTCCAGACCGTAGCTACAGCCGTCCAGACAGCGGCGAAGTTTTCCAGTTCCCCATAGAAGCGGAAGTTGGCGGAGAAGCGGGCGTGTGTCGAGAACGATCCATGCAGTTTGGCGTTCACAATTGCCAGGATGTCGAGTTCGTGGTAGTCGTCTCGGACGCCATCGAAGTAGTAGGCGTCGGCCAATAACGCCATGATGCGAGGTTGATCTGCCATCGTTCTAGACTAGCAGCATGGGTCGGCCTGTAATCGACGCCACTAGAGCGTGGAACGAAATGGAGGAGTACTGGAGGTCCGGTGCTCCCGGTTTCTTCGTGCAACCTCCTCTCGGGGCTGGCCTCGATCCTGTCTACGTCGTCACTCCCCCAAGCAAGAAGGGAACCAGCGCCGCAAAAGCGTGGGCCAAGCGGGCGTTCTTTGAGTTGGTGCTGCACAACTGGCCCTACGCCAAGGCGGCGGAGGGCATTGGCTACTCGATCAAGTCCTCCTGGGAGAAATGGTCTCAAGAGGACCCCGAGTGGGCCTCGAAGGTGCGGGAGCTTCGCAACTCTGGTGTGTCGTGGGAGTACCCCGACATGTCCAACGTCACGTTCGCTGACTTCGTGTGGCGCTACTTCGGCTTTCGGCTCTCTGCGCACCAACAGCAAATTGCGGAGGCCCTGGCGGACCCCTTCGGCCGGATCGTGGAGATTCTCGGCCATCCTGAGAGCGGCAAGTCCACGATGGTCTCTCTGTGGTACGTGTGCTACCGCATCGCTCAGAACCCTGATATCCGTGTGGCCCTCGTCTCGAAGAACGGCGATCAGGCCGAGGCCCTCCTCGAACGGGTGAAGCGGTACCTAACCGACCGTTCTCTGTTTGTAGGGAAAGAAGGGAACCTAGTTGACGACTTCAACGGATGGAAGTCTGAGACGGGCGAGGGCATGTGGCGTCAGGATCGTATCTTTGTGCGTCACCGTCGTTCAGGAGAGCGAGACCCGACCATCCAAGCCCTCGGCATCGGCAAGCTCATCTACGGGACCCGTATCGACCTGCTGATCCTCGACGATGCCCTCGTGATCGACAACCAGATCAGCGAGACCATGCGCACCAAACTCGACAACTGGTTCACTGGGGAGGTCCGTTCCCGTGCCAATCGGGGGCAGACGGTCATCAACGGCACTCGGCTCCTTCCCTTCGACCTCTACGGTGTATGGAAAAAGCGATGGAAGGGCCTCAAGACCTTCCGACTGATCGTGATCCCTGCCATCCTGGACGAGTTCACCGACGAGGAACGAGCGAGCTGGCCCGAGTACTGGGACCTCGAAGGGAAACTGATAGAGGACCCAATCATGGGGAGCGTTTTCCGTCCCGGGCTGCGGGACGTGAGAGCGGAGTTCGCCACCCACCCCGCACGATGGAAGCTCGTGTGGCAGCAAGAGGACTTGGAGGACACTGAGAGCGTCTTCCGCACCGACCACATGGAGAAGGCGTACGCCCTGGGGGCCAACTTCTCCCTCGGCACCGTGCTCGATCACGAGATTCTGATCCTCGGAGCGGACCCAGCTACCACCGGACGTGCTTTCACGGTGCTGCTGGCGTTCGACCCCAGTACCCGAGTGCGTCGGGTGGTGGACCTCTTCGTGCGTTCGGGCCTTGGGGCTACCGGGATTCGCAGCAGTCTCTTCTACCAGTTTTGGGATCGGTATCGGGATCATCGAGTGCAGTACTCGGCTGTCGAAACAAACTTCTGTCCGACCCTTATGGGCGACGAGGCTTTTATGGCAAGGGCCAACCAGGCAGGGACCATCGTCGTTGACCACAAGACTCTTGCCCGAGGGCACAAGCCGGGAGCCAAGTGGGACGAGGAGTATGGTGTGTCCGCCCTGGCGTCCTTGTTCGGGAATGGGCTCATTGCCTTCCCTTCCCTGACCGAGTTGGACAAGGAGCAACTGCGTCCCCTAGTCGAGGACCTGCTCGCCTTTCCCTTCTCGCAGGAGCAGGACGGGGCCATCGCTCTGTGGGTAGCGAACGGGGTGGCGGCGCAGGCTCGGCACGAGAAGGTTGACCAAGCTATAGTGATGGAACGCAGAGGAGTCCCACCGATCATCCGGCAACGTGGAGCAGCTCGCCAGAACCTGGCGGAGGCTGCGTCTCGTTACGCCCGCAGGTAAGCTAACAGCATGGACTTTTCTCCAGGCTACTCTCCCGTCGAATACGGCCAAACAGTGCCCGTCGTTGTAGCTCCAGGCATGGACCTCCGGTCTCGTCGGGACTTTCTCGTTGAAATTCACCGGCAGTGGAAGAGCCGGGTCCAGGAGGTCACGCTCATCGTGAACGGTGAGTGGGACGTGGTGTGGCCTGACCTGACCAAGACCCGAGAAGCGCCCACCGTAGCGAACATCATTGAGATGGGCATCTCGCACTGGGCCTCGATCTTCGGAGCGGTGCTCCCCACCGTGCGTTGCCCCGTGCCTGTGGTCGAGAACAGAGCTGTGGGCAAGAGGGCCGCTCGCAAGAGAGAGCGGCGTATCGAGCAGTTGTGGGGGGAGAGCAACATCCTGGAACTGCTCGCTCTCGGCGGCGGAGACTATTCCGGCACCGGCAGCGTGACCTTCGGTGTGTGGGCCGACTTCACCAAGGAAGCGGCACAGCGCAATCCGTACGTCATGCGCTTCGACCCTCGCCACACGTACGTCTTGCGAGACCCGCAGGGAGACGTGTCCGAAGTCCTCGTCGCTCGACGAATCTCCCGCACCGAGTTCGCCACTTCCTACCCCGAGTACGCCGGGCGTTTCCCTCGCAAGTCGGGGGAGCTTTTGGAGGAGTGGTTCTGGTACCAGAATGACAGGTTCATGCTCGCCATCGCTGACGTGGATGAACCGAACCTCCTGGGCTTCGTGCCCGTGGTGGAAGTCGTGCGACCCACGTTCGATGGGCAACGGCGTGGTCTCTTCGATCAGGCCATGCACGTCATGCGCACCGTCCACCGATTGATGTCACTCACCATCATGGCGACCGAGGAGGACGTGTTCCCACCCGTGCTGGAGTTCAACACCTTGAACCCCCAAGACTTCGGGCCTGCGGGGATCGTTCACGCTCGATCCTTCGATGCCCGGTTGGAACGTATCGGGAGCACGTCCAAGTTCGACGTGAAGGACCTCGTGGCCCGACTGTCTGAGGAGGCTCGTCAGCAGTCGGCGTGGCCGCAGCAACTCCACGGGGAGCCCGGTGCGTCCATCGCATCCGGTCGGGCTATTCAGGCGAGCATGGGCCAGATCGACGCCCGTCTCGCTCTCGCTCACAAGCAGTTCGAGCGAATGCTCTCGAAGGTCTCGGGCTTCCTGCTCGCCTTCGACGAGAAGTACTGCGCTGGGGAGAAGACCATCTACGGCGACGAGCGGAGCGGTCGAGTCTCTGACAAGTACAACCCCGAGAGCGACGTGGACGGCAACTACAACGTCACCGTGACGTACGGAATCGGGGCCGGTTCCGATCCCGCCTCGACCGAGATGCGTATGGCTATGTGGCTCTCGAACGAAGTGTTGTCCGTGGAGACGGTGCGGGAGCAGTTGCCCTTCCTCCAGGACCCGACCGTCGAGGAGCTGCGTCGGGCTCGGGCGGACACTCGGAAGGCCATCATGCTCGGACTGTTGCAACAGGCGAGTCAAGGCAACCTCCAGTTCGCAGCCGTATTCCTGAAGCAGTTGGAGAAAGAGGACGTGTCCATCGACGATGCAATCGAGGGTCTGATGAAGATCATGCAAGCGCCTGCCGGGCCTTCGCCGGGCTCGGGCCTCCTGCCCCCTGGAATGGATGGCGGTGGCGGTATGGAAGCCGTGCAGCAGATGGAGTCCCTCGCTCGTGGTGGGATTCCCGGTAGCGGCCGACAGGCCCCTCCCAGCGTGGCTTTGCCTCCCCTCCAGCAGATGCTCGCTGGGCCGAGACAGGTGGCCTAATGCCGACTGACATCTTTCAGGGGACCCGCTTCCCGGAGCAGGGCAAGCGTCAGCAGCTTCAACAGATGGCTTCGGCGGGGGGTGTACGTACATCTGCCGTACCTGCCCGCCAGCCTCGTGTGGCTGCGGCTGGTGCTCAGATGGGTCTGAACATGGGTTCTCCGTTGCAGCGCCTCGCAGGGCAACCACCGTCACAAGAACCCATCACGGAAGGACTCAGTGTTGGTCCAGGTGGAGGACCATCCGGTGTGCCTCGGAGTGAGGAGCTGATGGCACAACTCACGCAGGTCCAACGCCTGGCTGCCATCGCCCAGTACGCTCAGACTCCACACCTGCGGCGTATCGCAGCGGCCCTATTGCGCCAACTTGCGGCACAGCGCCCCAGGACCGTCTAGTGCCTCCCACCACCAGTCGTCGGCCTCGGCTGGGACGTTCCCGACCAGTTGTGGAGCAGTATGGTCACGCCCTGGTTGATCGGGTGCCTTGGGACCCGGGACCGACTTGGGCCTCCGTACGAGAGCGAGAGGACCCACTGCGGCGGTCGATGCAGGACTACGCCGCTCGGGTAGACAACACCCACGTCCGTAACCGAGCGAGTGCCGGTCCCGCCGCTCTCGTACAGTACAACCCGGCAGACCTGGCCCTCTTGAACGAGGACATCCTCGAAACCGTACAGAACGGTATCGAGGGCTACTCAGCCATCGCAGCGCAGCGCCAACGCATGTTCGATCAGGCCGCTGCCAACGCACGCAACGCCGTGCGGGCCGATGATGCCAAGGCCAACCTCGGTGAGTTCTTCTTCGGCCAAGTGTTCAAGCCCGCCCTCACAGGCGCACCGGACGAACGGCTCGCAGCGGCGTTCCGCTTTGAGTATGACAAGCTGTCGGCCGATTACTGGAAGTCCATCGAGGACACGGGTGCCCCGAAAAAGAGTCCCCTGTTCATGGTGCCCCTCAAGAGGGCGGGGGAGTTCTTTGGACAGATGTTCGAGCAGCTCGACAAAGTTCCCGCCAGTGCCTTTCTCGGGCCGATGGGTACCCCTCTAGTCATCCTGGAGGAGGCTACGTCCCTTGGTCTGGTGCAGGGTCCTGAAACCCTAGTGCCCACGTCCGAACAGAGGAGAGTCTTGGCCGAGCGCCAGAGTGCCCGTTACCAACAGAACCTCGCCACGATGACCGACATCCAGTTCGCCGACCTCGATCCCGAAGCGCAGGACCTGTTCCTCCAGGCAGCGGGTGGTGACTACACGCTCGCATCGACGTTCCTCTTGCAGGGCTTCCTCGGCAACCCGGAGAACCTTGATGAGGTACAGCAGCTCCAGCAGGACTCGTTCGGGTCGGAGGAGGACGTGTTCTTCGAGCAACTCAAAGAGAACCAGTTCCGTACGGACTACAGCGTGCTCGATCTGCTCGACGATTGGGGTCGCCTCACGGCCGGTGTCGCTATCGGTGCAGGGCTCTTGGTCAGCGACGAGGATGTGCGGTCGATGGCCGGGGACGGGAAGTTCATAGACATCTTGGACGAGATTGCTACGTACGACGCTAAGCCCTCGGCTGTGTGGGGCTTGGAGGACACCTTTCTAGGGCTCGGTGTGGACCTGGGCCTGATGACCATCTTCGACCCGACAACCTGGCTCTTCGCTCCTGCCAAGGGGGCTGCTGCCCTACGCCAGTTCTCGTCGGCCGAGAACGTCATGGCTCTCGTTGCGAGCCGTTCGGGACGACAGGTCATGGATGACATAGTGACTATGACCGGCCGGGGTGCTCGTTCCCGAGCGATGGCCGTCGGGTGGATGGCTCCCCAGTTCCGTAAGCCTTTCATCGAAGCCGTGAAGACCGGAGCCGAGGCGGACGTGAAGAAAATCTTCACGGATGCGATCCTCCTCGGAGGCCGACCGGGCAACGTGGACAACCTCATGTGGGGCCAGTACATGGGCAACGTGATCCGAGCCACTCTCGACGATGCGGGGAACGACGTGGTGGCAACGGCTCGACGGTTCACTACCGCCGTCCCCAACCGTACCAGTGTCGAGTTGTACGGGGCTTCCTTCACCGACGAAGTGGGGCAGATGTTTGCTGCTCTCTACGGTGAGGACCTCACGAAGTTCGATGCCTTCTATGACAAGTTCATGGACGGTGCTCTGTCCGTGGTATCGCAGCACTCCGACGAGTTGGACGTTCTGCGCACGGAAACCGCTCGACTGCACGAGGACGTAACCTTGCTCTCGAAGCTGGCCGAGGGAGACGTGCGCCCTCTGGCCGAGGGTTTCAGCCTCGGAGGTCAGTCGTACGACGATATCGACTCCGCCATCGGCTTCCTCGATAACCAGATCGCTGCGGGGGGGCAGACTGGTGACGATCTGTTGCGCTTGCAGCGACGGCATCGGGGCTTGACGGACATGAAGACCCGAATAGATGGACGTTCTCCAGCAGACGTGAAAGCACTGGGCGAGAAAGCGGTCATGTCCTCTGAAGAGTATGCAGCGAAGCACGTTACGGGAGAGATTGCCAAGTTCGAGCCCATAGCAGCTCCAGGTCGTGCCGACGGTGTTGGTGCCCCCTCCTTGAGTCAGGATGGTGCAACCCTCTCTGTTCCCCTCTTTCGCAGTGAGCAGATGGTTGGAATTGTTCGTCTGGATTACGACGCTGCGGACAAGCTCATCGACTTTTCCATCACTACCACCAAGGCACACAAGGGGGATGGGCTTGCTCTTTACAAGGCTGCGCAGAAAGCGGAACCACAGCTCGACTCCTATTGGCTTGCTACCCACACTCCGACCGCAGTGAGTCAGGACGGTGCTCGTTTTATGCAGTCTGTCATCAGGCACGAAGCTCGCAACGTAGCGGGGTCGGTCGGTTCTCGGAACTTGCTGAAGGAACTGACTCCAGCCCTGAAGAGCGCCTCTACCAAGTTGCAGCAACACGTCCTGTCCATGAAGGACCTCGACGGGCGACGGAAGCTGGGAGAGATGCTGTTGAAGGAGTACGACGCCTACGTTCGTACGGACCCGGTGCTGGCGAAGATTCCCGGCCTTTTGGACGACAAGACGGGGACCATCAACTGGGGTGTCCTGCGGGGAGACGCTCCCTGGCGGCGGGGTCGGAGTCGGCGCATCGACCCTAAGGCGGGAGCCGATCTTCCGGGACCGATCAAGCGGGTGCTCACTCCGAACTTTGAGGGCATGAGCGTGAACTTGCCGGTGTCTCCTCTCGACCTGCAAGTGGCCCGAACGCTATACACCCGAATCTTGCGTGGACAAGCCCGAGGAAAGAACCAACTCACTCGTGCCTTCACAGAGGCGTGGAACAAGTGGCTGCGGGTGAAGGCACAGAACGGTGTCGGTCGGTGGTACGAGATAGCACGGCGTTTCTTCATGTACGACAAAGTGCTCCGACCGGCGACTGCGATGGTTGCCCACCTAGACGAGTTCTATCGCATCGGTCACGACTACGGAGTGAAGGGGCTAGGTGCGTGGATCGAGCGAGACGTGGCCCGGATAGGCCGCACCACTGACGGTTTCCTTTCCCGCATCACGGCGGGCAAGGTGAGCTTGGGTCCAGTTGGGCAAAAGGCCGAGGACGTGCTGCGCCGCTTTCGGGAGTCCGTTCCCCGAGAGGTTTCGGCCCGGCAGGCGTCTCTGTTCCAAGCGGGAGGAGAGGCGTTCATCAACATCCCTCCCGGTTCGTTCGAGCACCTGAACGCAGGACGCAAGCTGACCGACTTCTTCCTGGAAGACACCGGGTTCCTTGCCTCTCGTCAGGGGAGATTCGATGCGTGGTGGGACAGTTCTGCGAACTGGATGAAGCAGGAACTGGTCCAGGACCACGTTCGCAAAGTCGTTCGTCCCATGACGAAGGAGGACGCACTGGCAATGTACGAGAACGTGTGGAAGTTCCTGTTGGGTCGGTCGAAGGACAAGGCCCGGGCCTCAAAGGCATGGACGGAGGCGGTGGGTAGCTCGGCGCAGATGGGCCGGTCGGCTGGAGTCCCCGAGTGGCTGCTGGACGACCTGGGTCCCCTACCTGGATGGGCGAAGGACCCCGAGCGGTTGAATCCCGGCAAGGGCGTAGCGGAGTTCTTCGACTACCTCTTCCTGCAACCCCAGGCTGGGCGACAGGAGCTGATAGCTTCCCTCGAACGGACCAGGGAAACGAAACGCCTCACGAGTCTATTCGAGTCGCAGGGGTACAACATCGTGCCCACGGCCGACCTGGAGCGCATCGCTCTAGGCATAGGAATTCCCACGCCTTTGTCCAGAGTGGCCTCGGGCTTCCTCGACGAACGGCTGCTTGCGGCCAAGATCATACCGGAGTCGTACGTGCAGCACGTCGCTGACCAGACTGCGACCAGGGCCATCGACCGCATCATGTACCAGTGGCACGTCTCTTCTCCCGCCGGGATGGCGGCTCGTCACGTCGCTCCGTTCGGGAAACCGTACGCCGACATGTGGGCCTATTACATGCGGAACGTTTTCGCCAAGCCTGTCCTGAGAGGGCACTTCATCGGCGCTAATCACCCCCGCATCTCTGGCTGGATCGACCAGGCCATGAAGCACTATCCGGTGGGTGTGCTCCCGAACAGGACCACAGCTCTCATCTCTCGTGTGGCGGCTCTGGATATGGAGCTGGAGAATCAGGAGATAAACATCCGTCTACCCTGGCCGTTGAGCATCCCCTTCGGAAAGGACATCAACATCGAGGGGGTGGACCTCGGCCCGGCCACCTTCCTTCCGCATGAGGGAGAGAACCCCTTCTTCTCTCTGATACCCGGCTTGGGAATGTTGCCGATGTCGTTCATCGACTTCCTCGTGCCCGATCCGACCTCCGACAAAGAGAACTGGAGCGCCTTCAGCAAGTGGATGAGCGAAGAGCTTCCGGCGTTCTTGC
>Ga0209751_10004491_pt1 | contig 13335 bp, 10 predicted proteins | sample RifCSP13_1_FD_184019 | JGI IMG/M metagenome (GOLD analysis project Ga0209751, IMG submission 184019) | Soil microbial communities from Rifle, Colorado - Rifle CSP2_sed 13_1 (SPAdes) (version 2) | ecosystem: Environmental > Terrestrial > Deep subsurface > Rock core/Sediment | place: Rifle... | reverse complement strand
GCCCTTCTGTCGGCAAGCGTCGGGCAATAAATGCGCTGACCGCGGCGGTCAACCCAAACAGGATCAACCCGCGCAACAGCCCTGGCTCCACTTCCGGCATCGCCAGCGACCCAAGCCTCGCCGCGGCAGCCAGAATCAAACCGCCAAACACCACCAGGTTGAGCACCACCCGCCCTTTTTTTCCAGGCTGCTGCCAGCTGTCAGCCGCAAAGCCGGCCAGAATCGCCATCGCTGTAGTCGGCCAAAACATCCAGCGGGCTGGCGCCTGGAACATCTCGAACGTCGGAATATGCCGGAAAAGCCAGGGGAAAATTGGTGTGTTCGATCCCAGCGCCAAAACCGTCCCGCCTATCGCCATCAGCCACAGTAGACCAGTGACCTGCCACAGTCTGTTCGACCGGTTTCCTTTTTTGAACAGCCAAACCGCGGTAGTTAAGGCCAAAATAAATGGGATCAAGCCAAGATATACAGCATCTTCCCAGTAAGTGGCATAACCGTAGAAATCACCGTAACCCGGGTTGCCGAATAGATCCGGGATTAAATAACCCAGCAACCGCAGTGGAGAAAAGGAGTACACCATCGCAGTTTCGTATTCGTAAGCCGCAGCCCGCTGTGATTGGTGCAAGTATTCGAAAGTCGGAAACAATTGAACTGCAGTCAACAGCAGCGCTAATATCCCGCAAGCCGCGAAAATTCCAATTGTTTTTACGGTCAGTTTTATTCTGCCGAATTGCCAGGCTCGCACCAGCAGCCATAGACCAGCGAACAGCAGCGCATACCAGGCGACCTGTGCATGACCAGCCAGCAGCATAATGGCAATATACAGGCTGATTTTCAAACTAGATAGAATTTTGTCTCGGACTTGAGCTTGCTCTAATAAGGTTTCCAGCCCATTCAGGATCCAAGGAAGCCAGACAGCAGCCCAAATCATGCTGAAGAAGCTGCCACGCGCCACAAGGTAGCCACCCAGGCTAAAAGCCAGTCCAGCTACGATCTGTCCGCGCAGCCTTATTCCCAGTGTGTGCAACAAACGCTGCGAGCCAAGCGCACCCCAGGCCAGGTGCAGCGGGATGAGAAAGGTGAAACCCCAGGCCAGGCCAGCTGGTCCCCAGATTTCATCCAGCAGAAACAGCGGCAGCGCTGGCGGATAGAACAGTGCCAGCTGATAATTGGCTAGAAGCGGCGCTCCCAGACCGTTCAGGGGGTTCCACAAGGGCCACACACCCTGCCGTAGGAGCTCCCAGGCATAATGCCGCCAGGGAATAAATTGAAGCGCTGGCAAGCCCCAATAAATCACCTCTCCGCGGACCAGAGGCAGGACGAATAATAAAAAAGGCGCAGCTGTGACCCAAGCAGCGGCATTCCATTGCATTCTTATCTTAGGCAGCCTCACTAAACCCCCTCTTCTGCTGGCGTTTTGCAGAAAGCACAGACAAACCCAATACAAACAGCCAGGTAACGGTCGAAATGATCTGTCCCAGGGTTGATAGGGGGGATTTAAAGGTCAATTCAACCTTATGCTGCCCAGCGCCTACTTCCGTCCCAATCAACAAATTGGCTATGCGCAGTTTTTCGGCTGGAATTCCATCCACTTTCAGCTGCCAGCCGGGATAATCCACCATCGACAGCACGACCAGTCCGGGTCCTGCGACCTGTGCAATTAACAGGTTTGAGCTCTGACGGATGATTTTCCCGGTGGAAAGGATCTCCTCTCCGGGTAGGGCCTCAACCGGCTGCACCCACACCCGCGGTTTGAAATCCAGATTTTCATAAATATGGGTCGTACCAGCCTGCCACACCTCGGACAATCGATCTTGCATCACTTCATATTCAGCCGCGACATATTTGACATTAAGCAGCCCTAACATCGCGGTGTCCATCGCGGCATTAATATTATCGATTCTGGGATCGCCGGTGGTAAAGCTCGGAATCGTCACCGAATAGCCCCTCACCTGGACCCCGCTGGCTTTTTCCATGAAATCAGCTGTGCTTTTCAGTTGCAGCGGGTTTACACCATCAACTAGTTCCAGCTCAAGCTGCGCCGCTGTTAGCTGCGGAATCGAATAGGATGGAGAATACACCCTGAATTCGCCGGCTTGATTGGCCAGATAAAGTGCCGCGTTGGCTCCCTCGCCGTTGACATCGCACTTGGAGCGGAAATGCACGCCCAGCAAATTGACCCCGCCCAGGTCGGCGACCACCAGAGCAACCACGGCAGCTGCCAGCCATGGCCGGGCAGCTGTTTTTTTCTGAATGAGTAGCAGCAAGATAAAGCCCGTTGTAAAGGCTGCTGCGCCCCAGATTACCTCTGTCCGCACTTCGCCGCCCATAATTGCCATGCCGATGGTGGAAAGAACTGCCAGGGCAGTTACTCCGGCCAGTATCAGGTTGGTAATCTTGTTCGGCAGTGTTCGGTCTCCCTCGAGCAGATCGTCTAAGGCATATGCTGCCAGGACTGTGACCGCCATTCCCGTCAAAAACCAGGCGCGGCTTGGCACGCGCAGCAGATTGAACAGTGGCAGTCTGGCAATCGCTTCTGCGCCTGGCCAAAGAGTACCGAGCGAAATAATCAATCCCAGCAATGCCAGCGCCAGCCAAACCGCTGCCCGCTGCCGCACGGACTTACGACCGAGTACCACTGCTGCCAGTAGTAGCACGGCAGCGCCGGTATAAACAACCAACTCCGCATAACTACCAAAAGTCGAAAACAGCAGACCCAATAGCCGAGATGGAGGCAACGAAAAGTTCAATATGTCAGCGGGGGATAAACCGGCGCGGGTGGATAGGCGGGTAAACTCCATCAATGGAAGTAACAGGACCGCGCACGCTCCAAATGCTGTCAAGCCCTGAATTCCCACGCCCGCCAGCCACCTTGCTAATTGTTTTACTAAATCCTCTTTGCCGGCTGAAACCTTCTGCCACAGGCTGAAGATTAACCATGCGATACCTGCATAGGCTGCCCAGCGCGGGTCTGCCAGAAAAATTACGCCCAATACAAGACCTGGCATGATGACTGCAATTGGTTTTATTCTTTCCTGCCGGTAAAGCTCAGCCAACATCAGCCAGGGCGTCCAGCTGACCGCGTAGACCAGTGAAATATGACCGGCAGAAGCGTGTGCCAGCAATTTTGGCATCAGTTCAAAAGCCAAACCGCCTAGCACTGCTGCCTCTATCCGCAAACCGAGCCGGCGCAGCAGCCACACCATCCCCAAGCCGCCCCACAGAATATGCAGCATGAGCGTCACATTGAAGCCGAATGGCTGGGGCAGGAAGTAGGCGACCCAGCCCTGGACATACCAGACCCCGGCTAACGGGTCAGCAGCAAACGGAGCACCACCCAAGATCAGATTCGACCATAAGGGAAACTCGCCGCCGGATTTGAGCGACTCCACCAGATAAATGGCATTGGGCAAATGGCTGACCGCTAAATCGGAATAATCGCTGTTGGAAGAATAGTAAAAAGAGCCGGATTGCACCAGCCATGGTATGAGCGGCAGCAATAACATGAGCCCGACTAACCATTTTTTCATGGTTGACACTCCCCGACTTGATACAGGGTTACATCAGCTTCCGAATAAATCATAGGATAGGTATCCAGCCAGCTCAAATCTGAGGCGGACTGCTTTTCGCTTGGACCAATGAGCACAAAATCAACGTTATAAGCATGCAGGGTAGATGAAATTTCAGTTTGCGTCATCTCGCCTGAGAATATTCGCACCACATCTGCCTCAGTCTTTGCGGCATTTGGTGTTTCGAATGGATGACCGTACACCACTCTCCAGCCAGTCGCGCCTGGGATAATGGCACCGGTATCAGGTGCTGCCAAAACCACATCGCAGGTTTGTTTATGATCCAGCATCCAATTGAATGCACTTTGCAGTTTTTTTGGATAATACAAGTCCGGGCTGCGTTGTGACGCTGCCAGTAAACCACCGAGGATTACCAATAAATTCGTGATCAAAGAAAAGCCGATAAGCATTCCAGAACCGATTCGCAGACACTTTTTTGGGTCCGCCAGCGCCAAATCGAGGGCAATGGCTGCCAGACAGGCTGCCGGAACGAAATAACCCAACAGAAAGCGGCGTTGCAGTTGAAACGGGAAATACGCCAATAACAAGCCGCCGACCAGCCAAACCACCAGCAGTTTGTATTCCGGCAGCTGTTTATTTTTGATGAGCAAGGCGATGACAGCACAGGAGAGCAGCAGCGCAGGAGAAAAACTGATCACAAAGTCCCACAACGGCGGACTGGTGGTCTGATTTTGCGCATTCCAGGCTGCCAGGATCGTGTCAGAGCGGGTGATTGCGAATTGATAAATCAGAATCAATCCCGCTGGCACGAAGAAATTCAACATCCACCAGCGTATCGAATGCTCATGTTTAAGGTACTCCCAAAGCTGCACACCACCGGCGACCACTGCCGCCACGAAGACCCCAAACGGCATGATGATCGCTGTTAATATTCCTTTCACGATCAACCACAGATTAAATCCCGGCTTTTGCGGTAGTCGAAACAGAACGAGGAAATCCAGCATCAACGCCATACCGAGCGGAAAATGCGGGTTGGTATACATGGAAAGGAAAGGATAAGCCTCCGCTACCCAGAAGTCGGCGGTGAATCCGCCAAAAAATGCAGCCAGCCAGCCTAAACCGGAGCCGAAGCCCAGCAGGACGAAAGCAATGGTTCGAGCGCGCGCGGATTGTTCAGAGAGGTACGTTTCGATAAACCGGTGCAGCATAAGACATAGAACAATTGCGCCGGCGATTCTTGCGAAATGGAAAGCCAATATCAACGGCAGCCCCAACCAGCGCGCCACATGTCCTAAAAATAGATAATACAGATTTAGGTAACTGCCCTCAGGCGGTTGGCTCGAGTAAAGCATCCTAAATTGCCAGGAACCCTGCCAGCCTTCCCGCATTTTGGCTAAATAGGAATTGCCATCCAGCGGGTTCAATAAAAAGCCGTTAAATACAAAATCACCCCCGCCATTCTGAGATGCGTAAACATAGGGGAGGGCTGTCAGTAGAACCGTCAGTGCTGTCAGGAAGATTAAGCTGCGTTTGGACATGGGAAATACGAATTAAAGTATACTTGAGAAAAAAAGGGGGCGCAACGTGTGCACCTTACATAATTGTTTACCAGACCATATCGTAAATAACCTATAATCTTAAATATGAGCCATAGTTCCCGTCTTTTCCAGCTTCAAAAAATCGATACACAAATAGATCAGGGCTCAGCCCGCATTCGGGAAATCAACGCAAAAATCGATGGGGATCATCGGGTGCAGGATGCTCAAGCGCAGCTGGATGACGCTCTGACAGCATTTAAAGCTTCCCAGGAGAGCTTGAAAAGGATCGAGTTGGAAGCTTCGGCCAAACAGTTGAAACTTGAGCAGAGTGAATCGACGCTCTATGGCGGGAAAGTAAAGATTCCCAAGGAACTGCAAGATTTGCAGCATGAAGTGGCAGCGATCAAGCGCGCCATCGCCGCACTCGAAGATCAACAATTGGAAGCCATGGTGCTTGTCGAAGAAGCACAGGCAAGATGCGACGCTGCTCAACAACAACTGGTGCACGCACAGGGAGAATCTGCCAGCGATAACGCAATCATGGCAGGCGAGCGCAGTGCGCTGGACACACTCAGTCTCAGGCTGCAGACAGAACGCGATGCAGTCGTCAATCAGATCGATGCCGCGACATTGGAAGAATACAGCCGGCTGAGAAAAGCCAAACGCGGGGTCGCAGTGGCTACGGTATCGGATAACGGCTGTTCCGCCTGCGGCACCGAACTCACCGCGGCTGATCGCCAATCCGCGCGTTCACCTCTGCAGGTATTTCACTGCCCCTCCTGCGGTCGTTTCATTTACGGTGGATAGTCCATGTCATTTTTAGAATATTTTGACCGGTTATCGTTTTGGCTGGGATTTCTAGCCGCCAGTCTTTTTTGGTGGATCGGCGCCCGTTACTTTCGCAAGTTGCCCCAGGTTAAAGACCTCTTCGTAAACCGTTTTACGAAAGTCCGCACCAAACAGGCTGACGGTTCGGATGGCACCCTCCGGCATCAAGTGCTAAAGCGCGCACAACGGAATCACCTTGCCGGTCCGTTGTTCTCACTGGATGAAGTTCTGGTCACTCCCAGATTAATGGCACCGCCACCGCAAGTAGACCCGGATCATCCGGATCCCATTGGCAGTTTCCGGCCTTCAATTCTACCCAATCTACCGGTCGTACCGCAATTTTCGGCTCAATACGGAGGCGATAGTTTGGCATTGGTTCGCGTAGTCCGTTCCGGCACCGACCTGGCAATTATTGGTCACCCCGGCTCCGGCAAGTCAACCGCGCTGGCTTATCTGGCAAGCCTTTTTGCCCGGAAAGATGAATCACTGGGGCAAATCGCCTCGTATTTCCCGATTTATTTACATGTTAATGACCTCGAAGACCTATCAGCGACTGACCGGGATCCGGTCGGTATGCTGATTAAAGGTCTTTCATGGCATGTGCCAGCCAGCAGTCGCACCGGGCTTTCCGGATTTGTCAGCAAAATGTTGAACAGCCAAAAAGCCATCCTGCTTCTCGACGGTTTGGATGAAATTCCCTATGATGCTTATCTGGCAGCCGTTGGCTTCCTTGGGCGGCTGATCAAAGCCCGCGGCAAACTCCGCATTGTCACCACCGCCTCGCTGGATCGAGCCCAAGGACTGTTCGATCTTGGCATCGAGCCCATGCCAATTGCCGGCTGGACGCGGCCCGAGACGGCGGCTTTTACTAAAAAATGGGGCACACTCTGGAATGCGCATTTCGCGCCTTCGACCAGCCCGGATAACGGACACAGCTTTGATGACATACTGATCAATAGCTGGCAGAGCGGCGACGGCGGTTTCTATACACCCATCGAGTTGACAGCCCGTCTGTGGGGCGCCTTTGCCGGAAATTTGTCTGGTGTTCGCGGGGTGGACGCGCTCTCCAGCTATTTTGGGCTGGTGGAGAGCCAGGGTGTGCACTTGCTGGCGGTTGCCTCCATCGCCGACCAGATGCTCTCGATGAAACAGGGTTACATCAGCTTTGTCGAAGTTGAGAAAGAATTCAATGCAGCCGGTTCCCCCTACAGTAATTTGCTCGACGATATTTCTCCCTCATCCAGCTCACAGCCTTCGCCATATAAGACCCCGCTGGATACTCTGGGGCTGGATAAAAAGCTGCGCACTGCATCTCAGGAAGAAAAAAGTATCGACAAACTCATTGAAATGGGCGTGCTGCGTGAGCATTCTCACGATCGTCTGGCTTTTACCAGCCCGGTGTTGTGGGGCTACGTCGCCTCGCTTTCGAATTACACCTATGACCTTTCCACAAAATCGCCAGACGCCGATCCATGGAGTGCCGAGGCTGAATTTTTCCATTACTTGCTTGCCAGTACACCAGCAGAATGGCTCAAAGGCTATCTGACCGGAGATTCCGCCCCATTCCAATGGCGCAGCATGCAAGCGGCTTTATGGATGCGCGATCTCAATGCTGGCAACGCCAACCGATCCTATATTATGCGCCATGTACTGACATTGGCGCAGCTGGAATCCATGCCTTACCCGACACGTCTGGGATTGTTAGGCGCTGCTTCGATGTCGAACGATCCCGCGCTGGTCGTTCTGATGAAACAATTGGCAGGTTCAACCTCCGTACCCCTCAAGCAAATCGCGACCCTGTGCGCCGGTCTGCTGGGCGACCCCAAATCAATCGCTGACCTCACGGCTGCCGGCGGCGATGAACAGGAATTGGTGCGCTTTTCCGCGTGTTTTGCGATCGCTGCGCTGGAGACCCCTGAGGCTCAATCCACCCTGGAGAACACCATTAACCAGGCTGACGAACATATGCGGCTGGCAGTGGCGGAGGCTGTTTCAGCCCGACCGCCCTGGGGACACAAGCTGCTGCGCGATGCAGCTGTGTCTGCTGACATCCTTACCCGCCGGGCTGCGATATTCGGCATGATGCAATTAAAAACGCCCTGGGTTTCTGACATTATCGAAAAGTTGGCCATCGAGGATGGTCAATACGGGGTTCGCAATTACGCCGGATTAGCTCAGGAGAGCCTGCAGCATGCCCGCAATGCTCGTCAGGGTGCCGCCAATAATCCCTACGATACTCCCTGGTTGATCGCTTATGCCGCAAAAAACGGTCGCGGCGTTCCCCGCAACGAATCGCCTGTTCCGCTGCTGATAAAAGTGGCCAAATCCGGCTCGCCAGATCAACAAACCGCGGCGGTCCAGCTGCTGGCGCGTTGTAACGATGTGGCTGCCATCGATGGCATTCGCGAAGCCATGACCGCCTCAGACCTGGACTTGAGTGTGACCGCCTACCATTCGCTGTGGTTTACGGCATTAAACCAGCCTAAAGCGGTTTAATGGCTTGGTCTTTGCCTACCGGGCTGCGGCGATAATTTTTTGCTGCAGTTCTGCTGCGGACATCCCGGTCACCGTTATCAAGCGGTCCGGTGATTCATCCTTGCCAACGACCTCGATCCTGGCAGCCTCCACTTTCAGGAGGCTGGAAATGAATGCCGCCAGCACGGAGGCAATTTCTGGATTGGATTTTGCCGTGAGGTGAATATAGATAATGCCGTCGCGATTGATCCGGGAAATTCGATTATTCGACGTTTGGATTTTTATGTGCGCGGCGATAGCAGCACCTGCTTGCCCATCGGTGAATCGAACTTTTGTGGATCGTATTATTTTCATCTAAACCTTGCCAGAAGTGCGATCAGAACACTCTCGAGAACTTGAATCAGTATCATCAGGATCACCGGACTGAAATCGATCATGCCAAGCGGCGGGACCACCCGTCGAATCGGCGCGAGCAGCGGGTTTACAATCCGATCCAGGAAAGCCCGAATAGAATTATAGGGGGGCAGAAAATAAGAGAGTAATACGGAAGCGAGAACAATTAATAAAAGTATCGTGCCGACGGTCTGTACAACATTAATCAAAATCGAAATCAACATTATTTTTCCTGTGACTTTTTCGGAGGATTGGAATATTTTACACTTTATTCGGACGCGGTCCTAATATTGAAGTACCGATGCGGACAAAGGTGGCGCCTTCTTGAATGGCAGCTTCAAAATCTGAGCTGGTGCCCATGGAAAGTTCATCCCATGTCTGATCAGGAAAGCTTCTTCGTAGAAAATCGCGCAAGCTTGCCAGGCGTTTAAAGTACACCTGGGCTTGATCCGGACTGACGGTCAACGGCGGCATCGTCATCAAGCCATGCACCTCTAAATGGGTCAGCTTAAGGATCGCCACGATTTCAGGAAGCAATCCAGGCCAGGTCTCGGCATCATTTGCCTGCCATCCAGACTTGCTGACCTCAGTCCCCACATTGAATTCGAGCAGAACTGGCAAGATTCGGCCAGAATCAGCCAGAATTCGTTCCAGTTTTTCAGCCAGGTGCAAGCTGTCCAGGGAGTGCATGTACTGAAAATGATCGCATACCAGCCTGGCTTTACGGCTTTGCAGGTGACCAATCATATGCCATTCGACGTTGTCGTTTGCGGCTGCCTGAATTTTGGCGGCAGTTTCCTCGGGGTAATTCTCGCCAAATATTCGCACGCCGGCAGCGATCGCCGCTTGAATCACCTCAAGCGGCTGGCCTTTGGAGACCACCACCAATTTGACCTTGTCAGGATTCCTGCCCGCTCTATGAGCAGCGGTTTGGATCTTTTCAGTGACCTGGGCCAGATTGTTTTGTATTCTCGTCAGATGATCCATACGGCTTTTTACGATGCGAGGGTTAGGATGGCACCGAATCGACCTGTTTTTCCATGCTCAGCGCGGTGCGAGTACCAGCGGTTTATGTCGCAGGCAGTGCATATATTGGCAATTTCAATATGACTGACTCCTGCCTGCTCCAACAAAATCGAATTTGCTTGCCAAAGGTCCAAATGGGTGCTGCCATTGTGATGGATCAATATCTCAGGCGCATTGTTTCCAAAACTGGCGTGAACTTGATTGATGACATCCTCGCCGACCTGGTAATGATCTGGTCCAATGGACGGGCCAATCCCGGCGTAAATGTCGCCAGGGTGCGAACCATATTGTAGTGTCATTTTTTGCACCGCATGCTGCACCACCTTCTTGACCGTCCCCTGCCAGCCGGCATGGACTACCCCGATCACGCGGCGCTCAGGGTCATGCAGAAGAATGGGCACACAATCCGCGAAGCGCATAAACAGGGTGATCTGAGGGTTGTCCGTCAGGATCGCGTCGCCTTTTTCGTGCATGGCATCCAAAGGCCGCGGTATATCGCTGCAAATGACATCTGCGCTGTGCACCTGCCAGACGTCAAAAATCGATTCCACCGCGCGATCCATCACCTTGTAAATGCGTCGCCGATTTTCGATCACATTAGGACGCTCGTCGCCAACCGTGCCACCCAGGTTGAGCGAAGACCACGGTTGCGGACTTACACCGCCTTTACGGGTAAATATCCCATGCGTGACGAGTTGATGGTCGAAAGATTCAAATTGAAAGTATTCCAACCCGTCTTGGTTGACAAATGGCATTCGCTCTATCCTGCCTTTTGGATCTGCGCAACGACCGCGAATTTTCCCGCAAGCATTTTGCGGGTTTCCCGCATGCTTTCCTCAATCATAGGGAACAAATACCAGGAGGTAGCGATACCGAATAAGGCGCCAGTCAAGCTGCGCAGGACCGGGGTGCTTTCACGTATAAGCATCCAATCCGGCAGTTGGGCGATCAGGCTGGGGAGCTGAGAAAAACCGTCCAGGCCAATCGGCCCCAGACCCAAAACCACCCATAAATACCAGGGAAGCGCCTTGATTTTTCTCCCTGTAACCATAAACACCAAAGCGAAAAAAGCCATGGATGCGTAAATCGCCACGTCGCGCTGGCACAATGCCACTTTATACCCGGCAGCTTCCGCCCCAAAGCCCCGCTGTTCGAGACCGGTGAATTTCCGCTCAGAAGTCACGTTCACCCCGGAGGAGCCGGTAAATTCTTCGTAACTTGCCACTCCAGGTATCCCAGCCAGTTCGCGCGGGTAATATGGTTGAGATCCCCATAAGAACCAGGAGCGGAACGGCAGCTGGTGGCATAGCGGACTGTAAATCGCATAGATCAGCCTGGCCGGTCCCGTAGCCCCTGCCCGGGCGAATACCGGCGCCAGGAACGGCAGACCAACGTAGATAATCAACAAACCGGCAATCAATGCCATATACCAGCGACTTAACCACCAGGAGAAGCGGTCAGCGGAAGAAATATTGCGTCCACGCTCTACCCGCCTGGCATGCCCGCTATCCCCAATTTTGTCGAGGTGCTCGTTGCGGTCACGGGCTGCCCCCAGAGCGACCTGGAGTCTCTGGATGGTAATGGGTGCAGTCAAACGATAAGGGCCAATTTGAGCCACCGGCACCGCATCACTCAGCGCTGTTTTGAGTTCAGGAGTTGAATCCACATCCACCAAAGCCAATTGATGTGGATAATCCGCCTCAAGCGAGCGTAAATCTTGAATCGCCTGATCGCTGGCGGCGTGATTCTGCTTGATGTAAAGCGTAACTACAATCATAGCATCTCCCTACAACCCAAAATCGACAAAGTAGCCAAATTGGCTGAGGGTGTTGAATACGCCAAAGAACAGCATTACACCGACGATGATCAGGATGACACCCATACCGATTTCGATGTAGTGCATGGTTTTGGCGTATTTCTTGAGGATGGTGGTCACCCAGCCGATGCCAAGGGCTGCCAGCAGAAAGGGGATAGCCAGACCAACCGAGTAGAAAGCCAGCAGAAGTACACCGCGGGACACTGACCCTCCGTTGATCGCCAATGTCAAGATCATGCCAAGGATGGGTCCGATGCAAGGCGACCAGCCAGCTGAAAATGTCACTCCCAACAACGCGGATGAAAAATATCCGCGGCGCCGGTCCAGTTGAGTTTGCGGTCGCAGGTCATATTCAAGAAATGGAATGCGCAGCAGACCGGTCATGTGAAGACCCAGGATAATGACAATCACGCCGCCAATTTTGGCCAGCCAGAAGCGCACCTCGTATAGAAGACCGCCCACCGCGGACATGGTCAGGCCGAGCGTCAAGAATATGGCGCTAAACCCGGCGACAAACGCCAGGCCGTGAAGAAAGGACTGCATTTTGCTCGGTGCAGCATCCACCTGGTTGGCAGCGATCGAACGTCCGCTGAGATAGCCAACGTAAGCTGGTACCAGTGAAAAGACACATGGCGACAGGAAAGACGCCAACCCAGCCAAAAATGCCAACCCGATGGTGACGTCTACCATGCATGCTCCAATAAATAAGGATTAAGCTTCCCGAATATCAATCTGAGTGCCCCCTGGCATAGCTACCGTCATATCACCCGGGTCGTAGGGAATCACCGGTAAGGTCCAGCGGAAAACGTATTTGGCATCGTCCGGAGCAGCGTTAACGCAGCCGTGCGAGCGCGGCGTGCCGAAATCGTTGTGCCAGAAGGTTGAATGCACCGCCACGCCTTCACCCGTGAACAGAGTCGTCCAGGCTACCCCGGGCAGGTCATAGCCGGTGCCGGTCTGCCCGCCGGACATGTGCGTAGAGACCATTTTGCGCCAGATACGGTGGTTAGCGCCGATCGGCGTGCCCCACTCCTCGACGATGGCACCTTCCGCATTCCATTTCGCGCCAGATGAAATCTGGCAGGCATACACTTCCGAATTGCCTTCGTAGAGGGATAGGATCTGGCGGGTGGGGGTTACATCCACCACAACTTTTTTATTTTCAACTTCCGGCGATATGGGCGCCAATTCTTCACTTGTTAGAGGACGGAAAGCTTCCGCGGCAGCCCAAAACAGGTCGCCAGGACCAAAGCGCTCGTTGATGCGATAAAGCACCTGCCCCTGGGAACTGGTGCGCATTTCGTCGACCCAGATTACCTGACTGTAATACAGCCGCGGAACCAGACTGTAATCCAACGCATATTGCAGCCAGGCAGAAGCAGCTGTATCGCGTTCCAGGAATATTTGTGTCTGCGGGACAGTGACTTCGACCCACATCCCTTTGCCAAGGCTGCTGGTCGGCATTTCCGTCACCGGCGTATTGGGCAGGTTGCGCACTGGTTGGACACTGGGGGCATAAACATATCCCTCAGGCGTCTCGACCCAGCGCCGACTCTGACGCCCCATCGGGGCAGGTCCGACTACTTCGCGCAGCCAGACAACAATGGCATCCTCATACAGCACGCCCACCGATTCGGCGTCTACTGACGGACGGGAGCGCACATCCACTTTGCCAACACAGATGCGGCCCAACCGCTCCGCATCCGGGAATTCAGCCTGAAGCTGAGCC
>Ga0209751_10004489_pt1 | contig 13341 bp, 12 predicted proteins | sample RifCSP13_1_FD_184019 | JGI IMG/M metagenome (GOLD analysis project Ga0209751, IMG submission 184019) | Soil microbial communities from Rifle, Colorado - Rifle CSP2_sed 13_1 (SPAdes) (version 2) | ecosystem: Environmental > Terrestrial > Deep subsurface > Rock core/Sediment | place: Rifle... | reverse complement strand
CGGCCGGAACGGTTGCACCGTCCACGCCGGCCACCGGCCCCTGCTCGATAGAAGGGGGCGCGAACATCTTCTGCCAGTCGATATAGAGTCCCGCCACCGCCAGCGCGGCACCGATCGCCACCATGGCCGCAATGATCGCGATGAACTTATTGCCGATCATCCGTCATTCCTTGGCCGACGCGTTTCCCGGCCTCCGCTTAAGGCGTCGCTGCCTTAGGCTGCTTGGCGCGCTCGATCGAGACTATCGCGCGAGCGGCCACCATTTGCGTGTCCTCGTCGTATTGATCCGCGCGAAAAATGTGCCGGCCGTCGTCGAGCTTCATCTCTTTTTCGACGCTCCAATTGCCGGCGCCGTCGGGCTGCACTTCGGCAAAAGGCTGATCGTCCAAAAAGAGATAGAGCTCCCTCCCGGGGAGCGCGATGCCGGCAAGCGTCAACTTGCCGGACCCCCCGGCAGCGTCTTGATAGTCGACCGTGCTCAACCTGAGCGGCGACCTCGGCACTGAGGACCCTGCCTCGCTTCCTTGCGCCGCATCCGATGGAGTTCCCGGCTTCTCAGTAAGACTCTGGTCTCCGGGTACGGCCTCCTCGGCCGGCGCAGACTTCGCATAGACTGAATACGCGCCCACAGCCACAACAACTGCCATGATGCCGATATATTTGCTGCCGATCATTCCGCGATTCCTTCGCCGACGCTTGACTTCATCTTTACGCGGCGCGCAAGGCAAAAAAACGTCAAACCCGCGCCAAATTTGGCCGGAACCTAGCGGATTGATCGATTCTTCGCCACTCGATTGACCAAGGGCCCGCCTTTCTTGACGCGCGCCCGAGCCGGATGGCAGATGAAGCCCATGAACGACACCCACATCACCCCAGGCCTTCAAAGCATCTGCGTTTATTGCGGTTCCGGCGGGGGCCAGAACCCTGCCCATGCCGAAGCCGCGCGCGCCTTCGGCCGTATCCTGGCGGCGTCGCGCATCGGGCTCGTCTATGGCGGCGGCAGCCTCGGGCTCATGGGCGAGATCGCCCGCTCGGTGCTTCGTCACGGCGGTCATGTCACCGGCATCATTCCGGGCTTCCTGAGCGAGCGGGAGCACATGCTGGTCGAGGCCCAGGAGCTCATCGTCGTCGACGACATGCACCAGCGGAAGCAGCTGATGTTTGCCAAGTCGGATGCCTTCGTGGCGCTCCCCGGCGGGCTCGGCACGCTCGAGGAGTTCGTCGAGCAGCTCACCTGGTCGCAGCTCGGCCGGCACGCAAAGCCGATCGTACTCGTGAATATCGAGAGCTTCTGGGACCCGCTCCTCGCCCTGTTCGAGAGCATGGGCGCCGAACTCTTCATCCGCCCCGGCCTTGAGCTCAACCTGCTCGTGGTCGATCGCGTCGAGGACATCATTCCCGTGATCGACAAGGCGCTCGCTCCCTACCCGGCAGTGAGCGAGGCACAAGCCGAGGCGGAAGTCTCTGCGAAGTTCTAGATTGTTGCGTGTTTTCGACCGCAACGGGCTCGCGGGCCGGCGCTGCAAATCTCAATCGTATCCATTCCACGCGGCATGACCGGCATAGGCTGCCTTGCCGTCGCGCGCGACGCCGACACAGAACCGGGTCGTATGCGATTGTCTAAAGACGTCGTCGTAGAGGATGTAGCCGACGATGAAGAAGGGCGCGGCGATTTCCGATCTGAAGACGACCGGCGGGGAAAACAGCTTGTTGGGCTCAAGGATCTCGTTGGTGGCCGTCCGCTTCGACTCGTCGTAAGCGGGCTTCCGCCCGTGCGGCTCTTGGGCAAGGAACTCGACCAGCCATCCGCGGATGACCGCCGGCGTCCTTCCGTAGTTTTGCATGGCGAGCCGCACACTCGCCTGATCGTGCAGGAGAAAGAGATCCGTCGGTCCGCCGAAAATATAGGCCCGCTCGACGGCGGGAAGATGCTCGGCGGCGATCCTCGCGGCGTTGGCGACCCGCCTCGTATAGACCCACAGCAAGAGCGTGGAGAGCGCGAGCAGCGCGGTAAAGGTGACGATGGCGCGCTCGACCGAGCCGAAGGCGAGCGTTCTCGCGCGGCAGGCGTAGTAGAAGAGGGCCCCGGCCGAGCCCGCCGCTTGCGTGCATTGACCGCCCTCGCCGGCCTCTTCCTCCGGGGCGATCTCGCCGGACCCGAGCGCATGGCCGCCGCCTTCGGTATCGGCCAGGTCTGAATTGCCGTGCTGGGCGTAGCGGATCGCCTCCCCCGCAGTGGCCAGCGAGAGCGCGGGCGAGGACCCGAAAAGCAACAGAAAACCGACTATAAGCCCCCGCATCGCGGCGATCGCGCTCCCCAATAGCCTCCGTGGCGGCATTCTTATATCTGAAATTGAACTCGGCAACCTAGAGCGAAAGGCCGCCCGCCAACGGCTCAATCACTGCATCTCGATGAGCGCGATGGCATCGGGAAGATGAAGCCAGTGGTGACGCCGCGAGGACCAGAACAGCCGTGCGGGCCTCGCGAAATTGGGGTCGGCGAAGCACCCTACGGCGATGCCGACCAGTCCGGGCAGTCCCTCCGCGTGAAAATAGACGCTCACCCCGCAAGTCGGGCAGAAGCGGTTGTCGATGAAGCGCCCGTAGTCGCCGCGCCGCCGCCAGGTGCGGTGCTCGCCGGCGATCGTCACATCGGACTCCGGAAAGATCGCGGCGTAGGTAAACGCGCTGCCGCTCTTCCGCTGACAGTCGACGCAGCCGCAGGCATAGACGTCAGAGGGTTCGCCGCGCGCGGTGGCCGTCAAATTGCCGCAGAGGCAACTGGCGATGCGCTCGCACTTACCTCCCATCTCCGTCATTCTTGGCCCCAGACATGCTTCAAGGCGCCGGAGCGCCGTCGCGGATCAGCTTGTAGTTGATGGAATCGAGCAGCGCCTCGAAGGAGGCGTCGACGATGTTGGGCGAGACCCCCACGGTGAACCAGCGATTCCCCACCCCGTCGCGGCTCTCGATCAGGACTCGGGTGACGGCGTCGGTGCCCCCCGTGAGGATGCGGACCTTGTAGTCGACCAGGTCGAGATCCTCGATGAAGCTCTGATAGGGGCCGAGGTCTTTCCTGAGCGCATTGTCGAGCGCGTTCACCGGGCCGTTGCCCTCGCCGACCGACATCACCGTCTCCCCGTCGATGCGCACCTTGACGGTCGCCTCCGAGATGGTGACGAGGTGGCCGACCGCGTTATGCCGCCGCTCGACCAGGACGCGGAACGAATCCACCTCGAAGAATTGCGGCACGTTGCCGAGCAGGCGCCGGGCAAGCAGCTCGAAAGAGGCCTCCGCCGCCTCATAGGCGTAGCCCTTCGCCTCGCGCTGCTTGACCTCGTCGAGCAGGCGCGCGATGCGCGGATCGTCCTTAGGGATGACGATGCCGATGCGCTCGAGCTCGGCGAGGATGTTGGAGCGGCCGCCCTGATCCGAGACGAGCAGCCTGCGCCGGTTGCCCACGGACTCTGGCGGGATATGCTCATAGGTGCGCGGGTCCTTCTGCACGGCGGAGACATGGATGCCGCCTTTATGGGCGAAGGCCGATTCCCCGACATAAGGCGCGTGCCGGTTGGGCGCCCGGTTCAAGACCTCGTCGAGGACGCGCGAGGCATGGGTCAAGGTCCTGAGCTTCTCCGGCGTGACACCCGTTTCGAAGCGCTCCGCATAATCCGCTTTCAGCATCAAGGTCGGGATGATCGAGGTGAGGTTGGCGTTGCCGCAACGCTCGCCGAGCCCGTTCAAGGTGCCTTGGATCTGGCGCGCGCCAGCGCGCACCGCGGCGAGCGAGTTCGACACCCCGTTATCGGTGTCGTTATGGACATGGATGCCGACATGATCGCCCGGGATGTGCCTGACCACCTCGCTCACGATCGCCTCGACCTCCTCCGGCAAGGTGCCGCCATTGGTGTCGCACAGCACGACCCAGCGCGCGCCCGCCGCGTGAGCCGTCTTGGCGCAACGGAGCGCGTAATCGGGATTGGCCTTGTAGCCGTCGAAGAAATGCTCGCAGTCGAGCAACGCCTCGCGCCCGGACGCCACGACTGCTGCGACCGAGTCTTTGATGCCGTCCAGATTCTCCTGAAGGCTGATGCCGAGAGCGACATCGACATGGAAGTCCCAGGACTTGGCCACCAGGCAGATCGAGGCGACCTTGGCGGCGAGCAACGCCTGGAAGCCAGGATCGTTGGCGATCGAGCGGCCCGGCCGCTTGGTCATGCCGAATGCCGTGAGCTTGGCGTGGGCGAGCGGGCGGGCTTCGGCAAAGAGCCTGGTGTCGGTCGGGTTCGCGCCGGGATAGCCGGCCTCGATATAGTCGAGGCCGAGCACGTCGAGCTGCTGCGCCACGAGCCACTTGTCCTCGACCGAGAAGTCGACGCCATGGGTCTGCGCGCCGTCGCGCAGCGTGGTGTCGTAGAGCGAGATGCGTTCGCGGGCCATGATCTTCTCTACACCACGCCGAAGAGGAAGTGCAGCGCCAGCAGGATGGCGAGCGCGAGCACCGCGAACTTGATCGCGAGATAGACGCGGCGCGAGTTCTTGAACGGCAAATCGCCGAGCAACGGCTTCATCGCGCGACCTCCCAGGTGGTGACCAGTTCGCCCGTCTTGGGGTCCTTGGCGTCTTTCAAGGTGATGCCCATGGCTTCGAGCTCGTCGCGGATGCGGTCCGCCTCCTTGAAGTCCTTGGCAGCGCGCGCAGCATTGCGAGCGCCAATAAACGACGCGATCCGTGCATCGTCTTGCGCGAAGGATGGCGGCCGCCAAGTCGCCCATGTTTGCGGATCGTGCACAAGCAAGCCCAGCAGCTGCGCCGAGGCCTTCAGGGAACGCGCCGCGGGTTTGGAGCCGTGAGCCGCCGCTTGGCGCAGCTCATGAAGAGCTGAAACCGCCTTCGGGGTGTTGAGATCATCCTCGATGGCCGCCAGTGCATCGGCGCACAGCATACCCTCCGATGAGGCTTCAGCCGTCAACTCATACCAATGGTCGAGCACACGCTTTGCCTCGCGCAGGCCCGCTTCCGTCCAGTTCAGCGGCTGACGGTAGTGCGTCATCAACATGTTCAGGCGGATGGCCTCGCCGGGCCAGTCCTCGAGCAACTTATGCACGGTGACGAAGTTGCCTAACGACTTGGCCATCTTCTCTCCCTCGACCTGGAGGAAGCCGTTATGCATCCACACCTGCGCCATGATCTTGGTGCCGTTGGCGCAGCGCGACTGCGCGATCTCGTTCTCATGATGGGGAAAGACGAGGTCGATGCCGCCGCCATGGATGTCGAAGGTCTGACCGAGATGCGCGGCGGCCATGGCCGAACACTCGATATGCCAGCCGGGGCGCCCCGGTGCCGCGATGCCGCACGGCGACGGCCATGACGGCTCGCCCGGCTTCGACGGCTTCCACAGCACGAAGTCCATCGGGTCTTTCTTGTACGGCGCCACCTCGACTCTGGCGCCGGCGATCATCTCGTCGAGCGAGCGGCCGGAGAGCTTGCCGTAGTCGGGCATGGTGGCGACATGGAACAGCACATGGTCCTCCGCCACATAGGCGCAGCCGCGCTCCACGAGCGTCTCGATCATCGCCTTCATCTGCGCAATGTGCTCGGTCGCCCGCGGCTCGACACTCGGATCGAGCGCGCCGAGCGCCTTCATGTCGGCATGGAACTGCGCCTCGGTCTTCTCGGTGACGCGCCGGATCGCTTCGTTCAGCTGAAGGTCGGGATAGTCTTGCGCCGCCCGCGCGTTGATCTTGTCGTCGACGTCGGTGATGTTACGGACATAGGTGACGTGCTCGGGGCCATAGAGGTGGCGCAACAGGCGGTAAAGAACGTCAAAAACGATCACCGGCCGCGCATTGCCGATATGGGCGAAGTCGTAGACCGTCGGCCCACACACATACATGCGGACATTGCCGGCATCGAGCGGCCGGAAGTCCTCCTTCTTGCGGGTGAGCGTGTTGTAAAGCTTAAGCACGACTGACCAAGCCCCTTCGGCTTGAGGCCCGCCCCTGCGTTCGCGTAACTCTTGATGATGGTAAAAGGGAGAACGACCCGGGCGAGCTTCTTTTGCTAGCCCGGAATGATGCCGCAGGAAATCATAAGGATGGGTTGCTTTTGCATCATCTTGGACCTGCTTATGGCGGTAATTGCTGGAAGCGTCAAGCAACCCATCTTATTCATGCCGCATTGACCCCAGAATTTAGGGGCGCATAATGCGTCGGGTGGCTCCTCGGGGATTGGAATCAATCGTGAGTGTCTGTCGCGATTTTTGGCGCGTGCTGGCGTCGTCTGTGCGGCCGACCGCCGGTCCTCGCCTAGCCGTTCTCGCTCTCTGTGGCGCGGGCGTCGTGGGCGGCGCCGGCCTCGGCCTGGCGCAAGGCTTGAGCGAGCAGCAGATCCGTTGCATGCAGCTCCAGCAGGAACTTGCCGCCGCACAAGGCGGGGGTGGCGCCAATCGCGAGGATCTAGGGCGCATCGAACAGCAGATCGCCCAAGCCGACCGCGTGTTCCAGGGCACTCGCGCGGCCATGGAGGACGCCGGCTGCTTCGAGAGCTTCTTCATCTTCGGCCGCGGTCTCGTGCGTAGCCCGAAATGCCTCAAGATGAATGACCGTGTCGAGGACGCGCGGCGCCAGCTCACTCAGCTCCAGCAGCAGCGCCAGGCGCTCACGGGCGGGGGCGGGAACAAGCGGCGCCAGGCTGAGCTCAACGACGCGCTGGCCCGGAGCGGTTGCGGCGGACAGCGCGCTCAGCCCGCGCGTCGCGGCGGCGGCCTGTTCGACTTCTTCGGCGGCGGCCGCGAAGAAGAAGAAGTGCAGCAGACGCCGATCTACCGCAGCATCGACCCGAACGGCCGGTATCGGTCCGTTTGCGTCAGGCTGTGCGACGGTTTCTTCTATCCGATCAGCTATGTGACCTACGGCGCCCGGCTCGCGCAGGACGCGACGCAGTGCCAGTCGAACTGCGCGGCGCCGGCCGAGCTCTACGTCTATCGCAATCCGGGTCAGGACATCGAGCAGGCCGTGTCATTGAACGGCTCCGCCTACATGGACCTTCCGGTGGCCTTGCGCTTCCGCAAAGAGTACGTGACTGGCTGCTCCTGCAAGCAGGCCGAATACAATCCGACCGAAATCGAGGCCGCCAACAAGCGGGCCGAAGCCGACGCTGCGGCTCAGCCAGTCAAAGGCAAAGGCAAGGGCAAGGCCACGGTGAAAGCCCCGCCACCGCCGCAAGCCCCCGCCCCCCAAGAAGCTGCGCCTACGCCGCAAGCTGCAGCGCCCGCGGCAACGGGCGATCAGCCGCAGCTTGACTTGGACGTTACCGGCAGCAACGAACCGGCCGCTCCGCCTGCGCCGGCTGCGGTGCCACCGGCGGAGAAACCCCCTGCACCTCCGGCCGCCGCTGCCGCGCCACCTGCTCCGCCTCCGGCCGCTGCTGTCACGCCACCTGCGGCACCGCCTGTCCCTCCCCCCACCGCCCAAGCCGCACCGCCGCCGCCGCCTTCAGCCGCGGCAGCCGGGGACGCGCCGGCAGCGCAGTCGACAATCGTCAAGCGCAAGACGGCCCCTCCGCCCCCTCCGCCCGCTCCGTTCGCTCCGCAGTAGCGGCTCTTACGCGGTCTTGCCCTCAAGCCTTGCGGACGCGCGCTCGCGCCCGATCAACGGCAAGAGATGCTTGAGCTCAGGCCCATGCTCGCGGCCGGTGAGCGCAAGACGGAGCGGCGAGAAGAGCGCCTTGCCTTTGGCGCCGCTCGCCTGCTTGACGGCTGACGACCACGCCGACCAAGTCGTCTCGTCCCACGGCTCGGGCGGCAGGAGGGCCGCCGCCTCGCGGCAGAGCTTCGCATCCTCGATCACGGGCTGAAGCTTGCCGCTCACCACGTCCCACCAGAGCTTCGCATCGGCGAGCACAGCGAGATTTGCGCGCACCGCCTCCCAGAAATCTTCCCCGCCGGTGACACCCATGGCGCGGAGCCGATCCGCCACGGCGCTGAAGGAAAGCATGTGCAGGAGCTTTGCATTGAGGAGACGAAGCTCGTTCGGGTCGAACCGCGCCGGCGCCCGCGACAGCTTGGCGAAATCGAAAGCCCGCACGAGCTCCTCGAGGCTCGCATGTGGCGCGACGGGGTCTGAGGTCCCAATCACCGCCGCGTAGCTCGCCACCGCCAGCGCCTCGATCCCCTCCTCGCGCAAGGAAGCGATGGAGAGCGTCCGGTCGCGCTTGGAGAGCGCCTGCCCGTCGGCGCCGACCAGGAGATTGTGATGGCCGAACGCAGGCGGCGTGCCCGAAAGCGCCTCGAAGAGCTGAATCTGTGGAGCGGTGTTGGCCACGTGGTCCTCGCCGCGAATGACGTGGGTGATGCCGAGGTCGATGTCGTCGACCACGCTCGGCAGCGTGTAGAGATAGGTGCCGTCGGCCCTGACCAGCACCGGGTCTGACAGCGAGGCGGCATCGACATGCTGTCGCCCGCGCACGAGGTCGTCCCAGACCACGTCGCGCTGCTCAAGCTTGAAGCGCCAATGGGGCTTGCGTCCTTCGGCTTCGAGCTTTGCCCGTTCCTCATCCGTCAGCTTCAAGGCGGCGCGGTCGTAGACCGGGGGCTTGCCGCGGGCGAGCTGGCGTTTGCGCTTCAGCTCGAGCTCCTCGGGCGTTTCGTAGGCGGGATAAAGGCGGCCGGCCGCCTTCAGCCGCTCGACCGCCGCCTTATAAAGAGGGAAGCGGTCCGACTGGCTGACCTCCAGCGTCCAGACGAGCCCGAGCCAGGCGAGGTCCTCGTGGATGCCGCGCGCAAATTCCTCCGTCGACCGCTCCCGGTCGGTGTCGTCGAGACGGAGGATGAGGCTTCCACCCCTCTTCCGCGCGAACAGAAAATTGAACAGCGCGGTGCGGATATTGCCGGCATGAAGCCGCCCGGTGGGGCTCGGCGCGAAGCGGACGGTCACGCTCATTGTCTAGAGCTTCTCGCGGAATTTGTTGGTGATGGGGTAGCGGCGGTCGCGACCGAAATTCTTGGCGGTGATCTTCACCCCGGGCGCCGCCTGGCGTCTCTTATATTCGGCAAGATAGAGCATGCGCTCGACCTTCCGCACGACTTCGGGCGCATGCCCGCGCGCGACGATCTCGGGCAGCGGCATCTCGAGTTCGACCAAGCAGTTGAGAATGTCGTCGAGCACCTCGTAAGGCGGCAGCGTGTCCTGGTCGCGCTGGCCGGGTCTGAGCTCGGCGGTCGGCGCCTTGGTGAGCACGTTTTCCGGGATGACGATGCCCTCCGGCCCCAGGCAGCCCTTGGGCCGGGCCGCGTTGCGGTAGCGCGCCAGCGCGTAGACTTGGCCCTTGTAGAGATCCTTGATCGGATTGAAACCGCCGTTCATGTCGCCGTAAAGCGTGGCGTAGCCGACCGAGACTTCGGATTTGTTGCCGGTGGTCAGCACGATCGGTCCGAATTTGTTGGAGATGGCCATGAGCAGAGTGCCGCGCGCGCGCGATTGCAGATTTTCCTCGGTCGCGTCCGGGGTCGTGCCTTCGAACACCTTCTCCAGCCCCTTGGTCAACCCTTCCACCGCTTCGTGGATCGGCATGATGTCGTAGCGTATGTGAAGCGCCTCCGCCGTCGCCGCCGCATCGTTCAGGCTCTCATTGCTGGTGTAGAGGTAAGGGAGCATGACGCCGTGCACGCGTTTGGCCCCGAGCGCATCCACCGCCATCGCCGCGCACAAGGCCGAGTCGATGCCGCCCGAGAGCCCGAGCACCACACCCGGGAATCCGTTCTTCTCCACATAGTCGCGCAAGCCGGCGACGCAGGCGAGGTAGTTCGCGGCCTCGTCCTCCTCGACTTCGGCGATGGTGCCCGGCAAGCAGCGCCAACGCCCCTCTTCGCGGCGCCACTCGGTGACGCCAAGCGCCTCCTCCCAGGCCGGCAACTGCACGGCGAGCGTGGCATCTTCATTGAGCACGAACGACGCGCCGTCGAACACGAGCTCGTCCTGTCCCCCCACCTGATTGACGTAAGCGAGCGGCAGCCGGGTCTCCGCCACGCGCGTCTCGGCGACGCCGTAGCGCACCTCCTGCTTGTCCATCCAATAGGGCGAGCCGTTGGGAACGATGAGAAGTTCGGCGCCCCCAAGGGCCAGAGCCTCGCAAGCCTCCTCGCTCCAGATATCCTCGCAGATCGGCATGCCGATCTTCACGCCCCTGAACTCGATCGGCTGCGGCAGCGGGCCGGGCGCAAACACGCGCTTCTCGTCGAACACGCCGTAATTCGGGAGATTGTATTTGTAGCGCACCGCCTCGATACGGCCCCGATCGAGCAGCGCCACGGCGTTGTAGACGAAGGGAGGCTCGCCCCAGGGGAGGCCCACCAGCATGGCAGGGCCGCCGTCCTCCGTGTCGCGGGCAAGCGCCTCGCAAGCCTCGCGCGCAGCCTTCTGCAAGGCAGGCTTCAGCACCAGATCCTCGATGGGGTAGCCGGTGAGATAAAGCTCGCTGAAGGCGATCAGGTCTGCGCCCGCCTCAGCTGCCCGCGCGCGGGCATCGCGGGCTTTTTTTACGTTGCCCTCGATGTCGCCCACGACCGCATTGAGCTGCGCGAGCGCGAGCGTGAACTTGTCCTTGATCGCATGGGCCATGACAGGAACTTAGTCGTCGCCGCTGAACTGGCAAGAAGAGGTCAGCGGTTAACGCCGCCTATTCGCCGGCGGCAATCGAGATCTCGGGCTCAGGCCGCCCTTCCCGCTCCCGCTTCAGCCTCTCGGCCACGATGAAGGCGAGCTCCAGCGACTGGTCGGCGTTGAGCCTTGGATCGCAATGGGTATGGTAGCGGTCCGACAGATCGGTCTCGGTTACGGCCTTGGCGCCGCCCACGCATTCGGTCACGTTCTGGCCCGTCATCTCGATATGGATGCCGCCCGCGTGGGTGCCTTCGCTGCGGTGGATGTCGAAGAACGTCTCGACCTCTGAGAGGATGAGATCGAACGGCCGCGTCTTGTAACCGCTTCCCGCTTTGATGGTGTTGCCGTGCATGGGATCGCACGCCCACACCACCGCCTTGCCCTCGCGCTTTACGGCGCGGATGAGGGCAGGCAGGTGCTTGGCAACCTTGTCGGCGCCGAAGCGGCAAATGAGCGTGAGCCGCCCCGGCTCGTTGTGCGGATTGAGCACGTCGATCAGGGTGAGCAGCGCCTCGGGCGCCAAGCTCGGACCGACCTTCGCCCCAATGGGATTCTTGATGCCGCGCAGATACTCGATGTGAGCGTGGTCGAGTTGGCGGGTGCGGTCGCCGACCCACAGCATATGTCCCGATGTCGCGTACCAGTCTCCGGACGTGGAATCGACCCGCGTAAACGCCTGCTCGTAGCCGAGCAGAAGCGCCTCGTGGCTGGTGTAGAAGCTCGTGGTGCGAAGCTGCGGCGTGTTGTCGGCGTTGAGCCCGCAGGCGCGCATGAAGCGCAAGGTCTCGGCGATGTGCTGGGCGAGTTCCTCGTATCGGTGCCCGGCCGGGCTGTCCTTGACGAAGCCAAGATTCCAGCGATGCACATGCTCGAGATTGGCATAGCCGCCTTGAGCGAACGCCCGGAGCAGATTGAGCGTGGCGGCGGACTGCCGATAGGCCATCAGCATGCGCTGCGGATCGGGCACGCGCGCGGCCTCGCTGAACTCGATGCCGTTGATGATGTCGCCGCGATAGCTCGGCAGCGCCTTGCCGTCCTGCGTCTCGGTCAGGGCGGAACGCGGCTTGGCGAACTGGCCGGCGATGCGCCCGACCTTCACCACCGGCGAGCCGCCGGCATAGGTGAGCACCACGGCCATCTGCAAGAACACGCGGAAGAAGTCGCGGATGGAGTCGGCGCGGTGCTCGGCGAAGCTCTCGGCGCAATCGCCACCTTGCAACAGAAAGGCCTCGCCGGCGGCCACGCGGGCGAGCTTCGCCTTGAGCTCGCGCGCCTCGCCCGCGAACACGAGCGGCGGGAAGGTCGCGAGCTGCTTCTCCACCTCGTTGAGCGCGGTCACATTAGGATAGGCCGGGATCTGCTCGATCGGCCTTGAGCGCCAGCTGTCTGGGCTCCATCGCGGTGCCATTCTAGGCTCTCCTTGAAAAGTCAACGTTATATAGGCGATTGGCCGAACCCTGGCTAGGCGGCCCGCTTCATTGCCTAGCCCCTGTGAGCGTGCCACATATCCGTTAAGACCCCAGGAAGGGAAACGGACCTTGGATCGTCACCTCGAGCACGGCCATCATCCGGGCGAGATCGCTAGGCGCCTGGAGAGGGGGCCGCAAGCGAGCTATCTCCGCGACTGGGTCTATGGCGGCATCGACGGCACGGTGACCACCTTCGCCATCATGGCGGGGGTGGTCGGCGCCAATCTCTCGGCCGGCGTGGTGATCATCCTCGGCATCGCCAATCTGCTCGCCGACGGCTTCTCCATGGCCGCCGCCAACTATACCGGCACCAAGGCCGAGCATGACGAGTACGAGCAGCTCCGCCGCATGGAGGAGCGTCATGTAGCTCTCGCGCCCGAAGGCGAGCGCGAGGAGGTCCGCCAGATCTTTGAGGCCAAGGGCTTCAAGGGCGAGGCGCTCGATACCGCTGTCAACGTGATCACCGAGCGGCGCGACCGCTGGATCGACACCATGATGGCCGAGGAGCACGGCATGCCGGCGGTGATCCGTTCGCCCCTCAGGGCGGCGCTCATGACCTTCATCGCCTTCGTCGTCTGCGGCAGCGTGCCGATCCTCCCCTATGCGCTGATGCTTGCCGAGCCTCTCCTGCCCGCGACCATCATGACCGGGCTCACTTTCTTCGCCATCGGCTCACTCCGGAGCTATTGGTCGCCGACCCCGTGGTGGCGTGCCGGGCTCGAAACCCTGGCGATCGGAATGCTTGCGGCAAGCGTCGCCTATCTCGTCGGCGCCCTGCTCAAGGGCCTCGTCTGAACCCAGTCATTGGCCCTACCGCGAGCCTCGCCGTTTGTGCCACCATGCCACCCATGGCCATCAAGGAACCCAGCTTCACTCTCGGCATCGAGGAGGAATATCTCCTCGTCGACAAGGACACCCGCGACGTCGTCCAGGAGCCTCCGCCGGCGCTCTTCGCCAAATGCGAGGAGGCCCTGCGCGGCCGGGTCAGTCCCGAGTTCCTCCGCTCGCAGATCGAGGTCGGCACCGCCGTGTGCAAGTCGATGCAGGAGGCACGCGACCAGCTCGTGCATCTCCGCAGTACCGTGGGCCGGATCGCCGATGAGTTCGAGCTGGCTCCCATCGCCGCCTCGACCCACCCCTTCGCTGAATGGTCACACCAGCAGCACACCGACAAAGAACGTTACAACGTGCTGGCGCGCGACCTTCAGCAC
>Ga0209751_10004488_pt1 | contig 13343 bp, 12 predicted proteins | sample RifCSP13_1_FD_184019 | JGI IMG/M metagenome (GOLD analysis project Ga0209751, IMG submission 184019) | Soil microbial communities from Rifle, Colorado - Rifle CSP2_sed 13_1 (SPAdes) (version 2) | ecosystem: Environmental > Terrestrial > Deep subsurface > Rock core/Sediment | place: Rifle... | reverse complement strand
CCCGCCGTAGGAGACACCGAGAGCGTACATCGCATCGGCCAATCCCATGATCCCCAGCCCGATCCGCCGCACCGCCAGCGCCGCTTCGCGGAGCTCGGGAACTTCCGGAACGTAGGCGTTCGCCTCCACCACATCGTCCAGAAAGATAGTCGAGAGCCGAATGGTTTCGGCCAGCTTTTCCCAATCAATCTTGCCGCGCGCGGTGAGATGCCGGGCCAGGTTGATGGAACCCAGACAGCAGTTCTCGTAGGGGCCGAGCCATTGTTCCCCGCAGGGATTGGTGGCCTCCAGCTGGTAGAGATGGGGAACAGGATTGTCGCGGTTGGCTGTATCCAAAAACAGGATTCCCGGCTCGCCGTTGTGGTGAGCCGCAGTAATAATTTCATTGAATAGCTCCGCCGCATCCACTTCCTGCCAGATCTTATCGCCGTGGGGGTTTATCAGCTCAAATTTCTCACCCCTATCCACCGCCTGCATGAACTCATCCGTCGCTCCGACCGAAATGTTGAAGTTGGAAATATCCCCCTCCTTCTCCTTGCAGTGAATAAAGAGCCGCACATCGGGATGGGAAACTTTGAGAACGGCCATGTTAGCACCGCGGCGGACGCCTCCCTGGGCAATCACTCCAAAAGAAGAGTCGTACGCTTTCAGAAAGCCGACCGGACCGGTGGAACGCCCCCCGGAGCGCTTCACAAAATCGCCCCGCGGCCGGAGGCTGGAAAAAGAAAAGCCGTTCCCGCCGCCGGTCTGTTGGATCAGGGCCGCCACCCGGAGAGTTGAGAAAATTCCTTGCGGTTCCCGCCCCAGGTCGTCCTTGATGGGCAGAACGAAGCAAGCCGCCAGCTGTCCCAGGGGAGTCCCCGCTCCCGTCCAGGTCGGGGAATTGGGCACGAAGAGAAAATCCGCCAGGAGTTTAAAGAAAACTTTGGCAGTCTTCTTTGGATCCTTCCCAAACTTCTTCTCGGGCGCCGCAATCCCGGCCGCCACCCTTTCAAAGGTCTGTCGAGGGGTCTCGATCGGATTTCCATCTTCCCCTTTCCGCACGTAGCGGCGGACAAAGACCTCGGCGGCGTTCTCCGACATTCCAAAATCCCGCTGCGCCAGAGAAATAGCAGATTTTAGGTCTAACGATTCTTGTGAAGGCATAACGAAAAAAACGGCCGGCAGTGTGTATATATCGTTTAACAAAAATCAAAAAGAAAAAACAATAGGTAAAGCAAAGAGAGGTGTTCCAGAAAGAATCAAGATTGCGAAAGCAAGGGCTTTTTCGAGAAAGCGCAGCGGAGCATGTCTGAGCCAGAGATCGTTTTTAATCCCGTGCTTTGAGAAAACGATTCTCGGTCCCGAGCAAAGTCGAGGGAGGCGAGTCGCGGAGCGAGAACTTGAAAAAGCCGAGCGAAGAAATCAACTGCGCTTGCGGCGTAGGAACGCGGGGGCGTCGTACTCGTCCCCCTCCTCCTGCAGCTGCTTAATTTCCTCTTTGTCCTTGTCTCCCGTCATCGTTTCGGGAGAAGACAGGGAGAAACCGGTGGCGATCACGGTAATCCGAATCTCATCCTTCATCTCGTCGCTGATGGAAGCGCCAAAGATGATGTTGGCGTTGGGATCGGCCTCCTGCGAGATGACGCGCGCCGCTTCATCAACTTCATGCATCGACAGATCCGGTCCCCCGACAATGTTCATCAGAATTCCGGTCGCTCCCCGCACCGAGAATTCCAACAGCGGTGAAGTCACCGCCGATTTGGCGGCGGTGGCTGCCTTATCTTGGCCGCTGGCTTCGCCGATCCCCATCAGCGCCGAGCCGGCGTTGGTCATCACTGCCCGCACATCGGCAAAATCGACATTCACCAATCCCGGAATCACGATCAGATCCGAGATTCCCTGGACGGCTCTTCCCAGGATCGAATCCGCCAGCCGAAAGGCCTCCAGGATCGATGTTTCCCGTTCCACGATCTCCAAAAGCTTTTGGTTGGGAACGACGATCAGGGCATCCACCTTATCGTGGAGGGCCTGGATCCCGCGCACCGCATTTTCCATCCGCTTGGCTCCCTCGAACCCGAAGGGTTTGGTCACCACCCCCACCGTGAGAGCCCCGATCGATTTTGAAATTTCAGCGATAATCGGGGCGGCTCCGGTCCCGGTTCCCCCACCCATGCCACAAGTCACGAAAACCATGTCCGCTCCCTCCAAGCGGTTCCGGATCAAGTCGACGGATTCCTCTGCCGCTTTCTGCCCAATTTCGGGATCGCCGCCGGAACCCAATCCGCGGGTCAGCTTTTCTCCGATCTGAATTTTGTTGGGGACTTCCAGGGTAGAGAGGGCTTGGGAGTCGGTGTTGACCGCCAGAAACTCAACTCCGACGATCTTCTGGGAGCGCACCATTGAATTGAGAGCGTTGCCCCCGGCACCGCCCAGACCAACCACCTTGATATCGGCAACCTTTTCTATTTCCGGTTTGACTCTCATTTTTTGGCTTTTCTAAAAAATGCTAGGTCGTTTCTTCGGCCGTTATTCGGCTCGTGCGCCGAATCTAGGTCGTTTCTTCGGCCGTCCATCTTAAGGCAGGAACGATTTCACCCATTCTATCACCCGCCCAAATGCCTGTGAGATTTTTTTGGTGTCGATCATCGGCAGACTGATTCCCTCCCGAGGCTCGAATTCCGATCCGTAAATTACTAGTCCGATGGTGGTCGCATGGGCGGGAGTGGAAACCTCCTCGATCAACCCGGAAACGCCGGTAGGAGTTCCTACCCGCAGTGGCAACCGCAAAACTTTCTTCGCCAGGTCCTTCAGCCCGACCGTTTGCACCGCTCCTCCCGTCACCACCAATCCCGCTGGCAGGTTACCCTGTTGGCCGGAATTCTTTATCTCGAGCCCGACCATGCTAAAAATTTCAGACAGACGGGCTTCGACAATATTGGTAACCAGGGCGAGGGGAACCGACTGAACCTCCAAACCCAGCTCCGAGATGTCCGCCTCTTCGTGGTCGCTCCCGCTGGGCTTCAGCGAACCTTCCGAAAGCTTGACCTTAATCCGCTCGGCGTCCTCCAGAGAAACCCGCAGGCCCACCGCCAGATCGTTGGTGATGTTCTGACCGCCGATGGGAAGAACCGAAGAATAAACCGGGCTGCCGCTGGTAAAAACAACCACCTGGGTCGTTTCTCCCCCAATATCGACTAGGGTACAGCCGAGCTCCTTCTCGGTATCGGAGAGAACCGCTTCGGAAGAAGCCAATCCGCAAAACACCAGGTCTTCCACCTCTACTCCCACCTGCGAAACGCATTTCACGAGGTTGCGCATCACCGTGGTTGCTCCGGAGATGATGTTGGTCTCAACTTCCATCCGCACGCCGCTCATTCCCATCGGGTCCTTGACTCCCTCCTGAGAGTCCACGGTAAAACCGCGCGGCAGAACGTGAACGATCTCCCGAGAAGAAGGTAGAGAAACCGCCCGAGCTGCTTCGGTTACTCTCTCCACATCTTCCTCCGTGATCTCGGAACCTTCCCCGCCGACGGCGACCACTCCGTGCGAATTCAAAGAAGAGATGTGCTTGCCGTCCACGGAGACAAAGGCCGAGCGGACAGGATATCCCGCCATCCGCTCCGCTCCTTCTAAACTCTCGGAAATAGCCGCCACCGCCTCATCAATATCCACCACCACTCCCTTTCTGATGCCGCGGGAGGGAATAGTAGAAACACCGATCACCGAAATTTTCTTTTCGGGTGAGATCGAAGCGATTACGGTCGAAACCTTTGAGGAACCGACATCAATGCCGGTAACAATGTGCTCTTTAGCCATACAATCACTGTGATGATATCACAGTTTCACCACGGGCCGCGAAAAGCGCAGATCGACACTTTTCGGGGTCCGACCCCCTAATTTGAAGCGCTGCAAAATTTGGGTTAGCAGTTCCAACTGCTCCTCGATCACCCGGTCGGCACTCAGCCAAACGACGGTTCTTTTCAATCGCAGTTCGATTGTTTCCGAACGCAGATAGATGGCTTTCGTTTCCAATCCCTTCTGTGATACCAGATCCAGGGTTTGCAGATAACTGGAGATCCCTCGCCCATCGATCACCATTCCCACCGCCCCCTCGAAATCCTCCGAGATGGTGATCACCGGAAGCGCCTCCCCCGCCGCCGACCGGAACAGCAGGCCTTCATGGTCAACCAGGAATTGGTTTTTGCCCTTGTCCGCCACAATCGCGAGTGGTTTCCTTACGGAGACTTTAATCAGGAGGCGGTCCGGAAGCTTTTTTTCGATTAAGACCGTGTTGATCGTCAAAAAGTTTTCTTTTATTTCCTGTTCCACCTTCTCGGTGTTGAGAAAAAATATGCTGCGGGCGATAACTTCTTCGGAAATTCTTTGCCTAACCAAGGCCTCATCGGCCAACTGCTCAAATTCGAACTCCAGCGCTTTCACCTGAAATGTATCCGTCTTCAGAAAAAGGAAAAGGGAAAGAAGCGATAGAAATATGATCAGAACCATCGAGATCGGCCGGTAAGGGATGACCACCTGCCGAGGACCGAAAGGAACAGAAACCCGCGGTGAGCGCCGCAGCATCTGCAAACGCCGGCGCGGAAAAAAATTAATCATTCCCCCTAGTTTATAACAGTCGAATAATCTCAGAAGCGATCTGAGAAGCGGCGCGGGGGTTGATCAAACGGCGGGATTCCTGCGCTGCTTTTTGGTATTTCCGCAGATTGGCGAAAATATCATCCAGATTATGTTTGAGCGACCGGGAAGAAAGCTGCTCCTCTTCCAAAACCACGGCGGCACCGATCTCCTCCAAAATCTGCGCGTTCCGGAACTGTTCTCGCCGCGATACCCAAGGGATCGGAATAAGGATCGCCGGTTTGCCCAGAGCGGCCAGTTCCGTGACGGTGTTGGCGCCTGCCCTCCCGATCACCACCGCCGTCGCCCGATAGACGGCGCCGATCTCATCCAATCCGAAATACTCCTGCAGGATGTAGCGATTCTGGAGTTTTCTCGGCAGTTGACTCTTAAGAATGGAGAGCTTCTGGTAGTCTTGAAATCTGGTTGAAGAGCCGGTCTGATGGATCAGGTTGTAGTTCTCCAAAAACTGCGATAGGACCCCTCGAACCGCTTCATTAACGATGTGCGATCCCTGTTTTCCCCCGGTGACATAGACCACCGGCCGATCATTATTGAAACGGAAGCGCTTGGTGCGTTCCTCAAAAACTTCCGGCCGAACCGGGTTGCCGGTGAGCACCGTCTTTCGGGAGGGAAAATACTTCAATGAGCTCTTCCAGGAGACAAAAATTCGCTGCGCAAACCGAGAGATGAAACGATTCGCCCAGCCAAAAACCACCGTCTGCTCGTGCGTCACCGCCGGGATCCGCAGGAAGTAGGAGGCCAGAACCACCGGAGCGGCCAGGTATCCTCCAAAGGAAACGACGACCCGGGGGCGGAGGCGGATCAGCAGGTACAGGGCGTGCAAAAAACCCCAAGGCAGTTTTATCAGCTCGCGCCAGGAGGAGCGGTAGAGCCGGCCGGTCTGGAGTTCAAAAAACGGAATTCCCAGGCGCGTGATGGTCTTAAATTCCACCGACTCGGTTATCTCCCCACTCAAGGAATAGCGGTGCCCGATCCAGAAAAATTGGAAATTTCCCCGCTCTCCAAGCGCTTCCATCACCGCGATCGCCGGGTCCTGGTGGCCCCCGGTGATAACGATTGGAATTGGTTTTTCTCGTTTTTTGTTCATCTTGCGAAACGGCCCGCAACGGTGTGCCGGCTCACATTCAAAAGCACCCCCATCGCCAGCAGCAAAACCAGGATCGAAGAACCCCCGTAGGAAACCAGCGGAAGGGTGATCCCGGTTAGAGGAAGGAGTCCCACCATTGCTCCTAAGTTTAAGATAGTTTGGATCGCAAGCCAAGCCGTGATGCCCGCCACCGCCACCCGCCCAAATTCATCCGGAGAACGCTCCGCGATGCGGAAACCCCGGAAAATCAGAAACGCGAAAACCAAGACGACCAGGGCCGCACCCAGAAAACCGAATTCTTCCCCGACGACCGCGAAAATGGCATCGGTCTGGATATCCGGGATGTAGCCGTATTTCTGGCGGGAACGGCCAATTCCCAACCCCCAAAATCCCCCCGAACCGAGGGTAATTTTGATCTGGCGGGTCTGGTATCCTGTTCCCTGCGGATCGGTATCGGGATGTAGGAAAACATCCCAACGCTCCCGAAAGGTTGAGCTCTGGAGCGCCAACCCCAATCCCCCCAACCCAAAAATGAGGAGGGTGAGCAGGATCTGGCGAAAGCTGGCCTTCGCGAAGAAAAAGCAGGCCAGACCGATGGCAGTGATAATGACCGCCGTCCCCAAATCCTTTTCCAGCACCACCAAACCCGCCACGACCACGGTCGGCCCAAAGAAGGACCGAAAAGAGGGGTTGCCCTGCCCCCGGCCGGACCGGGAACCGACCAGAAGGGTGGCGAGATAGAGAATCAGCGCTAGTTTCGCAAATTCCGAAGGCTGAAATCTGATCTCCTCCAAAATCGGTACCGAATCCGGAAGGTCGAGGGCAAACCAGCTCCGGGAACCGCGCACCTCTCGGCTGATCCCCAAAGGTACCAAGACCAGGACCAAGAAAAAAGCCGCCAGGATAAACAGCGGTAGGGCCAGCCTTTTTAGTTTCCGATAGTCCATTAGGTAGAGGACGGCAGCGCCCAGGGACCCCAGGACAATCCAGAGAATTTGGTTTTCCAGAAAATGGAATTGATTGCCGTAATCGGCGAGTGCTTTCGCCGAGGAGGAATCATAAACCGCCAGCAGGCCCAGGAGCAGCAGGAAAATCACCCCGCCAAAAAAATACCAATCGAGGCTGTGTTGGGCAGAGTGTTTGATTTTTTTCAGCATCTCTTAAAGCGAGGCGAGGAAGAGGCCAAGGAAAGCGAGGAAAACTCCCACCAACCAAAACCGCATGGTCACCTTGGTTTCCGCCCACCCCTTTATCTCAAAGTGGTGGTGGATCGGCGCCATGAGGAAGAGCTTCTTTCGGCCGAGCTTGACGGCTCCCACCTGCAGGACCACGGAGAGGCCCTCCGCAATGAAAACCCCCCCGATGATAAAGATCAGAAAAGAGCGCTCCAACAGCATTGCCAGTGTTCCGAACGCGGCCGCCCATCCCAGCGCCCCCACATTGCCGGCAAAGAACCGCGCCGGAAAGACATTGAAGTAGAGGAACGGCAGAAGCCCGCCCAGAAGGATTCCCGTCGCGATCGCCAAATCGTTCTTGCCGAACATCAGCGCCAGGGAGAGGATCGCCGTAAAGGCGATCATGAGCAGTCCTCCCACCAACCCGTCCAAACCATCCGTGATACTGACGCTGTTCACCAGGAAGAGGAAGACCACGATCACCATCGGAAAATAGGCCAGGCCAAACTCAATGGTGCCGAGGATGGGCAGCCACACCTGCGTCCCGCCAACGGTTGATAGCCAAAGCGCCAGCAGCGCCGCGAGTGCCGTTTGGTAGAGAATTTTTTGGTAGGTCATAATTCCGCCCACGTTCTGCGAACCCAGCGACCGGAAAACCTCCCGAAAAGCGTTCCAGGGGAAGAGCAGGATCTTGTAGATGTCCCAGGAGAGGTCGGACATGGTTACGATGGGTACGATCCTCTCCCGGATCGTCCTCTGCAGGCGGGAGCGGCGGTAGACCTTGAGGAGGTCCTCCGCCAGACCCAGCGCCGCCATCGCCCCCACCATCCCCACCAGCACCCAGACCTGGGGGGTGAGGTTAAAGAGCAGATTCAGGACCAGGAAAACCCCGATCGGCAGAAGCCCCGCCGCCGTCGGCGTCCCTTGCTTGGCAAAATGGGTCCGGGGCACATCCGGGTTGATCGCCTCCTTCATCTGAAAACGGTAGAGAAAATTAATAAAAGGCGGATAGAGAAGGAAAGTGGCGACGGCGGAAATGAGCAAAAATCCTAAGGCAGGCATTGTCTATTTAATAGTATCAACTTGTTCATCGTGGTCATTGTACAATTAAGCGAGCCATGTTCAAAAAACCTCTCCGCCGAATTCTCCGGGTAATTCTCTTCTTCCTCGCCCGGGCCGCTCTCCAAAAACACCAACCCACCATTGTCGCCATCGTGGGAGAAGGAAAAACCGGCATCGTGCGGGAGGCGATCTACACCGTTCTCAAGAAACATTTCCCGACCCGCCGCAATCTGGAAGCGCCGAACGCCGAATTCGTTTTGCCTCTGGCCATTCTAGGAGCCAAGGAGTACCCACTCACCGGCGCCGGGTGGCTCAAAATCCTTGTTCGGAGTCTGGGAAGGCTGCTGCTTCGCCCTCCCTACCACCACACCCTGGTCCTGGAAATCGAGTACACCCGCAAGGATACCTTTGATTACTTCTGGAATATCACCGAACCGAAAGTGTTAGTGATTTGCGGTGAAACTCCTTTTCTCTCCCGCGGCCAAACCGCCAAAAAGGTATTCCGTACCAAAGAAACGCCCGATCTCTCCGGATATCTGGAGGTTTCTCTCAAAGTCGCCCGGAGCTTCGGTATCTCCCAGAGGGAGGCGCGGGAAGACCTGCGGGATTTCCGCCTCCCCAAGGCCCGGATCAACATTCTTCCGGCGAAGGACGGCGGCATGATTGTGGACGCCACCTACCACTATCTTCCCCCCAGCGCGGTCGCCCTGGAAGAAGTTTTGGAGGCTCTCCCGGGGCGGAAAATAATTCTCTCTCCCCGGAAAGACATGCCCGAAAACATCAAAGTACGACGAGGTGAGATTGCGGTGATAACCGGGCCGCACCGCAAGATGTGGACCTATCCCGCCAAACTCGCCAAATCGCCATGGACCTAAAAGAGGAGGAAAAACTGGTCCGCGCCGCCCAACGGGTTAAAAGCGGGCCCAACGCCCCCTTCGGCGAGCTCTACCAGATCTACGCTCTCCGGGTCAGAAAATTCTTTCTCAAGCGAGTGGCGGATGAAAATCTCGCCGACGACCTCTCCTCCAAGACCTTTGAAAAAGCTCTTCACGGACTGGAGAAATTCCAGTGGCAGGGAGTCCCTTTTTCGGCCTGGCTCTTTCGGATTGCCCGAAATGCTTTCTTCGACCATCTCCGCACCGAAAGAGACAAAAAGAGGGTTTCTCTGGAGAAAGCTCCCACCCTCAAAGGAGATCTGCCGACCCAGTTCGAAGAACTGGAACAACTGCAGGAAAACGAGCTCCTCTGGCAGGCGCTTGCAAAACTTCCGGGCCGGGAGAAAGAAATTATCTATCTCAAATTCTATGAGGGACATACCAATCGGGTCATCGCCGAGATCACCAAACTCTCCGAGACCAATGTCGGCACAATTCTCTACCGTACCCTCCGGAAATTGCGAGAGGACTTGAGAAACCTATAGTTAAGGTGTAGAATAAGGCTAACAGTGGTGATATCCAGGAGGATTCAATGTACCTCAGATACGGCGTAGTTTTCACCAAGAATGATCACCCCTGCGGAAAGTGCCGCAAGGTGATTCCGGCGGGAGAGAAAGCGTTGGAAGTGATCGTACCCATGCACACACCGGACAAATGGGGAAACGAAATTCCTGTCAAAGTACCGGTTCGTTACCACACCGGTCATCCGCCCAAGGGGTTAGGAAGTAATTCCTAACCCTTTTTAACTTCGATCCAGGCTCCCAACGCTCTCAGCTTCTGCTCAAAATTTTCGTACCCCCGCTCAATGTGCTCTACTCCCGAGACTTCACTCACTCCTTGGGCCACCAGTGCGGCGAGAACCAGTGCAGCGCCGGCCCGCAAGTCCGTGATTTGGACACTAGCTCCCTTGAGAGAAACTGGCCCGGAAACCTGGGCAAAGGTTCTCGGCTCTCCGCTTCCTTTCCAGTTGAACTCATAATCATCCGGCGCAAATTTCCGGCCCAGTTGGGTAGGGGTAAAAAGTTCGATCTGCGCCCCAAACTTCTTCAACTCACCCAAATATTTCCAGCGGTCTTCATAGACGGTCTCGTGAACCAGGGATTTGCCCTTTGCTTGAGTTAAAAGAACAGTCAGCGGCTGCTGCCAATCGGTCATAAAACCGGGATGGGGGGAGGTCTCCACCTCCACCGGCTCAAAGGACGCCGATTCCTTCACGTAAACGCGGAGGTTCTTGCCGACGATCTCCCAGGAAACGCCGATTCTCCGGAGTTTTGCCAGGAAAGAAGTGAGATCCGCCGGATTGAGATTAGTGAGAAGAACGTCTCCCCGCGTCACCGCCGCCGCCACGGCGAACGTCACTGCTTCGTTTCGGTCCGGCAGGACGCGATGCTTTGTTCCCTTGAGAGATTGCACACCCTGGACGCGCAGGATCCGGGGATCGCGGGAGTCGCGCTCGATCCGCGCTCCCATTTTGTTGAGAAGCAGGATCAGATCATCCACTTCGGGCTCCTGAGCCGCTCCCATAATTTCGGTTTCCCCTTCGGCCAGCACCGCCGCCAGGACAATGTTTTCCGTGCCCATCACGGTATTTTTCTTAAAGACTACCCGTCCGCCCCGCAGTTTCTTGGCGGTGCCGACGATCTTTTCTTTTTTCACCTCAAACTTCGCCCCCAGAGATTCTAAGCCGGCCAGGTGCCGGTCGAGCGGCCGCTCCCCGATCGCGCAACCGCCGGGAGCCGGCAGAACCACTCGGCCCGACCGCGCCAGGAGCGGACCCATCACGATAATGGAACCCCGGCTCCGGCCGGAAAGGTCGGCCGGGACTTCTGTTTTCAGAGTGATGCGGGAGTGAAGGACCAGAGTTCCGGAGGAACGGGATACCCCCACTCCCAAAGCTTTAACGATCTCTAAATCCACCTCGACATCCGAAATATCCGGAACGTTTTCCAGCACGAGTTTGTCCAAGGTTAATAAAGCCGCGGCGGTTTCTTTGGTCACGGCGTTCTTGGCCCCGGAAATTTTTACTTCGCCTTTGAGGGGAATACCTCCTTCGATGATGTAGCTCTTAGACACTGAGAATGAATTCTAACCTAGCTACACGCCACTTGCTACTAGCCACTAACTACCTATCCGGACTTATGCCGAAAAGTGGGACAATCTCCTTAAACATCTCCACCCAAAGCGGCACCACGGTCAGGGCCGAATAAGTAGAAGTGGAGGGCTCTTCCAAACGTACCAGCATCACGAACGAACGGTCTTTAAAAGGAAAACCCACGAAAGTCACATTGGTTTTGTTGAGAGAATATTTTCCGCCGACGGGGATCTCGGCCGTCCCAGTCTTTCCGGCGACCCGGTACCTGAGATTGCGCAATGACATCGATTCTCCTCCCTCCACCGCCGACCGGATGAGATTGGCAACTATTTCCGACGTCTTTGGCGAGATGACCCGCCGGATCGGTTCCGCCGGAAAAGAAACCTGCCGGCCATTTCGATCCACCAACCGCTCCACCACCTTCGGTTTCATGAGAATTCCACCGTTGGCGATCGCCGCATAGGCGGAGGTCATCTGAATGGCGGTCACCCCAATCCCCTGTCCAAACCCCGCGTTGGCGAGATCGATCTGCCGCCAATCCCTAAGACCCTTTATCAATCCGATTTCTTCTCCGGCCAGGTCAATTTCTGTTTTCGATCCGAAACCAAAGTTTAGGAAGTAACTCCGCAGCGTTTCCCGACCGATCTTAAGCGCCAGTCGCGCCGCTCCCACATTATTAGATTTCTGGAGAAGTTTCGCGAGTGTCTGGTCTTTGCCAAAGTGTCTTCCGTCCCAGGTATCAATGTAGTAGCTCCCAATTTTGAGACGGCCGTTATCGTTAAAAGTCCAAGAGGGTTTAATTTTCTTCGATTCTAAGCCGGCGGAGATCGTGATCGGCTTCATGATCGACCCCGGTTCATAGTTCGTTGCCAATCCCAAGTTGCGGGTTTCTTTTTTCACCGACTTGCGATTTTGGGGTGCCACCCAAGCATTGAAATTACCGGGGTCAAAGCTGGGGTAATTCCCCATCGCCAGCACGTAACCGCTCTTCGGCTCCAGCACAACAAAGGAACCGCTCTTGGCTCCGTAGCGCTTCACTCCCTCGGCAATCTTTCGCTCCATGATTGCCTGCACGCCGCGATTGATTGTGAGATACAGATCGGCCCCGTTTTGGGGCTCAACTTCGGTCGATTCGCCTACCAAAATCGGTTCCGTTTTTTGTTCGTTGTATTCTTGCCGCATGCTTCCGGGTTTGCCCTTCAGATCCCCATCGTAGTTGCCCTCCAAACCGTTGTAGCCTTTTTCCCCGTCCTCGTTGAAAGCGACAAATCCCAACAAAGAAGCGGCCATCGCTCCCTCCGGATAGAAGCGGCGGTTATCGGGGAAAAAACTTAATCCGGGCACCACCAGGCTTTTGAGCTTTACGACCTGCACCGCCGGTACCTTGCGAGCAAGATCAACGCCCCCCCGTTCACTGAGAGAGAGCAGGCCGGCCACTCGGGCAACCTGATCGGCGCGGGGATCTTTTGAATCCTGGGAAACCGGGTTATAGCTCAAGAAACGGGAATCCTCGAAGAGGATGGCCACAATCTTCTCGGCGGTTTTCTTGGGGTCTGCGATCAATTTCGGATTGGCGGTGACCCGATAGGCCTCCTCGTTGGTCGCCAACAATCCCCCGGACGCAAAAATCCGGCCGCGCTCCGCCGGAATGGTGTAGGACTGGCTGCGCTGGCTCTCCGCCTCAATTCGATAGCTGTCACCCTGGACAACCTGGAGATAGAAGAGCCGGCCGATGAGAGCCGCAAACCCGATCAGAGCCAGGAGGGAAGCGAACCGCAGGCGAAGCATTTCAACGTTGGGGAGCTAGCGCCACCGGGACAGGGGGAAGAAAATAGAGCTTACCGACGACCATTCCCATGTGAAGCGCTTCTTCTCTGATCGTGTTGATCGAGGAGGCCTGGGAGATCTCATTTTCGAGCTCCCGCAGCCGTGATTCCAGAGAAACCTTTTCAACCCGCAGGCCCTCCAGCTCTCGGCCCTTGTTAACAACGGAATTATTCAGAAATACATTGGCACCAACGAGCAAGAGTATTAAGGCAGTGAGTATTTTTCCTAGCATTTTCTTTCAGCTGCGCCCGATAGCGCGCAATTTCGCCGAACGCGATTGAGGATTCTGGGCCAACTCGGCCGTGGTGGGGGTTTGGGGCTTTTTGGTCAACACCACTCCCCGCCCCTGCTCCTCCATTTGTTGAAAAAACCGCTTCACTTCCCGGTCCTCCAACGAATGGAAGGAGACGACCACCAAACGACCTCCCGCGCCCAAGACCTCAAACGCTCGGGGCAGTACGGATCGCAGGTTTTCGACCTCGTCGTTAACCGCGATCCGGAGCGCTTGAAAGATCTTCGTTGCCGGA
>Ga0209751_10004487_pt1 | contig 13343 bp, 10 predicted proteins | sample RifCSP13_1_FD_184019 | JGI IMG/M metagenome (GOLD analysis project Ga0209751, IMG submission 184019) | Soil microbial communities from Rifle, Colorado - Rifle CSP2_sed 13_1 (SPAdes) (version 2) | ecosystem: Environmental > Terrestrial > Deep subsurface > Rock core/Sediment | place: Rifle... | reverse complement strand
ACCGTCGCAACAGGTGGGCCGTCTCGGTGAGGCTGACGAGCTCGTCGGCCGCGATCAGAGCGGCAGGCTCCCCATTGCGACGGTTGATGATGACGACCTCGCGATCGCCGGTGACGTCGTCCAGGAGCGACGCCAGTTCCTGGCGGGCTTGTGAGTAGGAAACTTGCACGGTCATGGCCCTTCCTCCCATTTGTACAGCACTATTGTACAACTGTGCGCGGGGGCGTCAAGCTCCTTTTCCCCGCCCTGGACGACCCGGACCGTACTGCCAACGATCAAGACGGCGAACTGCTCACCCACCCCGGGAGCGGCCGGGTAGCTGACTCTCCCCGTGGCCAGGGGCAGGCGATCTGTCTCCCCTTTCTGTAGCAGGTTCTATACAAGGCCGAATGCTGCTGCGGGGGTCAGGTGAGGTCCCCAGTTCGGCACCAGGGGAGCCTCGGCTCTACACGCCTCTCAAGAAGAGAAGCGGCGACGACAGCCGTCAGCTTGACCAGATCCGGCCCAATCTCAGCCCCGACCCTTGATTGCTATCCTCACGCCCAGCCCGAAAAGTGAAACGTCGGCTAGGCCAAGGTCCTCGAAGTGGTATGTGATCGACAAGTGGGGTGTCCGTTTGCCTCGATCGCCTCCTGTCCTGACCGTCGATGCCTTTCACGAGCTTCCCTGCCGCGAGTTGGCGTCCCTGAAAGACGCCTGGTGGGTCTTGTCCCTGAGGGCCCCGTGCCTCGTGGCCACTCCGAAGAGCTTCCTGGTCGAGTTCTTCGCTAGCGTGCAGGCCGGCCGCCCGGGGGTCCCCGTAGCCCTTCAGCGACGCCTCGCCCGCCCAAATCTCCTCCAGAACGTCATTCAAGAGCTGCCGGTCCGTCGAGCTTGCTTCGAAACGCCGGAGGAGTGCGACCTTCTTGGACAAGATCTGCAGACGCCTTGCCTAGCCCGAGCCCGAGCCTAGCGCTGGCTCAGGCGGGCCAGCCCGACCGCGTCTGGCCGGAGTCAGGACGTCTCGCCACTATACCTGGGCGAGGAGGCACGATCGATCCCCAAAGGAGGTTCCCCGGGCCCCCGGCTCAGAGTATTGACACCGCCGCCAAGAACACGTAGAGTGATCATGCTGTCATACATCATGACGTAGTATCATTAGTTCGACCTTGCGGTGGGAGGTCGTTGCGGGATGGCCAGCGAAACCGAGCGCGATCGGGTACAGAGCATCAATCGGCCTGAGCATTCGACTCTTGCCGATCGAACTGCCATGGCGTTAAGCGTGGCAGTCAGGCGGGGCGACTACCCGCCTGGTTCCCAATTGCCTTCAGAGTATGAACTGTGTGAGTTCATGGGCGTGTCACGTACCACACTGCGCGATGCGATGCGGAAGCTCCAGGACCAGGGCCTCGTCATACGGAAGCGAGGACTTGGAACCTTCGCAAGCGATGAGACGATTCTGAAGGACCTTAGCAAGAACTTCGGCATTACGGAGATGATCCTTCTGGCAGGACTCGAACCTGGCACCGCGGATGCGAAGGTAGGCATTGGGACTGCGGAAGGTGAGATCGCCGACAGGCTCCAGTTGGAACCTGGGGCTCAGGTTGTCCGGGTCGAGCGCCTTCGAACCGCGAATGCGCAGCCGGTGGTTTGGTCTATCGATGTTGCATCTCTCTCGATCTTTGGAGAGCAGGATCCCGATCTGGATACCTTGAAAACCACCTCGATCTATGAGTATGTCAAAGGGGTTCTCCAACAAAGGATCGTTCGAGGTGTGGCGAGCCTCAAGCCGGTCATGCCCAGTCGGCAGGTCGCTGAGCTGCTCAAGATAGGCACAAGGGAGCCCATTCTCCTCATCACCCAGGTGGACTACGACGAGACCGACAGACCTCTCCTCTTCTCCATTGAGTATCACCTGGCCGACAAGTTCGATTTCATGATCCAGAGGATCGGCCCAAGCCTCTAGCCTCGAATCCACTCCCAGGCCTTCGAGGACATCGGCCAATCTCAGCGAGGAGGGAGCATTTGAAGGGAGGCGACCTCAAACGAGTCGCAACATACGGCTGCCTCAATCTTGAGTCCGTCTGGCTTCCCCCGGGAAGCTGTGGGTAGACCCGCTACCATCAGCTAGCCTGCCCCACACGAAGCATGACTTGGAGGACACCGATGACCCGTATTGCTTTTCGAAGGTGGACTGCAGCTCTGCTCCTTCCAACGCTCTTGACAGGCTGTGCGCCGGCCGCGGCTCCAACCGGCGCGCCGGTGAGCCCGGCAGGCGCAGAGACTCAGATCCCAGAGCAAGGACAAGAAGTGGGCGCGCCGAAGATGGGTGGGACCTTGGTTTCGACATTGGAGGCCGATGACCCCTCAACTCTCGATCCGGTTCTGCCCATCGACAATGCCGCCCTATTCACGCTGCTCCAGATCTATGACCAGCTGATTCGCGTCAGCAGCGAGAACCTTCTTGAGCCATCTGCTGCAGAGAGTTATGAAGTCTCCGAAGACGGCATGACCTACACCTTCCATCTTCGCCTGAATGGAAGTTTCGCTGATGGGACGCCGGTCACCTCTGAAGATGTGATCTTCACGATGGAGAGGCTTATGGCCAGCGAGAACTGGGGCCACCTCATCGCGGAGGGCACGACATTTGAAGCTCCTGACGATCACACGGTGGTCTTCAGGATGCCGTCGCCCAATGCGGCGTTGCTCAGCAACCTGGCTATCCCGAATGCCAGTATCGTCCCCAAGGCCCTCGTCGAAGCCGAAGGCGAGGCGTTCTTCGAGTCGCCTGTTGGCTCGGGTCCGTTCGTGCTTGACGAGTGGCTTCATGGCGAGAAACTCGTGCTTGCTCGGAACCCGCATTATTGGGATGCACCCAAACCATACCTCGACTCGGTGGTACTTGAGTTGATCTCTGATGACAACACGCGCATGTTGAACTTTCAATCGGGCGCGATCGATGTTGCCCTGGCAGTTCCCTACGCCCAGATCGAGTCCATCGATGCGATAGAAGGTGCATCGGTACAGGTCCGCCCGATGTTTGCCACGCAGGTCGTTCACCTGAACACGGCCGTTGAACCACTGGACGATGTGAACGTCCGCCTGGCTCTTCAATACGCGACGGACCGGCAGGGACACATCGATGCGGTCCTGTTCGGGTATGGGGAACCAGCAACCACCCTCTGGCCAAAGGGGCTCATGTACTGGGACGAAACGTTGACGGGCTATCCCTATGACCTCGAGAAGGCACGAGAGTATCTAGCTGAGTCAAGGGCGCCCGACGGCTTCGACATAACGCTCAGCTACGGCGTTGGCGAATCGGCAGCGGAACAATCAGCCGCGCTCCTCAAAGAGCAATGGGGCATGATTGGGGTCAATGTGGAGATCGTCCCGCTTGACGGTGCGCTTCAGATCGACGAGACCATCGCCGGCAACTATGAGGCCTCGATCATCTTTTGGACAAGCGATGTTGTCGACCCATCGCAGCTGAACATCAGCCACCTCTGCGCACTGACAGAAACCATGGCGGGCGGATGCAACCAGGAGTTCGATGACCTAGCCGCTGACGCGGACACCATGACGGACGCCACGGAAAGGGAGGCCGCCTACCACGAGCTCTTCAGGATCGCGGAAGACTGGTCATGGGTTGTCCCTCTGTACTACTTCCCTTCTCGCACTGCGGTATGGGACTACGTGAAGGGATTCGAGCTCTCGCCAACTGTCTTTGCACGCTATTGGGATGTGTGGCTGGATAAGTGACAGGGACCAAGCGGCTGGAGGTGGAGGGATTCCCCCTCCACCTCCACCGCCTTTCACCATGTGCCATAACCTGGACGAGTCTGCCCCTGATGCGGGCATCTTATCATCGCCAGCCCGCCGGTGGCAGCTTGCGGAGCCAGGCTGCGATCGAGCCATGACCCATCCCGGCCGAGCAAACTTGGTGTCATACCGAGGATCCTGATGAAGCCAGAAATCATCGTCATGTTGACGCGCAACGACGAGACCGTAGATGACGCCCTGGAAGTTTTCCGGCATTCAAAGGGGCTTCCTGTCCAACACTGGGGCTTCAAGGATGTCGGTCTCCCCCGTCCGAAAGTGAAAGAGCTCGTCGAGGAAATGAAGGATGCCGGGAAGAGGACGTACTTGGAGGTCGTCTCTCTTGGCGAAAATGACGGCGTGGGCGGAGCAGCTCTTGCGGCTGAATGCGGTTTCGACGTGCTCATGGGGACGGCTTATCGTGACTCCATACGGGCTTTGCTCGAGGGAACGTCCACGGAGTATTTCCCATTTGCTGGCCGCGTTCACAGCCACCCAAGCGTACTCGACGGAACGATCGAGGATATCGTGGGCCATGCTCGATCGCTTCAAGACGCGGGTGTAGATGGGATCGATCTCCTTGCGTATCGCTTCGTAGGGGACGCAGAGGGGTTGCTGCAGAGCGTCGTGAGCAGGATATCCATACCCGTCGTATCCGCTGGAAGCATCGGCTCCTTCGCGCGCATGCGCGAAGTCCAGCGTGCGGGGGCTTGGGCATTCACCATCGGAAGCGCCCTCTTCAACGGTGCGTTTGTTGAGAGGAAGTCGTTCCACGAGAATCTCCGGGCGGTACTTGACTGGTTTGAGAGTGAGGGTGCGGCTCTCTGACCCGCACCCCAAGGCCGATTGCGACACCCCGAGAATGCCGACGCTATGAAGAATAGATGCATCCTCGCGCTGGATCAAGGCACCTCGGCCACAAAGGGCGCCGCGTTCGATAGGAAGGGTGAGCGGGTTGGGATTGAAAGACACCCGGTGCGCTCCCTTTTTCCCTCCCCGGGGTGGGTCGAGCAGGACCCAGGTGAACTGCTGTCATCTATTCAGATTGTTGCTGGGAAGCTGGTTGCGCGAATCCGCGCCATGGCAATGGAGGCGGTTGGCCTTGGCATGGCAAACCAGGCGGAATGCCTGCTGCTGTGGGACGCAGACACGGGTGAGCCGGTCTACCCTCTCATCGGATGGCAGTGCAGCAGGAGCGCTGACTACTGTGAGGCCTTGAAGCAGCGCGGGCTGGAAAGTAAATTTCGTTCCCTGACGGGGCTGCCTTTGACTCCCATGTGGCCCGCCACGAAGATCCCCTGGGTGCTTGACAACATTCCTGAAGCCGCCCGACTACTACGCTTGGGCAGGCTGGCGTTCAGCCAATCAGATTCATGGTTCCTCTACCACTTAACCAAGGAACACAGATACGCGACGGATCATTCAACCGCAGCAAGGAGCGGGCTATACAGTTTGGAGTCTGGTTGTTGGGATGAAGATCTCCTGGGGCTCTTCGGGGCGAAGGGGCTGCTCTTGCCCTCCATCCATGATAGTGATGATGCCCTGGGAACGCTCGCAATCGCAGACATGGAGATACCCTGGAGAGGGAACGCTCTCGACCAGTCGATCGCGCTGATTGGGCAGGCGTGTCTGGGCCAAGATCAGGCCAAAGTCACGCTTGGGACGTGTGCTGGATTCTGGATGAACATCGGCCAAGTCTATCGTGAGCCGAGGGTCATGGATACCAGTGTGGCCTGGCAAGTTGACGGGGCGCCCACGTACGCGATCGCAAGTGAAAGTATCCACGCCGGCTCCTTGATCACGTGGATATCTGAAGCCCTGGGGCTTCCGTGGAAGGTCGAGCAATTCTCTTCTGTGGCTGCGAAAGCCCGCCCCGACGACGGGTTGGTAGTGATCCCAGCGCTGACCGGCCTAGGAGCCCCGTACTGGGACAGCAAGGTACGTGGGACGATCTTCGGGATCACAAGCGCGACGACGCAAGCGGACATCGTCAGGGCCAGTCTGGAGGCGGTGGCATTCAGCGTCTGTGACATCCTTACCCCCCTCGAGAAGCTTGAGGAGAGACGCGTCGTGGGGGCGTTGCGGGTCGATGGTGGTTTGAGTAGGAATGAATTCCTGCTCAAGTTCCTGGCAGATGTGCTCGATCGCCCGATCGTGCGGCCGAGAGAGTCTGAGACCACCCTCCTCGGCATGGCAATCCTGGCGGGGGCGGGAGCCGGGATCTATCCCGGAATTGGGGTTGCCAACGAGATTTGGCAAGCGCATTCGACTTATGAGCCGCACACCGTCAGGCGGTCTGCGGTCGAGCGCTATTCGAGATGGACAGAACTTGTCTGGGCTGCTCGGCGTGCCTACTAAAGCGTATTCCGCGGAACGGAATTGCGGACCGCCATACATCGGGCGGAGGTCTCTTGCAACATGAAGAAGCTCGAAGAATACATCGTGCCCTGGGTTCGGAACTCGGATCCCTACCGCGCGGACCATCTCGACTTTGCCTGGGATCATCCCGAACTGATCAGGATGATGTCTAACGAGAACCCGCTCCAGCCTTCCCGTAGCGTCCTCGAAGCGGTTGGCAATGCAGCTGCGCACGCAAACCTGTACCCGGATTCGGGTCAGCAACTGAAGAAGGCGCTTGCTGTGAGAGTGGGCCTCCACGCAGACAATGTCGTCCTGGGGAACGGATCCACGGACCTCATCAGTCTCGTCATCGCAACAGTTGTCTCGCCAGGGGAGAATGTGATCATCCCGGCCCCCACATTCTCCATGTACGCGAGGCGGACCAGGATCCTTGGGGGTGTCCCTGTCGAGATCCCTCTAGCGGAAACGAATTACTGGGACATAGACAGGATTCTCGCGGCGGTGGACGAGTCAACCAAGTTGGTATTCCTCTGTTCGCCGAATAATCCAACCGGAAACCTGATCGCGAAACGGGACGTGGAGCGGATCTTGGAGCTGGGAATCCCGACATTCTTCGACGAAGCCTACTTCGAGCTTACCTTGAATGAGACAACTTGGGCACCGCGCGTGCTGGAATTCCCGCACCTCATGGTGAGCCGGACGTTCTCCAAGGCGTACGGGTTGGCAGGTCTGAGGTTGGGGTACCTCTTCTGTGCGCAGTCGCTCGCTAACTTCCTAAACCGCGTGAAGAATCCGTGGAACGTGAGCCTTCTGGCCTACCACGCCGGTCTCGCTGCGCTGGAAGATGAAGATGCCCGGATGGAGCGAAGGGATCTCATCATCGGGGGGCGGGAGTGGCTGATCGATCAAGTCAACAGGCTACCCCTCATACGCGCGTTCGAATCCGAGGGCAACTACGTCCTCATAGATGCTTCGTCCCTAGGCTGCTCATCGTCCGCGCTCGTTGCCAGTCTCGTTGAGAGGGGGGTTCTCATCCGCCCAATGGATTCCCACGGGATGGAGAATGGCTATGTGCGCGTAACAGTAGGCACTCCCGAAGAAAACGGTACATTCATTGCGAGGTTCAAAGACGTGGTGGCACAACTAAGTCGCACTCAATCATGATCCGCATCTGCAGGACCGCTGGATTTCGCGAATTGCGGGCGATGTTGCTGACGCCGGGATACGGCTTGCCGCGAGGCTAGGCGGATCTGTGGGCCGTTTCGTATTCAATCGGATATTGCAGATGATCCCCATTGTCTTTGGGATCAGCGCGATCGTATTCCTTTCGATGCGTCTGGTTCCTGGCGACATATGCTACCGGATCCATGGTATCAAGGTTGCCCCCGAAGTCATCGAGAATTGTCGACAACAGTTGAGTCTGGACCAACCTATCTACGTTCAATACTACAGGTACCTGGAAGGGCTATTGGCTGGGAACCTTGGCTACTCGCTCATCTTCCGTCGGCCCGCTCTCGAGTTGATACTAGAACGGCTTCCTGTCACTCTCTACTTGGCGATGTTCAGCATGCTGCTCGCTGTATTGATTTCTATGCCGGTTGGGATCCTCGCAGCTGTGAAGCGCGATTCCTGGGTCGATCATCTCATCCGTGGAGGTACGACGCTCAGCCTCTCGCTACCACACTTTGTCATTGCGCTTGGCCTGATGCTGGTCTTCAGTATCAGATTGAAACTCTTTCCTGTCTCTGGATATGGGCGAACGCCTGCAGAGGTGCTTCACCATCTCTTTCTGCCTTCACTAACGCTGGCTGTTACGGTGGCAGTCCTGCTGGCGCGCGGGCTGCGATCGTCGCTGATTGAGATTCTCGGTGAGGACTACATCAGGACGGCTCGCGGGAAGGGGGTGCCGCGACAGCTGCTCTTCCGTCGTCACTCCCTGCCTAATGCACTTGTCTCGTATGTGTCGCTTATCGGGTTGAATCTGGTAGTGCTGGTTGGAGCAACAGTGATCGTCGAACAGGTCTTCGCCTTGCCGGGTCTTGGTTCCTTGATGGTGACTTCCATCTTCAATCGCGACTACGAGGTCGTTCAAAGTATCACTCTGATCTTCGCACTCCTGGTGGTGGCCATCAACCTGATTACGGATCTGTCCTACGCCTACATTGACCCCCGTATCCGTTATGAATAGCGGCAGTCCAATCCTGGAGGGCGCATCCCCGCGGCGGAGGACCAAGATCTCGCGGTCACTCGTCTTCGGCGTCGCATTGATGACCGCCATGATCGTGAGTACTGTTGGCGCTCCGCTATTCACGCCATATGGCCCAACGGACCAGAATATCAGCAACCGGTTCGCGCCTCCCTCCGCCGCTCACATTCTCGGAACGGACAACTTCGGCCGTGATCTGCTTGCCCGCGTGCTCTATGGCGGGCGGGTGGACCTATGGATCGCTTTTCTGGCAACGTTTCTGTCTCTTCTCGTCGGCACAATGGCAGGGTTATTTGGGGGCTACTTCGGAGGGAGGATTGATGGCCTGTTGAGCGGTCTGGTCAACACCACGATGGCGTTTCCAGTGTTTGTCCTTGTGATTCTCATTGTTGCGATGCTTGGACCAGGGATCCGGAATCTCTTTGTTGCCATTGTCGCGGTAAGTTGGGTCTTCTATGCCAGGATAGTCCGGGGGGAAGTCCTTGCCACGAGGAACAAGGAGTTCGTTGATGCAGCGAAGGTGGTCGGTTGTAGGGACAGACGCGTTCTCAGCCGGCACATCTTGCCGAATGTCATCACTGCTCCCATCGTGTACGCTGCATCCGACGCAGTTCTCAACATGGTCTTTGCGGGAACCCTGGGCTACCTGGGCCTGGGTGTACAGCCACCGAATCCAGAATGGGGTGCCATGGTTGCAGAGAACCGTGGGTTCCTTGCAGTCTACCCCAACCTGGTTCTCATCCCGAGCCTCTTCATCCTGGTAGCAGGCATCGCGTTCAGCCTGATTGGGGACGGCTTGGCCGATCTGATGAGGAAATGAGCGGCGTACAGCTGTCAATGAGGTCGGCAAGCATGTCCACGGACAAACCCCTCATACTCAGCCCGGAATTAGGCCTCTTCAGACATCTCACAATCTGACTAGGGAGACGCGAATATGGCAGACCTGGAGGGGAGAGACGTTGTTACCATGCTCGATATTAACCGAGCGGAAATGGACTTCATCTTCGACCTTGCGGATGAAATGGAGATCACGTTGCGGGAGAGGACGAAGACCGACTTGCTCGCCGACAAAGTCCTGGCAACCGCCTTCTTCCAGGCGAGCACGAGGACGCGCCTGAGTTTTGAGAGCGCCATGCAGCGGCTGGGAGGCTCCGTGACGGGCTTTTCCGATCCGAAGATGACGCGTGCCGGTGACTTCTATCAGGAGAGCGTCGAGGACACAGGGAAGATGCTTGAATCATACGCGGATGTCGTGGTCATCCGCCACCCGCGCGAAGGAGCACCAGCTGAAATGGCGCGTGCGATCGAGATACCAGTGATCAGCGGGGGGGATGGATACAATGAGCACCCGACCCAAGCATTGCTGGATGTGTACACCATCCGGAGGGAGAAGGGCGGAGTTGAAGGGTTGCATATTGGTCTGGCTGGGGACATGAACATCCGCGTCATGCATTCACTGCCAATCGCTCTGGCGCGCTATCACACCAGGGTGTCTCTTATCTCGCCGAAGGAGATGCGTCTGCCCACAGAATGGCGTCAGCGAGTTGGTGATGCAGGATTGGCATTCGATGAGGTCCAAACTGTCGAGGAAGTCCTGCCAACCCTCGATGTTCTGTACTTGATACCTGCCGAGACGTCCTCTTTCCACGCGGCGCGCTCCGAGGCAGCTGAGGACAAGGGACTCAGCCCAGCGGGCTTCATTGTCAACGACGACTTGCTGGCAAAGGCAAAGGCCGATCTGATCGTGCTCCACCCGCTCCCGAGAGGGAGAGAAATGCCGAAGTCTTTCGATGCGAACAACGCGGCCCGCTATTTCAAGCAGGCGTACTATGGGGTGGCAGTTCGGATGGCTTTACTTGCTCTGGTTCTGGGCAGAGGCTGATCTTCGGTTGATCCTGCCAGTCAATGAAAGCAGTGCCTGATCACTTCCCCACAGTCAGGGCCGTCGCGCCATAGTCGTCGGTCATGTCTCGAGCGAACAGTGAGGAGGAGTAGAGAGCACGATGGGCGAGGAAAATGACTCCGGATGATCTGCTGAAACTCATGTTTGTTCTCGACGGGCAGTTTGTGCCTCAAAGCGCGAGGTACTCCTGTACGCTTTCTAGTGTCAAAGGCCTAGAGGACACGACAGCGATACTCGAACTCGGGAGAGGTAGCACTTCGACGCCACATGTGCTGGCAGATGGACCCCGCGCCTCATCTCCTAGCTGGTCACCAATCGGAACGAAGCTCGCCTACTTGCAAGGTATCAACGGCGTCACCCAAGTCGTCATTGCGGAGGCGGACGGTGCGCGGCCGCGCCAACTCACCTCGTTCCCGCAAGGCGTCTCAGGCGGGCTGACTTGGTCTCCAGACGCACTCAACCTTGCCTTCAGTGCTCCTGCCTCGGACCTGCCAGGGCCCACCGCAGCACCTTACCGTGTCACGCGCAGGCGGTACCGAATGAAGGGCGTGGGGCTTGTCCAGTTTGGCAAGAATGATCTGCATGTGCTGAACATCCCGACGGGCCGAATCACGCGCCTGACGGATGACACACTGGACAACAGGCACCCGCTTTGGTCTCCAGACGGAGAATCGATCCTCTACTTTGCCTACTCGGGCCCCGATCCGGGCACGTTCCACTCGACTTTGCGGATTGTGGACCATCAGGGGAGTGTGCGCGACCTTGCCCCAGGTTGGGGGCATGTCGAAGGAATTGCGTGGCTGCCGGGTAGCAAGGCCATTGCTCTGATTGGACGTTCTCGCGGGCACTACATCGGTCGGAAGCGGGATCTCTGGGTGCTCTCATTGGATGGTAGTGAGCCGGCGTGTCGCACGCGAGGTACGACAGTCGATTTCGGCGGGCAGGTCACCTATGACATGCCGGTGTTCTGGGAGGATCAGCCCACCGCGATCTTCACCGATGAGAGCGGGGATCATGCATTCGTCACAGGGCAGACCGGCGGAGAAACGCAGGTCTACTCGGTAGCGCTTGAAGGTCCGCAGAACTGGGTACAAGTGACGCTAGGAAGCCATTCCTGCGTTCTACAGGATTACAGCGACGGTGTGCTCTTGTATGTAAAGAGCACGATGACCCAGCCCACGATACTCACCGAGCTGAGCACGCTCGATGGTGTCGAACGCACCGTATGGAACCCCAACGAGGATCTCATCGATGCCTCTGCGCTGCCTGAGGCCCAGGCTCTCCGGGTGACAAGCCGCGATGGTGCGGAGGTTGAAGGTTGGGTCATGATCCCGAAGTCCAGTCGGGGCCCTTATCCGACAATCCTCAATATTCATGGCGGCCCGCATGAGGCGTACGGTCACCGCTTTGTAGCGGACTTCCACCTGCTCGCGGGGGCCGGCTACGCCGTGGCGTTCTTCAACCAGCGAGGCTCGACGGGCTATGGGGATGCATTTGCAGAAGCGATTCGTGCTGATTGGGGCAACCTCGACTACTGGGACTTGATGGCCGGCATAGACAAGCTTGTGGAGCGTGGCATCGCCGATCCAGAGCGTTTGGGTCTTTACGGCTTGTCCGGCGGCGGCTACCTAACCTGCTGGATCATCACCCATACAGACCGCTTCTCAGCTGCTGTCGCGGAGAACCCTGTGACGAACTGGGTGAGTTTCTACGGCACAAGCGATGTTGGACCTGCATTCTGTAGAGCTGAATTCGATGCCGATCCTCAGGAACGACACGAGGAGCTCTACCGGATGTCCCCAATAGCGCATGCCAAGAGGTGCACAACGCCGACCCTCCTGATCGTTGGCGACCAGGACTGCCGGTGCCCGCCGGGGCAGGCGGAGGAGTTCTATGCCTCGCTCCAAGAGACCGGGTGCAGAGTTGAGATGCTCCGCTTCCCAGGGGGCGGACATACGGCGTCTTGGGACGGGCTGCCGGCGTACAGGATGGCCCAGAACGCGGCGCTACTTGATTGGTTCGGGAAACATCTTCGCCGCTAGTCACATTCGCTGGAAGCATCCTTGGCAGGCAAAGCACCGCTGACGCGCGGCAATCGAGAAGGAGTGGCTCCCGTGTCCCCCTATGACATACTGATTGGGTTCGTGCAGGAGCTCGACATTGTCGATACCCACGAGCACCTGATACCGTTTGAGGATGTATGGCTGGCTGGAAAATGGCGATCGCGCCTGGCTCCAGGCAAGCTCGACGTGCTGAAGGAGTACCTTCTTCACTACCTCGCGTGGGATCTCGTCTCAGCTGGCTTGCCACTCGCGGCTCTGGAGACGGTACGACGAAGTGACCTCGACGTCCTTGAGAAGTGGGCATTGATCGAGCCGTACTGGGAGTTCTCCCGCTACACGGGATATGCACGTGCACTCGATGCTGCAGTGCGCGGACTGTATGGTGTCGACGGGATACGTCGGGAGACGATCGGAACACTGAATGAAGCCTTCCTGTCGAGCTTGAAACCAGGTCGCTACGCTCGGGTCCTGAAACATCATTCCAAGATAGCGGTCGCACTTGATCAACCATACAGTCCTGATGGGAGCCAGGATCTCAAGTGCGATCCCGAGTTCTTCCTTCCCGTGTACAACGTGACAGAACTGGTGAGACCCGAGAGCCTTGGGCACCTACTCGGTATCGAAGAAAGAACCGGGATCCGGATTACCTCTTTCGATGCATATCTCGCAGCATGCAAAGGGATGATTGAGTGGGCATCGACGAGAGGCGCCGTGGCGCTGAAGTCCGACATTGCCTACTTGCGCCCCCTTTCATTCGAGAGGGTCACTCGGTCCGAGGCCGAAGACGATTTCAACGTGTTCCTGAGCTCCATCAATCGTGATACATCCTTCGACTTTAGGCCGGAATTGCTTGGTACGCGGGGACAGGACTATCTGATGCATGCCATCATGGGCTTGGCCAATGAGTACAACATGGTCTTCCAGTTCCACACCGGCCTGCAGGAGGGCGCAGGGAATCATATTGACTGGTCAGATCCGGGGCTTCTCACCAACCTGTTTGTCCAGTATCCGGATG
>Ga0209751_10004484_pt1 | contig 13345 bp, 13 predicted proteins | sample RifCSP13_1_FD_184019 | JGI IMG/M metagenome (GOLD analysis project Ga0209751, IMG submission 184019) | Soil microbial communities from Rifle, Colorado - Rifle CSP2_sed 13_1 (SPAdes) (version 2) | ecosystem: Environmental > Terrestrial > Deep subsurface > Rock core/Sediment | place: Rifle... | reverse complement strand
GGGCCGGATCCGCGAGCGGCTGCCGGGGGCGGCGCTGACCACTGACGTCATCGTCGGCTTCTGCGGCGAGACCGAGGAGCAGTTCCAGCGCACGGTCGACCTCGTCGAGGAGCTGCGCTTCGACAAGGTGCACATCGCCCCCTACTCGGCGCGCGCCGGCACCATCGCCTCGCGCCAGCTCGCAGACGACGTGCCGCTCGAGGTCAAGGAAGAGCGGCGCTCAAGGCTCGAAGCCGTCCAGGAGCGCATCGCCGGCGAGATCAACGAGCGGCTCGTGGGCCAGACGCTCGAGGTGCTGGTCGAGGGACGGAAGAACGGCAAGTGGTCCGGCCGCACCCGCACGAACAAGCTCGCCTTCTTCGCCGACCTCGGCGAGTGGCGCGGCAAGACTGTGCCGGTCACCATCGAGCAGGCCAGCCCCTGGGCGCTCCAGGGCCGCCTCGCGCCGACCGCGCAGGCAACTGGCCGGCGCATCATCACGCTGCAAGTCGTTTGAACCCCTTCCGCTCACCCTGCGCGACCGTCGACCACCTCTCCGCGCCCGCGGCAACCCAGCCGCCAACGTCGAGGAGGAGTTCCTGCGCGCCGGCTCCACGTCCACGCGCGCATCCACGCAGGCTTCGTCCTGGCTTCACCAGGAGATCAACACATGGCTAAGAACACTGACTACGTGATCTACATCAGAACCTCACACGGCCAGACGTGGAGCCACGTCAAGGAGGGCGACGGCTGGACACGAACCGGCCCAAACGGTCGTGTCCACCGCATGAGCGCGGAGCAGTTGCTATCGCACCTCCTGCCCCCTCTGGCGGCCGACCAGCCTGGCCTCAGCGTCCGGGTAGAACGGAGGTCAGGCGCGACCGCGCCCTGAGTGGCGCGGCGAGACGGTGCGGGCCACCATTGAACAAGTCGGCCCCTGGGCCCTCCAGGGCCGCCTCGCGCCGTTGGCGCAGGCGCGTAGGCGCTTCATCACGCTGCAAGTCGTTTAGGCTCAGTCCGCTCACTATGGCCCTGTCGAAGCGTCACCCTGAAGCATGCCGAGGAAAGCGAGCCTTGAGTTCCCCCGAAGGGGAAGGATCCGGGCACCGTAGTGAGCGAAGCCGCTTTCTACGCCAACTGGATGCTCGCGGCGCTGGCTGACCGCATCCGGGCCCCGGCCTGCACAGCTTGACCAGCAGAATCGAGCCTGCTACATTCTGGCTCAGCGCTTGAGGGCCGCACCGGGACTGAGGAAGGCCTAAAAGCCACTCCAGTGCTGCGGTCAAGAAGCCATATAAGAAGGAGGCTTGGAGTTATGCCAACCATGGAGAAGCGTAGTTTCGATTCACCCGATGAAGTTCGACCCGCAGGCTCAGGAGAAGCGCGAGTCGTAAACCTTGGAGGCGTCACTTGGGGCAAAGTGACGCTGCCGGCGGGCTGGAAGTGGTCAAAGGACGTCAAGCCCATCACTAAGACGGACAGTTGCCAAGCTCCGCATATGCTATACATGGTCGCAGGCCGACTGCATGTAGTCATGGACGACAGCACACAGGAAGAGTTTGGCCCGGGCGACATCGCGCTTGTACCGCCTGGACACGACGCCTGGGTTGTCGGTAATGAGCCTGTCGTGAATATTGACGTTTCTAGCGCAGGGATCTGGGCGAAGCCTTCTTGATCTGGCGCTGCAATGAAAAGAGAGAGGCTTTCGTAGCCTCTCTCTTTTTCTCCATTGCAGGCAGCTACAACGGTCAATACGGCCTGAACTGCTGACGGGTCAAGCTTCAACGCTGACCCCGAGAGGCTGCATCAACTTGAAGGCCCTGTCTCTGCGCGAGCATCCGCCACCTCGTTTCAGGCCATCGCTGACGTGGGCGAGCGAAGCGAGCACACGGTCGGCTCCGGTGGCGAGCTAGGCCGCACCCAACCACAAAGAGACGACTATGGCTCCCAGTCGCCTAAGGATTGTAGCTGTGGAAGTGAGCAGAGATTATCGAAAGGGATCACGTGATCGAGACAGACAGGCAGAAGTCGCGCACCTCGGCGTTGAACCGTTCCGGCGCTTCGAGGTTACTGACGTGCCCGGCTCCCGGTATGGCCGCCAGCCTCGCGCCGGGTATCGCATCGTGAAGCTGGTGCGCGACGGTCATCGGTGACCGTGCGTCCGCGTCACCCCAGAGCAGCAGCGTGGGAACCCGGATGGTGGGCAGGAGCTCGCGCGTGTCTGCGTGGGCCAGCGCCGTCGCCATGAGCCTGAACCCGGCCGGGTGGAAGTCGGCCATGATTCCTGCCAGCTCTTCTCGGACTTCCTGCGTCGGGGACGCGCCGAACATCCCGGGTAGGTACCGCGGCACGAACTCGCTGGGCGGAAGCGAGGCATCTCGCAGGCAGGCCGCCAAGCGCTCCTCGGGGAGCGGGGCAGGGAGCGAGCCCTTCCAGCCGGCGTAGGTATCGGCCAGGACAAGCGACCGCACACGCGCGGGGTGGCGCCGATAGAGCTCCTGGGCGACGATTCCTCCCCACGAAAGACCGAGGATGTGCGCCCGCTGAACCCCGGTGGCGTCTAGGAGCCCTGCAAGACAGTCCGCCCAGTCGCCTATCCCAAAGCCCTCCGGTGGGTCGGGCGATTGACCCGCGCCCGGCGCATCCCACGCGATGACGGTGAACTGATCCGACAGGTTTTCGAGCTGTCGCCTCCACACACGTGAGTCGTGGGTAAACCCGTGCAACAGGACCAGCGCCGGACCGTCACCAGTCCGCTCGTAGGCGACCGAGAGACCGTTTACCTCGACGCGGAGCATCCGACGCCTCACTCGTTCCAGCGGACGGGAGCGACAAACGGTGGTAATTCGAGCAGCGGAAGGATCGCGGCCGGCGGAAAGTCGGTCCAATCTCCCGTGGGAGCGCGGTCGGCGTGCAGATGCCGGTCGAGGAACCGCTGCCAACGACGTAACGCGTCGATTGCCAGGACGATGCTTAACGACGCATTGTCAATGGCGTCTGCGAACTCGTCGAGGTCTAGCATCCGGTAGTGGCGCCCGTCCATCGGAACCATCACGTCGATGTAAAGATCGCGGAATGTGTATCTGTCCCCTTCTCGTTCGACCGTTACGAGATCCACGTACCAGGTGTCACTGCCGTCTTGCGTACGGTCTATCACAGCCCCATCCGCCTTCAAGTGCCGGACCCAACAGGGATTCGCGAAGCTCACGCCGAGGTCGAGCAGCACGAATGTCCTCTCAAGGAGGCTTCTCCCTGGCCACGGCTCGAAGGAATCAGGAAGCTTGAACTCGTACGCCGCGACTTGACCGTGCAGCACCCCTGGTAGTGGCCCGAAGAGTTGCTCGTCGCCGTGGCGCCCCCGCATCACTTCGATTGTTTCAGACATTGCGTTAGATGATCCACGGTCCGGTGCATCTCGTTCCAAACGCCTCGCTAAGCAGAGCTACCAGAATACTGGTGGTCGTAGCACACGTTCTCCGATCTACGATGCGCTCTGTCGTCATGAACAGCCAGATAGCTCCATGCAAGGGACTCCGACCTTGGCACGCCTTCTGCGGAATAGCTGCGGGACTCATCCGGCAGGAGTGGCTGAAAAAAGCGTCCTGGGTCTTCCCACCCACCCACCCAGTGACGTACTGGGGGACACCCCCAAGCCCCCGCCAAAGGGGCTCTGCCCCTCTGGACACCCCGACACAACCACGGTCGTTTCACGCCCAGTGGGAGGGCGCTTCAGCGGGATGAACGCAGGCCCTCACCTCGCACTGGGACTGGCCGGCGAGATGCGCTTCTTCGCCAGCCAGGCCGTCACGGCCGCATAGAAGCCCTCCGGGTTGTCGCCTGGGACGGTGTGGCCAGACTTCTCCACCGTGACGAGCTCACAGCCGGCCATCGTCTCGACCATCCGTTGCGCGATCTCTGGGCTGAGGACCGGGCTTTCGGCGCCGCGGACGATCAGCGTCGGTGAGGTGATGCGCTTCAGGTCAGCCCAGGCCTCAGCTTCCCGCTGCTGCGCATCGTCGGGTGTCTCTTGGACGCGGCGTCGCCTGTCCTGCTTCGGTCGCCACAGTCCGTCGGGCCATTGTCGCAGGCGGAAGCCGAGTCGCTCCCGGAGCTGTTCGAGGGGCCGGCGCGGGTTGAAGCGATGGGCCGCCTCGACCGCCGCCTCGAAGGAGTCGAACTCTTCGATGTTCGCGAAGTTCTGGGCCTGAGGTTCCTCTCTCCGCTCGCGGCCCACCTGTGGACCGATGTCCACGATGACCAGTGCACGCACCTTCTCGGGACGGCGGGCAGCGAAATAGATGGCGTTGCCGCCGCCCATCGACAGGCCGATGAGCACAAACGGGCCCAGGCCGAGCGTGTCAACGAAGCCTGAGATGTCCTGGAAGTGATGCGTCCGACCGTAGCCGGAGGGGTCAGGGGCCCAGTCGCTGTCTCCGTGGCCCCGCTGGTCCAGCGCGTAGACGTGGTGCTGGTCGCGGATGCGCGCCGAGAACTCGTCCCAGCTATGGCCGTCCTGGCCGCCGCCATGGAGCAGGAGCATCGGTGGGAGATGGGTCTCGCCCGAGCCCCAGTCCAGGTAGTGGAACTTGAGCCCGCCGATGCGGACCTCCTTGTCTTGCCATAGCTTCACGTTTGTGGCCATGCTGCCTCCCTTGAGAATGTGCTTCGGGAATATCCGAAACGTAGACCCGAGTCATTGGGAAGTCAAGAGTGCTACACCGGCTTTTCTACGACACTCGGTATCGCAGAGCGCGGTCTTGCCGGGCCGCCGAAAAAGCTCGACCAGCTGCGCGGCAGCTGGTCGAGAGACCGGACTTGCCGAGAGCTAACCGGTGATCTGGGCAGCGGTGTCAGACCACTCGAGCTCCAGCGTGGCGCCGGTGAAGAACCGAAGGAATGTGTCATACACCAGACGTCTCATGGCTTTCCCCCTAGATGACGTGATGGTGGACAGTGCGCGCTGATAGTCGTCGAGGTGCAGCGGGTCATCACCTGGCTTGCGCACCTGGGTCATTATCTTGTCTAGCGCCGCCTCGAGGGCACGCATATTGATGCGGTTTCGGACGTACCCGCATGCCGCTGCTAGACTCTGAAAGAAAGTACCACCCCCGGATAGGACGTACCGCTTGCTGGGATCATGGGCATATACTCGCATGATTTCTGGATGAAGCTCAGCGGTCAATCGTGTCAGCGTGCGGGCCACGTCATTGATGTCGCCGATGTTGTCTAGATACGCTTGGCTCTGATTTAGCAGGCGCTCGGCCTCGCTGGCAGGAGTCAATTGGGGATTATTTGTGATGAATGCCTGGGTCGCCAAAATCAGATCACTGGCTGGGAAGCGGTCCCTTGCCTGGCGCATTCCTGGCATACTCGCTATATCGTGCCAAACTGGGATGCCCGCGTTCTCCAGCTCTCGGATTAGCGGCCCACGCATGATCTCCAGTTGGACATCTAGGCTCATGCGACGCTGGGCGGTATTGAACGTCACCATGTAGTGGAGCAGGCCCTCCAGGTCGATGTTCCAGAAGACCTCGTACCGCATGGTGCGACGCAGCAGCTCCTCCACCGCCTGCCTAGGCTCGCCAGCCTTTTCGACAGTGTCCTCGATGTAGCTCCAAGCCTCCTGGGACAGAAGACCGTCGCGGACCAATTGCTCACGTCGCCACACCAGAAGCACCGCTAGTCCATAGCAGTAGCCTCGCTGCAGCCCATCTATGATCGAGTAGTACAGGTCTGCTACGTCTAGCGACTCGGCCCGACCGCCCTGTATGGTCCTGCTCAGGGCAGCCACCTTCGACTCCGGCATAGCCGCTCCGCTGATGAAGTCGCGAATGAGGCGGCGATAGATCGGATCGCTCGAGTGATCGAACGGAGGTCGCTGTAAGAAGTTGTCCTGAATGGAAACGCGCTGCAGGTAAATCCCCAACGGCTCCTCTACATGCGCAATCCAACCGCCTGTTTTGGCGTCGTGGATGGCAGCGGAGATGGGGACCACGGTAGCGGGAGGAGGCAGCATGCTGCCGAAACCGTCGGCAATAAGATCGTCTCGGAGCCCCAAGATGGCACCACGTACTTTGTCCACTCTCTCTGTCCGCGTTGGTGGTGGTGATACCCGCGGCCTGCGCCCTCGAACCACTGTTTCCTCCTGAACGGACGACTGATCAACTGCGCTGACTAAGGACATTGTACCCTCCGGCGGCGAATTTTGGGCGAACCCAGACCGCCAATGAGAGGATAACTATAATTGGCTCTGTTGTCAAGAGCCTATTATATATTAGTAGGGCTCAATATCCAGGAGCCAATTGCTATCACAAGCTGCATCGAGGCCAGCCTCTCTCCCCTGTAGCCTGGCCTACCCGATCCGCCGCCAGATTACCTCGACCCTCGATCCGTCCGGCCGCGGCAGGAATCGGCGCAGCGTGTCGCCTTCGAGCTTGAACTCGACTGCGGCGTCGACGCCCTGGAGCTGTGGATTATGGGCCACGACCGGACGGCGGATCATAGTCGAACCTGAGATGGTGTAGGTGCCGGCCTGTACACTCAGCCCGGCGTAAAGCTGGGCCACTTCCGCATCGCTCATCTGGGGCGAGGGCCCCGCGGGCCGCGGGCGGTCCTTGCTCGTCTCTACAAGGGCGTAGTGGGTGTCCGTCTGCAGGAGGAGCCCGTTCCGCCGCTCCGAGAGCATCTCCCAGGCGCCGGCCATCGGCGATGTCCCAGGGGCGCTTGCCCTACGGTAGGCTGCTTCCTCGCCACGCGTCGCATCGGCACGCACGTCCTGGAATACGGCCCTATCGCCGTCGATGCTGGCCGCCATGCGCAGGCTGACTCCCTCCGCCCATGGATTCCGCGATATCGTGGGCGTCAAGTCCAAAATCCAACCCCCCTCCGAAGGCGAGATCGCTGCCTTCCCCCCTCCAGCGTCAAGCGACCGAAACAGCGCTGCCGCTTCCGCCTCGGCTGGTGGCTGGCTGGTCGCGGGTTTGCGGTCCTTAGCGCCGTCGATGATGGAATAGTGGTGCTTGTTAATCAGTACGAGTCCGTGTCGTCCCTCCGCGAGTGGTTCCCAAGCACCTTCCCATGGCTCCGGCATCGCATGCTCCTTTCGCACATTGCCCGCACCGTGAAATCATAAGGCGGGGGGTGGCGCCAAGTTATCCTGACGCCCACTAACTGTCAAACGCACTACCTGGGGACGCAGCGTTCATAGCAAGGTATAATCCTGGGGCAACCAGCCCCCGATGATGAACTCGGCCCGTTAGCCATGAAAGGAGCAACGGCATGGCCATCACTCTCGCGGACGCGGACAAGATCATGGCGGCAGCCCGCGCGAGCGCGCAGGAGACAGGGCTCAGGGTCAGCATCTGCGTCGTGGACGGGAGAGGCGACGTGGTGGCGCTGGCCCGCATGGACGGCGCCCGCTTCTACACGGCGGACGTCGCGCGCGGCAAGGCGATGGTCTCCGCCATGTTCGGGCGGCCCAGCGCCGCCTTCGCCGAGCGGGCCAGCAGCCCGGTCTTCACGAGCCTGAACCAGATGCAGCAGGGACGCCTGGTCTTCGGCCAGGGCGCCGTGCCCATCACGAGAGGCGAGGAAGTCATCGGCGCCGTCGGCGTCAGCGGCGGCTCCTCGCAGCAGGACGAGGACATGGCCAACGCCGGCATCGCGGCGTTGTAGGGGCGGACGGCCGTCATCCTTAGGTCCCGCGTCGGCATAAGGCCTGAGCCTGCGTGTTATAATGGTTCAAATAACCTGCTTGTGACTCCGCCCGCCCACGAGCGACTCGGGGCGAGGCACCAGGAGCGAGAGCCATGGCGATAGCTCAGCACAACATCATCCCCATCAGCCTCCGCGACGCCTGCGACGTCCAGGTCACCGACGACCTGATCACGCTGTTCCGTCAGGCGCGGAACCAGGGCTACGAGTGGCAGCCGATCCCGGAGCGCTATCAGGGCCTCTCGCCCGAGGAGCTGGACCGACGGATCAGGGAGACGCGCGCCGCCCTCGGCACGAAGATCGTCATCCTGGGCCATCACTACCAGCGCGAGGACATCATCAAGTACGCCGACGAGCGCGGCGACTCGTTCAAGCTCGCTCAGTACGCCGCCTCGCGACCCGAGGCCGAGTACATCGTCTTCTGCGGCGTCCACTTCATGGCAGAGAGCGCCGACATCCTGTCAGGGCCTCATCAAAAGGTCGTCCTGCCGAACCTCGCCGCCGGCTGTCACATGGCCGACATGGCGAACCCCGACGACGTCTTCGACGCTTGGGAATCGATCCAGGAGGTCTTGGGCGACACCGTGGCCCCGATCACCTACATGAACTCCACCGCGTCGCTCAAGGCGTTCTGCGGCGCGCGCGGCGGCGCGGTCTGCACGTCGTCCAACGCGAAGGCGGTCGTCTCCTGGGGCCTTGAGCAGAAGGAGCGCCTCCTCTTCTTCCCCGACGAGCACCTCGGTCGGAACGTCGCCTACGACCTCGGGTTCACTGAGGACGACATCGCCGTCTGGGCTTGGCGCGGCGACGCGCCCCTGGGCGGGCTGACGCCGGCGCAGCTCTACCGCAGCCGCTTCATCCTCTGGAAGGGCTACTGTCCCACCCACGACCGGTTTTCGGTGGAGCAGGTGCTCGAGGCCAAGGCGCGCTTCCCCGGCATCAACATCCTCGTGCACCCCGAGGTGCGCCACGAGGTCGCGGAGATGGCGGACTACGTGGGCTCCACTGAGTTCATCGCAAAGACCATCGCCGCCGCGCCGACGGGCTCGCAGTGGGCCGTCGCCACCGAGATCAACCTCGTCAGCCGCCTTGCCAAGGAGAACCCCGACAAGCTCGTGTTCTGCCTCGACCCGGTGGTCTGCCCCTGCTCCACCATGTACCGCATCCACCCGGCGTACCTCCTCTGGGCGCTGGACGGCATCGCGGAGGGCAACCCCGTCAACGTCGTCAAGGTCGAGCCCGAGATCGCGCACTGGGCCAAGGTCGCACTGGACCGCATGCTGGCGATCGTGTAGGGCGAACGAGGCGGTCAATGCGCAGCAAGAGGACAATGCACAAGCTTGCCAGCCACATACGACCGAATATCTGGGTGGGCTACAACCCCGAGAACGTGAGGGTGGCGCTGGCCAAGGTCGCCGGCAGCTGGGCCGACCTGGAAGTTGACAAGCTCATCGAGAGCATACATCGTGCTCGTGAGGAAGGATCGAGACCGGCTGACAGGCCGTAATGGCGTATATTCTGGACGCCGATTGGGCTATTCAGGCGCTTGCAGGTAGACAACAGGAAATCGACACGCTCACCGGTCATGCCCAAGAGGGCATCGCCATTAGCTGGGTCACGGTTGGTGAGATTTACGAGGGCGCTTTCGGGTCGCCAGACCCACAAACACATCTACAGGCGTTCCGCGAGTTTCTGGCCCCTTTGGTGATTCTCAACTTGAACGACCCCATCATGGAGCAGTTTGCTAATCTCCGCACTGACCTTCGGAGGCGTGGCGAGCTTATTCCCGACTTTGACATTATCTTGGGCGCAACAGCGCTGTACTACGATCTGACGGTGCTGACGCACGACATCCGGCATTTCTCTCGCATTCCCGACCTCAAGCTCTATCGTCCCTGAGCCTCGGCGGGGCGCATCCCCAAAGCCTACCCCCGCACCTCGACCGGCTCAGCCCGTTCCGCCAGGAAAGAGCCGTTCCCCACAACCCGCCGCAGCCAGGCAGGCGCCCACCAGTTGAGGTCGCCCAGCAGGCGCATCGTCGCGGGGACGAGCAGGGCGCGTACGAGCGTAGCGTCGAGGGCGATGGCGAGGGCCATGCCGAGGCCGATGGCCTTGATGATGATGATGTCGCCGAGGGCGAAGGAGCCAGACACGAGGACCAGGATGAGGGCCGCGCTCGTGATGATGGCGCCGGTCCGCTCGAGGCCCAGCGCGACGCTGCCGGTGTTGTCGCCGGTCTGGTCGTACGCCTCCTTGATGCGGCTGAGCAGGAAGACCTCGTAGTCCATGCTGAGGCCGAACAGGATGCAGAAGAGCAGGACCGGCAGGGTCGACTCGACGAAGCCCTCGGGCGTGAAGTTGAGCAGGTCGCTGAAGTGCCCTTCCTGGAAGACGTAGACGAGGGCGCCGTAGGAGGCGAGGATGCTGAGAGTGTTCATGAGCACCGCCTTCAGGGGTATGACGAGGGAGCTGAAGGCGAGCACCAAGGCGACGTAGATGGCCCCCACGACGAGCGCGATAACCTTTGGGAAGTCGCGGTAAAGCGACGCGACGATGTCGACCAGGATGGGGCTGAGGCCGGCGATGTGCAGGCGAAAGCCCGGAGTGACCGACTCGCGACGCAGCTCCTTCACAAAGGTCTGCGCTTCCGGGCTGGCCGAAGGGTGCGCGAGATAGACGTTGACCAAGGCGACATCGTCGGTGAGCAAGCGGCCGATAAAAGCGGCGAGCGGCGCCAGTTGCGGGCTCTGCTGCAACGCCTCGGGGCGCGCGAGGACGGCCGCCCGTTGCTCGGCCGGCAGCGCCTGCACGACATCGAAGGCGCTCTCAACGCGGAGAACGCCCGGGCGCTGGCGAAGCGCCTGCGTGAGCCGCTGCAGCTCGGCGATAAGCTCGCTGCGCGCCGTCCCCGGCAGGGCTTCGAGGGCCAGCGTGACCGGCGTCGTGATGCCCGGGCCGAAAGCCTCCTGGAGCACCTCGTAGCCCTGGCGCGACTCGACTCGGGTGGGCAACATCGTGGCGTCAGGCGCGCCGAGCTGGATGCGCAGCACCGGCGTGCCGAGGAAGAGGAGCCCGAGCACCAGGAGAACGAACACCGGCCAGGGGCGCCGCATCACCTGCGTCGCGAGGCTATGCCAGAAACCGTTGCCAGAGGCACGGCGACGGGGCAGCACCGGAAGCATATTGACCCGCGGCCCCAGGATGCCCAGGACGGCAGGGAGGAAAGTCAGCGCGGCCAGGACAGAGGCGAGCACCACGAGGCCGCCGCCGATGCCCATCGACCGCAGCGATACGAACTTGAACATGAGCAGGCCGCCCAGGCCGACGGCGACCGTGAGGCCGGAAAAGACGACGGCGCGTCCGGCGGTGGCAAGCGTGATCGCCAGGCTTGTGGACACGTCCTCACCCCGGGCCAGCTCCTCGCGGAAGCGGCTCACGACGAGCAGCGAGTAGTCGATGGCCAGGCCGATGCCCAGCACCGAAGCCACGTTCAGGACGAAGATGGAGAGGTCCGTCACCTGGGCCACGCCGAAGAGCGACCCGAGGGTCACCATGATGGTAGCCACGGCCATGACCAGCGGAACGGCCGCGGCGACCAGCGTGCGAAAGATCAGCACCAGAGCGATCAGGGCGAGCGGGAAAATGACCCGTTCCGCCTTGACGAGGTCCTCCTGGCTGACCCTATTGATGTCGGCGTAGACGGGGACGGAGCCGGTGACCCACATCTCCAGACCCAGCGGCTGAGCGAGCTTGGCCCGCAGCTGCGGCATACGGTTTTGCGCCTCTTCCGAGTCCAGGCTCAGTCCGACGACGGCAAAGGTCACCTTGCGGTCAGCACTGACGAGCCTTGGATCGCGAGTTGTGGCGTAGGAGGTGATCTCCTTAACCTCAGGGACCCCCCGGAGGCCGGCTAGCGAGTCGATGATGGCGTTCTGGATGGCTCCGTCGGTGATGGAGGTCTCGTCGCGAGCGGCGGACGTGAGGCGATAGACAACGAGGAAGGACGAAGGCGTGCTGTTGAACTGGCGCTCAATGAAGGCGGCGGCGCGAGCAGAGGGAAGGTCCGGGTCGTCGAAGCCGCCCACCTTGAGCTGGTCAGCCAGTCCCGGGGCCAAGGAGACGCCCACGGCGAGTGCGACCAGCCACAGGGCCAGCACAAGCCAACGCCTGCGATAGACGCCTCTGCCCAGGGCCGCCAGCATGAAAGGCCTCCGATTTCAGGGTGTTTGTGCATGATAGCACAAGCGTCGCTTGCCACGACCACTGATCCAGAGCCCCCCTTGTGGTCCGGCCCACGCGCGTGTCGAGCCAGTTACGTAAAGATGGCCCTGACCGCAGCGATGACGCCCACAAGCACCGAAGCGAGGAACAGCACAAAGCACACGAACGTGAGCATACCGGCGACAACCGAGAGCATGATCGAGCCCGGCGTGAGGAACAGCATGGCGACCTGCTTCGGTTCCCGCTCTCCCTTTTCCACAGCGCTCCGAATGTTCTTGAGCTGCGGGAGGATCGCAAGGAGCGGAAAGACGATGAGCCCAGCAATCCAATACGGCCAGAAGTCGATGATGTAGTTCGCGCTCACGACATACCTCCTAGCGCGCTGATTGATAGCGCTGCGACATCTGCTTCTCGCCCACCCTACGCCTCGAACCCGTTCACGCTTGTTTCCGCTTGGCTATCTGCTCCAGCAACCTCGCAGGGACGGGCCGGCAGCCGCAGGCTTCGGCGTGCTCAAGGTGCCACTTTATCCGCTGCTCCAGTGAGGCGGCCTTCGGCATTCTGTTGGCCTTGTGCCAGGTTTCGTTGAGCCGCACAGCACACCCTCTTTTGCTACGAGCGCCGAGCCCACGAGCCACGATAAGGGCTTCGCGTAAAGAAGCGATGAAGATGGGCGCTGGATGAGTGCAGAACACATGAAAGGTTTTTGTGATGCGTTCGCCGCTAGGTCTCGGTATCATCTGAGTATGTCCGACTTCATTCGCTGGCTGCAGGCACCGGGAAACCCCGACCCGGCGCTGCTCGGTGGCAAGGGGGCGAACCTGAGCCGGCTCGCCGCCGCCCGGCTGCCGGTGCCCGCCGGCTTCTGCCTCACGACCGAGGCTTACCGCGAGTCCGTGGCGACGAACGGCCTCGAGTCCGCGATCGCCGACGCATTTCGTGAGCTTGAGGACGACGGTCTTGCTCCGGCATATGCTGTCGCCGAACGACTTCAGGCGCTCTTCGCCGCTGCAGCGTTGCCCGCGAACGTCCTCGAAGCGCTCCGAGACGCGTACGCGACCTTGATCGCGCAGGTGGGCACGATTGCCGTCGCCGTGCGCTCCTCCGCCACGTTGGAGGACCTGCCGGACGCCTCATTCGCCGGCCTCTACGAGACGCTGCTCAATATGGAGGGGGAGGAGTCGGTGGCGGAGGCGGTGCGCCGCTGCTACGCCTCTCTCTGGTCGGCCCAGGCCGTCCAGTACCGTCGCGAGCGCGGCCTAACCCAGACAGGGTCGCAGATGGCCGTCGTCGTGCAGCGGATGGCACCCGCGGAGGCCTCCGGCGTTGCCTTCACCGCCGACCCGCTCTCCGGCGACCGCGAGCGCATCGTCATCAACGCCGCCTGGGGGTTGGGGCAGGGCATCGTGCAAGGCGACGTCGGCAGCGATAC
>Ga0209751_10004481_pt1 | contig 13348 bp, 9 predicted proteins | sample RifCSP13_1_FD_184019 | JGI IMG/M metagenome (GOLD analysis project Ga0209751, IMG submission 184019) | Soil microbial communities from Rifle, Colorado - Rifle CSP2_sed 13_1 (SPAdes) (version 2) | ecosystem: Environmental > Terrestrial > Deep subsurface > Rock core/Sediment | place: Rifle... | reverse complement strand
GGGGGAGGCGGGGGTGGCGGCAGCGGAATGGTGACATCATCCATGACGAGGAAAACTACACCCCCGATCAGCAAGATGTCGGCTGGTGCTGCGAACCGGCGGTCGTACGCGTCACCCCTTGGGCCGTACGACCGCCGGTCCAGGGTTCAAAACGCTAGGGGGTCGAGCCGGTGGGGACTTGGAGCACCCCGCCGGCCAGGTTTCCGGAGACGAGGGCCGGTTCGGCGGTCCAGCGAACACCTTCGGCCTCCTCGACCTGGCCGAGGGAGGCGAGGTCGAGGCCCTCAACCCGAAGACGAGCCCCGCCGCATTGCGGTGGGAAGGATTCGGCGATGGCGTCACACACCTCCGCGACCCCACCCACCTCGAAGACGTACCCTCGTACCAGCACTGCGCCTTCTGCAAGGGCGAGGGCTTCTTCCACGGTGACGGCCTGACCCGGATCGACGCGTCCGCCGCTTCCCGGCCCACTGCTCTCCGAGGAACAGGCCACCAGAGTCAGCAAGGGAAACAGCCACGTCGCGAGGAGTCTTTTCATGGGAGTCCTTTCACCAAGAAAGACGTCCGTTCCCGATCTCCGGTTCCCGCCCGATCCTTTTGCCCACCGAGATACGAGGGGCGGTATGGGGGCGGTCAGATGATGGCCAGGGCGGCGTCGCCGGCGGTGACGGCGGGCTCGAGGGCCGCCGACTGGGGCAGCACTTGGCTCAGGAAGAATCGAGCGGTGGTTGCGCGTTCGGGCGAGTCCTCGGCAGCGAGCACTTGGTCGGCCATCGCACCGGCGGCGAGGAGCATGGCGATCTGGCGCAAGAAGGGACCGGCGCCAGCCAGGGCGTCCCGGGGCCGTTCGGGCACCGCCTCCAACATATATGAGACAGAGTGGCGAACGGCGCCGAGGGCAGCTCTCATGTTTTCGGCCAGGTCGGGGTCGAGGCTCGCCAGACGGGCGGAAGCCTGCTCGACCTCTTTGAGCGCCTCGGCGACCGTTTCCCCCCCCCGCAAGGGGAGCTTGCGAGTGACCAGATCGACGGCCTGGATGCCGTTGGTTCCCTCGTAGATGGGAGCGATGCGGGCATCGCGATAGTGCTGAGCCACTCCGGTCTCCTCCACAAAGCCCATGCCGCCGTGGATCTGGATCGCCACCGAGGTCATCTCCACGCCCAGGTCGGTGCACCATGCCTTGGCGATCGGAGTGAGCAGCGCCACACGCTCCTGGTGCCTTTGACGTTCGGCCTCGTCGGGGTGATGGCGCGACATATCGACGTGATATGCCGCTCTATAGAGCAGACCTCTCATGGCGGCGATGTGCGACTTCATTGTCAAAAGCATCCGACGCACGTCGGGGTGCTCGATGATTCTTGACGTCGCCTCATTACTGCCCGGAGCTCTCCCTTGTCGGCGTTCGGTTGCGAAGCGGAGCGCCTGCTGATATGACCGCTCCGTCAGGGCAACGCCCTCCACGGCCACCCCCAGGCGGGCGGTGTTCATCATCGCGAACATGTAGCGCATGCCCTGCTGCTCCTCGCCAAGGATGTAACCGACCGCCCCGTCGTGGTCGCCGAACGACAGGACGCATGTCGGACTTGCGTGGATGCCCAGCTTGTGTTCAATCGACACCACCGTCACGTCGTTGCGATGACCGATGCCGCCGCCGGCACCGGGCAGGTGTTTGGGCACCAGGAACATGGAAATGCCCTTGGTACCGGGGGCGGCGTCGTCGGTGCGGGCCAGCACTAGGTGGACGATGTTCTCGGCCATGTCATGATCGCCCCAGGTGATGAAGATCTTGCTGCCGAAGATCCGATAGGTGCCGTCCGGTTGACGGACGGCCCGGGTCCGAATGGCGCCGAGATCGGACCCAGCCTGCGGTTCGCTGAGGTTCATGGTTCCGGCCCACACGCCGGTCACCAGCTTCTCGAGGTAGGTTGCCTTTTGTTCCTCGGATCCGAAATTTAGAAGCGATTCCACCGCCGCCTGGGTGAGCATGGGGCAGAGCGAGAACGCCATGTTGGCGCTCGAGAGCATCTCCTGGAGCGCCATCCCCACGACGTAGGGGAGCCCACCCCCGCCCCAATCCACTGGCAGGTGCGCCCCCCCCCAACCGGCCTTCACGAACTGGTGGTAGGCGTCGGCGAAACCGTCGGGGGTGACGACGCCGTCTGGTTGAAGCCGGCTTCCCTGCCGATCGCCCGGCTGGTTGAGGGGAGCGATTGTCTCGGAGAAGAGCCGTCCAGCTTCTTCCAGCACCCCGGCCAACGTGTCGCGATCCAGATGGGCGAAGGGTGGAAGAGCGAGCAGGTCCGCGGTTGGTACCAGCCGATCGAGAACGAACAGCATGTCGTCGACTGGAGGCCGGTACTCGGACATGACTCCAATCAGCCTATTACGCACCCTGGAAAGCCAAAATCGACCCCGGCCGCCCGGGTCTACCTGCTCCTGCCGCTGGCGGCGGCCGTTCTCGATCTGGCTCGGACTCCACTCGCCGCGTAACGTGGTGCCATGACCCGCCGTGACAGCGGCCGTGACAGCGGCCGTCTCGACCAGACGCCTCGCCTGCCGAATACCCGGAGGTCGATGCTCTGGTTGTGCGTCAATTCGTCGCTAGCTGCCGGCCTCGGTGTCTTCTGGGCAGTTGTGGCCAGCAACATCGGACAAGCCCTGGCCGCCCTGGTCGATGGAGGTGAGGCCACCCTGTTTCACAATCGGGTCGATGTACCGCTTCCTCTCCCCGCCTACTCCGAACTTGGGGCGCTGGCCGGGCCCTTGGTTGTCGGATCGTTCATTCTCGCCGTCTACTCAGCGGGCCAACCCCACAGTCCATCGAAGCTGGCGGCGCTTTGGGGCATCATCCAGTGCGCCCAACTCTCCGCTGTTTCGCTGGCCACCTCCGGTTTGATCACCACCAGCGGTTGGATCCGCTGGCTACCGGGGGTGGGGGCGGTCATTGTGGTGGTCCTGCTCGGGTTGGCCGGCGCACCCGCCTTCCTCACCTTCGCCCCTCACCATCGCCGGATCGACACCCGCCAACGGCGCGTTTCGTTCATGGTGTTCGCCGCGACGATCCCAGCCCTGGTCGGCTCCGCCGTGGGTCTCCTTTACCTCCGGGGCAGTGACCTGCCTGAGGTCGCGGGACTCCCGGTCATGTGGATGGCCCCGGCGGCGGTGGTGCTGCTGCTTGGCGCTGCCGGTACAACCTCGGTGCGAGGGCCCGAGTATCAGGTCGACCGGCGGTTCTCGTTCGGTCTGCTGGCACTGGTGGCGGCGGTCGTGGCCTTGTCTGTGTTGTTGCTCGCCGATGGGGTGACTGTCCGCTCGTAGGGGACCGACGGTCGTGTGAACGTGGCCTCCTAACACCCGCCCAAACCCTCCGCTGCCAAACCCCCCCCTGCCAGGAACCCCCCCCCAAACCCGTTCTGGCGCGCCAACAACGACCTATAGGTCGGATTTGGCGCGCCAGAACGGGTTTGGGGGGGGGTTAAGCGAGCCTGCTGCGCCCCCCAGGGCCGCGAACGTCGCGCAGCCACACCGAGACGTGGCGTGGCTGAATCACCTCTTTCAACACAATGTCAAGCCGCCCAATGATGCCGGCCAAATCCATCTCGTCGCGCAAGCCCTCGGCGAATTTTTCCATGGTCACCTGGGCGTCATAGCGACGGCGGTTGAACCGTTTGTCGATGACCTTTTGGACCTGATCCCGCACCGGACGAAAGGCTGTCAGGAAGAGGACCGTGGTCACAGCGACAGCCGGCTTCGAATCGATCAGGGGCGATGCAGCCACCGAGCCGAGTACGAGCTGTGCCACCACAACAAAGCCGGCATAGAAACCACCCAGCAGGCCGGTGGCGATGGCGTACACGGTCGTGCGGTTGAGAAGCCGCTCGATATCCCACAGCCGGTAGCGGAGGATGCCGGCTGAGAGCGCCAGCGGGATGAGCGCGAAGGCCGGCTGGAAAATGCGATAGAGCGCAACAGGCGGCTCTGGAAGACGCCGGCCGACAAGCACGTTGGTGGCGGGCGACAGCCCGTGGCGGACGAGAAACACGATCCCGAGACCGACCGAGGGGAGCAACGCCCAGAAGAGGAGCCGGGCCTGGGCCTGGCCGGTTGCGTTTTCAGTATTGCGAATACGGTAGGCCTGGGCCGCCGCGCCGGCTGCCGGGACTAGTAGACCGAAAAACAAGAGCAGAGTGGCTGGCCGTGCCGGCCCCTCCAGCCGGATAGATAGAAACACGGCCACAAGGGTGGCGGTGAGGTAGAGCGAGATGAGGGCCGCCGGGCGCCAGCGGGGGACAGGGCGCCCATCGGGAAAGAGGAGGAGGGCGTAGACGTAGGCGAGGCCGGCCAACACGTGTGCACCCACCTGCCCCAACGTTTCCAGCGGAGTGAAGGTCAGCTGCTCCAATGCCGCCTGGGAGGTCAGATTGAAAACACCGGCCGCACCTACCAGCGCGGTGGCGAGCAGCCGGGCGGTCCAATCTCGAGACCGGAGCTTGAGCAAGACCGCGGCTATGCCCAGGTGGACGGCGCTGAACACGTAGTCGAGAACGACCTGCGGTCCCGGGGGGACCGAGTGGGCGGCATCGGCTGCGCGCAGTGCCACCCGATCGAGCAGCCCTGTTCCCAGTCCTTGGACATGTAGTAACTCGTGCAGATCTCCCCAGAGGGAGGCGCCGACCGCAAGCAGTCCCTGTCCGAGGACGAGTAGACCTCCGAGTGCGTAAAGGCCGAACGCGATCGCGAAGGCGAGGTCGGCGCCCGAGGCGCGACGCGGCCTCTCGAACATGCGTCTCAACCCGTCACTACGACGGTTCCCACCATGCGAGGATGGATGAGGCAGGCCACCCGATAAGTGCCCGGAGTCGCGAACCGCAACGTGTACTCGACGTAGGCCTCGCTCCCCAACACTCCTGAAGACCAAAAAGCCGAACCGTCGTAGGTCCCACCGTCGACCACGATGGGCTCGGTACTCACCGACTCGGGCACCTCCGGCGCACCACCGGCTGCGAGATACACCCCCTTATTGGCCCGAACGGTCCCGTCCTCGCCGCGCTCGTAGATGGGGAAATACTCGGGCACATCGAAGCTGATCGAGTGGTATCCAAACATCAGCCAGGTGACCGGCGCTCCCACCTTGACCGCGAGGGTTTTGGGTATGAACTCGTTCAGCATACCTTCGACCCCTTCGTCCACGAGCCCGCTGAAGTTGCCGGTATAGGACTCACCGGCATAAACAAAGTTGCCCTTCTTGGCCCTTTCATACACAGCGCGGAAGGGCTCAACCATCTCGTTGAGCTGCTGACGGGTTTGGATGTTGACCTCATCCGTGGAAAGGATGGGCTGGTCGGAAGCTACTACTTCCATCGTTCCGCTTTGGAAAGATCCGTGCACCGAGCAGAAGAAGTTGTACTCCCCCGGTTGGATGGAATCGGACAACTGCAGCTCGAATACGTTTGCTGTTTCTGCCTCAAAGCCGAGGAACCCGCTGTTGTAGTAGGCCTCGGTTCCGTCGAAGGGTCCCAGCTGCTGGTTCGGGCACGGCAAACCGTCATCGGGTATCGGCCCCTCTTCGATAAGGCACGGCTGGGCGATGGTTTGGTTGATCTCGTCGGTCTCCTCCTCCGCGGTGGCCTCCGAGGCCGGGGGCTGTTCGGAGGTTGGTTGTTCCTCCGCAGGCTGCTCCTCACATCCATACATGACCAGCAACGAGCATTCGGCCGCCAAGTAGGCCTCCAACACCCCGGGCGGGATCTCGTCTTCGGGCACATCGCCCCATTGTTCGATCAGGGGCATGGTGACGGAGAGCGCCTCGTTCACCTCGGTTCCGAACGTGACCGTGTGAGCCTCGCCGGTCCAGTCCTGTTTGAACACGACGGTGCCCCCAGGATGCACCTGAACCCGGTCGGGGAAGAATCTGATGAACTGGGTGGCGAACTCGTCGTGGTCGTAGTCAACCCGCACGGTTACTGGCTCCTCCGAGCCGGAACCACAACCCGTGCTCAGGAAGATCAACACAGTCCCGCCTCCCAGGAGAACGGTCCTTAATGAGAGTGCCCCTCGCGGCATTTGCTCTGCTCCTCGACTCAAAAACCCGATCGATTGCCAAGGCTAACTATCCCGAAGGCGCCGCCGGGATCAACGCATCAGCGGAGACACTATCGCCCATTTGGCTGGCAGACGGAGCCCAGCACCGCCAGCTTGGAGCCAGCCACGACTAGATCCTCGCCGTGCACCCGACAACGAAACCCCTCCCGCGAACCGATTCACACCTCCCGTCGTAGTGGGGGGAGAACCGTCGAGGTTCTGAGAAAGGGGAAAGCACCATGAAGAAATTGATTCTGATGATGGCAATAGCCGCTCTGCTCGTGGCGGCCTGTTCCTCGGAGACCACCGACACCACAACTGCTCCCACCACTGCCGCTCCAACAACCGCTCCCACCACTGCCGCTCCCGCCACGACCGTGGCGGCTGGACCGGCGATCGAGGTCGCCGACTCGGCCCTCGGTCCGATCCTCACCGATCAAGACGGCAACACTCTCTACCTGTCCTTGAACGACGCCCAGGGGCCGAGTGTCTGCTCCGGTGACTGCGAGTCGAACTGGCCACCGGTCACCGGCACCGTGTCGGCCGCCGATGGCGTCGATGCGTCAATGCTCGGCACCGTGACGCGGAGCGACGGAGTCGAGCAAGTCACTTACAACGACTGGCCTCTCTACCACTTTGCGGGCGACTCGGCGGCCGGCCAGACCAACGGCCAGGGCCTCGGGGAGGTCTGGCACGTGGTTGATGCCAAAGGTGAACCCGTCAAGTAGTCCCGAACCTTCCTCCGGGACCGACCAGACCCGCCGGGCCAACCACCCGGCGGGTCTCTTCTTTCTGGGCCCAAGAATGGCTCGCCAAAAGGGGGAGGCGGCTCGGCCAAACTGGATGCGACAATGGCACGCTTGAGTCTGTTTCGAGGCGATTTCGCTTGGGGCGTGGCCACTTCCGCCTATCAGATCGAGGGTGGTCGCGAGGACGGCAAAGGCGAGTCGATCTGGGACCGGTTCGCCGCGACCTCCGGTCGGATGCCCGACGCCGGCGACGTCGCCTGCGACCACTACCACAGGTTCGAGGAAGACGTGGCGTTGATGGCGGGACTTGCTGTCAACGCTTACCGATTCTCCATCGCCTGGACCCGCGTCCTTCCCCAGGGGAGAGGCCAGATCAACCAGGCTGGGCTCGACTTCTACCGACGACTGGTGGACCGACTACTTGCCGCCGGTATCACGCCGTGGGCGACCCTTTACCACTGGGATCTGCCCCAGGTTCTGCAAGATGAGGGAGGCTGGCCGGCCCGCCCAACGGTCGATGCCTTCACGGAGTACACCGAGGTGGTGACCGCAGCACTCGGGGACCGCGTGTCGCACTGGATCACCCACAACGAACCGTGGGTGGCGGCATTCCTCGGCCATCAACAAGGCGTCTTCGCACCGGGTCTGACCGATTGGCGGTTGGCGCTGGCGGCGGCCCACCACCTGCTGCTCTCGCACGGCCGGGCGGTCGACGTGATCCGAGCCAATGTTCCCGACGCCGTCGTCGGCATCGCCCTCGATTGTCGTCCCTCCGCTCCGGCCTCGGATCGCGCCGAAGACGTGGCGGCGCAGCGGCACTTCGACGGCTTCCGCAACCGATGGTTCTTCGACCCGGTGTTCGGAAAGGGGTACCCAGACGACATGCAGGCTTCCTACCGGGAGCGAGGCCGCTGGGACGGGACGCTGGTGAAAGCGGGGGACCTCGAGACCATCGCCGCCCCCCTCGACTTCTTGGGGCTCAACTACTACACGAGCGTCACCGTGGCGGCAGGTGGTGAAGAGGACGAAGACACCGGTGTGGCGCCTGGGTCCTCGCCCCCCCCCGGTTACACCGAGATGGGTTGGCCGATAACCCCCGCCGCCCTCACCGACTACCTGGGGCACCTCCACCGCCAGTACGGACCGAACCGGATCGTCATCACCGAGAACGGCGCCTCCTACTCCGACGGACCCGGGCCTGAGGGGACCGTTTCCGATCAACGGCGTATCGACTACCTGCGTGATCACATCGGAGCGGTAGAAGATGCTCTGCGTCAGGGAGTCCCGATGGGCGGCTACTTCGTGTGGAGCCTGCTCGACAACCTCGAATGGACTCACGGATTCAGCCAACGCTTCGGCCTCGTGTGGGTGGACCACGCCACCGGCCGCCGGATCCCCAAACAGAGCTACGACTGGTACGCCGACCGAATCAGGGCGGCGCCCTAAAGGAAAACCAGAAGGCGGGGGATCGAGATATCGCGCTGGGTTCGCGCTGGGTACGCTGGCTCCCAGACCTAATCGGACGGCCATGAACTGTTCTAACTGTGGCGTCGGCAACGACGCCGCCCACAAATTCTGCTCGGAGTGTGGTGCACCAATGACGATGGTGTGCCCGAAGTGTGGCCAGACGAACTCTCCCGGGCACAAGTTCTGCTCGGAATGCGGCACGGACCTTTCGGGGGGGGCCGACACGGCTGCTCCCAAACCAGCATCGGCGACCTCAGGAGCTGGTGAGCGGCGCTTTGTCTCGGCGCTGTTTGCCGACCTCGTCGGCTTCACCCCCTTCAGCGAATCGCGGGATCCCGAAGAGGTGCGTTCTCTGCTGATCCGCTACTTCGACCGGGCCAGGATCATCGTCGAGCGGTTTGGCGGGACGGTCGACAAGTTCATCGGCGACGCCATCACCGCCTTCTGGGGCGCCTCCATTGCTCACGATGACGACGCCGAGAGAGCTGTGCGGGCTGCGCTCGAGTTGGTCGACATGGTGGCTGCGCTGGGCGCCGAGATCGGCTCGCCCGAAATGCGGCTGCGGGCCGGCGTGCTCTCCGGAGAGACGTCGGTCGGCCCCGGGGGCAACGAGAAGGGTTTGGTGGTCGGAGACATCGTCAACACCGCTTCTCGTCTCCAGTCGGCGGCGGTTCCGGGCACGGTGCTGGTCGGCGAGTCGACCAAACGTCTGACCGAAAGCGCCATCAAATATCAGCAGATGGAAGGCCAAAACCTCAAGGGAAAGACGCTTCCCGTGCCGGCCTGGCAGGTGGTTGCGGTCGTCGCCGAACGAGGGGGCCGGGGACGCTCCGGAAACCTCGAGGCGCCCTTCGTCGGTCGTGACGACGAATTGCGCCTGCTCAAGGACCAACTTCACGCCACCGGGCGGGAGTCTCGGGGACGTTTGGTGTCGGTAACTGGCGAGGCAGGCATCGGCAAGAGCAGGCTTGCCTGGGAGTTCCTCAAATACATCGACGGTCTGGTGGAAACGGTCTATTGGCATCAGGGCCGGTCTCCGTCCTACGGGGAGGGACTCACCTTCTGGGCCCTCGGAGAGATGGTTCGCAGCCGGGCCGGGATCGCCGAAACCGACGACGTCCATCGCTCCCGCACGAGGTTGCGAACCGTCGTCGCCGAATACGTGCCCGAACCCGAGGAGCAGCGTTGGATCGAGCCGCGCCTCGCCGGTCTGCTCGGACTGGACACGATGCCGCCCGGCGACCGCACCGAACTGTTCGCCGCCCTGCGGTCTTTCTTCCACCACATCTCTGACCGAGCAACGACCGTGCTGGTGTTTGAGGACCTCCATTGGGCCGACACCGGCTTATTCGAGTTCATCGAAGAACTGGTGGAGCGATCACCGCGCCACCCGATCCTGGTCGTGACGCTGGCGCGGCCTGAGATGTTGGAGCGAGCACCCGGCTGGGGTTCGGGGCGACGCCATTTCCTCTCTCTCCACCTGGGGCCCCTCAGCGACGAAGCGATGGCCCAGTTGGTGACCGGCCTGGCCCCCGGAATCCCCGCGGAGGTGGCGACCCTGATCCGTGACAAGGCGGCGGGGTTCCCGCTCTATGCGGTGGAGTTCGTACGCAAACTCGTGGCCGACGGTGATCTGGTCATGGAGTCCGGCGGATACCGGCTTATTCGGGAAGTGACGGGTCTGGCCCTTCCGGAGTCTCTCCATTCGGTCATAGGCGCCCGCCTCGACGGGCTTGATTCGGAACATCGATCCCTTCTCCAAGATGGCTCGGTGCTGGGTCAGGCCTTCACGGTGGCAGGCCTCGCCGCGTTGCGTGGCGATGATCCCTCAGCTCTGCCGGCCCGGTTGCGCGACTTGGTACGTCAGGAGCTATTGGAGCTGGACGATGATCCCCGTTCGCCCGAACGGGGCCAGTATCGCTTTGTGCAGGGCTTGATAAGAGAGGTGGCGTACGGCCGGCTGGCCAAGCCGGAACGGATGGCTCGCCACCTCGCGGCAGCCCGTTTCATCGAAGATCTCGACGATCCCGAGCTGGCGCCGGTGGTGGCGAGCCACTACTTGAAGGCTCACGAGGCCTCCCCCGCTGGTGGTACGGGTGCAGACTTTCGGGCGGCGGCTCGGGAGGCGTTGCGCAACGCCGTGCGGCGGGCCGCTCAACTCCACTCACACCAACAGGCGGTGTCCCTGGTCGAGCAGGCGCTGGCGATCACCACCGAGCCGCTCGAGCAAGCCGCCCTATGGGAGCTGGCAGCTACCTCTGCGAATTTGGCCGTGCATGCCGCCGAAGCCGAGGGATACGCCCGCCGGGCGTTGGAGGTGTATCGAAGCGTCGGGGACCACGTGGCGGTGCGACGGGCCGCCACTCTGTTGGCCACCATCCTCAGCGACGACGGCCGCTCACGTGAGACCATCGACCTTCTCCGACCCATCTACGAAATGCAGGCGGAGGCGTCAGCCTCCGGTCTGATGGCAATGGCGGCGGCGCTGGCGCGCGGTTACATGCTGGTCGGAGAAGATGCTGCGTCGGTGGAAATCAGCGAGTCCGCCTTGGGCCCCGCCGAGGCGGTCGAAGACATTGCAGTGTTGGTAGATGCACTGATCACCAAGGCGACCGCTCTGGCCGGCATGGGGCGGGTCAAAGAAGGCACCGCCCTACTGAAAGGGGCGATCGAGCTGGCCGATGGATATCAGCTCCCCCGCCCCGCTCTCCGCGGTCTCAACAACCTGATCAACATCTTGACGGACGATCTGCAGGAGCGCTCTCGCCAGGTGGGATCGGCGTTGGACAAAGCCAAACGAATAGACGACGCCTTTTGGAGGGGCCGTTTTTCGCTGTGGATGGCGTCGGACTTTTTCAGCCAGGGTCACTTCGACCGGGCCCTTTCACTGCTGGACGAAATGGCCGACGTCGAGTTGGACCGCGATAGCGTCATCTGGCGCCGTCAGCTCGTTGCCGAGATCGGCATGCTGAAAGGAGAGGCCGGCGCCGCCGAACGGGCCTGGGAGGCCGCCTCGGCGTGGCTCGGGGCGACCGATCCCCAGATGGTTGCAACAGGGCATGCCGTCCTGGCGGAGCTCGATCTCTGGAACGGACGATTCGCCGATGCCTGGCATCGTGCGCTCAATGTCGATCATCGCTCCCTCACCGGACCCGAACATCTCTTGGGAGCGGCCTCCGCAGGGTTGTGGGCTGGTGAACCCGCGGTGCTCGCACAGGTCCAAGACGTTCTGAAGGCCGAACGCTGGAAAGGCCGATTCCCTTCCGGCGTGCAGATGTTCGTCTCAGCCGGACTGGCTGCCCTCAACGCTGACCTCCAACAGGCAATCACCGGCTTTCGGGGAGTTATCGAGATTTTCGAACAGGTGGCCTTGCCCATCCAGTTGGCCTGTGTGCGTGCCCATTTCGCCGCTCTCATTGGACAGGATCACCCCGAAGCCCGCTTGGCCGCCCAGGCGGCCCATGACTGGGTGGTTGGCGCCGGCGCCACCCTGTTCCTCACCCTCTGGGAGCCCGGCCTGCCCAAACAGGTCGGTTCGGCCCTTACCGGTTGAAGGCCCCGGCGAGGGGTCGAAAGGTGGGAGCCGCCTCAAGGTCTGTTGCCATCGGGCCGAAAACAGAACAATGGAGATCGGGGTGAGAGCTCGCCGCCGCGCGCTGGCGGTCGTTCTGGCGTCTTTCGGGTACCTGCTTCCTACTGCGGCGTTGGCCACCACCTTCGATCCGGCCGGCATCGTCTTCCCGGCGATCGGGGAGTTCACGTTCATCGACGACTTCAACTCACTTCGGTCGGGCGGTCGAATACACGGCGCCACCGACATCATGACAGGCGGGGTCTACGGACTGCCGGTGGTAGCAGCCGCCGACGGCACGGTTGGTTGGATCGGTTCGACTTGCTGTTATCTGTCCATCGATCACGGGGACGGTTGGGAGACCTGGTACATCCACCTCAACAACGACACCCCCGGAACCGACGACGGCCTCGGTTGGGGCATCGCTCCCGGCATCGTGCCGGGCACTCCGGTGGTGCGCGGTCAGTTGATCGGATGGGTCGGCGACAGCGGCAACGCCGAGACGGTCGGTCCCCATCTTCATTTCGAGATCCGCCAGGGCGGCATCCCCGTCAACCCATATCCGTACCTCCTCGCCGCGCCCCGGCTCAGTGCACCGCTCACCCCAATGTTCCGGGGACACTTCCGAGACGACGAAGGATCGCCGCACGAGGCCGACATCGACACACTCTTCGAGTCCGGCATCACCTACGGTTGCTCCTCCGATGGCCTCTACTGCCCCAATGAGGAGATCAGCCGTGGTCAGATCGCTGCCTTCATCAACCGGGCGTTCGATCTCCCGACCGCCGACTTCGATTACTTCGACGACGACACCGCCAACCTCTTCGAGCCCGACATCAATGCGATCACGGCGGCCGGCATCGGGTTCGGGTGCACGGAGTCGGACTTCTGTCCCGACCGTCCGCTGCTCCGCGAGGAGATGGCCGAGCTGCTGGCCAGAGCCTTCCGGGTGCCGGCGGCGCCCACCGACTACTTCACCGACGACGAGGCGAGTCCCTATCAGGCCTCCATCAACGCTCTCCGCCAAGCCGGGATCACCAAGGGCTGTGATCCCCTCGACCCCGCCTTCTTCTGTCCGCTCCGTCCTTTGACCCGGGCCGAGATGGCCTCGTTTTTCGTACGAGCGATGGGTCTCTAGTCGAACTGGGAGAGGCGTCGTAAAGGGGTAGCTCCTCGAAGGGAGTAAAGGCGCTCTTCGCGCAACCGAATTTCGCCCGCGGGTATCGCGGACAGCTCTGAGGTGGCGGCAAAGTCAGGCCGACAGGGATCGGGACGCAGCTAGTCGCGGTTGCTCGAGACGGCGCGAGGAACGCGGGATGTGAGTGGCTCCACGTCGACTTCGATGATCACCTCACGTCGTTCTATATCGACTCGAGCGGCTTCACTCCCACGAACGCCGGGCTGATCGCCCTGTCAGTAATTCAGCAATGTCTTGATGATGGTGGTGACCTGGCGGCTGACGTCGGAGTCGATGGCGCCG
>Ga0209751_10004480_pt1 | contig 13349 bp, 14 predicted proteins | sample RifCSP13_1_FD_184019 | JGI IMG/M metagenome (GOLD analysis project Ga0209751, IMG submission 184019) | Soil microbial communities from Rifle, Colorado - Rifle CSP2_sed 13_1 (SPAdes) (version 2) | ecosystem: Environmental > Terrestrial > Deep subsurface > Rock core/Sediment | place: Rifle... | reverse complement strand
CCTTAGTGTTATTGAAGGATACGAAGCCCTAAGGTTTTTATTGAGAAAATTAAGGACAATTAAAAACCAACAGGGCACGTTTATAATATATCAAAATTCAAAATTCTTTCAACTTCTTAGAGGTTATGCATATTATGCTTATAATTCTTTAGCTTATACAGAACCTAGTTTTATTAAAAGTTAATAAGTTCTCTAACCACCCTCAACTTATATCAAATTTGAGATTAAAGATAAGCTAAATTATGTAAATCTTATTATTAAGGATTAAAATACTGAAAATCAACAACACTAGGAGGGACAAAAATGAGCAAGCACCCAAAGGAAAATAGGAGCATTCTCTCGTTATTCGAAAAGGGAAGTAGAGGTAAATTCTTTTATCTTCTGATCTCCCTTGTGCTTTTACTTCTAGTTTATCCCTTTCTTGAATACGGTAGAATCAGAGAAGCATTCTTGAGCATTCTTTCTGCGGTTGTTCCTATCACTGCTATTTATGCTGTGAGTTATAACAAACGTAACCTAATTATAGCAATATTGCTTGGAGTTCCTACCATCACAGGCGAGCTACTCGATCTCTTAGGGATAGAATTTTTTCCACACGCCGTAATTGTAGCATTTGCCCTTCTTTTTTATCTTTTTACTTTAATTACTATCATTTCTTACGTATTTAGAGATGAAGAAGTCACAGGTGACACTATATATGGAGCGATTTGTGTATACCTTCTTATTGGTATTACATGGACCACCATATTTGTTTTGATAAACATTCTTCAACCCGGGTCATTTTACATTAACCCACCAAATAATATTGATAACGTTCAAGACTGGTCCGATTTTATCTACTATAGCTACGCGACATTAACCACATTGGGATACGGTGATATAACACCTGTAACCTCTCAAGCAAGATCCGTTGGAGTACTTGAAACTATAGTTGGCCAATTATATTTGACTATATTATTAGCTCGACTGATAGGCCTACACCTTACTAGATCAATAAAACGTGAAAGTTAACATATGCTAGCCGTTTCGTGTTTAGGCAATTTCCCTTATTAATTTTTTGGTCTAGGGGCAAACTTAGTGAGAATATCATGGAAGTCTCTGACAGTAGCAGGAAAGCTTTGCTGTTTGTACAATGTTTCATACGGCCCCATTAACACACCATACACCTTTTCAATTGTCTTCCCATCATACGCAATAGAAGAACCTTGTAGATCTGCGCCGGCGAAAAGTCCCTTGTCGGGTCTTGCATATGTAATAATTGATGATCTCATTGTTGCTACATCGGCTTCGTGACCAACACTCCCTGATGTAGCGCTTACGTTTCCCGATCCTATAGTCATCGCGCCGGACAGCAGAGCGTCAACGCCGTTAGGATCCATCACTAGCATTATTATATCTGCAGTTTTATAACCTACTTGAACGCCAAAATTAGCTCCCGTTACAGTAAATACAACAGGAAAGCCCAGTTGTTCAACAAGCTTTGCCCCTATACAATCATACACACCGGGCAACACAAGAATTCCTGGTTTTCTCAGAATTTCACGAAGTTGATGTCCCCGAGTCATATTAGAGTTAACACAATAAACAGTATGTTACTAAAGACGCCTGAATACTAACCTACACGCTCACAAAGTGTCAAGAAATTTAGGTTTAGGTAAACTTATCAAGATTATTTATTAACTTATTAACAATGTATTCCTTCAATGTCTAGGCACGCATAATGGGAAAGGCGAATATTCAAATAGATCCAACTAAAAGATTTTCCACTAGAGCACAATATTACAACAAATATCGCCCGAAATATCCTAGAGCAATTATCAAATTACTGAGAGCGGAGTGTGGTCTTTCATCATCCTCTATTATTGCTGATATTGGTTCAGGTACTGGAATTTTATCTCGGTTGTTCTTAAAAAATGACAATATTGTATTAGGGGTCGAGCCAAACAAAGAAATGAGAAAGATTGCTGAAAAACTTTTAAAAGACTATTCTAATTTTAAAAGTGTGGATGGCGCTGCTGAGTCATCATCAAATCTCAAAGATCAAAGTGTAGATTTCATAACCTCTGGACAAGCTTTTCATTGGTTTCATACAAATAAATCAAGAAAAGAATTTTTACGAATCCTAAAACCTAATGGCTGGGTTGTGCTTATCTGGAATGACAGAAAAACTGATACTCCATTTTTAAAGGCTTACGATAACTTACTTTATAAGTTCGGGATTGATTACAAAGAAGTAAATCAACAAATTCCGGATAAGGGGAATTTTGCTAAATTTTTTGAGCATGATTCCTTTCAACTTAAAATTTTTCATAATTTTCAGGTTTTTAATTTTGATAGTTTAAAGGGTAGAGTCTTATCATCCTCTTACGCGCCAATGAAGGGCCATCCTAATTATGAGCAGATGATGCGCAATCTACATAGAATTTTTCTTGAATATCAATCTGATGACAAAGTTAGATTCGAGTACGATACAGAGGTGTATTATGGACAGTTCAAATAATAAATGACTAACTAAGTTAATCATGGGCATCTTTAACCTGATAATTCCCCGTAGCTTGCTACTGGGTTCCCGCTGTCATTGCGAACGAAGTGAAGCAATCTGTTTGAGATTCCTCACGTTGTTCGGAATGACACAGCGTGTCAGATTGCTTCGTCGTGGAGTTTACCCTGAGGTAAGTCGAAGGGCTTCTCGCAATGACGAGAATGCTATTTGTTTATGCAACGATACCCCACGGCTTGCCGCAGGGTTTTTCATTAAAAGCATACTAAAAGTATTAAACTCAGTGCTAAGTATTCTTTTTGTTGCAATAAGTATAGAAGCCATTTCTTATGCCTCTACATCACATCAAACTGATACAATTGTAACCGACAAGGAATTAATTATTCTGGGTAAATGGAATGAAAAACAACTAGATCATATCATAAGGGAATCCTTAGGAATTCCTGATTTAGATAAAAGAATAGACTTTCTATCAGAACAATTTTTAAACGTGGATTATAAAGAATCAACTCTGATTGGAAACATAAATACACCAGAAGTATTTGTTATTAATTTAGAGGGGGTTGACTGTTTTACCTATATTGATTATGTAGAAGCGATGCGTCTTTCAAACTCCTTTCCTGAGTTTAAGGATAAACTGAAGACAATAAGATACCAATCTGGGGATGTTGATTTTCTAAAAAGAAATCACTTCTTTACTGATTGGGAATATTTTAACTCACAATATGTTGACGATGTTACAGAAAAGATTGGTGGAGATAAAACAAAAACGGTTTTGAAAACGCTGAATGATAAGAATGATGGTACTTATTTCATACCTGGAATTTCACCTAAAAAACGGAGGATTCACTATATCCCTTCCGATGCCTTTGATAATGAAATGCTTTCAAAACTGAGATCTGGAGATTATATTGGAATATATTCGAATCAAGATGGACTAGATGTTTCACATGTTGGGATCGTTATTAAAGAAGGAGATACGTTTTATTTTAGGCATGCTTCATCATCAGAGGGAAATAGAAAGGTTGTTGATGAGGATTTTATGAACTATATCTCTGATAAACCTGGCATACTTATTTTAAGGCCTAAATAATTAAAAAAAGATCCCCCACAATGCCCGTAACTATTTGGATGAACTTGACAACCCCCCTACCCTTACCAATACTAGACTACTCAAACTGTCACCCGAGTTTCCAATAAATCCAAGGATATTATATGGATTCAATCGAAGCACTTAGAAGTACGCTCCTTATAGGCCCTGAGCTTGCTTTAATACTTACTGGCCTAATTGTGATGGTAATTGACGCTTTGATTAAGGGAAAAGCAAAAACAGAGCTATTTTGGATTGCACTTCTTGGACTTGCAGTCAGCTTTGTATTGAATCTTGAAAGATTTCATCAGGTGTCGAGTGCATTTGCAGGCGCTCTTTCTTTAGATGAATTCGCTGCATACTTTAACATTATTTTTATCGTTGGCGCGTTCCTAGCCATTGTATTATCAAAGGATTATATCGCAAAAATGGATTTAAGGGCTAATGAGTATTATGCCCTTCTTCTCTTTTCAACCTCCGGGATGATGATTCTCAGTTCTGCTAAGGAATTTATGTCTCTTTTCCTTGGATTTGAAATTATGTCTATTTCGGTATACATACTTTCTGGTTTTAACAGAAGATCAACCCGTTCATCCGAGGCTGGAATAAAATACCTTGTTTTGGGAGGGTTTGCCTCAGCGATACTTCTTTATGGAATAGCATTAATTTACGGAGCATCTGGCACAATATTTCTTGATGAGATTGCAAAAAGATTTGATATAAATAACCCACTATATCTCGCAGGAACCGCCCTTATTCTCGTAGCGTTTATTTTCAAAATCGGCGCTTTCCCACTTCATCAATGGGTTCCGGACATCTATGAGGGAGCACCTATGGCAGTGACGGGGTTTATGTCTGTAGGTGTAAAAGCGGCTGCATTTGCAATTCTTCTAAGGGTTCTTTTTGAAGGCTTCTCTCAACTTGAAACAAGCTGGACGCAGGTTCTCTGGATTGTTTCTGTTTTTACAATGACTATAGGAAATCTTGCCGCCTTAACTCAGATAAGTATTAAAAGGATGCTTGCTTATTCAAGTATTGCCCATGCTGGATATATACTTGTTGGAGTCGTAGCCGCCTATGGAGAAAAAAAGCTTGGTTTAAGCAGTGTGCTTTATTACCTATTTTCATATACATTCATGAATCTTGGAGCATTTGGTGTATTAACTTATCTCTCAATGAAGGGAAGAGAATGTGAAACGCTTGATGATATATCAGGGCTATGGGTGAAAAAGCCGCTTACGGCCGTAGCCCTGGGAATATTCATGTTATCCTTGGCTGGTGTTCCACCAACAATTGGTTTCTTTGCGAAATACCGTGTATTTCTATCGGGTGTGAGAGCTGAGTTCTACTGGCTCGTTGTCATAGGTATTCTAAACAGTGTTCTTTCTGCTTATTATTACCTTAGGGTGCTTGTCTATGCCTATATGAGAGAAGAAAAAGTCGAGTTTCCTTCTTTTAAACCAATCTCTGCTGTTGCACTTACCATTCTAACAATAGGAACTATTATCCTAGGGATTTTTCCTTTTTACTCATGGGACCTCGCCCTCAAGGCCGTAGACTCGTTTCTTCTGGCCCTCCAGACACGATAACACCCTAATCCCAGATTGTGCAATTTTGTTGGCATTAAACTTTTTATTCCATTATTTTTCAGAGAAAAAGATGAAGGTGTTAAGATGTGATAAAATAACTTGTATACTCTTATGAGAATTTATCTTGATGTTTGCTCCTTAAATAGACCGTTTGACGATCATACTCAAGATAGAGTGCGCCTTGAATCAGAGGCAGTTCTTACGATTCTTAGTCGCAGTCAAACCGAAAGCTGGATTTTGCTGGGCAGCGAGATAATTGATATTGAGATTTCTAAAATACCAGATGATGATAGAATGCAGAAGGTCAGTCTCTTATCCTCAATATCGCAGTCCTATATCATTACTGATGAGGATACAGAAAAGCGAGCAATAGAGCTTGAGGAATTAGACTTTAAATCCTTTGATGCTTTGCATATTGCTTGTGCAGAAAAAGGCGAGGCAGATGTGTTATTAACTACAGATGACGACTTATTACGTAAGGCTTCCCAGAACAAAGGAATTTTGAAGGTAAAATTAGAAAACCCAGTAAGATGGCTAATGGAGGAGGTTGAAAAATGAGTGTTGAAAAATTAAATCCTAGTACTATAAGGAAATTAGGTTTGGAGGCCTTAGCTAAGGCTCTAGGACCTATAGGGATGGTCCGTTTTCTTCAGCAGTTTGAGACCGGGGTAGGAGACTACACCAAGGAAAGAGCACTGTGGCTAAAAGATACAGATGTTAAAACTATTGTAGAGGAAATAAAGGACCAGCGAAAGAAAAAATAAACGAACTGTTCATCTATACAACATAAATTTGGTATAAAAAGCGAACCGTTCGTATACGAATGAGTTAAGGCATGCCGAATGAGAATTTTATTTGACAATAATGCTTTTGCATATTTAAGTCAAGAACCACAACGAGTTGGTCTTCTTAACCATTTGAAGGAACTTGTAGATTGCCGGAAAGTTGAAGTCGTTGGCTCCTGTACTATGCTTGAGGAACTCGCTGGTCTTTCCAAATCAGATTTCACCCGTTATTTGAATAGCGTGTCTCTATACGAGGAGTTGACCAATGGTAAGATTCTCAAGCCTTGGAACGAATTGGTACGACAGGAAGGTGAGCAACTAAGACCTGTGCTTTATGAGAATTCAATTTTTGACAAGAGTACGGTTCAAAAGCTTTTCTCTCTTTTTAAGGATAGGAGTCAACCTATCTCTATTTTTAACGAGGCATACACGCAACGTCAATCCTATAAAAAGGATATGGATGAGGCTAGTCAAGATGTGCTCTCCGATCCATGTCTCATTAACAAGCCTAATAAGGCGATAATCGAAGGCTACAAAGATTGGTCTACGAACTTTGACAGGAACGCTCAAGACTTTTTCGTCGATCTTTTCAAAGTCAAAGCAAATATATCTTACAAGGAACTTCCGCATATCGCTGCATTCCTTGGCTACATACTAACCCGAATTTATGAATGTTCCTCACTAGGTCTCGCAAATAGAGATACTGACTTATACGACAGAGCGCACTTCACTGACGCTGCGGTTGTTGATATTCTCGTTACAAACGATGAAGTGTTTATCCGAACCTGCTTAAGAGTTTCTTACAGGTCATTCGATGTAATTAGAACAGATGATTTGGCTTCGTTAATAGAAAGATGGCACGCCACATAACAACAAGCTCTACGATGCTCACTCATTTACGTATGGTTGATTACTGTGTTTGCTCCATGCCGTTTGCTCCCCGTTGATTTAGGAGTTATTATAGCTTGCACCGACACGGCGTAAAGTCGGCCGTTATACGGCGGCAAGCAAAGAAGACGGAGGACAAATGAGCCTCTTTCACTGGTTGTTTCGCTGGTTGACAGGTGCTTCGGCTGGCTATGATTGTCTGTGTTTAGAAATCCTGATGGACTATTCGGAACCTATTCGCAAACGGGGTCTTGACAGCTTGGGTTTGGCTGCAATTCGATGGACTAAAATTGACGAAAACTTACTTTCTACTTCCGAGCGCTACAATACCTTTCGCGGGATCTTAGTCGCTCTACACTATGCTAAGATCCTTAGCGCTCACGACGAAACCCGCGCCGAACTATTCAGCCGAACTGACGAAGCGGTCGAGCAGTGCATACTCTCAGAAGGCAAGACATCCATCGATTTCAAACCCTGGAATCTTTGTATCCGGGATCCAGTTGACATTGTCGGAGACTTCACAACACCGATTTGGCCCTGGAAGGTTGTGGATTCAGAACCCATTGAAGAATGCGATCCTTCCTTCGCACCGGTCGGATACCCGAAGACTTATGTTGAGACGTTGAAGGTGGGTCCTAAGTCAAGATCGGCACCTGGGGGCTTCTGGAGTTACCTCGACATGCCGATGGGAGGTGAGCGGGTTCTGGCTCCAGCCTCCGTGCTGCTGGCTATTACAACTCTTTCGAGGGAGCTCGATGACCAGAACCGCCAAGTACTTGCTATTCTGCTGGGGTACGTGAATCGTTACTATGGATCGCCGAATCACGTCAGCTTAGCCAGCGAGGCGAAAGCAGTCGCAACCGCGATGCAAGCGATTCTATCGGCTGGAAGAACCGTCATCAAATAGAGTAACAAGGATTCCATCTAATCTAACATTCCTCAGTGAAATAAATGCAGCATGGATACAAGACTGAGTTGGGGTTTCTCAAAACTTTACTTATACTGTTTTTTATATGAAGTTTCAATAACAATGGAGTAAAAGATAATGGAAGCGATTCGACTTCGCAAGATTGTTGAGAAGGATAGTGAAATTATTATAAGAGGACTGCCCTGTAAGAAGGGACAGTATATGGAGATGGTATTGCTGATCGAACCTTCGGCTTTGCCTAAGCGTTCTCGTTTAACAGCCCGTCAACTGCTCCATTCCAGTCTTATTGGCTCTGGAAAAACCGTAAAGATATTAAAGATAGTGCGTCTTACGCACGTCAACTTGGGAAACTCAAGGTCGGTAAAGATAGAGAACCGAATGCACCGAACTGACAAACTTCTAGAGTAAATCTTACGTGGTACATCCGATGCTAACATTCCCTATCAGGTTAAGCAAGTTCGCAATGTGATACTAAAGTACAAACTGGGAGGTGAAGAAGATGATTAAGTACGAAGTCATTATTTATTGGAGCAATGAAGACCAAGCATTTATCGCTGAGGTTCCTGAATTGCCAGGATGTACAGCGGATGGGGTAACATACCAGGAAGCTCTAGCCAATGTGGAAGTGGTCATCCAAGAGTGGATCGAGACTGCAAAGGAACTGAGGCGCCCGATTCCTAAGCCTAAAGGTCGCTTGGTATTTGCGTAGTTTATCTTACCTATTGTGATGCGGTATCTGAAATAAATCAAAGTTAATTCAAGAAGTTCGTGAACCTCGGCTGAGTAATGTTTGATTATCAAGCTTTAAAAAAATATCTCTTCAAAATAGATCCAGAAAAAACTCATAAAATAACTGAGTATGCTTTAAGAACAGTAAAATACTTGCCGATTTGCTTCGATTTTCTAAAAAGAAAAAACTTTATTATTAACAACCGCCTAAAACAAAATATCTTTGGCAAAGATTTCCTGAATCCTGTTGGTTTAGCTGCAGGTTTTGATAAAAACGGAACAACGATTGAAGCTATGCCCCTGCTAGGATTCGGTTTTGTAGAAGTTGGGACAGTGACCCCAAAACCTCAAGAAGGAAACCTAAAGCCAAGGCTTTTTAGATTTCCTAAAGAAGAAAGCCTGGAAAATTCAATGGGTTTTAATAATGACGGGATGCTGACAATTCAAGAAAGACTTCGTAAGGTTTATCCATTTACTTTACCAATCGGAGTCAATATAGGAAAAAATAAAACGACTCCTCAAGAAAAAGCAATAGATGATTACTTAAATCTAATCCACGGTTTTAAGGATGTATGTGACTATCTGGTTATAAACATATCGTCTCCAAACACACCTGGCTTAAGAGACCTTCAAAACGAAGCCTTTATAAGAACGATTTTCAGTACTGCACAGCGGATAACTTCAAAACCTATCTTACTAAAAATCTCCCCCGATTTGGAAGCTTCCCAAGCTGTGAATTTATGTGCAATTGCCGTTCAAAATGGAGCTTCCGGAATTATAGCTACAAATACAAGCGTTGATTATACAATTCTTCCAAATGCTAAACAAATTGGCGGATTAAGTGGAAGAGCAATCCAAGATAAAAGTTTCCATATTTTTAATGAAATTGCTAAAGAACTTTACGGAAAAACTTTGTTGATTAGTGTTGGAGGGATAGATTCTGGGGCTGAAGCTTATAAAAGAATTAAAGCCGGCGCATCTTTGGTTCAGATATATACAGCGTTAATATTCCACGGCCCATCACTTGTTAGAAAAATTAACGAAGAAATACTCGAGCTATTAAGCAAAGATGGCTTTAACCATATAACTGAGGCTGTCGGTGCTGATAGAAGATAACCAATTAACGGAAAGAAAACCAAGCTAACACATATGATAATGCGGATTTACATACGAGATCCTTAAATTAAGTTATTAATTCTAAAACCCTAACCCACAATCCTAAGATGAACTCTCTTCTCTCCTTTCAGCCCATAGCAAAACTATGGAAGTCCTACTTTTTATTTGACAATTTCTATTAACTCCGCTATTTTGATAATCAGTTTATGCAAGACGCAGTGCTTAGGTTTTCTTTGATTGGTATAGTTATATGTAAAAGACTATCAAAACAAGGTAGAAATGCCTAAAAGTAAAAGTCAGTCAAAAGAAGAATCCTCTAGTTATATTGCAAGAGAAATAGTCGCTGCAGTATTATTCACTATCGGTATATTTTCATCCCTCAGTCTTCTGTTTTACAGCTCTAAATCCGGACTTGATGTAAAAGGCGCCATGGGGACAATAGGAGTTTTTATCTCTAGTATGCTAGGGAAGGCTTTCGGGCTCTGTTCCTTTGTGATTCCAATTATTATGTTTTATACAGCAGTAGTTGTTTTTGCGAATAGGACAGGAAGCAGACTTTATCAAAAAGCCATTTCTGCCTTTATTTTCCTTTTTGCATCAACCACATTCTTTGGACTTATATTTAGAAACAAAGACCTTTTAGGTTATAGCCCGCCTGGGGGATGGTTAGGTAATCTATTTTCCACGCTACTTAGAGATAAAATCGCAGGTTCCTTTGGATCATACATAATTGTAACTATTTTTCTTCTTATAAGTTTAGTTGTAATAACGAATCTTACACTGTCCGAGGTTCTTAATTGGCTAGGCTATGTCGGCAGGCTTCTAACTTTTACAACAGAAAAACTGTTATCCATATTCCGGTTTACATTGCGCCAGGTAGAGGTAATCATCGAAAATGTTTATGATCTCTTTTCAAAACCGAAGCCAAAAATTAGTAAAGATTCTACACAAGCAAGACCTAAACCAATTAGACAAGTTGTTGAGGAGGAACTGCCACCAAAACTCGAGCCTGCAACTTTACCCCCAATTATAGTTGAGCAGCAAAAAGAAAAATCGGGCGATAAACCATCGTTCAAACCAGTATTACAAGCGAACTTCAAACTCCCTTCTACTGATTTACTTGATCCGAAAAGAGAGTCAGAAATTAAAATTGATAAAGATGTCGTTTATGAAAAAGCTAAACTCATTGAGGAAAAGCTTGCCGACTTTGGAGTATCAGGGAAGGTTATAGAAATAAGACCCGGTCCTGTTATAACCATGTTTGAGTATAAACCATCGCCTGGGATAAAGATTAATAAAATTGCATCCCTTTCCGGCGATCTCGCAATGGGACTTAGCGCTCTTAGTATAAGAATAATAGCCCCTATTCCGGGAAAAGACGTCATAGGCATCGAGGTTCCAAATGATAGAAGAGAAACTGTTGTGCTAAGAGAACTCCTTGAAGACCAGGAATTCCTTAGAAGCAAATCAATCCTAACGCTCGCACTTGGAAAAGACATATCTGGAAAAGCCTCCTATATGGACCTGAGAAAAGCCCCACACCTTATGATTGCAGGCACTACTGGCTCTGGCAAAAGTGTCCTACTTCATACAGTTATGGCAAGCATGCTTTATAAAGCCAGCCCATACGAGCTAAAGTTCATAATGATTGACCCTAAAATGCTTGAGCTTTCAGTTTACGAGGATATTCCTCACCTTCTTCACCCCGTAGTTATAAACCCAAAAGAATCTGCTGCAGCACTAAGGTGGGCAGTAAGGGAGATGGAACAAAGATACAGATTACTTTCTGAAGAGGGTGTTAGAGACATAGAGAGTTATAACAGAAGGATTGAAAAACTGGACTCTAAAGACAAATGGCAGAAATGGCTTCCATACATAGTAATCGTTATGGATGAGCTTGCAGATTTAATGATGGTGGCTCCGCGTGAGGTTGAAGAATCAATAACTAGACTCTCTCAGATGGCACGCGCTGCGGGTATACACCTTATAGTTGCAACACAGCGACCCTCTGTTGATGTAGTTGCTGGACTTATCAAGGCTAACTTTCCGGCAAGAATTTCTTTTCTCGTCTCATCTAGGGTTGATTCCCGTATTATTCTTGATAATACAGGAGCAGAGCAACTTCTTGGAAAAGGAGACATGCTATTACTTCAGCCCGGCACCTCGAAGTTAATTAGAATCCAGGGTGCATTAATATCCGACGGAGAAAGGGAAAGAATCACTGAGTATCTAAAATCTCAAGGATTACCTGAATACAACCAAGAAATTACTAAGATAGAAGAAACCGAGACTCCACAAGACCTTGAAAGCGAGAAGGATGAACTATATTATGAAGCTCTTAGAATCGTAGCAGAATCACGCCAGGCATCTATATCAATGCTTCAGAGAAAGCTAAAAATTGGTTATAATAGATCAGCTAGAATTGTTGAGATCATGGAAAAAGAGGGAATTGTAGGACCTCAGGAGATTGCAGGAAAACCAAGAGAGGTTTTCATAGACTTAGCAAAGGTAAATCAGAGGCAAAGAAATTGAAAAATTTATTCGTTAATGTAATGATTCCCCACAACTTGCTACGAGGTTTCCACTGTCACCGTGTCATTGCAAATATTCTTTTTCTTGTCATTTCGAGCACAGCGAGAAATCTTAGATTCCTCACGGAGCCCGTACTGAGCAAAGGCGAAGTATTCGGAATGACACTTTGTGTCCGATTGCTTCGTCGCGGAGTTTATGCTGAGCCAAGTCGAAGGACTCCTCGCAGTGACGAAAAGACTGTCTGTTTATGCTACGATGCCCTGCAATTTGCTGCAGAGTTTTTCGTTTTTGCTTTTTTTATATTCGTGCCAATTACTGTCTCAGGAGTTGAGGTTAGACAACTTGATGAAATAGTTACTGGAATTCAAGCTAACTACGAAAAGGTTGAAGATTTTCACGCAAAATTCACACAGGAAGCAACTGTAAGAGCTCTAAATAAAGTACAAAAGGCAGATGGGGAGGTCTGGTTTAAAAAGCCTGGGAAAATGAGATGGAATTACTATAGACCTGCTAAAGATGAGATTGTTTCTGATGGCATTACGCTTTGGTTTTACAATAATGAAGAAAAACAAGCTATTTGGTCACAACTAGATAAAATAATGGATACACCCACAACTACCACATTTCTCTCAGGCCTTGGAAACATAAAAGAACAATTTGATGCGAAGTTTTCCTCCGAAAAACAATTTGACGATAATGGAAACTACTTGATTGACCTAATGCCAAAAGCAAAGGGTGAAGAATATAACATGGTCACAATAGCTGTTGATAAGAAAAGCATGATTGTTAAAGATATCTTCCTCTATGACCCATTTGGAAATTTAACAAAGGTATCATTAAAGGGCATAGAAATTAATAAAGGGGTTCCTGACTCTTTGTTCAAATTTAAAGCTCCTAAAGGAACTGAGGTTATAGAAGCCCCTTCACCTGTTCAGCAATAATAAATAAACTAAGACCAAAAAAGGAGGACATAAAATGCAATATTCATCACAAAAGTTATTTTCATGCAATCGTCAATTTGCTCGACTCCTATACGTTTTCCCAATAATATTAGTTACTGCACTTTCTCAAATCAGTTTTGGTCGGCAAGGTTTTGATGTTTCACAAGCGCAATACAGTTTTGCTATCCAAATAAAGAACACGATCCCTGGCGTCATAGCTGCTGAGTGGAAATCCCCTTTTGACCTTTGGG
>Ga0209751_10004478_pt1 | contig 13350 bp, 13 predicted proteins | sample RifCSP13_1_FD_184019 | JGI IMG/M metagenome (GOLD analysis project Ga0209751, IMG submission 184019) | Soil microbial communities from Rifle, Colorado - Rifle CSP2_sed 13_1 (SPAdes) (version 2) | ecosystem: Environmental > Terrestrial > Deep subsurface > Rock core/Sediment | place: Rifle... | reverse complement strand
ACTCCTCCAGGATGGCGGTCGAGAAGTCGGCCCGCGGGAGCGCCGCGTACGCGTGCGCGAGCGCCCGCCGCTCCGCCTCGCCGCCGGCGCCGAGCGGCACCCGCGCGAGCGCCGCGTGGAGGCGCCCGAGGAGCTGGCGGCCGGCGTCGACGAGCGTCGCCGCGCCCGCGACGAACACGAGCGTGTTCCGGAGCGCGCCGCCCTCGAGGCACGCGCGCGCGACGTCCGCCGGCGGCTTCTCGACGAAGCGCCGGACCCGCCGCACGGGGCCGCGCGCCGTCCAGCCGGCCGCATCGCCGGGCTCGATCCAGCCGTACTCGGTCTCGGGCTCGGTCGGCGGCGCGCCGAGCAGGACGATCCACCCGGGGTGGCGCCCCACGAACGCCGCCGCCTCCTCGACGCAGTCCATGAACGCCCGCGCCTCGCGCACCCGGTGGTCGGACGGGAGCACGACCACGGTCGCCCCCGGGTCGCGGCGCGCGATCCAGTGGGCCGGCAGCAGGATGCCCGCCGCGGTCCCCCGGTCCTCGGGCTGCAGCAGCAGCCGCGGCGCCGGGCGCGCGCCGAGCTCCTCCGCGAGGTAGCGCGCCTGCTCGCGGAGGCTCACGACGACGGTCCGCTCGGAGGGCACGGCGAGCGCCGAGCGATCGAGCGTCTGGCGGAGCATCGAGCGCCCGTCGATCAGCGCCGTGACCTGCTCGGGACGCTCCTCGCCGAGCATCCGGCGCACGAGCGGGCGCAGACGCGTCCCCTGGCCCCCCGCCAGGACGACCGACCAGAGCCGCGGCGCCACCCCCCGCGCCGGCGCGGGCGCCGGCGGCGCGCCGGGCGGCGCCGGCGCCGCGGGCGAGAGCGCCGCCGGCGCCCCGCCGCGCACGAGCGCACGGACCGTGTCGACGAGCACCGCGAGGCGCACCGGCTTCTCGAGGTAGCGCGTCGCGCCGCGCAGCCGCGCCGCCTCGGCGACGAGCGCGCCCCCGAACGCGGTCAGCAGCACGATCGGCGTGGCCGGCGCGCGGTGGGAGAGGAACGAGACGAGGTCGAGGCCGGAGAGGCGCGGCAGCTCCTTGTCGACGACGACGGCGTCGAAGCGCGCGCGCTCGGCCGCCGCGATCGCCCCCTCGCCCGAGCCCTCGAGGGCGACGTCGAAGCCGGCCCGCGCGAGCGCGTCCCTGACGACCGCCGCCATCTCCGCGTCGTCCTCCACGACGAGGACGCGCGGAGGGCGCGCGGCCGAGCGAGCGCCAGGGCGCACGAGCGTCGCGATTCGCATACGCGAGGCTTGACGCAACGGCGATGCCAGGCCGGACCGCGCGGTGCGTCACCGTAAACATCAACGACTCCGGCATGTTCAGGCACGCTGCCGCGTCCCCCTGGCCCGGCGCCCGGCGCGCGCGGGGCGACATCGTGTCGGCCATCCGACACGGTGACGTCCAGCCGCGGGCGACCACACGGTAGGATGCAGGCGATGCGCCTGCGCCTGACGCCCGCGCTGCTGCTGGCCGGCATCGCGCTGGTCGAGTATCTCCTGCCCTGGAGGACGACCGGCCGCGCGCTCACCTTCGCGCTCGCGGCGCTGCTCACGGCGCGCTTCGTGGCCCAGTCCGTCACGAACCTCCGGGCCGCGGCGCGCGTCTGGGGTGTCCTGCGGACCCGCTTCCTCGAGCTCGGGCTGACGCTCGCGGCACTCGTGCTCCTGACGTCGAAGGCGACGGTCTGGGTGGAGATCCTCGGCCCCGCGGCGCCGCCGACGCTGGATCGCGTCTACCGGCAGTACGCGGCCGCGTTCCTCGTCGTGGCGGGGCTGCGGATGGTCGCGGGCGAGTTCCCCGTCCGGCGCATCCTCCACCGCCTCCAGCTCCAGCCCGCGCAGACGGTCGCGGTGGGCTTCCTCGGGACGATCCTCGCCGGCACCCTCCTGCTGTCCCTGCCGCTCGCGGTCGAGCGGCTGGAGGACCTCTCGCTCCTCGACGCCTTCTTCACCGCGACCTCGGCGGTGACCGTGACCGGGCTCATCGTGTACGACCCCGGGACCTTCCACACGCCCTTCGGCCAGGCGGTCGTGCTCGTGCTGATCCAGCTCGGCGGGCTCGGCACGATGGCCGCGAGCGCGAGCCTCGTCGTCCTCGCCGGGCGGCGCCTGCGGCTCGACCGCTCGGCCGCGCTGCAGGAGAGCATGGACCTCGAGACCCTCGCGCACGTGCGGGGCCAGCTCAAGACGCTCATCGGCGTCACGCTCGCCGCCGAGGCGCTCGGGGCCCTCGCCCTCTACCTGGTCTGGCGGGACCGGCCCGGGCTCGAGGCGCCCCTGTTCGCGGCCGTCTTCCACGCGGTCTCGTCCTTCTGCAACGCGGGCTTCTCGACGTTCGCCACCGGGCTCACCGCGTTCCGCGACGACCACGCGACGACCGCCGTCGTGATGCTCCTGATCGTCGCCGGCGGCCTCGGCTTCCCCGTGCTGCGCGTACTCGGCGGCGCGGCCGTGCGGGTGTGGTCCCGCCGGCGGGTGCCGCTGCTCACCCTGCACGCGCGCCTGACGCTCACGACGACGGCCGTCCTGCTCGCCGGCGGCACGCTGGCCACGGCGCTACTCGAGTGGCGCGGCGCGCTGGCGCCGCTCGCCTGGCCCGGCCGACTACTCGCGGCGCTGTTCCTGTCCGTCACGGCGCGGACGGCGGGATTCAACACCGTGGACACGGCCGCGCTCGGGCCCGCGACGCTCTGGCTCCTCATGGTGCTGATGTTCGTCGGTGGCAGTCCCGGCTCGACGGCCGGCGGCGTGAAGACGACCACCGTCGCGACGGTCGTCGCCACGCTCTGGGCGACGCTCAACGGCCGCGCGGGCGTGGACGCGTTCCGGCGCACGATCCCGGAGGAGCAGGTGACGAAGGCGCTGGCGCTGATCGGCGTGTCGGGGGCCACCGTCGCCCTGGCGATCCTGGCGCTGCTCGCCACGCAGGCCGGCGAGCCGCTCGGGCTCACCTTCGAGGCCGTCTCGGCCTTCGGCACGGTCGGCCTCAGCACCAACCTCACGCCGACGCTCGACGCCTGGGGCAAGGCGGTCGTCATCGCGGTCATGTTCATCGGGCGCACGGGGCCGCTGACGCTCGGCTTCGCCCTCGCGGCGCGCGCCCGGCGCCGGCGCATCGTGTATCCTCCCGAGAAGATCATGATCGGGTAGGGAGGAGCGCCATGAAGCACTTCCTGGTGGTCGGGCTCGGCCGCTTCGGGCGCGCCGTCGCCGAGGGCCTCGCGGAGGCCGGCGGCGAGGTCATCGCGGTGGACACCGACATGAGCCTCGTCGAGGCCGTCCGCGACCGCGTCGCGGTCGCGGCCCAGGTGGACCGCCTCGAGGCCGACACGCTCCGGGCGCTCGACGCCGCCGACGTGGACGCGGCCGTCGTCGCGATCGGCGAGGACTTCGCGGCGGAGGTCCTCACGGTCGCGAGCCTCAAGGAGCTCGGCATCGAGACGATCGTCGCCCGCGCGAACACCGAGCGCGAGCGGCGGATCCTCGAGCTGGTCGGCGCCACGCGCGTGATCTCGGTCGAGGCCGAGACGGGCCAGCGCGTGGCGCGCTCGCTCGTCGCGACGGACGTGATCGACCTCGTCGCGCTCGGCGGCGGTGCCTCGGTCGCCTACTGGACGGCCGACGAGCGCGCGCTCGGCAAGAAGCTCGGGGACCTCGACCTGCTCACGCGCTTCCAGCTCCACGTGCTGGCGGTGCGCCCGGCGGGGACCGAGCGGCTCGACCTCTTCCCCGCAACCGACTACGTCGTGAGCGCGGGCGACGTGCTGCTGCTGATCGGCGCCGACACGCGGCTCGCCGCGTTCACCAGGTGAGCCCGGCGGGCGCGGCGCCGCCCGAGGCCTCGAACCCCGTCAGGACGTCGAGCAGCTCGCCGGTGATCGCCTCCTGCCGGCGGCGGCGGAACTCGGCGCGCTGCTCCTCGAGGTGCTCCTCGATGTTCCGCTCGGCCGCCTGCATCGCGACCAGCCGGCTCGCGTGCTCGCTCGCGAGCGACTCCGTCGCGGCCCGGTAGACGACGCTCCACAGGTGCTGGCGGACGACCGTCGAGAAGAGCTGCCGGGGGTCCAGCGTGAACACGGGCAGGCGCCGGGAGGGCCAGGGTCGGGCGGCCAGGTTGCGGAGCCTCTCAGGGCTCAGCGGGAGGAGCTGGCGCACGTGCGGGGCCGCGAACCCCTCCGGCGTCCGGCGCTGGTGGACGAGCAGCACCCGCGCGAGCCCGTCGGCGCCGCCCCAGGCGTCGAGCTGGACCAGCACGGCCTGGGCGAGCGCCGTGAGCCCGCTGACCGACGCCGGCAGGACGAGGGCGGCGTCCACCGGCTCGCCCAGCGCGGCCAGCCGGGCCTGGGCGCGCGCGCCCACGGCCAGGCACCGGCCGCGAGCGCCGGCCGCGTCGAGCTCTCGGAGCCGGTCGCACGCGAAGCGGGCGATGTCGTCGTTGAAGCGGCCGCAGAGCCCGTGGTCGGAGCCGAACACGACGACGACCGCCGGGCCGGGCGCCGGCCGGGGCGCGCGGGCGATCCTCGGTCGCTCGCGCAGCAACGCCTGGAGCGCGAGGTCGACCGTCCGGGCGTAGTCGTGCAAGGCGGCCGCCGCCGCCTCGTACTGCCGGATGCTGACGGCGGAGAGCGACTTCATCGTCCGGACGATCGCGCCGAGCTCCTCGGTCGTCGCGATCCTGCGGCTCAAGGCCTCCAGCGTCTCCATTCCGCGCCCTCATCCGGCGCCGCGCAGGGCGGCCCGCGCCGCTTCGATGATCCGGTCGCGGTCCGCCTCCGCGAGCGGCTCACCGGTGTCGATCCCGGCGCAGATCCGGGGCAGCTCGTCGCGCACCGCCGTCCGCACGGCCTCCTCCGCGTCGGCGACGGCCTCGACCTCGAGCCGGTCGAAGAGCCCCCGGGTGGCGGCCAGGAGCACGGCGATCTGCTCGGACACCGCGAGCGGCCGGTACTGCGGCTGCCGAAGCACCTCGCGCACCCGCCGTCCCCGCTCGAGCCGCCCCCGCGTCTCGGGATCGAGGCGCGTGCCGAAGCGGGCGAATGTCTCGAGCTCCTCGAATTGCGCGTAAGACAGGCGCAGCTCCCCGGCGACGCTCCGGTAGGCGGGGAGCTGGGCCTTGCCGCCGACGCGCGACACCGATCGCCCGACGTCGACGGCGGGCAGCATGCCCTTCTGGAAGAGGTCGGGCGAGAGGTAGATCTGGCCATCCGTGATCGAGATGAGATTCGTCGGGATGTAGGCGGCGATGTTCTGCGCCTGCGTCTCGATCAGCGGCAGCGCCGTCAGCGACCCGCCGCCCCGCTCCGGCCGGAGCCGCGTGGCGCGCTCGAGGAGCCGGGCGTGGATGTAGAAGATGTCGCCCGGGTAGGCCTCGCGGCCTGGCGGCCGGCGCAGCAGCAGCGACAGCTCGCGGTAGGCCCGGGCATGGCGCGTGAGGTCGTCGTACACGACGAGGGTGTCCCGCCCCAGCTCCATGAAGTACTCGGCGAGTGTCGTCGCGGCGTAGGGGGCGACGAACTGCAGGCCCGGCGGGTCGTCGCCGCCCGCCACCACGACGATCGAGCGCTCGAGGGCGCCCCGGCTCCGGAGGTCGGCCACGACGCGCGCCACCGCCGCGGTGCGCTGCCCGATCGCGCAGTAGACCGAGACCATGTCGCCCGCGCGCTGGTTCAGGATCGTCTCCATGGCGACGGTCGTCTTGCCCGTCTGGCGGTCGCCCAGGATCAGCTCCCGCTGGCCGCGGCCCACGGGGATCAGGGCGTCCACCACCTTGAGCCCGGTCTGGAGCGGCACGGCGACCGGCGCGCGGTCCAGGATCGCCGGCGCGTCGCGCTCGATGGGCCGTCGCTCGACGGCCTCGATCGGCCCGCGCTCGTCCAGCGGACGTCCCACGGCGTCGATCACCCGCCCCAGCAGCGCCGGGCCGACCGGCACGTCGATCACGCTCCCGGTCCGCCGCACGTCGTCGCCGGCGCGCAGGTGGGTGCTGTCGCCGAGCACGATCACGCCGAGCGAGTCCGGCTCGAGGCTCGCGGCGATGCCCAGCACGCCGCCCCGCAGCCGCAGCAGCTCCTCGGCCCGCGCGCCGGGCAGGCCCCGCACCCGGGCGATCCCGCTCGAGACCCACGTGATGGTCCCCACCTCGACGGGCGTGAGCGCCGCGCGCTCGGCCGCGATGGCGCGGCCCAGGGCGTCGAACGTCGTCCGCGCAGCCTCGCCCAGCGGCCCGCCGCTCATGGGTGCGCGTCGCCTCGCCCGCCGCCGGCGACCCGCGCCAGCCCCTCGGCCAGCCGACGCTCGAGCGCGTCGAGGTGGCCGTCCAGGCTCCAGCCGAGGCTCTGTCCCCCGGCGCGCAGCTCGAGCCCGCAGGCGAGTTCGTCCGTGCGCTCGTACGTCACCGCGACCTCCTTGCCGACGGCGTCGTGGATCGCGGCCGTCAGCGCCCGCCTGACCGCGACCGGCAGCTCGAAGGCGCTCCGGACGAGCAGCGGCTCGCCCGAGGCGCGCCGGGCCAGATCGTCCTTCCGCTCCGGGTCGAGGCGCCCGAGCCGCTCGATCAGCACGCGGGCCATCTGCGCCTCCAGCTCGGCGTCGGCGAGCTCCGCCAGCGCCCGCCGGGCCAGGGTCTCGAAGTGCGTCGCGACCTGGCGCCGCACGTCCTGGAGGAACACCGCCTGCTCCCGCTCGAGCTCGGCGCGCCAGCGCGCGCGCGCCTCCGCCAGCTCGCCCCGCACCTCGTCATCGAGCGTCCGCCGGAGGTCGTCGGCCTCCTCGCGGGCCCGCTTCAGCAGGCGCTCGCGCTGCGCCTCCAGGCCCTCGCGCGCCTCGCGGTGACGCCGGGCCTCCGCCTCGGCCTCCACCATCCGCGCGTCGGCCGCGCGGATCCGCTCCGCGATCGCCGCCTCCCGGCGGTCCATCGCGCGCACCACGCGGCCGTAGAGGAAGCGCTTGAGGAGCCAGACGAGGACCAGGAAGTTGAGCGCCTGGGCGCCGACCGTGAGCCAGTCGATCGTCACCGCTCAGCTCCCCGCGGCGGCCAGCACCCGGTTCCAGAACGGGTTGGCGAAGATGAGGATCATCGCGACCACGAAGCAGTAGATCGCCGTCGACTCGATCATCGCCAGGCTCACGAACAGCGTGCGGGTGAGCGTGTTCGCCTCGTCGGGCTGCTGGGCGATCGACGCGAGTGCCTGCGCCGCCGCCCGCGCCTCGCCGAGCGCCGGGGCGATGGAGCCGATCGCGATCGTGAGGCCGGCGGTGACGATGGAGATGGCGCCGATGAGTCCGAGGTTGTCCATGGGTCCCCCTCAGTGGCCGCCGTGCGTGCGCGTCGCCGAGGCGATGTAGACCATCGCCAGCACGGCGAAGATGTAGGCCTGGATGAGGCCGGTCAGCAGCCCCAGGAGCTGCAGGACGACGGGGAAGAAGAAGGGCACGAGGCTCAGCAGGATGCCCGCGATGACCGTGCCGCTCATGACGTTGCCGTAGAGTCGCACCGCCAGCGCCAGCGTCCGGGACAGTTCGCCGAGGATGTTGAACGGGAGCATGAAGACGGTCGGCTTGACGTAGACGGCGAGGTAGCCGCCGAGGCCGCGCTCGACGATGCCGTAGAGCGGGACCGCCACCAGGACGCAGAGGGCGAGGGCGGTCGTCGTGGAGAGCGAGGCCGTCGGCGCGGTGAAGCCCGGCACGACCGCGAGCACGTTCGAGGCCGCGATGAACAGGAAGAGGGTGCCCACGAACGGCAGGTACTTCCCCGGATCCTGCTGGCTCACCTCGCGGATCTGCTCGCGCATGCCGCTCACGAGGACCTCGAGCAGGTTCTGCCACCGCGTGAGCCGGGTCGCGGTCGACAGCCGCCGCGTCGCGAGATGCGAGCCGAGGACGAGCACCAGCATGACCGTCCAGGTGCAGACGATCGTGGCGTTGAGCTGGACCGGGCCCCAGGCCCAGAGCACGAGTTGATCCGGACTGATCCGCATCGCCGCCTCACTCCCCCGCCGCCGTGGTCCGGTCGCGCCCGGCGCCGCGGGGCAGCGCGACACGGCCGCCGAGGCGGCGCGTGAGCGCGACGCGCACGGCCAGGAACCCGACGAGCGCGCTCGCCAGGCGCGCCCAGCGCTCGTCGACGAGCAGGTAGAAGCCCGTCACGACGACGGCCAGACGCACCAGGCCGGTGACGCCGAGCAGGAGCGCCGGCGAGGCCACGCGGGGCAGCCGGCGCACCACCAGCCAGAGCGCGCCGAAGTAGAAGACGCCCAGCAGCATCCCGCCCGCGCCCGCGACCAGGAGTCCCAGCTCACCCATCGCGGCTCTCCCGCGTCACCCAGTACCACGCGTTGAGGGCGCCGAGCGCGGCGCCGAGCAGCAAGAGCGTCAGCGTCCACGACACGCGCGACGGGAAGCGCGCGTCGAGCCAGAGGCCGAGGGCGATCCCGGCGACGGTCGGCAGCGCCACCGCCCAGCCCACCAGCCCGAACATCCCCAGCCCGAACCACACACCGCGACGCCCCTCGCGGCGGGCCCGGAGCTTGCGCTCCGCCTTGCGGCCGACCGCGTCGGCGACCTCCCGCTCCGGGGGCGTGCGCATCACGCCCGTCCTTCCAGCTCGACGAAGCGGCGGACGACGCCGGCCTCGAGGCGCGCCAGCGCGCTCCGCGCCGTCCGCTCCCGATCGTCGATCTGCAGGAACTCCCGCGCGACGACCCCGCGCAGCGTCGCCAGGTCGTCGCCCGCCGCCCCCCGCCAGGTGGACACGAGGACCTCCGCGCCGCACTTCACGAGGATCGCGTGGTCCGTCGCCACGACGCCCTCGGCGCCCGCGCGGGTCGTGAAGACGAGGACCCCCGGCACGAGCGCGGTCACGAAGTCGACGTGCCGCGGCAGCAGGCAGAACCAGCCGTTCGCGGCCTCCGCGACGACCTTCGTCACCGCCTCGTCGACCAGCACCCGCGCGGCCGTGAGGACCCGGAGCGTCACGGCGTCCTCGCGGCCGTGACCTCGTCGATCCCGCCGACCATGTAGAAGGCCTGCTCGGGCAGCCCGGCCAGCTCGTCGTCGAGGATGCGCTCGCACCCGTCGAGCGTCGCCGCGAGCTCGACCTGCCGGCCCGCCCGGTCCGTGAACTGCTCCGTCGTGAAGAACGGCTGCGTGAGGAAGCGCTCGAGGCGGCGGGCGCGGGCGACGGTCGCGCGGTCCCGGTCCGAGAGCTCCTCGAGGCCCAGCATGGCGATGATGTCCTTCATCTCCTCGTACTCCGCGAGCGTCCGGCGCACGGCGGCGGCGATCCGGTAGTGGCGCAGGCCGGCGATCGGCGGCGTCAGCATCTTGGAGCCGGAGCGGAGCGGGTCGACGGCCGGGTACAGCCCCTGGCTCGCGCGCTTGCGCGACAGGACCACCGAGGCCGACAGGTGGGCGAAGGTGTGCGTCGCCGCGGGGTCGGTGAAGTCGTCGGCCGGCACGTACACCGCCTGGATCGAGGTGATCGCGCCCGAGGCCGTGCTCGAGATCCGCTCCTCCAGCTCCGCGAGCTCGGTGCCGAGCGTCGGCTGGTAGCCGACGCGGGACGGGATCCGGCCCAGCAGCCCCGAGACCTCGGAGCCCGCCTGGATGAAGCGGAAGATGTTGTCGATCAGCAGCAGCACGTCGCGGTGCGCGTCGTCGCGGAAGTACTCCGCGATCGTCAGGGCCGCGTGCCCCACGCGGAAGCGGACGCCGGGCGGCTCGTTCATCTGGCCGAAGACCATGACCGTGCGCTCGAGGACGCCGGCCCGCCGCAGGTCGCGATGCAGCTCCTCGGCCTCGCGGCTGCGCTCCCCGATGCCGCAGAAGAGGCTCACGCCCGCGTACCGGCCGACCGTGTTGTGGATCATCTCGGTGATGAGGACGGTCTTGCCCACGCCCGCGCCGCCGAACAGCCCGGCCTTGCCGCCGCGCTCCAGGGGGCTCAGCAGGTCGATCACCTTGATGCCGGTCGCGAAGATCTCCGAGCGCACCTCGCGCCGCGCGAGCGGCACGGGCGGCCGGTGGATCGGGCGCCACTCCACGTCCGCGAGCGGGCCCCCGTCGTCGATCGGCTCGCCGAAGACGTCGAGCATGCGCCCGAGCAGGGACATCCCCACCGGCGCCTCGAGCGGCCGGCCCGTGTCCTGGACCGGCATCCCGCGCGCGAGCCCGCGGGTCGGCCCGAGCGCGATCGCCCGGACCGTGCGCGCGTCCAGGTGGGCGGCGACCTCGAGGGGGACGGTCCGCTCGAGGCCCGTGGTCAGCTTCCGGCGGAGCGGCGGCAGCCCCCGCGCGAAGCGAGCGTCCACGACGTTGCCCTGCACGGCGACGAGCTCGCCCCGGCGGCGCTGCTCGTGCGGAGGCTCGCGGGTGCCGTGCACGGCGGTCGTCCGCGCCTACCTCGAATACACGCGGTAGTCGAGGTCCGGGAAGAGGTTGTCGCGCTCCTCCAGCTCCTTGAGCCACGGCTCGTTGAGCGTCCCGGCGGCGAGCGCGTCGTGGAGCGCGTTGAAGCACGTGACGTGGTCCGTGATCCGGCGGACCGCGTAGGGCGTCGTCGTCCCCGTCTTCATGATGAACGGCCAGTCGCTCGCCTGCGCGAGCAGGAGCTCGCGCGCCGCCTGCGTGAGCGCGCGCCGCCGGAGCCCCTGCGCCTCGGGGTGGCGCCGGGCCAGCTCCACCATGCGCTCGCCCATCACGTGCAGGTGGCGCCACACCCAGTCGTTGGCCCCGTTGAGCCACACCTCGGCGTAGCCCCTGTAGCCCCACGACGACGTGCACGGCGTCGCCACCTGGTTCGTGGGGTGGCGCGCCAGGTACTCCGAGGGCGTGATGGGCGTGACCGTGTCCTGGTCGTACTGCAGCTTGCGGAACAGGAAGTCGAGGAACTGCGGGCCCTCGAACCACCAGTGGCCGAACAGCTCGGCGTCGTACGGCGCGACGACGATCGGCGGCCGGTCCATGCGCCCCGCGAGGAACTCGACCTGGCGCCCGCGATTGAACAGGAAGTTGCCCGCGTGGACCGCCGCGCGCTCCCGCGCGGCGTGCGGGTCGTAGGGCTCCTTCCGGTCGAGCGGCAGCCGCCGGTCGGTGATCCGGTGGTACTTGAAGCCGGTCGCGTGGCGGATCCCGTCGGGATGGATCCAGGGGCGGATGGCGTCGAGGTCGAGGTCCCAGGCGATGTCCCGGTAGAAGTCGCGGTACACGCCGTCGCCGGGGTACCCCTCCTCCGCGCTCCAGACCTGCTTGCTGCTCTCGACATCGCGGCCGAACGCGGCGACGCCCGTCGGGCAGACGACGGGCGCGTACACGCCGTAGCGTGGCCGGCGGTCGGCGAAGAGGAGCCCGTGCGCGTCCACGAAGAAGTAGCGGACGCCGGACTCGCGCAGCAGCTCGTCCACCCCCCGCACGTAGCCGCACTCGGCGAGCCACATGCCCCGCGGCCGGCGGCCGAAGTGTCGCGCGTGCTCCTGCGCCGCGAGCTCGATCTGCGCGTGGCACACCGCCCAGTTCCGGTCGGCGAGCGGCAGGAACATGTGGGTCGCGGTGCACGTCAGGAGCTCGAGCATGCCCGCGTCCTCCACGGCGCGGAACGCCCGGGGGATGTCGCCCTCCCAGCGCCTGAACGTGTCGCGGACGGAGAGCAGGCGGTCGCGATACATCCGCGCGAGCGGCGCGAACGCGCCGTCGCCCCGCGTCCGCTCGACCTCGCGGTGGCCGAGCTCCACGAGGGCGTCGAGCCGCCGCGCGTAGCGCGCGAGCAGCAGCGGGTCGCGCATCATCGCGACCACGGGCGGCGAGAGCGAGAGGGTCAGCCGGAAGTCGATCCGGTCGCGCAGGAGGCCCTCGAGGACGCGCAGCAGCGGGATGTACGTCTCGGTCATCGCCTCGAAGAACCAGTGCTCCTCGAGGAAGTGCTCGTGCTCGGGGTGGCGCACGTACGGCAGGTGCGCGTGCAGGACGAGCGCGAGGTAGCCGCGCGTCATCGCGCGAGCCCCTCGCTGGCGCCGCCGAGCCACCACGCGCTTGCCTCCGGCCACGACCACTCGCTCGCGCCCGCGAGCCTTCGCTCGCTTCCGCCGCCCCACAGGAGCTCGCTCGCACCCAGCCAGAGCCACTCGCTCGCGCCGCCGAGCCGCTCCTCGCTGCCGCGCAGCCACCGCCACTCGCTCGCGCCCGCCTGGAGCGCCTCGCTCCCCCAGGCCTCCTCGAGCAGCCGCGCCTCGGAGCCGCCGCCCAGCGCGGCGGCGCGGTAACCGCGCACGATGCGCGCGAGGATCTGCTCCGTGTCGACGCGAACGGCGCCGCCCTCCGCCGGCCACGCGTAGTGGATCGTCCAGCGGTCGATCAGGCGCTGCTCGCCCGCGGGGCCGACCGCGTGGATCGCCACGCGCCATGGGCCGAAGACGACCCGCTCGCCCCAGGCGCCCTGGAGCACGCGCCGCTCGCCCTCGAACACGATCTCGACGCGCTCGCCGGCGACGGTGCGCCAGTGCTCCCGCCAGAACGGTCCCGTCCAGCGCACCCAGCGCACGACACGGCCCCCGTTCTCGCGCTCCTCCCACTCGGCCCGCGACCACCCCTCGCCGACCAGCGCGTGCATCACGCGCTCGAGGTCGAGCCCGTCGCCCGCCGGCCGGGCGGTCGCCGGCGCCCCGCGCGCCGGCTCGACGCGATGGCGGTACTCGGGCGGCAGGGCGCCGTCGTAGGTGACGGTCATCCACTCGACGCTCGTGTCGGGCGCGATGGAGTCCCGGGGCGTCTCGACCGGGGCCGAGCGCGCGATCTTCACGAACCAGCCCTCGCGGCTCTTGACGCCGATCTCGACGTGGAACACGGAGGCCGGGCGATTCACGCACACGTAGTGGTTGTTCGCGGGGCGGTGCACGGGCACGTCGAAGGACCAGTTCGCGTTGGTGCCGTCGAAGAGGCGCCAGGTCGTGTCGTACACGCGCAGGACGCACGCGGCGTCGGCCGCGCCGACCTCGGCGCGCGCCCGCGCGAGCGCCTCGTCGGTCAGCTCCCAGGAGACGAAGATCCAGTGCGGGTCGCGCGCCAGCGCCGTGACGCGGTCCTGGCCGTACCCCCACGGGACGTCGCCGAGCCTCGGAGGAGCGGCCGGCTCGAGGTCGACCGGCGCGGGAGCCGGCGGCGAGAGCACGGGCGGCGGGGGCGTGACGGGCGGCGACGCGCGCCGCGCCGGCGGCGCGCCGGGTGTGCGCGCCGCCGTCGCGGGCCTGGCCGCGCGCTTGCCGCGTTTCCCGCCGCCCCGCTTGCTCGGCTTGGCCATGGGATCCCTCGGCTACGCCGCCTGCTCG
>Ga0209751_10004474_pt1 | contig 13364 bp, 10 predicted proteins | sample RifCSP13_1_FD_184019 | JGI IMG/M metagenome (GOLD analysis project Ga0209751, IMG submission 184019) | Soil microbial communities from Rifle, Colorado - Rifle CSP2_sed 13_1 (SPAdes) (version 2) | ecosystem: Environmental > Terrestrial > Deep subsurface > Rock core/Sediment | place: Rifle... | reverse complement strand
CGAGGCCCGCAGCAGCGGGCCGAGGCCGTGCCGGCGCCAGATCCACGCTGCGAGCAGCGGCAGGGCCACGACGGTGAGGAGCTTCGTGCCGAGGGCCACGCCCGCGAGGGCGCCCGCGGCGACGGGTCGGTCGTGGAGGAGGGCCACGACCGCGGCGAGGAGCGGCAGCGTGAGCAAGACGTCGAACTGCCCCCAGAGCGCGCCGTTGACGAAGAGGGCGGGGGAGACGGCAAGCAGGATCGCCACCAGCCTCGCCGCCTTCGGCCCGAGCGGCCGACGCAGGCCGAGGAGGGCGAGCGTGACGAGGCCGGCCTGGGCGAGGAGGCCGGCGAGCTTCACCAGCGTGATCGAGAGCGGGGAGACCTCCTCTGCGCCCACCGCGCGTCGCCCTGCCTCCGCCGCGGTGAGGAGATAAGGGACGAGGGGCGGGTAGTCGCAGTCGTCGGCGCCGGCGCCCGGCGTGTAGACGTCCCACGGCCGCGCCCCCTCCGAGGCCCGCGACCAGGGGAGGAAGCAGTCGACGATGTCGTAGTGGTGGAAGACGCGGGGGGCAACCCCCAGCCCGAGCAGGAGGACGAGACCGGCGAGTATCAGGGGCCACCGACGATCGCGCATCGCCGACAGTCTAAACCGCCGGGCGCGGCCCGATCCCTAACTTAACTAACCAGGACCGCACGCTCGGATCTGTGCGGGGGGCGCCGGGCAACCGGCGTCCCTACCGCGATAGGTTTTGCCTTCAGCCTCGCGTGGGCAGGAGCGCGGCGTAGACCTCGACGCAGCGGGCGCACCGGCCCTGCTCGGGGCGCCAGCCCGGGTGGTCACGCTCGATCGCGCGCAAGACATCCCGATCGAGCCCCTCGGGCCCGCGCTCGAGAAGGCGCGTGGGCAGCCGGCAAAGCGGGCAGCGCGCCTCGTCAGCCGTCCCCGGCCCCCGGGGCTCCTGGATGAACGCGACGATCGCCGCGTGGGTCGGCGGGGGCCCGTCGAACCACCGCGCGAAGGCCGTTTCGGCGCTTTCCCCCAACATCGGGAAGGCGCGCGCGAACTCGGAGAGACGAGCCGCCCGAGCCTGCGTCCCCAGGCGGCCCCCGCGGCAGAGGCGCCCGTCGCTGGTGGCGTCCCATACCACGCGGTAGCGCTCCCGGAGCAGGTCGAGGGCGGCGGGGTCCGTGTCGAGGCCGGGCAGCTCCTGGCGGTACCCGAAGGCGGGGTCGAGCATGTCGGCCACGTGGAGGAGCTCGCGGCGCAGCAGCGTGCGGAGCGCTTCTCCATCCAGCAGCGACTGAGGGCGCATGCGGACCACGATGGTGGGCGCCGCTTCCGCGGGCGCGTCGAGTTCCGCCCGCACATCCGCCATCTCCTCCTGCCGGGAGACGGCGGGCAGGACGCGGCACCGCCGAGTGCGGAGCAGGAGCTCGGGCCGCTCGGCCAGCACCTCGTGCAGCGGCCGGTCGAGCCCGAGCTGAAGGAAAAAGCGTCCGTGCAGCTCCTCGAAGCGGGCTTCCCGCTCGTCCGGCTCGTCTACGTCGTAGATCCGGTCGCGCTCCGCCCGGAAAGTCGCGGCCTCTGCGACCGAGAGCCGCCTCTCCGCGAGCAGCACGCTCTCTTCCACGAGAGCCGCGTCATAGGTGATGCGGAACTCCGCGGACGGAGTCGCGGAGCTCACGGCCGTGGCCTCCTCTGGATCTGGATCAGCTCGTCGTCCGGAACGCCCGGAATGAATCCGGGCGTTCCTCCTTGTTCGCGATCGCTTCGCGATCGCGGGGCTGGCCGGCCGCAAGCCATGGGGGTGTCGTCGGGCACGGGCGGCCGTAACTCGAGGGAGGGCGGCCCGGGAGGCAGACCGAAGCGCTGGCACTCCCGGGTCAGGAACCGGAAGAGCGCGGCCCCGAGCGCGCCGTGGAAGCCGTCCGCATCTTCTTTGATGAGGCGCGAGGCGAAGGCCCGGCCGAACCGGCCGAGGTGGTCGCGGAGAAAGCCGCGAGCCGCGCCCTGCACCGTCGCCAGCCGCTCCCTGCCCCCTGGCTCGCTCGTCCGCAGGGAGGCCGCCGCGAAAGCCTCCTTGCGCGCCAGGAAGTCCATGAACTCGCACTCACAAGCGGCATGATCCACGCGCTCATCCCCGCCCTCGCGTGGCTTGAGGCCGAAGGCCAGGTAGGTACCGGCGATGTCCGCCAGCTCCTGCGGCTGGCCGAAAGCACCTTCGGCACCGTACTCGGTCTCGAAGGGACAGACGAGGCCACGGCTGTGGCCGAAGAGCCGGGCGTGGGCCGCGAGGCGATCGGCCGCCGAGGCGGCACGGTCGCAGAGCATCTCCACCGCCGGCAGCAGCCTCTCGTCGGAAGAAGCACGAGCGTCCAGGAAAGCAGCCGCTTCGCGAATCGCGGTTCGCCCGGTCGGGCCGAAGACGGAGGCCGCACCCTGGGCCGGGGGCCTTAGACCGAGGGTGACGGCGTGGTAGAGCACGCTCCGCGCGAGGGCTTCGTCGATCGTATCGTCCGCAGCTTTTCCGGCGATCGGAAAGTCGCTCACCGGGTTCCTAGATCGAGTTGGCGTGAATGGCGGGGCGCACATGGACGGGCTCTTCGACCGTGGTCCGGAAGAGCTCCTGGCCGCGCTTGCCGTAGGCGATGACGGTGTCGTTGTAGAGCGTAACGGGCTTGCCGTGGAGCATGCCCTCGTAGACCTTGGGGCCCTCCTTCATCTCGTACCGGAAGATGATCTTGTTCGAGCGCCGGAAGAGCTGGAGCACGGCCCGCAGCTCGCGGTCGGGGTCGGTGTACCGCTCGAGCGCGCGGTCGACGCCGGGCCCGAACATCTGCCGGAGATACGGCCGCGGCACCCAGCGCGGCGGGATGTAGTAGCCGTTGGGCTGGGTGCCGAGCTGGGGGTAGAGGGGCAGGGCCACCTTGGCCACGTGGACCAGGTAGTAGAGCGGGTTCTGCCGGTCCTCCGCCCAGGTCCCATCGGGGGCGATCGTCACGAGCCCCTGCATCCGCATCTGGCCGATGCAGGCCGCCATGCAGCGCGTCTCCATGGGATCGCCGCCGCTCTCGGGGTCCTTGCCTTCAACGCGGGGGTAGCAGGCGATGCATTTCTCACTGGTGCGGGTGTTGCCCCGGTACATCGTCTTCTTGTAGGGGCAGGCCTCCACGCACTTGCGGTAGCCCCGGCACTCCTGCTGGTCGAGGAGGACGATGCCGTCCTCGGGCCGCTTGTAGAGGGCCTTGCGCGGACAGGCGGCCAGGCAGGCGGGGTACGAGCAGTGGTTGCAGATGCGGGCCAGGTAGAAGAACCACGTGTTGTGAACCGGCAGCTGCTCGCCGGTCTCGCTCAGCTTGTTGCGGACTCCCTTCGGGCCCACGGGGTTGTCCTCATAGATGTTGGGCGAGTTCCACTCCTCGTCGGTGGGGAGGTAGCCGAGGACACGAGCGCTGTCGGGGGTGAGCGTCCGCTGCGCGGCCTCGAAGATCGTCTGGCCGTCGAAGGTACCGTAGGGCTTGCTTCTCTCCTCGGAGACGCCTCCCGACCAGGTCTGTCCCTCGGGGTTGGCCTGCTCCAGCTTCTCCAGGATCTTCATGTCCCAGAACATCGGGTAGCCACCGTAGGGCTTTGTCTCCACGTTGGCCCACCACATGTGCTCCTGGCCCTTGCTGAACGTCCAGGTGGACTTGCAGGCCATGGTGCAGCTCTGGCACGCGATGCAGCGGTTGATGTTGAAGACGAAGGCGAACTGGCGGTCGGGGTAGCGGGCGTCGTAGGGGTACGCCATGTCCCGCCCGAGCTGCCAGTTCTTGACGGATGGCATGTTCCCTCTCCTCCTAGAGCACGCGGAGCGAGCGCCTGCCGCGCCGCGCCCCCGGAGCTTCCGGTTCGTCGTCGTCCGCGTCCAGGACTGCGCACGCCCGGCCGCCGTAGGCGCGCAGGCTCTCCACGACGATGCGCGTGATCTCCGCGTCGCCCAGGAGCTCGCGGGCGGCGTGGGCCCCCCGGTAGAAGGGGTCCCCGAAGAGCCGGAGCAGCCGCTGGCGGTCGAAGCCCATCTGCGCGAACTCGTCGGCGAAGGCCTCGGCCATCTCGCGGGTGGCCACTTCGTCCCCGGGAAGGCTCACCCCCACGAGCAGGTGGGGATCGTCGGGCTTGGGATCGTCGTAAGGCATGGCCGCTAGCCCTTCACCTTGACGAGCTCGCCGGCAAGGTAGCGCTTCATGAACTCCTCCTCGTTGTCGGGGGTGTAGCCCGTGGTGGCGGGGGCCCAGACCCCCTTGCCTCCGAGCCCCCCGTCCTCGGCCTTGGTGATGCGCACGAGGGTCTCCTTGGGCACGGTGTTGACCGCGTGGTTGTCGGCCTCGCCCCCGAAGATGAAGCCCATGAAGGCCTTCGCCTTGTGGAATAGGCTGTCCGTCTGGTGCATGGGCATGTGCCAGTTGCGCGTGATGGACTGCTGGGAGCCGTAGCGCAGGTTGGCCTGGTAGCCGGTGTTGGCGGACAGGGCGCGGCCGTCGGGGCGCGTCTCGTGGGCCTTCACGCTCTTCTCGGTGGCGATGAAGGGGGCGTGCTTCATCATCACGATGTTGTAGGGGTAGGCGTGGTTGTACTTGACCCGCAGCATGCAGCGGGCCACGCGATAGAAGGGATCGTCCGGCTTCGCCCCGATGTACGGGCGGTCGGCGGGGTTCGCGTCCACGTACACGTAGTCGCCGTCGTTGATGCCGAGGTCGCGGGCGGCCTGGGGATTGACGTGGAGCTGATGCTCGCCCACCGAGGGCGCGCGCTTGTCGAGCCGGTAAGGGTCGCCGAAGTTCGAGTCGTAGAGCATGTGCCAGTCCACGTTGGACCAGCCGCTGTGGACGCGGTGGCGGGTCTTGGGGGTCAGGCAGTAGAACTGGTAGCCCTTCTCCCAGAGGAAGTTCTTCGACTGCTTGACCTCGCGCCAGGGCATCTTGACGTTGCGCACGGTGCGGTCGTCCCAGTGCTCGGCGCCGCGCGAGATGCCGTAGTCCTCGGGCCGCACAAAGGGGTTGGTGCTGACGATCACGTTCGGCAGGTAGGGTGTCGCCTCCGGTCCTTCGCGGTGGACGATGAAGTTCTCGCCGTACTCGATGGCCTCGGGGATGTCGGCGTAGGCGTGCATCCGGCCGGTGTCGGTGTGGAAGGGCTCGTCGTCGTGGACCTGCTCGTAGAAGGGGATCCGCGGGTAGGTCCGGAAGTTCATGAGGGCGCCCCCCGGGGGCCCGTGCTTGCCGGCCATGATGTCGGCGAGCTTGTAGCCGGCGGTCGTGGTCGAGGTGTCGAGCAGGCGCTGCAGGTAGACGTCGCGCTTGCCGTCGTGCTCGAAGTGGAAGACGTCGACGAAGCGCTCGTCCCCGGTGACCTCGGCCAGGGCCTTGGCGATGCCGGCCAGGATCGTGAGGTCGTCCTTGCTGTCGAAGACGGGCGGGATCCCGCCCTTCCAGATCTGGAGGAACGGGTTCGAGCAGCTGGCCGTGACCTCGAGGCCCTCGAACTCGAGCCAGGAGTTGGCGGGCAGGGCCAGATCGGCGTACTCGATGGACGCCGTCATCTGGATGTCCATGGAGACGATCATCTCCACGTTGGGGTTGACGTTCTTGATCATCTCGTACGCCCACTTGGCGTTGTTGATGAGGTTCACGTTGTTGAAGACCATCGCCTTGGTGGGCGTGGGCATGTGGGTCTCGCCGGTGAAGTTCTTGCGTCCGCGCTTCGGGGTATCGACGATCAAGGCCTTGTCGCCGTGGTTCCAGTAGGCCGGCTCCTCGTCCTTCGTGTAGGCGTGGGCGTGGATCTCCTTACCGGGCACGGTCGGGTCGAGGGTCAGGTGGAACGGGTCCTCGGCCACCCAGCCCTTGAAGCCCGGCCCGGTCCAGGGCGAGCCCTGGAAGAGTGCGGCCTTGTAGTTGCCGGCCCAGGTGTGGCAGCCCGCGCCGGGCTTGCCGATGTTGCCGGTCAGCATGAGGGGCAGATAGGCCGCGCGGTTCATCTCGGTGGCGTGGAACCAGTGGTTGATGCCCTCGCCCTGGTGGATGGCCACCGGCTTCAGGGTCGCGATATCGTCGGCCAGGCGCTCGATCAGGTCCTTGGGTGAGCGCGTGATGTCGGCCACGGTGTCGAGGTCGTAGTCCTTGAGGTGGACCTCGTAGAGCGTCCAGAGGGTGGCGCACTCCACAGTCTTCCCGTTGGCGAGGCGCACGTTATAGGTGCCCTCGAGGGCAGGAGAGATCCCGCTTCCGGCCATGCGCTTGCCCACGTGGTCGCGCGTGACGGCCTTCGGGCCCTTGTTGTTTTCGTCCCAGACCACGTAATCGCCCAGCTTCGCGTGCTGCTCCTTCGTGAAGCCCTGCACCTTCACCGAGGGGCCCTCCGCCGAGAGCGGGCTTACGTAGTCGGGGAAGACCTCGTGTGCCCGCAGCCGCTTCAGTGTGTCCTTGCGCACGAGGAGCGGGAAGTCGGTGAACGAGCGCACGAACTCGGGATCGAACTGCTTCTTCTCCATCATGAGCCGCGTGATGCCCAGAAAGAGCGCGGCGTCGGTCTGGGGCCTTATGGGGATCCAGTAGTCGGCCTTGGTGGAGGGCGGGCCGTACTCGGGGGCGATGACCACGATCTTGCCGCCCCGCTCCATGGTCTCGATGAACCAGTGGGCGTCCGTGAGCTTGTTCTCCACCAGGTTCTTGCCGTCCATGATGATGAGCTTGCTGAAGCGGAGGTCGTTGAAGTCGCAATCGGAGGCCTGCAGGCCGTGCACCCAGGGATGGCCGGGGGCCTGGTCGCCGTGCCAGGTGTAGTTCGAGAAGTTCCGGCCCGCCTTGGCCTCTTCGGGAGAGACGCCGCGGACCTTCGCGTCGAGGAGAGCCAGGGAGTTGTTGAGCCGATACATCCCGTACTTGCCGAGCACGCCCAGAAGGCCCATGCCCCCGCGCATCTTGATCGTGCGGGTGCCCGCCCCCCCCATGGCCTTCACCATCTCGGGCTGGTAGCCCTGGGCGAGCAAACGCTTCGCCCCGTCGTCGCCGCTGTAGCGGCGGGCGATCGCGTCGAGGGCGCGGGCGATGCTGGTGAACGCGTCCTCCCACGTGCACTGGACGAACTCGTCCTCGCCCCGGCGGTCGAACTTGAACTTCGCCTTGGTCTCCGGGTCGAGCGCGGGGAAGCCCGCCTCAGCCCAGGCCTGCCAGCCCTTGCGGACGATGGGATGGCGGAGCCTATAGGGTCCGTAGAGCACGCGGTGGAAGGTGTAGCCCTTGGCGCACTGGCGGGGGTTCCAGTTGTTTGTGGCCTTGTTGCCGTAGAGGTCGCCGTAGGTCTGGTAGTCGTAGGTCGCGCCCGTGCGCACGACGATGCCGTTGCGCACATAGGAGCGGATGCGGCAGGCGTGGGTGTCGTTGGGCGAGCAGACCCAGTCGAAGGTCGAGTCGTAGCGGTACTGGTCGTGGTAGATCTTCTCCCAATCGCGGGGCACGTGGCGGGACAAGGGGTTGCCGTCGTCGGCGGGGCGCAGGAACGTGCAGCCGTGCTCCAGGGCGAGGACGGTGCCCGCGGCTCCCACGCCCAGGAACTCGAGGAACTGCCGGCGAGGGACGCTAGCGCTGTAGCCGTTCGGTTTGGTCATTCCATCGACCCCCCACCCTATCCCTCCCCACGTAGGGGGAGGGAACCGTCGTTTCGAGTCCGGCGCCGCGCCTGTCCCTTCCCGTCCATCCCCTCATCTCTCGACCACCAGCTCTTGCCAGATGGTCACGGACTTCTTGCCGTCACGGTCGCCCGCGGCTCCGTTCCAAATGGCGAACGACACCGCGGTGCGGGAGCCCGGAGCCAGCGAGACCGCATCGGCCTTTCCGCTCCGAAGCGCGCGCCGGAGCTGCACGTGGTACGCGCCGGTCTCGTAGACACCCACCGCATCCACGCTCTGGTCGCGGCGCGGTCGCGCTCGTAGTGTGCCAAAGCCCTCGGCCCGGAGGTCCTCGGCGGCGCTCTTCCGGGTGGGATCGGCCACGATGTTGCCCGCGCCCCAGGCCGTCACGTACGTCGGATCGGACTGGAGGGTCAGGGCGTGGCGCGTCGGTTGCTCGAGGGGCGAGCGCAGCAGGTTCGGGTACGAGTCGATGCCGATGTTCGGATAGACCTTCTCGATGTCCTGAAACGCCGGCTCGAGGTCCGCCTGCCGCTCGGCTTTCCACATCCAGATGTTGACCGGCCCTCCCCGCTCGCCCATGGCGAAGAAAGGGGGGTCGGGAGTGAGTGCGAAGGCCACGGCCGCGGCGTCCCGGAAGTCCTGGGGCCGGATGGCCGTCGCGTCGTGGCTCCGGTCGCCCCAGGAGAGCAGGATCGCCAGCTCCTTCCCGTCGTGGAGCGCGCGCACCGTCAGCTCCTCCGGGCGGTCGGCCCGCCACCAGAGGGGCATCAGGTGGAGGTCGACCGGAGTCGCCGTCTGCCAGAGGCCCGAGTCAGGATGCTCGGGCAACTTGGGCACCCTCGCGGCCACGACGCGGAACTTCCTCATCTCGACCTTGGCCCGCTGCTCGTCGCTCGAAAGCGACCTTACGAAGTGGACGAGGTCCCAGGCCTGCTCTCCGTGGAGGTAGGCGTTCTGGGGCATGGGCGACCCGGGTAGGCCGGCCACGATGCGGTGGTACACGCTCGCGGGCTCGGGGCTGCCCTTGTAGACCCCGAGGGTCAGGTCGCGAGGACGGGTGGCGAAGCCCTTGGAGTCGGTCTGCTTCTGCTGGCCGTCACCCTTGCCCGTAGGGCCGTGACAGGGAGCGCAGCTCTCTGCGAAGGTCGCGCGCGCCCGCGCCTCGGCTTCCTTCGTGTAGGGCGGTTCCTTGGGAACGGAAACCACGCCCGCTGCATCGTTCCCGTCCGTGTCGGGCTGGCGGCTCGCCTGGAGCGTGAGCGGGCGCTTCGAGAACGACTTCACGTAGTGGACGAGCCCCCAGCGGGTGCGCTCGGGCAGATGGCTCCACGAGGGCATCGCCGACCCGGGCATGCCGCGAGAGATCGTGCGGAACAGGTCCTCGTCGGTGGGCACGTTGTCCCAGGTGGAGACCAGGCGGAACTCACCGCTCGTGAAGTCGCGAGGCCGCGGATAGAGAAGATAGGCGGCCTCGCCTTCGCCGTCGCCGTCCTTGCCGTGGCAGGCCAGGCATTCCTTCTCGTAGGTCTTCCGCCCGAGGGCGACGACGTCGGACGAGGCGGGCAGCGTCGCCGACGGAACCAGGGACGCGGGGATGAGTCCGGGTCGGGCGGTCTCGGCATCGCCGGCACGGCGGCACGCGCAAGGCGAGCTCGAGACCGCTGCGGCCACAAGGAGCCCGAGCGTACGGAACCGCATGGCGCCTCCCGCCTGATTTCCTGACAGGCTGCCACCGGCGTGGTAGGGCGCGTATGACGGACGTCATACGGTCACCGGGATGCCCGCCCCGCCCTGACCGTACCAGCCGTTGTAGGCCTCGACGCTCCGGTAGGGGTAGTAGCTCAGCGCTCCCGTGTACGCCTTGAGGACGGCCGGGCCGCGGCCACCGAGGACATGGGGCGAGGAGGGCGAGCGTGACGAGGCCAGCCTGGGCGAGGAGGCCGGCGAGCTTCACCAGCGTGATCGAGAGCGGGGAGATCTCCTCTGCGCCTACTGCGCGTCGCCCCGCCGGGCGCGGCCCCTTGACGGCCCCCTCCCGGGGACGTAATGTCCGGCGCTCGACGCCCCCCGGAACATCTCATGGGCCTCCCCATCGGCATCTTCCTCATTGCCCTCTCGGGGCTGATGCTCGAGATCGCGCTGACCCGGATCTTCTCCGCCACGATCTGGTACCACTACGCCTTCGTCGCGATCTCGGTCGCGCTCCTGGGCTGGGGCATGGGCGGGTTTGTGCTGCACCTTCTCCGCCGGAGGGTGGCCTTCTCGCTCGAGCGCGCAGGGCTCCTGGCCCTCCTCTACGCGCTTTCGATCCCGGTCGGGCTGTGGCTCATCGTCCGCGTGCCCGTGCGGCCCCAGCTGATCACCTTCTACTTCGTCGTCTCCCTCGTGCCGTTCCTGCTCGCCGGCATGTCGCTCGCGATGGTCTTCACGCTGCGGCGGGAAAGAGCGGGCCGCCTCTACCGCGCCGACCTCGTCGGGGCCTCGGTCGGCGCGCTGGCGGTGACCGCGCTGCTCTCATGGCTGGGCGGCGAGAACGCGGTGCTCGCCCTCGCGATCGCGCCCGCGGCCGCCGCCGCCTGCCTCTCGACGCGGCTCCGGATCCCCGCCGCCCTAGTGGCGCTTGGTCTCGTCGGCGCGGTGCTCGTCAACGAGAGGACGGGCTCTTTCAGCGTGCGCAGCGCGCCGACCAAGGCGATGTATCGCCAATTGGTGCAGCGGCCAGGAACGAAGCTCGTGCTGACGGGCTGGAACGCCTACTCCCGGATCGACGCCGTGACCGGCTTCGAGTCCCCCTACCTCGCCCGGCTCTACATCGACTCCGACGCCGAGACGAACGTCCTCGAGTGGGACGGCCGGCTGGAGAGTGTCGCCGAGAAGCGGGGGTGGTACCGGGCGCTGCCGTTCCGTGTCGTCCCGGAGCGGCCACGGACGCTCGTCATCGGCCCCGGCGGGGGCTCGGACGTCCTCGTCGCCCTCGCCGCGGGCTCCGAGCGTGTGACCGCGGTCGAGATGAACCCGCTGATGCTGCGCTTCGTCCGTCACTTCGGGGCGCGAGCGGGGAACCTCTACGACCACCCGAAGGTGGAGGCGGTCCTCTCGGAGGGGCGCACATTCGTGCGCCGCACCGACCGCCGTTTCGACGTGATCCTTCTCGGCTTCGTCGACTCCTGGGCGGCGGTGGCCTCGGGGGGCCTCTCGCTCAGCGAGAACCACCTCTACACGGTCGAGGCCTTCCGGGACTACTACGAGCATCTGACGCCCGCGGGGGCGCTCGTCATCCTCCGCTGGGACGTCGACATCCCACGCCTCGTCTCGAACACAGTCGCCCTCCTCGGCCCGCGGGAGGCAGGAGGGAGGATCGCGGTGCTCCTCGAGAGCGAGGGAAAGGGAGAGTACCCGCCGCAGATGATCTTCATCCTCAAGAAGCGACCGTTCACGGCGGAGGAGACGCAGCGCATGGCGAGCTGGGAGGGGGCACGGGCGGTCATCGTCCCCGGGGAGCACGTGGAGGAGCCCTATGCGTCGCTCTTCTCCGGCCGCCTCGGCTTCAACGACTACATCGCCCGGGCGAGCTCACGGGTCGACCCCGTGACCGACGACCGGCCGTTCTTCTTCGCGCGCGCGAAACCCTGGGGCCTCCCGCGTCCCATGCGCGTGGCCTTCCTTCCGATCGTCGCGCTCTGCGCTCTAATCCTCCTCCTCCTCATCCTGCTCGGTAAGCCAAAGGGCGAGCCGACGCCCCCCTACGCGGCTTCCGTCGTCTACTTCGCCGGCCTTGGCCTCGGCTTCATCGCCGTGGAGCTCGCGCTCCTCCAGCACCTGACGCTCCTTCTGGGCCACCCGATCTTCACGCTTGCGATCCTTCTCTTCGCCCTCCTCGCGGCGGGGGGCCTGGGCAGCGGGGCGAGCGGCCGCCTGGCGCCGGGCGCGGCCTGCCTCGCCGTCTCCACACTGGCCGCGCTCTTCGCCCTGCTGCTGCCGCGGCTCGTGCCCGTGCTCCTCCCCCTGCCTCTCGGGGCGCGGATCGTCGTCGCGGTCCTGCTCGTCGCCCCCCTCGGCTTCCTGATGGGGATGCCGTTCCCGCGCGGGCTTCAGGTGACCGGTCGCGGCCCTTTCCCGCCGCCGCCGTTCTACTGGGGGCTGAACGGGGTGTTTTCGGTCGTGGGCTCGATGGCGACGATGGCGACCGCTGTCGTGGCGGGCTTCACCTGGGCGATGCTGGCCGGGGCGGCCTTCTACCTCGTGGCCGCCCTCTCCTCACGGGCGCTCATCAGGGCCGCGGCGCCGCCGGAAAGTACCGCACTGTATCCCTGACTGCAGAGGGGGCTCTCCTCGCCTCGTCTGCTCAGATGCAGGTTCGTCACGACAACAGGAAGGTCCCGCCTGGCCGATGTGGAGATATCATCTGAAGGTCTCCCGCCTCTGAACCGTCATCTTCGATCCGAGCCGCGATGTCTTCCGGGATCCCGACCTGGCCTCCTCTGGCCAAGCGTCGGGTATCCCAAGCGATCTGTCCGAGGCGGAGCGGGAGCAGCGGCTGCGGGAGCGGTGGCGGTAGCTGGAGGAGGAATGACACGAATGGAGCCGGAGATCCAGGACGGGCTCGAGCGCCGGATCTTCGAGACGATCATCTCGTTTCCGGCGCGCATCGACGAGATGGAGACGCGCAGCGAGGAGGCCTGCCGTCTGCTCGCCCGTCGTATCGCGGATCTTGTGAGACAGCACGAACGCACCAAGGACGCGGAGCCGGCCGGAGGGAAGGAGCTGCGATGAGCGGGGACAGCCCGCATAAGGGGAGCGTGAGCGCGGTTTGGATCGCCGCCGCGCGTCTACGGGTGGGCGGGGAGGATCGAAACAGGTGACTAGTGGCCCCCCGAGCGCGGCGTCCTTCGCCCAGGGGGAGGGGCGCCTGGTAACCCGTCCGACAGAACGCGAACGTCGGTTCTCATCTCCGGCCCTCCGGGTCGTTTCTCGCAAGCAGCCAGCCGACGACGAAGGACGCGACGCCAGTCGCAGTCAGCGTGAGCATGGCCCTCATCTGGCTGCCAGAGGACATGAACACGGCCCGCGTGACGAGTGCCAGGCCGAAGAGCTGAAGTGCTCGGCCGACGAAGTAGAGAGTCCAACCGATCCAGTTGGCTTCGTTTCGCGGCACGTTTCGCAAGTCCCCTCGATGGCGCCCTGACGGTCCTCCGTCCTCCGAGAGGTCGTCACCAGCGAATCTAGCCGTCTCACAGCCGGGAAGCAAACGAGCTGCGGAGCTCCGCTGGCGTCGCGCGCAGGGGGCAGACGAGGTTTGCCTGCTGAGCTGGCTCTCGGTTAGCCCCGGAGACTCGACCGGACAGTCACTTCTCGCCGGCCTGGTGGGACGAGTCCCGGCTCCAGTACGCCTTGTAGTAGTGGTCGGGACCCGGATCGCGCGCCGGCTTCGGCAGGATGTACACGCGGCGCAGCTCTTCGGGGTGATCGAGGACGTAGAATAGAGCGCCCAGGGAGAAGAGCGCCACCGCCGCCCCAGCCGTGAGGGCGATCGGCAGGATGAACACGAAGGCGAAGCGCGCCACGTTCAGAAGCGTGTCGTTCATTCTCATTCCCCTGTTGGTATCTCGGCTCGCCGACCCTCGTGGTCCCCTACGCACTCGTCGTCGCGGGCGCGACTGTCATTACTCTATCTCGTGCTCGGGTTGCTACTCTAGCGTGGCCCGAGGCA
>Ga0209751_10004473_pt1 | contig 13365 bp, 13 predicted proteins | sample RifCSP13_1_FD_184019 | JGI IMG/M metagenome (GOLD analysis project Ga0209751, IMG submission 184019) | Soil microbial communities from Rifle, Colorado - Rifle CSP2_sed 13_1 (SPAdes) (version 2) | ecosystem: Environmental > Terrestrial > Deep subsurface > Rock core/Sediment | place: Rifle... | reverse complement strand
CACAACCTTCCGCGCCGCCCAATGCCAGGCGAAGTCACCCGTGCGAACGCTCGACAGGCTCGAAGTCAGCGCCGTGGGCTCGGAGATTCGCATCGAGGCCTCGGCGCGCTCGTTTCTGCACAGCCAGGTCCGCTCTATGGTCGGCAGCCTGAAGCTGGTCGGCGAGGGCAAATGGCCGCCTGAGGCTCTCGCGCGCGCGCTTTCTGCGCGCGATCGCGCCGAGTGCGGCCCCGTCGCCCCGGCCTCGGGCCTGTATCTCGTCCGTGTCGATTATGGGACGAGCACGAGCGAAGGCGGCGAGATCGCGGAGGACGACGAGTAAGGCTCCGGCGAGGAGTGTTGCTCCACTGCGCGAGCCTCACCATGCTCCGAGCAGGAAGCGGACGAAGAGGTTGTGGATCTCGGCCGGGACGAGCAGACGGCCCAGGATGAGGAGCCTCCCATTCGGCTTGTAGCGCAGGCGCCATCCGGGCCTGGCGGTCGCAGCCTTGAAGATGCTCCGAGCGACGAGACCGGGACCTGGAATGTCGACGCACCGTGCTTTGATGTTGGCGAAGACGCGAGCCGCCCAATCGCCATAGTCCGCAATGGGCCCGCGAGCCGGGACTTCGAGCGAGCGACCGAAGAATTCGGACTTTATGGCTCCGGGCTCGATGATTTTGACCGTGATGCCGTGCTGGGCAACCTCGAAGCCGAGCCCTTCGGAGAAGCCTTCGATGGCCCATTTCGAAGTGCAATAGAGCGTGTAAAGCGGCAGTGTGAAGCGGCCGGCGGCGGAGGCGACATTGATGATGCAACCCGACCTTTGGCTCCGCATGTGGGGGAGCACGGCGCGCGTGACGTTCATGAGGCCGAGTACATTGGTGTCGAGTTGGCGGCGGACCTGCTCCTCGCTCATCTCCTCGAACAGCCCGATGAGGCCGTAGCCGGCGTTGTTGACGAGGACGTCGATGCGGCCGAAGGCGGCGATGGCCTCCGTGACGGCTGCCTCGATCGACCTTCGGTCCGTGACATCGAGGCGGAAAACCCTGATACGGTCCGAAGCGGCTCCAAGGTCGCTGCTTTCGGGCGATCGCATGGTCGCGGCGACGCTCCAGCCACGGTCCGCGAACAGCTCCGCCGTGGCCCTGCCGATACCGCTCGAGGCCCCCGTGATGAGGACCGTACCCGTTTGATTCACGGCGGAGCTCCCATGCGTCCCGGATGAAAACGGAGTGGCGCAATAGAACGCTGCCACGTGCGCCGAATCGAGAGCCAGCCGCAAGCGTCAGCGCCAGGGCAGCTCAATCGATCACCGACAGGAACTCCTGGCGTGTCATGGCATTGTCGCGGAAGATGCCGAGCATGCGGCTCGTCACCAGGTCCGTGCCCGGCTTCATGATGCCGCGCGTCGTCATGCACTGGTGCTCGGCCTTGAGCACCACGCCGACGCCTTGAGGCTGCAACGCCTTGTCGATGGTATTGGCGATCTGCGCCGTCATCTTTTCCTGGATCTGTAGGCGCTTGGCGTAAGCCTCGACGATGCGCGCGAGCTTGGAGATGCCGACCACGCGGCCGTTCGGGACGTAGGCGACCCAGGCGCGTCCGATGACCGGCGCCATATGGTGCTCGCAGTGGCTCTCGAATCGGATCCCGCGCAGCACGATCATCTCGTCATAGCCCTCGGTCTCCTCGAACGTCTTTTGGAGCAGGGCCTCTGGATCCTCATGGTAGCCTTGAAAGTACTCTTCGTAGGCACTTGCGACGCGGGCGGGCGTCTCCCGGAGGCCGTCGCGGTCGGGATTGTCACCAGCCCAGCGAATGAGGGTGCGGACCGCGGCCTCTGCTTCGGCGCGGGTGGGGCGGACGATCTCAGGCGCGCTGGCCTTGACGAGCTTGCTCTTCATCGGACGAAGCGACGGCTCCATTTTGGGTCTTCGGACTGATACAACGTCTACGCGCGGGGGCCGCCTGCGGATCGGCACCAGCGCTCGGTGAGGAAGCAATCCAGTATCGACGGGTCCCGGGAGGCCCGGCCTCGTGATATGTCAATTGATTAGCACAGTGGAGACTCATTGGCTGCGGCCAAAATTCGGCGACGGATTAAGCGCTTTGGAACGGCCGCGCGGCTCCTTTGCCACGCAATTGAAGGTCATTTGCGAGTATGCTTAACGTGGCTGCCGGCGGTAATCGGGGTGGGCGGTGTTCTCTGGCGATATTCAAAGCGTCCGGGCCTCTTGGGCCTTCCGGCGCAGTGAAGTTCTGATTGGCACTTTCATTGGCATCTTGGTGGCGCTGCTGCTGGTCAGCCCGCGCCTGACCCCATTCTTTCTTTTGGCCCTGGCCATCGCGTGGCTGTGGATCCGGCTGCCCCAGCGCGGTCTTGCCGCGGCGATGCCGGAGATCGACGGCCTGACGGCGAGCATTGGGGCCCTTCTCTTCTATGCGCTTCTGAGCTCGCTGTGGGCCGTTGCTCCAGCCGCGACGATCGGCAAGGTCGGGCTGATGCTCGCGACGGTCCTGATCAGCCTCGTCACCGTCCGGCTCCTTTGGGCAGAAGGACGGATGGAAATTCTGCATCCCGCCGAGGGGCTTTGGCTCGGCCTCCTCGTCGGGCTCTTGTTCTATTGCGCCGAGAGCGTGTCCGGGCAGGCGATCAAGATATGGGTCGTCAATACCTTCAAGATTGGCCCCGAGCTGCTGCAACCCGACAAGGCCTACTCGTGGTCCAAGGACGGCAGGCTGTTGAGTGTCGCGGAAGCCGCATTCACGCGGAGTGCGACGCCGATCACGCTCCTGCTGTGGCCTGCGCTGATGGCGGCGCTTGGGGCGATCGCTCGCCCGTGGAGCAAGCCGATAGCCATGCTCATGTTCGTGCTGGCGATCGCCGCCGTGTTTCTGTCTCCGCAGGAATCCTCGAAGACGGCGATTGTAGCCGGGGTCGCGGCATTCGCTCTCACACACATTTCCGCGCGCTGGGCCTTGCGCATGATTGCGCTGTTTTGGATCACGGCCTGCCTTGCGGTCGTGCCCTTGGCGATGCTGGCGCACCGGCTCGATCTTCACAATGCGGCTTGGCTGCAGACATCGGCTCAGCATCGGATCATCATCTGGAATTTTACGGCCGAGCAGGCCTTGCAGGCGCCGCTGTTCGGCATCGGCGCTTATATGACCTACATTGTGGGACCGACAATCACGGCCAAGGCGGTGAATTCACCCGGTGAACATCTCCAGCGCAAGCTGTCGCGACATTCGCACGACGTCTATCTGCAGACATGGTTCGAGTTGGGGGCCGTGGGTGCGCTGCTGCTGATGACGGCGGGTCTCACGGTCCTTGGACGCATCGGGCGGCTCGGCTCGGCCGTCCAGCCGTTCGGATTCGCGGCTTTTTGCTCGGCCGCAACGCTGATGGCCTCGAGCTATGGGATCTGGCAGAGCTGGTACATGGCGATGTTCGGCCTCGCGGCCGTCGCGTTCGCGATCGGTGCGCGCGCCTTCGAGACGGCGGGAGGCTGGGGCACAATCGGAAAAGCGCCTGTGAGCTAGGGCCGCCCCGGTCCAAGGCGCCGGGCGTCTTGGACGCAGCGCGTTTGGTGGTGCTGCCGGTGTGGATTGAACACACGACCTCTCCCTTACCAAGGGAGTGCTCTACCACTGAGCTACGGCAGCAAACTCGTGCGCGGCGCGGCCGCTGCCTTCCCGTGCGCTGGACTCCAGACTTGATGGCCGGCCGCAAATCGCCGCGACACTGCCACAAGCCCCTGATAGGGGCAAGCTACGGTGACCGGGCTCGCGCCCCCATTCACGGGCGGCCGCAAATCGGCTAATGGCCTCTGAAGCTGCACGAGGCACGGCGCAAACGCTGCCAGTCGAAGGTGAGGGCAGATGCCCACTGAAGATAAGCCACGCAGTGGCCCGGCCCGGAAGCGACGGCTCGCGCTCGCTCTCAGGGCCAATATCGGGAAGCGCAAGGAGCAGGCCCGGGTGCGAAAGGCCGACGGCCCACAAGACGGAGAGGCGCTCCAACCCGAGCCGGCGCGACAGAAAGTTCCGGCCGCCGATAGTCGCCAGCAGGATTGACGGAATTTGCAGCTAGGGCCTCGAGCCGAGACGCACCACTTGCTGGATGGACCGCTCAGCGTCTAATCATCAGGCCACCGTAGTCAATCGAGACCGGCTTATCGTAGCGAACCGGCCTTCCTTCTCCAGCGCGCGGCAGACACCTCGATGGATCGCATCAAGATCATTGGCGGCGAACGCCTTTCTGGGACCATCCCCATCTCGGGGGCCAAGAACGCCGCGCTGCCGTTGATGATCGCGAGCCTTTTGACGTGTGATCGGCTGACCCTCAAGAACGTGCCGAACCTCGCCGACGTCAACCTCTTGGCCCGAATTCTGAGAAACCATGGCGTCGATCTCGCGGTCGACGGCAAGCGCCCCGGGCCCACAGCCCATTTGGGCGAGACGTTTCATCTCACGGCGCGCGACATCGTCGACACCACGGCTCCCTACGAGATGGTCTCGCGCATGCGCGCGAGCTTCTGGGTGCTGGGCCCGCTCGTTGCCCGCATGCGCGAGGCGCGGATCTCGCTTCCCGGGGGCTGTGCGATCGGCACCCGCCCCGTCGATCTGCATCTGATGGGACTCAAGGCACTGGGAGCCGAGATCGACATCGACAGCGGGTATGTGGTTGCGCGCGCGCCCAGGGGGCTTCACGGCGCGCACATCATCTTTCCCAAAGTGTCGGTCGGTGCGACACACAACGTGATGCTGGCGGCCGCGCTCGCCAGGGGCGAGACCCTGATCGAGAACGCCGCGCGCGAGCCCGAGGTGGGCGACGTGGGCGCCTGCCTTGCAAAGATGGGCGTGAGGATCGAGGGCCTCGGCACCTCGACCTTGCGCATCGAGGGCCGCGACCGGCTCGAGGGCGCGGTTCACACCGTGCTCCCCGATCGCATCGAGACCGGGACCTACGCCATGGCGGTCGCGGCGACGGGCGGCGACGTCGAGCTTCAGGGTGCGCGCAAGGAGCTGTTGCAGACGGCGCTCGACGTGCTCGAGAGGACGGGGGCTCGCATCGCCGAGAGCGAAACCGGCCTGCGCATCGCGCGAGACTGCACGGTGCTCGAGCCGGTCTCCATCGAGACGCAGCCGTTTCCCGGCTTCCCGACCGACCTTCAGGCGCAGCTCATGGCCCTTATGGCGCGCGCGCACGGGACGAGTGTCATCCGCGAGACGATCTTCGAGAACCGCTTCATGCACGTGCAGGAGCTCGCGCGCCTCGGCGCCAGCGTCCAGCTCCACGGCGATACCGCCACCATCAAAGGCGTGAAGTCGCTGCGCGGGGCCCCCGTCATGGCGACGGACCTGCGCGCATCGGTTTCCCTCGTCATTGCCGGGCTCATGGCCGAGGGCGAGACCACTATCAACCGCGTCTATCACCTGGACCGCGGTTTCGAGCGGCTCGAGGAAAAGCTCTCCCGGTGCGGCGCGCGGATCGAGCGCATCTCGGGGGGATAGGGTGCCGCGTCGGCTCGTCCTCGTTATCCATCGCGCGGGCGGCCATCGTCGCGGGCTTCAGATGACGACCGCTGCGGCGTGCCGACGCCTTCGGTGGGGCGCCGTTGATGGCCGGCCCCTCGCGCCCTGAGCAAAGAGGCTCGAACCGCGCGATCCGCCCCCCGCTCGAGCGGCGTCGGCCGCCGCACGACGAGACCGCCTCACTCTCTCCCACCTTCAACGCTAAACCTTAGGTCGGCGGCCCCTGTGCCCTGGCCTTGGTCATCGACCTGTGGCCGCCGTAAAATGATCCCTCGAGGGCTGGGACAGGGAAGAGGAGATGAGGATCGTGAGAAGGTTGCTTTTGGCCGCGGCCAGTCCCGCGGTGGTGCTTTGGTTTGCGACGGGCGCTTGCGCTCAAGGCAAAATCGAGGTCGGGACGTTGACGTGCAGCGGCGGCGAGGGCATCGGTCTGATCCTCGGATCTAAGAAGGCCTACGAGTGCACCTTTGCGCCCTCCGGCGGCGGGCGGCGCGAGGCCTATAGCGCAAGCGTCACCAAGGTCGGCCTCGACATTGGGTTCACGGGAAAGACCGTCATGGTGTGGACGGTTCTTGCCGCGGCTCAAACTCTCGCGCCTCGAGCGCTTGCCGGGACCTATGCCGGCGTGGTGGCGGATGCCTCGGTCGGGGTCGGCGGCGGGGGCAAGGTGCTCGTGGGAGGCTCGCAGGAGTCCATCGCGTTGCAGCCTGTCAGCGTCCAGGGGCAGACGGGCCTCAACCTTGCCGTCGGCGTGGGCGAAATGACGTTGCGGTGAAGGGGGTGCGGCCGATGGGCAGCACAAAGTCCCTCTGAGGCCAACCCGGAGGCGAAGCCAAGCGGCGCGGCCCTGCATAAGGACGGCGGTCTGTTGCGCGTGCGCGCGGCGCCCGCTATCACTCGGCAGCCGCAGGACACCTATGCTGGGACACCGCCGCCGATGCAGGAGCTGAAGCTCGTTGCTCTCGATGCCGAGGATCTGGCGGTGCTCTCGGCTCATCTGCAGGACGCTGTGCTGCGCGTCGCCGACATGACGTATCAGAGGCGCGCCAAACGCTTCGCCGCGATTGCGAACCGATTCGATTGGGAGTGCGCGGCCAAAGCCGCGGGGGGCAAACAGGCCTTCATGCGCCGGCGTTCCGGCTTGCGGTTCGAGCGCGTGCTCGACGCCAAGATCAGTGACATCGACCTTGACGACAAGGACGCGGTCCTCTCGCTTCTGGCACTCCAATTCGAGCCCGCGACGGCGCCCGGGGGGTATGTCACGCTGCTGTTCTCGGGCGGCGGCGCGATCCGCCTCGAGGTCGAATGCATCGAGGCCGAGCTCAGGGACCTCGGCGCGGTATGGACGACGGACCGCAGGCCCGGGCACGTCGAGGACGATCCGGCAAGCGGCCGCTAACAGATCGAGCAGGAGCCGCCCGTGGCCCAGATGAAAGGCGTGTGGAAAAATCCCATCCCCGGATCACGCCCGGAAGCGCCTCTGTCTCTGCTCCGCGAGCGAGGAGGGCACGATTTATGCAACGCCGGTACCGGGCTCAGGGTCGGCGCGCTGAGGACGCAAGAGTAACGTGATGTCCCGCCACGTCGCGGCCGAGGACAATGAGGCGCCAATTACGCGAAATTAGCCATGCCCAAGAGACTTCACGCGGCCGATCCAGGATTTGAAGCGGCGTTCGCGGCCTTTCTCGCCACGAAGCGCGAGGCCGCGGCCGACGTCGATGCGGCCGTGAGAGAGATTATCGCCGGCGTGCGCGCGGGGGGTGATCGCGCGCTGATCGAGATGTCGATGACGTTCGATGCCGTCGATCTCGCGGCGCTGGGGATCAGGGTCACCGCGGACGAAATCCAATCGGCGCTTGGCGCCTGCTCGACGGAGACGCTCGACGCGCTCGTGTTCGCGCGCGACCGCATCGTCGATCATCACGAACGCCAGCGCCCGGCCGGCGAGCGCTATCAGGACGCCCTGGGCGTCGAGCTCGGCCACCGCTGGACGGCGGTCGACTCCGCGGGCCTTTATGTGCCGGGCGGCCTCGCCTCGTACCCGAGCTCGGTGCTCATGTGCGCCGTACCGGCGCGCGTCGCCGGCGTGCCGCGCATTGTGATGGCGGTGCCTGCCCCGCGCGGCGAATTGAACCCTCTCGTGCTTGCCGCCGCGCACCTGTGCGGCATCGAGAACGTCTATCGCGTCGGCGGCGCCCAAGCCGTGGCGGCTCTTGCCTACGGCACGGAGACGATTGCGCCGGTGGTCAAGATCGTCGGGCCAGGCAACGCTTATGTCGCGGCCGCCAAGCGCCAAGTGTTCGGTACGGTCGGCATCGACAGCATCGCGGGGCCTTCGGAGGTTCTCGTCATCGCCGACCGGGGGAATGATCCGGAATGGATCGCCGCCGATCTCCTGGCGCAGGCGGAGCACGACGCCGCCGCGCAGGCGATCCTGATGACCGATGACGCATCCTTCGCCGGCGCGGTCGAGGCGGCAGTCGGCCGCCAGCTCGCCCTCCTGCCGCGGGGAAACATCGCCGGCGAGAGCTGGAGCCGATTCGGTGCGGTGATCGTGCTCGGCTCGCTCGACGAGGCCCCGCCTCTCGCCGACCGTATCGCCGCCGAGCATCTCGAGATCGCGACGCGCGATCCCGAACGGCTCGCAGGAATGATCCGCAATGCAGGCGCCATTTTCCTCGGCTCCCACACGCCGGAAGTCATCGGTGATTACGTGGCGGGGCCCAACCACGTGCTGCCGACGGCGCGCAGCGCGCGCTTTTCGTCCGGCCTCGGCGTGCTCGATTTCATGAAGAGGACCTCGATTCTGAAGCTCGACCAGGCCTCGCTCGCGCGGCTCGCACCCGCCGCGATGGCGCTCGCGCGCGCCGAGGGGCTCGAGGCGCACCGGCGCTCGGTCGAGGTGCGGCTCGCCGCAAAGGGTCGATCCGGATGACCGCCGAGACCAGCGCGACGCCCGAGACCCGGGACCGGCTCACGGAGATTACGCTCGACGAGAGCTCGATCGGGCGCGGCAACGCCAACATCGAGCATGAGCGCGAGGTCGCCATCTACGATCTCCTCGATGGCAACTCGTTTGTCCTCGAAGGCCATGACGAGGGGCCGTACAGGCTCACGATCGGGATCATCGACGATCGGCTCGCGCTCCAGGTGACGGACGCGGCGGGCCTGCATGTCGTCACCCACTCCCTTTCGCTGACCCCCTTCAAGCGCATCATGAAGGACTACTTCCTGGTTCTCGATAGCTACTATCAGGCGATCCGCTTGGCGCAGCCGTCGCGCATCCAGGCGATCGACGTGGGGCGGCGAGGGCTTCACGACGAGGGAAGCCGCATTCTCTGCGAGCGGCTCGAAGGCAAGATCAAGATCGATTTCGATACCGCGCGGCGCCTGTTCACACTGATTTCCGCGCTGCACTGGAAGGGCTGATCATGCGGGGGCAGCGCGGCGCGCCGGACGCGGTGCTGTTCGCGTGCACCAGCAATATTGTGCGCTCTCCGATGGCGGCTGCCATGCTCGGGCATCTTGCCGGAGGGCGAATCTCGGTCGCCTCCGCGGGCGTGCGCGCGGGAGGGCCCGATCCCTACGCCATGGCGGTGATGGACGAGATCGGCATCGACATCTCTGAGCACGAGCCTCGTATCCTCGAGGATCTCGGCGACGCCACGTTCGATCTCATCATCACGCTGTCGCCCGAGGCGCACCACCACGCGCTCGAGTTGACGCGCACGATGGCGGTCGCTGTCGAGTACTGGCCCACGCTCGACGCCGCGACGCTGGCCGGGGCGGGGCCGCGCGAAGCGGTGCTCAATCGCTATCGGTTGGTGCGCGATGGGCTGTTCGCCCGCATCATTGCCCGCTTCGGCCTCGAGGGCGGTCCCACCGTCTAGCCGCCGCTAGCGTGGCCTTCTCCCGAGAGGCAACCTCATACGGCCGGCGAGCTTACTCGGCCGCGACGTCGGTGCCAGAGCTGCGCGTCGTCTCGCGCGGGCCGATCAGGAACCAGGTCTCCTGCAGACCAACGCCTTTGACCTCGATGAGGCCACGGCTCTCGAAGACGAAGAGCTCGGCCAGCCGGGCATGACAGCGCGGGCAGATGTGGATGCGCCCCGGGTGGGATAGGTTCTCGAGCCGCGCCGCAAGGTTCACCGCATCGCCCCAGATGTCGTAGCTGAACTTCTGCCTGCCGATCACGCCCGCCATCACCGGCCCCGAGGCGAGGCCGATGCGGACGTTGAGATCGAGCTGCGTCTGCTCGCGTAGCTGGCGCATCACGACTTGCATGTCGAGAGCCATGCGCGCGAGCCGCTCGAGATGGTCGGGGATGCGCTCGGGCACTCCGGCCGCGACCATGTAGGCGTCGCCGATCGTCTTGATCTTCTCGACGCCATGGCGCTCGCTCAAGGCGTCGAACTCCAAGACGATGCTGTTCAAGAGCGCCACCGTGCGCTCGGCCCCCATGCGCCGCGCCAGCGGCACGAAGCCCGAGATGTCGGCGAACAGAATAGAGGCATCGGGAAAGCTGTCGGCGATGGCCTGGCTGGGTCGCGCTTTGAGCCGCTCGACGATGCTGTCGGGGAGGATGTTGCGCAGGAGCGCATCGGTCTCGGCCTTGGCGTTCTCGGCCAGGCGGAACGCGTAATAGACGGAGGCGGCGATGAGCCCGACCGTCGTGATGGAGGCCTGCACGTAGATCGAATCGATGACCTCGCGCTCGGCGGCGATGAGCGCCTTCGAGGGCGGGAACCAGAACCACGCTGCGAGATGGAGCGCGAGCCCGAACCCGATGATCGGCACGATGAGCCACAGCCGTTTCAGGCCGAATACGACGAAGCATGCAGCCGCCGCCACGAAATACTGAAGATGCACGCCCGACGAGCTGCCCAGCAGCGCGGCAAATGAGATCAGCGCGATGTACTCGGAAACGACGATAATCATCGCGCCCGCGATGTCACTGAAGCGGTGGGAGAAGGGCACGACCAACATCGTCGCGACGAGCGCCAAGTTGATCAGCACGACGGGCTCGTACTTGGCGAAATTGAGGAACGCGTGCTGGAGTGCATAGACGAGCGTCGACACCGCGATGAGGTAGGCGATCATGTTGAGGATCATCAGCCGCCGCTTGGTCTCCGGCGGGTAACCCGCGGTCCCGGCTTCGGCGAGTCGGCCGAGCAAACGGGCGCCATCACGTGCGGCCTTGGAGCCCCTGAGAGAGCGGAGGCCCGTCATGAGCCGGATCCAGAGCTGGCTCAGCCGTTCCATCGTGCTGTCGGTCCCGACTGCAAATCGCAGCGCATTTTGCGGTAACGCCGGCTTTGCCACAAGCCGAGATCCCGCGCAGCACGACAGGGGCCCTCACGAGGCTCCGGCGATGCTCTGCAACTCGTCGATATGGCAGGTAAAGCCGCCTTCGCTGCGCTCGATTGCGCCGCCGTCCTCGAGCAGGGCCAGCGCCGCGTTAACCTTGGGCCGGCTGGCGCCGATCAACAGCGCGAGCTCGCTTTGCGAGATTGGCAGGTCGAGCACAACCTGGGCGCCGGGCGTGGGCCCGGCCTTTTGGCGCGTGGTCGCGAGGAAAAAACGGGCGAGGCGCACCTCGATCGGGTAAAGCGCGATGCCCTCGAGCTGGTGGTCGGCCTCGCGGACACGGCTGCACAGGAACCGGATCACCGCCTCGCGCACGACGGGGCGCGACTCGATCAGGCGCATGAGCGAGGCCTTCGAGAGGGTGAGAGCGGCAACCCTCGTGACCGCCGTCGCGTCGGCGCTCCTCATCCCGCCGTCGAGGACGGCAATCTCGCCGAAAATCTGGCCCGCTTCCGCGTGGGCGAAGGACAGCTCGCGGCCCTCGGCCGTCAGTATCGAAAGGCGCACACGGCCGGAGACGACGAAAAAGATCTCGCGCCCAGGATCGCCGCGCGCGAAAACGACTTGGCCGGCATTGAACGCCGCGTCGCGCATCTCTTGCGCGACGGCACGGCGGTCGGACTCCTCGAGCGAACCGAACAGCCCCGTTTGCGCGAGCATTTCCACCACTGTGTCCTTCGAGATCATGCGGAGCCCTCCGCGGCGCTTGAGCGATGACCTGGGATTGTCGCGGGAACCATGGCGTCTTGCAACGAGGTTCTCGCCTCTTGCTTTTCCGGGACACCCTCTGCATGCTCCGCCCGGCGCCAATGGTGCGTCGTCCGAGGCCGGGCGCCAAGGTCGGGCTAGCCAAGCCCCCTCGCCGGGACCGCCCGCCGGCTCTGAGGTCTCCCGCCCGGAAAGGGGGCCGGCGCGGCTTGAGCGCGGGCTCGAGTGGAACGTCTGGCCCTCCTCGCGACATACTCCATATCAAGATCATCCCCCATGACCTCAGCAAAAACCGCTTTCCTAACAGCCTTGACGAGAACCGACAGCCCGCGCAGAGAGACGCTGCGCCGCGAGTTTGCCCGCGAGCGGGCGCGCGAGGACGCTCCGGCGTTGAAGCCGAAGCTCGTGCTCGCGAGCGCGAGCCCCCGGCGCCTCATGCTGCTGGCCCAAGTCGGCATCGAGCCCGATGCGCTCCGGCCGGCCACGATCGACGAGCGCCCGCGCATGGGCGAGATGCCGCGCGCGCTCGTCGCGCGTCTGGCGCGCGCCAAGGCCGAGGCCGCACGCGATCAGATCGCAAACGACAAGGACATCGCCGACGCCTATGTGCTTGCCGCGGACACCATCGTCGCGGTCGGCCGCCGCGTCCTGATGAAGCCGATGCACCTGGCGGAAGCCGTGGCGTCGCTGCAGCGGCTGTCCGGTCGCTCGCACCGCGTGCTGTCCGGCATCTGCCTGATCACGCCCGAGGATCGCGTGCGCGTGAAGATCGTCGACACGCGCGTGCGCTTCAAGCACCTGACGAAATCCGAGGTCGAGGCCTATATCGCTTCGCGCGAGTGGCGCGGGAAGGCCGGCGGCTATGCGATCCAAGGTTTGGCCGGCTGCTTTGTGCAGAAGATTGTCGGGTCGTATACCAACGTGGTGGGGTTGCCTCTGACCGAGGTGGTCGGCCTGCTCATCGGCGAGGGCTTTCCGATCCACTTCAATTGGCTGAGGGCGGCCGAGGGCGATGCGATTTAGGCCCTTTGCGGCACAGTGGACGCCGGTTGGCACTTGAGCAGCGGCGTCTCGCCAGAAGCCTGGTGCGCGTTTTTGATCGAGCGGAACCGGGAGCCTCCCTGGATAGGCTGTGGGGGGTGTCGCAACGAAATGAGCGGGGCGCCGAAAGGTACTGGCATGGGACATGGTGCGCGCTGCCCCGTGTGCGGCAAGGACAGCCGGCACGAGCACCGGCCGTTCTGCTCGCGCCGCTGTGGCGACATCGATCTCGCGCGCTGGCTCGGCGGCGGCTACGTCATCGCCGGCGGCGGGGCCGATGCGGATGAGGACGGCGACGACCGGGAGGCGGCAGCGGCTCAAGGGAAGGCCCCCGACGGCCCGGCGGACAGCGAGGAATGACGTGAATGTGCCCTGGTTCTTCGCACGGCCCGGGCGGCGGTGGCCAACTGGACAGGGGAGGTGCAAGCCCTTATAAGACGCGGGCTTCGCGAGCACCGCCGCCCGAGGGAGCACAACGCCCAGGTAGCTCAGTTGGTAGAGCACGTGACTGAAAATCACGGTGTCGGGTGTTCGATTCACCCCCTGGGCACCAATAAAACCCAGCATTTACGGGCAAAAACCTCACATCTCGTCTTAATATGCTGTCCCGAGAAGTAACACCAGGGGTAACACGGGACTCAAAATCGCGAGAGTGCGCGTGACGATATAATTGTCATGTCTTGCGTCGCTCTCTTGAGCCGTCAAGCAAGGTCGGCTCAGGCCTTGCTT
>Ga0209751_10004472_pt1 | contig 13369 bp, 16 predicted proteins | sample RifCSP13_1_FD_184019 | JGI IMG/M metagenome (GOLD analysis project Ga0209751, IMG submission 184019) | Soil microbial communities from Rifle, Colorado - Rifle CSP2_sed 13_1 (SPAdes) (version 2) | ecosystem: Environmental > Terrestrial > Deep subsurface > Rock core/Sediment | place: Rifle... | reverse complement strand
GTCTTCGAGGAGCGGCTGGAGACGTGGGTCAAGGGCAAATGAGGCAGGCTAGAGCTTCCCGGTCCGCAAGACCTGGGCGACCTTCTCGCCGCGTCGCGGTTGGCTCGCCCGGCCCATCCCGGGGAACTCGATCGTCTTGACGTCAATCCCGGAAAGGGCGTCTGAATAGCCCGCGACCGCTTCGCGATACTCGAGGGACAGCAGGTCCACCACGAGCCTAGGCTTCACGGATTCCAGGAACGCCGTGAGGATCTTCGGGAGCCCGTGGTCGTGCCACCACCGGTTGAGCTTCCCCAGGGGCGGGAGCGGCTCCGCCATGGAGCAGTCGTAGTACGCGACGGGATCCCGTGAGCCCACGAGGCCGTAGAGCCCGGATGCGATCAGGACCTCGACTTCGGCCCCACGCTGCTCCCAGGCGTCCTGCGGGATGTGGCGGTACATGTTGCCCCGATACCGCAGGAAGGCGGGCATGACCTTTGCGGGGTCCACGATGCTCTTGGCGGCCGCTACCTGCATTTCCTCTCGCAGCGAGCGAAGACGCCGAGCCTCGTCCGCCGGGAGACCCATCTCGAAGGCAGACCCCGATCTGTAGACCGTGGCCGCGCCTCTCTGCTTCCTTGTGCTCTCGGGAATCAGGACGAGGACGTCAAGACGAGGCACGCGTTAGGCCATGCCGCGAGGCGGCAAAGCTCTTTTTGTCGTCGGCCGCCGACGGCGAGATCGCGGGGCTCAGGCGCAATAGGAATCTGTAGCCCCGGTTCGGGACTCCCGAACCTTACCGTACACCATGCCGAGGACTCGGGCGTAGGTTATTATCCCGCCCTGTGCTCGGCGCCCCAGGGACAGATATGGTACACGTTCGAGACGACGGAGTCTTCGACGCGCCGATCGACAAGATCTGGAAATACCTGAACGACGACCGACCTGGTATCCATAACCACCGCTCGATCGCGGGGACGAAGACCGTGGAGCAGAAGGACAACATGGTCGTCCAGGAAATGGAGATGCGCAACCCGGATGGGAAGACCACGCGGATGGAGACATGGAGGCTCGTCTTCAACCCGCCAACTGGGTTCGAGATGGAATCCATCGCCGGGGTCTCCAGAGGCACCCGGTACACCCAGAAGTACACCCCAATGGGGAACAAGACCCGCATCGAGGTCGACGGAGAATTCCGGATGCAGGATATGGACGAGACCACGACCAAGAAGGCGGCCCTGGGCTTCCTCGCAGAGGTCTTCGACGAGGACAACGCAACCCTGCGCAAGTATGAGTAGGTCCGCTGTCCCTTTTTGTAAACGGCAAAGGGGATGACCGCCGCCGGTGTAGCTCGGCCGATGGCGGCTCCCTTCAACTCCCTTGAGTATCTGTACATCGGCACCGCGGACTTCGAGCGCGACCTGGCCTTCTACCGGGATGTGCTCGGAGCGTCCCCCGTCTGGAACCACACGGGCATGGGCGCACGCGTCGCGGCCTTGCGGATGGGGAAGGGGCCGCTCCTGCTTCTGGCGGATCACCGGCCCGCTCCGAGCTGCATGCCCCTCTACACGGTCGGGGACCTGAAGGCCACCGCGAAGGAACTGCGCAAGCGGGGCTGGAAGCCGGATGGGCGGCCCTTTGAGATCCCCAACGGCCCCTGCTACGTCTTCGACGATCCGAGTGGAAACCGCTTCGGGTTCTTCGAGAACGTTCGGCCGAAGATGTTCGAGTGACGTCAGGAATGCTCCTCCTTGAGCCGCTTCAAGAAGACGAGCATCTCCTTCAACGTCTGCGAATCGTGGGTCCGTTCCGCGACGACGACCCCTTGACCGAGGACGTCCATCGCCTCCCTCCGTCGCCCCGCGTCGCGTAGGGACTTGCCGAGCTCCCGGTAGGCGGCGGTGTAGTCCGGATTGATCCGGATCGCGGTCTCGAACGCGTCGATCGCGTCCAGGTGCCTGCGGAGCTTCGCGTACTCCATGCCAAGCAGGTAGTATCCGAGCGGGTCCCCCGGCTCCTCCTTGATCGCATCGCGGAGCACGCGGAGCCGGTCCTCCGGAGCGGACACGGACAACCAATCCCCTCGGAGGCTGAATACTTGCCGCCGCTATCGCGAGGGCGGCGTCGCAACTCCGACGTCGCCTAGGGTTTCTTTCCGCCGCCCCATATCCCGCCGGCCGGGGAGGCGAGGACCAGTATGACGGGAAGCACGTAGACGGCGATCACCAGGATGCGAGCCACGGTCACCAGGGTCGGTCGATACATCCCCTTTCCTCCAGGTCCCGCAACGATGCGAGCCTTCCGCCGCACGGAGGGCGGTGCTAGAGCAAGAAGCTATGCCCGAGCGAGGAACGGCGACCAAATGGGGGCGCGATGGCGCGACCCAGGGGAATGGCCCTTTCGCTGGGAAAGACTCATTCTCCCAGCGGGGGATTCCCGGTGATCCTCCGCGTGGACAAAGCACCTCGCGCGGTGAGGGTTCCCGCGGACCTGAGGAAGGCTCTCGGGAAGTCCAAGCCCGCGCAGGGGAACTTCAAGGAGATGGCTTGGAGCCATCGCAGGGCGTACGTGGACTGGATCGAGGAGGCGAAGCAGCCCGAGACACGGGCGAGGCGGATCGTCGAGGCGGTGAAGCGCATCGCCGCGGACAAGGGCGCCTTTGACCGATGAATCGTGACAGGGAACCTTCTTATATCGCCCGCGTCTGCCCGACACGGGGAGCCCCTGAGGGGCTGAGAGTATCCCGAGTGAGGGATAGACCCTTGGAACCTGATCCCGGTCATGCGGGCGTAGGGAACTCGAGGCGACATCAGCCCAGGAGACTCCATGGAGTCCCTTGGACGTGCCGACGGAAACCGATTCGCTGAACGCCGCCGTAAAGTACGGTGACAAGACCCTCAAAGTCGAGCCCTTCGGCATCGAACGCATCTCCGACCGGGAGCGCCATGGGCGCCCCTGGCAGCTATTCCCCTTCTGGTTCGGCGCAAACGCCTCCCTTTACAGTTTTCTCGTGGGGTTCCTCGGAATCGCGGTCTTCAAGCTCCCCGTGGCCCTCGCGCTGGAAGGGGTCGTCCTGGGGACACTCCTGGGCGCGATCCCCTTCGCGCTCCTGAGCCTCGTCGGACCGGCGACCGGATATCCGCAAATCGCCCAGTCTCGCAGTTCCTTCGGTCGGCGGGGTGCGTACATCCCCGCCGCTCTGAACTGGTTCTCCACGACGGGCTGGAGCGCGGTCACGTTCATCCTCGGAGGACTCGCCCTCAGCCTGTTCTTGCCGATTCCCTTCGCCCTCGGCGTCGGCATTTTCGCGGCGATTCAGATCGCCGTGGCCTTCTACGGCCACAACTTCCTCCACCGATTTGAGCAGATGATGTCCCTCATCCTCGTCGGCGTGTTCGCAGTGATGAGCGTGGTCGCGGTTGAGGCGGCGGCGAGCTCGGCGTACGTTCCGGCCGGCGGCGGGATCGTCGGCTTGACCTTTATGACGATCCTCGCGGCCTCGATCCCCTTGAGCTGGGCGCCCTACGCGGCTGACTTCTCGAGGTACCTTCCCCGAGACACGCCCCGTCGAAGTTTGTTCCTCCCTCCCTTCATTGGCATGGCCGTCGCGTGCATCTGGATCGAATCCATCGGCGTCCTCCTGACCATCTCCCTCGGCTCCTTCGGCGATCCGGTGACCGTGTTTGCGAACGCCGTCGGCAGCGCGTTCGTGGCCCCCCTGCTCCTCCTCCTCGTCGTGAACCTCCTGGCCGCCAATGCGCCGAACCTATATTCGAGCGGCCTGTCTCTCCTCGCCTTGGACGTGCCCGTGAAACGTTGGTCGTCCGTGGTCATCGGGGGGACCATCGCGACGGGGCTTGCGATTTGGGGCGGGAGCGATCGCGTGTCCTTCTACGAGAGCTGGCTCTTCTTCGTGGCGTACTGGATCGCCCCGTGGGCCGCGATCGTCCTCGTTTCCTTCTTCGTGATCGGTCGACGCACGGCGGAGCCCAGTCCGGATCGGGCGCGCTCGTGGAATGCACCCGCGATCATCGCGTACGTCGGGGCGGTCCTGGCCGCCATCCCATTCATGAACCAGGCACCCCGTTTCGTGGGTCCTGTCTCCTCCGCGATCGGCGGCCTGGATCTCAGCAATCTCGTATCGTTCCTCCTCGCCGCGATCGTGTTCTATGTCCTTGCATCCAGGAAGCTACGCTCAGCGGGGACAGCGCGGAGGCCTCGCGAAGGACCGACCGTGCGGGAGGCGGACTGATGGCCGAAATGGCCGCCAAAGGCCAGCCCAGGCACGTAATGGGCAAGATCAGCCGGGCCTTCTTCGAGAACGTGATCGCCCGCAACCTCGGCGCGAAGCGCAGGGACGTGGCGGTGGGCCCCGCGAATGGCGTCGACGTGGGTGTGGTGCGCTTGCCCGACGGGCAGGCGCTGATCTCCACGACGGACCCGATCTACATCGTGCCCCAGTACGGGTGGGAGAGGGCCGCGTGGTTCGCCTTCCACATCCTGGCGTCCGACCTGACGACGTCGGGCGTGGCCCCGCAGTACGTGACGATGGACTGGAACCTGCCCATGGACATCGAGGACGACCAAATCGAGACGATGCTCAAGGTAATCGACCGTGAATGCCGGCGGTATGGGGCGACCATCGTCACGGGCCACACCGGCCGGTACGAGGGCTGCGCGTACCCCATGGTGGGCGGGGCCACCTTCCTCGCGGTCGCCCCGAAGGACGGCTGGGTGACCTCCGACATGGCCCGCCCCGGGAGCCGGCTGCTCGTAACGAAGACCGCGGCCCTCGAAGCCACAGCGATCCTGGCGAACACCTTCCCTCACATTGTCCAGCGTCACCTCGACCCGGAGAAGACCCGGAGGGCGCAGGCTCTCTTCGACTCCATGAGTACGGTCGAGGACGCCCTCGCCGCGGCGGCCGTCGGGCTGAGGAAGGACGGTGTCTGGGCGATGCACGACGCCACGGAGGGCGGCGTTCGCAACGCGGTCTGGGAGATGGCCCAGGCGTCGGCCCTCGGGGTCGACGTCGACCTGACGAAGGTGCCCGTGGAGCCCGCGGTCGCGGACACGTGCAAGGTGTTCGAGATGGACCCGCTCGACGCGATCTCCGAAGGGACGCTTCTCCTGGCCGTGGAACCCGATGCCACGAATGACGTCCTTGCACAGCTGAAAAGGAAGGGAATCCTCGCCGAAGACATCGGATTCTTCACGAAACGTGCGGGCGCGTGCCGGGATCGGGGACAGGTCTTCGGACCGGCGGACCGCGATCCCTTCTGGGTCGCTTTCAGCCGCGCCCTCTCTGGGGAGATCACCTGACGGCCCGAGCACGTCGCTCGACCCTGGGCGGAGTCTACCTTGTGACCTCACCTCGGCGGCCGATCGCGGGCCTCGTCGCCACGGTATCTGCCGCCCTCGAGGGCGGCGTCTCCCTCGTCCAGTTCCGCGAGAAGCATCCGCCCTCCGAGGACGAACGGGACGCGGCGGCCCGCGCGGTGGCGGAGGTCTGCCGCTCCCATGGCGTCCCGTTCCTGGTCAACGACGACGCGGAGTTCGCGCGCCGTATCCACGCCGATGGAGTCCACGTGGGCCGCGGAGACACTCCGCCGGAGACCGCACGAGAGCTGCTGGGACCGAAGGCCCTCGTGGGCATGACGGTCTACGGAGGAGAGCGGGAGGAGGAAGCCGCCCGAGAGGCCGGCGCCGACTACGTCGCGGTGGGCCCGTTCTTCCCGAGCGCTACGAAGCCCGAGGAGCCCGTGCTTCCCCTCCTCATCCTTGACCACGTCGTGCGCCGCTCCGCGTTGCCGGTATTCGCGATCGGCGGGATCAATGCCGAGAACGCGCCCGTCCTGGCGAGACACGGGGTCTCCGGGATCGCGGTGGTATCCGCGATCATGGGCGCCACGGACCCTCGCAAAGCTGCGGAGGCTCTTCGGCGGGCCTTCGACAGGGGTCGCGGCGAGCGTGGGGGAGAACCGACCCCCGTGTGACGGGGCGTCAGCGATCCTTCCTTGCCAGCTTGTGCAGGGCCCGGAGCAGCCCGGAAGCGTCATCGGGCGTGTTGTAGTGGACGAAGGTCGCGCGCAGGGCCGTCTTGAGGCCGAACAAGGCAGGCACCCGGGAGAAGTAGTCCTCCGCGCCCACGGCGAGCCCGTACTTGCTGTACAGGACGCGAGCCACATCCGTGTCCTCGCGCCCCGCGAGCCGGAACGAGAACGTGGGGTCCCGCCCCGCCGCCGGGATGCCGGGCGGCCCGTAGAGGGTGAGGCCGGGGATGTGCCGCAGGCCCGGCCACCGGCCATCCCCCTCGAGCACGGTGCGCGAGAGGGCAGCCTCGTACGCCTCGATGGCCTCCATGGCCTTGCCGAGGGCGGCCCTCCGCGCGGCACCGGACCGGGGGGCCTCCTGCCCGGCCGGGGCGGCGAGGCAGGCCACATGGTCGACCGCCCCGGCAATCGCGGCGAACAACGCCTGGTCCCGCGTGCCCCATTCCCACCGCTCGGGTCCGACGTTCGGCGAGGGTTCGACCTTGTAGGGGGTCAGGGACGCCAGGAGATCCGGCCGGAGGTAGAGGAAGCTCCCGTGGCGGGAGAAGAACTTGTAGCCCGAGAACACGAGAGCGTCCGCCCCGATCGCGCGGACGTCCGTCGACCGGTGGCACACGTCGTGGACCGCGTCCACGACGAAGAGGGCGCCCGCGTCATGGGCAATCTTGCCCACTTCCCGGAGGTCCGTGCAGGTTCCCAGGAAATTGGAGGCGGCCGCGACGGCGACCACCTTCGTCTGCCCGTCCACGGCGCGCGCGAGCTTCCCCAGGTCCAGCTCGAACGTGGTCGGATCGAATTCGGCGTACCGGACCTCCCGCACCTTCCCCGCGCGGAGGAGCTCCGTCCACGGCGCCACGTTCGCGTGGTGCTCATACGCCGTCATGACGACACTCCCTCCGTCCGTGAAGACGCGGCCGAGGGCGTAGCTCAGGTGGAAGAGGAGGCTCGTCGCCGACTCCCCCGACACGATCGCGTGAGGGCCCTCCGCATTGAGCAGGTCCGCAACCGCCTGGCGGCCGGCGAGGATCGTGGCCTCCGCGCCCTTGGATTCAGGGAACACGTTGCCCGTGTTCGCGCTCCAATCGATCCGGGCGCGGGCCTCCGCCTGCGCGGCCCGGCGGCAGACGAGGGTGCCCGCGCCGTTGTCCAGGAAGGCGCGCTTCCGGCCCGTCGCGTCCCGCGCCGCCGCGGGGAACTCCTTCCGGATCCGGGAAAGCAGTCTCTCATCGATCGCCATCGTGCGCGGTATCGAGAGACCATTGATAAGGGTTCAGCGTTCCCCACCCGCGAGTCGATAAGCCTCCTCTCCCTTTCGCTCGAGCGTGGCCCGGGACTCGCGGAAGGCCTTCACGGAGCGCGTGAAGACGATCGACCCGATTTTCAAGCTGGGCGACCTCCTCGCCTTCTGGCCCGCGCTCCGCGGTCTCGTGAGGATGGCCCCGGATCGCGCAGACCTCTCCCGCAAGAAGTCCCACTACCTCGTGAGCCTGGCCGCGCGATCGCTCCGGCGCGGCGATCTTCAGGCCGCCGCAAGGTTCCTCGACTACGCGGACTCTCGAGTGAATCCGGAGCACCTGACCCCATACTTCGTGGAGGAGAGGCGGCGCTGGCGGCAACAGGTCGAGAAGACGCTCCTCGCGGCGAAGACCGGCTTGAAGGAACCCAAGCCGTGACTCGACCGTGGGCTAATTCGTCAACATAGGCCGGGGCCGCCATGGGCTCCCGGGCGAACGGACATGATTGCGGAGATCCAGGAAGCGTACACGAATGCGGTGGAGCGGGCGGCGGAGAGCACGGTGAGCGTGGGCACGACCGCGGGTCCCTTCGGCCCGCACTGGGGCCCCTTCCCCCGGCGGGGGCAAGGTTCCGGGGTCGTCCTCGACGACAAGGGCCACATCCTCACGAACCACCACGTGGTCGCCGAGGCGGAGCGGGTCATCGTCACCCTCGCGGACGGACAGGTCCTCGCGGGCGCGGTCGTCGGTGGCGATGAGGATTCGGACGTCGCGGTGATCCGCGTGGAAGGGCATGGCCTGAAGCCCGCGGCGCTCGGTGACTCGAACAAGCTCAAGGTCGGGCAGCCCGTCCTGGCCATCGGGAACCCCCTCGGCCTCGCGGGCGGACCGACGGTGACCTCGGGCGTGGTCAGCTCCCTCCGTCGCAGCGTGCAGCTGCGGCGGGAGAACGGGATCCGGGTCATCCAGACGGACGCCGCCGTGAACCCGGGGAACAGCGGCGGTCCTCTCGTGGACCTCGAAGGCAAGGTCGTGGCAATCAACACGGTCACGATCCCGTACGCGGAGGGCATCGGCTTCGCGATCCCGATCAACGACGCCGTCCATGTCGCGAAGGAGATTCTCGAGCACGGGCGAGTCCAGCGGCCCTGGCTCGGGATCGTCGGATACGACGTCGACCGCCGGGTGGCCCAGTACTACGGGCTGACGGCGACGCGCGGGATCTTCGTGGTCGAGGTGACCGCGGGCAGCCCCGCGGACTCCTCCGGGATCCGGACGGGCGACGTCCTCGTCTCCCTCGGCGAACGGCGCCTCGACGCGCTGTCGGACCTCGTCGACGCACTCAAGGAGAAGAAAATCGGGGACGCCGCCGAAATCGAGGTGGAGCGGGCCGGCCAGCGCGTCCAGTTGCGGGTGGGCCTGGGCCAGCGACCTTTCTGATTCCGCCGGGCGCTCAGCGCTCCCGCCAACGATACAGGCGGAGCGCAAGCCCGATCCCGACGACCGCGGAGACGAGGAGAAGGACCGCGTCGAGGGCCATCTCTCCGGGGACCGCGGATCGGAGCCCGAGGGCGTCTTGGACCAGGAGCGCCGCGTAGGTGGCAGGGAGGAACCGGGCGACGCCCTGCCAGACCGGCGGCAGGATCGTGATCGGGTAGTACAGCGGGGAGATGATCCCGAGGGTCGTGAAGATCAGGTTGCCGACCGGCCAGACTTCCCGCGGACTTACGAGACGGCTCGAGACCGCGAGGCCGATCGCCGAGAAGGTGACCCAGATGACGAGGATGGCCGCCAAGAGCATGAGCCACCCGAAGAGGGAGACCGGCGTGACCCAGGCGAGGATGACCGCCAGGATCGCCAGGGCCGGCGCAGCGGGGATGAGGTTCGAGAACGCGATTCCGAAGAGGTACCGGACCTTCCCCATGGGCGAAGCCACGAAGAGATCTTGGAGACGCTGCTCGATTCGCCAGTAGGCGGAATCGGAGAGGCACCAGCTCCCGATGTTCTGGGTCGTGAAGAGCATGGCCCCGACGACCTCGAGGGGGAAGTACCGGGGGTCCGAGATCCGCCAGAGGAAGTACAGGAACATGAACGGCAGCAGGATGGGCACGATCGTCGCCACCGGGTTGCGGGAGACCCAGCGCCATCCGACCAGGGCGAAGGCGGGCAAGACGCGCCCCGCCCTGGGCTGCCCTTCCAGTCGCTTCTCGACCGCTCCGGCCATCTAGGCCTCCCGGGCCGCGCGGCGGGCCCAGTAGATCCCGAAGATGAAGAGCGCGATCGCCTCGACCGCCAGAGAACCGCCGGCGAGGAGGACGTCCTCGCCCGACAGGACTTCGAGGCCCGCGGCCCCGTTCACGAGTGCCGTGGCGGAGCTCGTTGGCAACACGAGGGCGAGCCACCGCCATCCCTCGGGCACGAGGTGGAGCGGATAGAACACGGGCGGCACGATCCCGAGCAGGTTCGTGATCAGGCTCGAGTACGGCCAGATCGTCTTCATGTCCTTGAACAGGGTCGAGATGAAGTAGCCCAGGGAGGCGGACACAGACCAGACCGCGAGAAGGCAGGCGATCAGGACCCCCCACGGCAGGAGGCCGAAGGGCGCGACGACAATGGTGACCACCGCGATCACGAGGATGGGCGGGAGGTATGCGAGGAAGATCCCGGTCGACATTCCCAGGAAGTACGCCTCCGGGCTCATCGGGCTGGCATGGTACAGTTCGTTGAGCTTGTGGTCGATGCGCACGTAGGCGGCCTCGTTCAGCACGCGCTGGCCGATGAGGAAGACGGAGTACACGAGCGCACCGATGAGGGCGATCGGAAGGATGTCACGGGCGAGCACCCACACGAAGATCAGCAGGACCGCCTGCACGAGCGTGCCGGTGAGGATGGCGAGCCACTCGTGGAATTGGACGCGGATCTCCGTGGCGCAGAAGACGCCGGTCCCCGCCCAACGGAGTCCGAAGGCCATGGGCTCACTCCTCATCGATCGAGCGGCCGACGGCCCGGAGGAAGGCCTCTTCCAGCGTCACCGGGCCCACGGTCGCGGAGACCTTCTCCCGCATCGCCAGCGCCATGATCTCGTTGATTCGCTCGGGTCCCGTGATCACGTGGAGGGATTCGGCCTCCCGCACGCACGTGCCGAAGGATGCGAAGGCGTCCCGGAGCCTCCCGCCGTCCGCGATCGTCACGCGCAGGGTGCCGCCGACCTGGTGCTTCAGTTCTTCCGCGGTGCCCGCCACCAGGACCCGCCCTTCCTCGAGGATGTACAGGCGCTGGGAGAGGGCCTCCGCCTCGTCCAGGTAGTGCGTGGTGAGGAGGATCGTCGACCCGGAGCGGGTGAGCCTCCGGAGCGATTCCCACACCCGCCGCCGCGCGAAGGGGTCCATCCCGATCGTGGGCTCGTCCAGGAACAGGAGAGGGGCCTCCGTCGCAATGACCGTGGCGACCATCGCGCGCTGCTTCTGCCCGCCGGAGAGGGTGATGCAGAGGCGGTCCGAGACCTCCTCGAGGTCCATCTGCGTCAGAGCCTGCTCCGTCCGCGCCTTCGCGATCTCGCGGTCGATCCCCCGGGCGCGCAGATAGGCGTAGATCTGCTCCCGTGGCGTGAGATGGAAGAAGGGCTTGCCCTCCTGCGGGACCACGGCGATGAGCGGGCGGACCTGCTCGGGGTTGCGGGTCACGTTGAGCCCGAACACCTCCACCCGGCCGGCCGAGGGCGCGAGGAGCGTTGAGGCGATCCGCAGGAACGTGGTCTTCCCCGCCCCGTTCCGGCCGAGGAGGGCGACCCGTTCTCCCTTCCCGAGGGCCATGGAGATCCCGCGGAGGGCCTCGACGGCAGGTCCGCTGCGGCCGTGGTAGGTCTTCCGTACGTCCTCGGCCTCGAGGGCGAGCTCGCTCACGCGTCTTCGCAAACGGAAGGCGGCGTATATAGCTCGCGTTCGGAGGGCGGTCGCATCGTTCTTGTACGAGCTCGACGTACGCGGCCTGGCGCCGCCTGATCCGCCCTCCTTCCCGCGCCAGAGGGGGGACGTCATCAGGCCGCGCGGAGAGCTCCCGCATGGAGGGCGTCCGGAACAAGGCCGCGCTCAAGGTTCTCACGGACGACCAGGTGGACCGCATCCACGAGGCCTCCCTCGCGATCCTCGAGAGGACCGGGGTGCGCTTCGACAGCGAGGACGCGGCCCGCCGCCTCCTCGCGGCCGGCGCGGCGCGGCATCCGCCCCGGAAGGACGTGCTCACATTCCCGCGGAGCCTCGTCGAGGAATCGATCCGGAAGATCCCGCGGTACGGGACGTACCACGCCCGGGACCCGAGGAACGACATCACCTTCGATGGCGAGCACACGTTCGCGCACTCCCTCGGCGGCAATCCTGCGATGCTCGATCTGGAGACGGGACAACGGAGGAGCTCCACGCTCGCGGACGTCGCGCAGAGCACGAGGCTCATGGACGCCCTGGAGAACTGCCACAGCGTCGCCGGCCTGGTGGACGCGACAGACGTCCCCGCGCCTGTCCTCGTGATCAAGACGATGGAGGCGATGATGAGGAACACGACCAAGTGCGTCTCCGGGTACGCGCTGCGGACGGACGAGCTCGACGTACTCCTGGAGATGTGGGCCTGCGTCGTCGGGGGCCTGGAGGAACTCCGGAAGAGGCCCCCTTTCACGGTCTACGGCTCCCCGAGCAGCCCGCTCACGTACGGCGCGCGCGTCTGCGACGTGATGCTCCGGGCCGCGGAGGGCGGGATCCCTGTCGACGTGATCCCCTGCCCGATCAGCGGGGGCACGGCTCCCATCACCCTCGCCGCCGGGCTCGCCCAGCAGAACGCGGAGCTCCTCGCGGGGGCCATGCTCGTGCAGACCGTGACCACGCGCCTCCCGATGCAGTACTCCGGAAGGCTGAGCCTCCTCGACCTGCGGTCCGGCAAGAACGTATGGGGCCTGCCGGAGATGGGGCTCGCCTCCGCGGCGACCGTGCAGATCGCGCACCGGTACCACATGGCCGCCGACGTGTACGGCGTCACGACGGACGCGAACGGGTGGGACCTGCAGATCGGCCTCGAGCGGATGATGAGCGCGCTCCTCCCCGCGATGGCCGGTGCGGACAACCTGTCGGGGATGGGCGGGGCCTGGGAGAACGCCGCGAGCCTCGAAATGCTTGTGATCGACAATGAGGTGTACGCGGACGTCTTCCGCGCGATCCGCGGGATCGAGGTCGACGAGGAGAGGCTGGCCCTCGACCTCATTGACAAGGTCGGACCAATGGGCAACTTCCTCGCGCAGAAGCACACGATGACGTTCCTTCGGCTGGGCGACATGCGGAACTCCCCGCTCTACGACAAGCGGACGATGGATCGCGCGATGCTGGAAGGGGTGCGCCCACTCCAGGACGCCGCCCGGGAGGTCGTGCGGAGGATCCTCCGAGAGCACCAGCCCACCCCGCTGGACCGGGACCTGGAAAGGGAGCTCACCCGCGTGGTCAAGGAAGGCGAGAAGAGGCTGCTGGTGGCGGCCTGAGGAAACCGCGTCCCGTGCGGGCCCGAACGGGAAATCCGTTCCTCCATCCGCAGAAATCCTGAGATTTCCCTCGTTTCGTCTGTTGATAACCGAGAAGCAACTGATATGTCGCACATGGGCCCGTGTCGGTCGGCCTGAAATGACCCCACGACCGACCCTGCCTTCCCGGCGAGTGGTCCAATGGCCCGAGCGGAATCTCGGTCTCGTCCGAGACGAGTGGGACGGACGCTGCCCGGAATGCGGCGGCGACGCGGAGCTGACCTCCTACCTCGGCACGGACGACATGAGGAACGAGGAGCACTGGTGGTGTGCCAAGTGCATGCTCGGCCTCAACATCCGAGTCGTCCGCATGGTGGCCAAGGCGACCTCCGCGAAGACCGAGACACACATCGAACTTTGAACGCGCGTTCCGCCCATTGAGCTGACAGCGGAGCTTGCGGTTCAAGGCGCCCCCATGCTACTTCGGCGGCCGAAGCGGAACTCCAAGCGTCTCTTCCCTCCCACCGACCTCTGTGGGTCGGAGATCGCCCGGTAGCCGTTCAAGAAGGCGCAGGGGAGAATTGAACCCCCGACCAGCGCCTCAC
>Ga0209751_10004471_pt1 | contig 13371 bp, 8 predicted proteins | sample RifCSP13_1_FD_184019 | JGI IMG/M metagenome (GOLD analysis project Ga0209751, IMG submission 184019) | Soil microbial communities from Rifle, Colorado - Rifle CSP2_sed 13_1 (SPAdes) (version 2) | ecosystem: Environmental > Terrestrial > Deep subsurface > Rock core/Sediment | place: Rifle... | reverse complement strand
CGGCGTATTCACGTTCCTGATACTTGCGCAGCAGCAGGGCCGCCCGCTGCCGCTCGGGCAGCGCCTGCACCGCCTGCCTGACGGCAGCCAGTTGGGTGCGCTCAACGACTTGCACCTCCACGCCTTTTTCGCTGGAAGGGTGCGACTCCAGCAGCCCGCCGGTTTGCAAACTGTGCCGGTGGTTGCGGGCCAGCTGGCTGCGGGCGGTGTTGGTGGCGACCTTGTAGAGCCAGGCACGCAGGTGATCGAAAGTGCGCAGGCGCCCGTAGGCGCGGAAGGCGCGCAGGAAGGTCTCCTGCAGGCCATCGCGGGCTTCAGCCTCATCCCCCAGCAAGCGCCAGAGGTAGCCGAAGAGCTCGCGACTGTGCTGCTCCACCAGAGTCTCAAAGACGGGTTTGGGCATCATGGTGCACCAGGTATAACCATGATAATGGCTGTTTGTGAAAGGGATAAACCGCGATTGGTTGATTGGCCAACTGGGCTAAATGGCTAATTGACTGCTCACGCTCTAAACGCATTACAATCGCTGCCAATGTCCCCGCGCTATTTGCTTTTCGCCGTTTTTTCGGCCGGCATGACCACCCTGGCGGTGGAATTGACCGCTTCGCGCCTGCTGGGTTCGGTGTTCGGCACCAGCAACCTGGTGTGGGCTAGCATCATCGGGCTGATCCTGATCTACCTGGCGGCAGGCTATTTCATCGGCGGGCGCTGGGCAGACCGGGCGCCGCGTTTTGGCACTTTCTACCAGATCATCCTGTGGGGCGCTTTCACCGCCGGTTTGGCGGCGCTGGTCGCCCGGCCGGTGCTGCGCGCCGCAGCCGACGCCTTCGACGAACTGCAGATCGCCGTGCTGGCAGGCTCCTTCGTTTCGGTGCTGATCCTCTTCGTGGTGCCGATCACCTTGCTGGGCACCACCTCGCCGTTTGCCATCCGCCTGGCGCTCACCGATAAGCAACATGCCGGGCGCATCTCCGGGCGCATCTATGCCATCTCCACGCTAGGCTCCTTCATCGGCACTTTTCTGCCGGTGCTTTTTTTTATTCCGGTATTCGGCACAACAGCCACCTTTTTGATTTTCAGTTTTTATTTGATGGCAGTGGCTCTGGTGGGCTTGGGGCTCGCCGAGGGCTGGCGCGCCGCGGCCGGGAGGCTGTGGGTGCCGCTGCTGCTGGCAGTGCTGGCCGCCATCTGGGCAGGCGGCGCCTTCAAAGCTACGGCCGGGCAGATCTACGAAGCCGAATCGGCTTACAACTACATCCAGGTGCTGGAAGTGGGCGGCACGCGCTACCTGCGCTTGAATGAGGGGCAGGGCATCCACTCGGTGTATAACCCGCAACAATTGGACTTTCACGGGACCTGGGAGCAATTCCTGGCGGCGCCATTCTTCAATGCGCCGCCGTACACGATCGCCGATATTGAGCGCATTGCCATCATCGGGCTGGCGGCCGGCACCAGCGCCCGGCAGATCGAGGCTGTGTTCGGTGAAATCCCCATGGATGGCTATGAGTTGGACCCCAAGATCATCGCAGTGGGGCGTGAATATTTTGGCATGAACCAGCCCAGTCTGAATGCCATTGCCCAGGACGGGCGCTGGGGACTGGAACACAGCGGGCAGGTATATTCGCTGATCGAGATCGATGCCTACCGCCCGCCCTATATTCCGCCGCATTTGACCACCGTGGAATTCTTCGAAGTTTGCTACCAGCACCTCACGGAGGACGGAGCGATTGCCATCAACGTGGGCCGCACGCCCGAAGACCGGCGGCTAATCGAGGCGCTGGTTGCCACCCTGCAGGAGGTGTTCCCCAGCGTGCATGTTATAGATATCTCCGATACGTTCAACTCGATCGTGTTTGCCACCCGGCAGCCGACTTCGTTCGCCAATTTGCAGGCTAACTATGAGCTGCTGCAGGGGCAGGACGGCGTGCACCCACTGCTGCTGGCGTCCCTGGAGCGCGCCCTGGCTTACCAGCAGCCAACGCCCAATGGCGGCCTGGTGTTGACCGATGAACGCGCCCCGATCGAATGGATCATCAACACCATGGTGCTGAACTTTTTAATATCGGATGGCGTGGAGGAACTGCAATGAAGCCAAACAGTTTATGGACCGGCGCGCTCAGTTGGCTGATCACCCTGTTGGTGCCGCTGCTTCTGCTCATGACCTCCATCCGCCTGCTGCTGACTCCGACCTTTGTGGACCTTGAATATTCCATGCCAGGTTTCCCGGAAGATACGTATGGTATGAGCTTCAATGAGCGCCGCCTCTATGCCAAATCGGCGCTGGACTATATCCTCAACGATGAACCCGTTTCCTTTCTTGGCGAGCAGCGCTTCGAGGATGGCTCCCCGCTCTACAACGAACGCGAGCTGGGCCACATGCAGGATGTGAAGGACCTGACCCAGATCGTGCTGGATGTGTGGCTCTTGCTGCTGGCGCTGTTGGTCGCCATAACCCTGGCCGCCCGGCGCCTGGGCTACTGGGAAGCGGTGCGCCGCGGCTTGCAGCGCGGGGGACAACTGACCGTGGGGCTGATCGTTATTGTGCTAATTATCGTAGCCCTGAGCTTCAACGCCCTGTTCACCAGCTTTCACCGCATTTTCTTTGAAGGGGACACCTGGTTGTTCCAGTTCAGCGACACGCTGATCCGCTTGTTCCCGCTGCGCTTTTGGCAGGATGTGTTCATCGCCCTAGGCGCGCTGACCTTGCTGGGCGGGGCGGCCTTGTGGGCGCTGACCAGGAAAAAGACGAAGGATGAAGGCTAGGAGAATCTACAAGTTTCTGGTTGCTGATACTACAGGGTTGAAGGTTTATATCGAATATATCTAGAGATAAACCTTCAGGGAAAATGGATAATGGAGGTATCGGGTATTTTATTTCTAGCTATTTGCACCAAAATTGCGCCCACTTAATAGGGAAGGCGACTCGGTAGTAAAATCAAGGAGATTGCATTCTGGGCTCTTTGTCCTTCCTCCAGATTTGCTATACCCCCCCAACCCCCAGCGATTAGCGCACTTCAGTCGAGGATAGTGTTGACCTCCGCCGAATTTTATCGAAAATTTATCCAGCCCCCCGCAATTGGCAGGCCGGATCTCGATCGAAGGGCATGGCTCATTAATGTAATTCTTGCTGCAAGCTCCCTTTTCCTGCTCGGATTAGCCATTATCGAATGGATCGTCAATCCAAATGCATACCTGGAACTTTATACTCTTGGTGGCATTTTGCTCTTTCAGGCCTGCATTTGGTTTGTTCACCTGCGGGCGGGAACGAATTGGGCGGGAAGGTTAATGGCTGTTGGTTATTGGGGAGTCTTATGTCTCGTCGTGCTGTTTTCGGCTGGTATAAATAGCGCATCGCTCTTTGCCCAAATTCTTTTGATCTTAATTGTGGGCCTAATCCTTGGGGGAAGGGAAGCCCTTCTCTTGGCATTATTAACAGTTATGTTCAACTTTGGGATGCTATATCTGGGGGCGGCAGACCTCCTACCGGAACCACTGCTGCGCGAACCCGACAGTATGCGCTGGGCTATTCATTCAGTGAATCTTTTCATGGCAGGGACCTTAATCTATTTTGCAAATCGAGCCGAGAAGAAAGTCCGCGAGCAAGTCCAGTTGTTGCAGGCTAAAAGTGATATTGACCGGGCGATTCTTTCCAGCTTTGATTTGGGATCGAACGTGAGCACCTTGCTCAAGTATGTGGTCGCGCAATTGCAGGTCGATGCGGCTAACTTAATGTTGTTCGACCCGCCTACATATATGTTGCGATCCTTTGCCTGTATCGGATTCAAAACGGAGCGGTTTGCGGACCGCCACATCAGGCTCGGAGAGGGGCATGCAGGAACTGCTGCTCTTGAAAACCATCCCGTGCATGTCGATAATTTGGCTAATCAGAACGATAACCCGCGGTTGGCCTCCGCTGCCATTGAGGAGGGATTTGTCAGCTATTACGCTCTGCCCTTAATCGCTAAGGGCCAGATCAAGGGCGTGCTTGAGGTCTTTCACAGTTCCGCGCTGGATATAAGTGAGGAATGGCATCGCACTCTTGAAACGTTTGCCTCACAGGCCACGATTGCAATTGACACGGTCACCTCTTATGAGGGTTTGCAGAAGGCGAATGCCGAAATGATCCTTTCCTATGATGCGACCATCGAGGGCTGGTCGCATGCGCTTGATCTGAGAGATAGGCTAACCGAGGGACACACCCAGCGAGTTGCGGATTTATCGGTCTGGTTTGCCCGCAAAATCGGAGTAAGCGAGAAGGACCTGGTTCATTTCCGGAGGGGAGCCTTGTTGCATGATATTGGCAAAATGGCTGTCCCAGATCAGATTTTATATAAGCGCGGCAAACTGAACAAGCGGGAATGGGCGCTCATGAAACTTCATCCACAGCATGCACAGGAGATGCTAACTAAAATCCGCTATTTGCATGAGGCTATTGATATTCCCTACTGTCACCATGAGAAGTGGGACGGCAGCGGGTATCCCCAGGGCCTTAAGGGAGAGGAAATTCCCTTGGCGGCACGCATATTTGCGGTTATCGACGTGTACGACGCGCTCACCAGCGACCGGCCTTACCGCAAGGCCTGGACGAGAGCGGAAGCTATGAATTACATCCGTGAACAGTCAGGAAAGCATTTCGATCCAAAGGTGGGCCAAGAATTCCTGAAGTTGGATCTTGATAGCTAGGGCGTGTGAAAATTCGGGATTGTGGGGATATTGTCCAGGCTATACGTTTGGAATATAGGGAGAAAGCCCTTTCAGCAAAAAATCTACAAACGACAGATTATTGAGGGTAAGCAAAGCCAACAAGACCAGCAAGGCGGCTTGCAATACCTTGTTATCTGCGAAGGCGCTCAACCCCAGGGCGGCAAAGAAAACCAGGGCGTAAGTCCAATCGGCGGCGTACAGAAACGGTTCAAAGCCGTAAAAGAAGTGGAAAACAAAATTGAAGGCCAGGCAGCCTAAAAAGGCCAGGCCAAATCGATTCGTGGCGGTTAATCCTTCCCGGCGCAATGAATAGGCAAAAGCGCCCAGGGCGCCCAGCAGCAAACCAACCCAGAGCCAGACGGCGATCTTTCCCAGGCCGATGAAGGCACTGGAGCGCTCACCCAACATAAAGTTAAACTTGGGGAATTCGCCGCGCACGTCGCGGTTGTAATTCAGCAAAAAGGGTTGTGGCGCGATGACGCTAAAGAGGAACATATCGCGGGTGACGATGCCGGCACGGGCCGTCCAGTCTTGCACTGTGCTGCCCAGCTGGTAATGCTGGCTCTCCACGCCATAGGCCGACGGGTCGAAAAAGAAAGCCGAATCCGGAAACAATTGCCGGGAGAGCAGGTTGAGCGCCGCGCCCAGGCCTACGATCCAGAGGACAAATAGTAGCGCCCGTCTGACCTTTAGCACGACAATGATCAGCCCAACCATATTTTGCACTAAATTTGAAATGGTGACGCCAAAGGCAGCCAGGCCGGTGAGCACCAGCCAACGTAAACGCGGTCCGTTTTGCAGAAGGACGAAGAATAGGATGAGCAGGAATGCTGAAAAAAGATAAGTTTCGGCAAGGGCATTGAAAACTAGATTCGTGGTCGAGATGCCCAACAGTGCGGTGAACAAAAAGGCAAAGTTGGCGTTGCGAGTGGCCCGAACCAGAAAAAGCCAGGCTAGGAAGAGGCCGGCGCTGCCCACCAGCGCCAGCAAAAAGAGCAGGGCGTTAATGGGCTGAGCAGCGAACAGCAGGGAGATGGCGAAGACCGCCGGCCGCAGGATGAGGAAAGCCAGAGGGTGAATGGCGCGCATCTCCATCTGGGTGCCGCTCTTGCCGGCCAGGCGCAGCTGCCATTGGTGGCTGTCGGCGGCGAAAAAGACGTTGTTGGTGTTGAAGTCCTGCCGGTTGAAGACGTTGGCGAGGGTGAAATACACGATGAAGAACAGGGCCGCCAGCAGCAGGCCGCGGGCGTGCTCGCCCAGAAAGAACACAACGCGCGCAGCCCGAGTAGGTAACTGCGTGACCAGCAGCCAGGCCGCTCCCAGTCCGGCGAGGACGGAAACGATAAACACAGCCAAGAACTCGGCGGGCAGGCTGAACTTTTCTAGCGCCAGCAAATTGGGAAAGGAAAAACTGATCCCCACAATGCGGTAAGCAAAGCGACCCACGAGCAGCACAACCGCCAGCGTGGGCCAGTTTGCGGCCAGCCAGCGGGTGAACGGCATGGCTCGCAAGGCTTGCAGGCCGAAGTAAACGGGAACCGCAACCAGAACGGTAACCAGGAGCGGGATAAAGCTGACCTGATAAAGGCTGGGCGCCGGGGAAGAAAAAAATGCGGTTATTAGGTAAGCGCTCAGGGCCGCCGTGAACCAGGCGACCAGCAGAAGGAAAAAATCACTTATTCGTAAGAGGCGTGGGCCGGCCATCTGAGGATGGCCAGGATTCTATCAGCAGGTTTTCACCTTCCGGCGCGCCCGCTCAGGCTTGTTTGGTGGCCAGCAGCAAACCATCGCGCAGCGGGATTATGCTGGTCAGCCAGCGGTCGGAGCTGGCCAGCACGCCGGTAGTCTCGCGGATGGCTTGGGTGGCAGCCGATTGGTCCTTGGGGTCGAAGATGCGGCCGCTCCACAGGATGTTATCGATGATCAACAGGCCGCCCAAGCGCAGCTTTTCGTAAATAGTGGAGATGGCTTTTGGGTAATCTTGCTTATCAATGTCCATAAAAATGAGATCGAAGGATCCTTCGGCCACCTGCAGGGCCTGGATGGCTTCCCCGACGGTGTATTTGACCAGCCCCTGGTAGCCCAACGCGGTCAGATGGCCGCGCGCCAGCAGGGAAAGTTTCTCATCCCACACCACATGGTGCACTTCGCCGCCCCCATTTTCTTTTACCGCCTGGGCGAACCAGGCGGTGGAATATCCGTAACCCGAGCCCATTTCAAAGACGCGCCTGGCGCCCAGCAGACGGGCCAGTTGGTAGCACAGGTGGCCGCAGATCGGCCCGATGATGGGGAAGTCGTGCTGCTCCGCGTAAGCTTCCATCTTTTGCACTTCGGGCGGGCGCGGCGGGACCAGGTTGGTGAGGAAGTCGTTAATTTGGGGAGAGAGGATGTCCATGTTGCTGCTCCTGGTCTCAGGTGTACTGATCGGGAGAAAGATGGATGAACATTATGAACGAAGCTGCTAAGCCCCGTCGCTAAGCCCCGAATTTTTCCAGGCGCCCAGAGTGAGCCAGCAGCAGAGGCATCAGGTCGGTGGCTGGGATGGTGCCCAGGCCGCCTTTGGCGCAGTTGCGCTCGCCGAACTGGGTTTGATTATCGGGGAAGGCCTGCCTGGCGGACCAGAGCAGCAGCGGCACCGGGTGCCAGGAATGGCTGCGCATGGGCACCGGGGTGGAGTGATCCCCGGTGATGGCGATGGCATCCGGCTTGAGCTTCAGTAGAGTGGAAAGCGCCTGGTCCACGCTTTCGATCACCTGCACCTTGCCGGCGAAGTTGCCGTCCTCGCCCATGCTGTCGGTCTTCTTGACGTGGATGAAGATGAAATCGTAATCGCCCCAAACGGAGGCGGCCGCGGCGAACTCATCCTCAGGAGTCTCACCGCTGAATTGGATCACGTCCATGCCCACCAGTTTGGAAACGCCGCGGTACATGGGATATACCGCCACGCAAGCCGCCCGCAGCCCGTAGGCTTCCTGGTATGTCGGCAGTTTGGGATCGCTGCCGAAGCCGCGCAGGGTAAGCCCGTTGGCCTTGGGTTGCTTGGCCAGGATCTTTTGAGCCTGCGCTACCCAGTCGTTGAACAAACGCGCAGCTTTTTGTGAAGCTTGTTCGCGGGCCACTGCGGGCAGCGGCGCCGCGCCGGCGACCTGGGGGTCGGTGTCCTCGATCTCGCCGGCGAGTCCCGCGCCGCGCAGCACCAGCGCGAAGCGGTATTCCTTCACGTGGCGCACTTCAGCCTGTGCGCCATCCAGCCGGATGCCTTGCAGCGCTTCCACAATAGTTTTGCCTTCTTCGCTCGCTATGCGGCCGGCGCGCCGGTCGCTGATCAGGCCTTGCGTGTCCAGGGTACAGAAGTTGCCGCGGGCAGCCACGTCGCCGGGAGCCACCTGCATGCCGATCCCCAGGGCTTCCATCACACCACGCCCCACCAGGTAATGCAGCGGGTCATAGCCGAAGAGGGCCAGGTGGGCTGGCCCGGAGCCGGGCGTGATGCCAGGCCGAATCGGTACCGTGCGTCCCAGGCTGCCTTCGGCCGCCAGGCGGTCCATGTTAGGGGTCCTGGCAGCTTCCAGGCTGGTGAGATCTGCGGGCGGCACCGGCAGACCCCCCAGTCCGTCCATCACCAGGAGCACGATCTTGCTCTGGCTGTCGCTGCGTAAAAGCGGGAGGAGATACTCTGCGGGCATGGTTTCCCTTCGATAAAAAAAGGTAACGCGTATACCTATCTTACGCGTTACCTTTGATTTCGCAAAGTGGAGATTCCGGCCTAGCGGATGGCTTTCTCCGTTTCGCGGTCGAACAGTTGCAAATTATCGGTATTGAAAGCTACTTCCACCTTATCGCCGTATTTGTAATCGGAGCGCGGATCGACGCGGGCCACGTAACTGGCCTTGCCGGTCTTCAGATAGGCCACGATCTCGTTGCCCATCAATTCCACCACTTCGATCTGGCCACCCACATTGGAGGGGGTGATGTTGGGCGGAGTGAACTGGATATTGTGGATGTCCTCCGGGCGGATGCCCAGGGTGATCGGCTTGCCGACATAGGGCTCATAGGCCTTGGTGCTTTTCTTGGGCGCATCCACCTGGAAGTCGCCGGCATCGACCACCAGCTTGCCGTTGGCTTTGGCCACTTTGGCATCGAAGAAGTTCATCGCCGGGGAACCGATGAAGCCGGCCACAAATTTGTTGGCCGGGGCTTCGTACAGGTTGTGCGGCGTGTCGATCTGTTGCAGGAGGCCATTGTTCATCACCGCGATGCGTGACGCCATGGTCATGGCTTCCACCTGGTCGTGGGTCACGTAAATGAAGGTGGTGGCCAGGTCCTTGTGCAGTTTGCTGAGTTCGGCGCGGGTCTGGACACGCAACTTGGCGTCCAGGTTGGAGAGCGGCTCATCGAGCAGGAACACGTTGGGCTCGCGTACGATGGCGCGGCCCACGGCCACGCGCTGGCGCTGGCCGCCGGAAAGCTGGCGCGGTTTGCGCGTCAGCAGCTCCTGAATGCCCAGGATGTTGGCGGCTTTGTCCACCCGCCGTTGGATCTCGTTTTTCTCCATCTTGCGGAGGCGCAGGCCAAAAGCCATGTTCTCGAAGACGGTCATATGGGGGTAAAGCGCATAGGATTGGAACACCATGGCGATGTCGCGGTCTTTGGGCGCCAGTTCATTGACCACCCGCTCGCCGATCAGGATCGTGCCGCTGGTGATGTCCTCGAGCCCGGCCAACAGGCGCAATGCAGTCGTTTTGCCGCAGCCTGAAGGGCCCACCAGGACGAGGAATTCTTTGTCTTTGATCTTGATGTCCAGATCGTTGACCGCGATGACTTCACCGAACTTCTTTGTGACGTGGTCATATGTTACACTAGCCATTGCCTGAACCTCCGTTTCTCGAAAATATAGTGCTGGGATTATAAATGAGAAAAACCTAATCCCGGATGGTTGCTTTTGCTTTGCCCGACCCTCCCCTCCCTTTTACAATAAGTTTATTAGCTCCAGCTATTAGGAGACGCCCGCCGTGAACCTCTTGTCAAAACTCGAACGCTTTGTTGCTGTATCTGGGGATTCTCCAGAACAGCGCACGCAAAAAAGCGCCTTTCTCGCCTATGCTTTTGCCATGATTCCTATCGGCTTCACTTGGGGCGGTTTATATGCCATTTTCGGCGAACCTTTGGCTGCGCTTATTCCGTCCAGCTACGCTGTTTTTGTGTTCTTCAGCATAGCCCTGTATCTCTTGACCCGCAATTATCGTTTATTTGTTGGGACCGAACTTTTCCTGGTCCTCTTGTTGCCCTTTGTGCTGCAAGTGGTTTTGGGCGGATTTGTTAATTCCAGCGCAGTGATTCTGTGGTCGCTCACCGCGCCTTTTGAGGCCTTTGTGTTTGCGGGGCGCCGCCAGGCTGTGCGCTGGGGAGCGGCTTATGTATTCCTAGTCGTGCTCAGCGGGCTTGTCCAGCCTTATGTCCGATTGGAAAATAATCTCTCTCTTGGCATCAAGATTTGGTTCTTCGTGATCAATATCATTGGGGTATCCCTGATCGCCATTGCCTTAATCAACTATTACATCGGTCAGCGTGATCGAGCCTACAGCCTGTTGGATCGCGAACAGCAAAAAACCGAAAGCTTATTGCTCAATGTGCTGCCGCGCAAGATAGCCGCCATCCTGAAAAATGAGAGCCGCATCATTGCCGACCGGCATGAACACGTCAGTATCCTCTTTGCGGATATGGTCGGCTTTACGCCGCTTTCGATACAGATGACGCCTGAAGAGACCGTCTCATTGCTTAATGAGATATTCTCTCGTCTGGACGAATTGGTAGAGCAACGCGGTTTGGAAAAAATCCGCACCATCGGGGATAACTATATGGTTGTGTCAGGGGCTCCTGGGGCCCGCGCCGACCACGCTCAAGCGCTGGCCGATTTCGCCCTGGAACTCCGCAATACGGTCCAGGCGGTGGCGACTCGCCGCGGCTACCCAATCCAATTTCGGGTGGGCATCAATTCCGGCCAGGTCGTGGCCGGAGTTATCGGGCGACGCAAATTTCATTATGACGTATGGGGTGACGCCGTAAACCTGGCCAGTCGCATGGAATCACACAGTGAGCCCGACCGCATTCAGATAGCCCAGTCCACCTACGAACTGATCAAGGAAGATTTTCTCTGCCAGCCGCGCGGTGAAATCGAAATCAAGGGTGTGGGCCGAGTGCTTACCTGGTTTTTGATCGCTCGCAAAGGCAGCGCGGTTCCTCTTCATTGATTCATTTCCTGGCTACTGCGTTTCGAATAGCCTCCGGCTACTGTTAGAATTCCGCCATGGCCCGCGAAGCTGCCATGGATGAATACGTAAGCCCCGTCCGCCAGCAATACCTGGATATCAAGCGCCAGCATCCCCAGGCGATCGTCTTCTTCCGGCTTGGCGACTTCTACGAAACCTTCGATGTGGACGCCGAGTTGGTCGCCCGCGAGCTGGATATCGTGCTCACTTCGCGCAACGTTGCCAAGGGCACGCGGGTGCCCATGGCAGGCGTGCCCCACCATGCCGCCGAGACTTACCTGGCCAAACTGATCGGCAACGGCCACCACGTCGCCATCTGCGAACAGGTGGGCGCCGAGCCGGTGCGCGGCCTGATGCCCAGGGAGGTGGTGCGCATCCTGACCCCCGGCACGCTGGTGGAACCCGGCTTGCTGCACGGGGATAGCAACAACTATCTGGCAGCCGTGGTGGTGGAGGACGGCCGCGCCGGCCTGGTCTACGCCGATGTGACCACCGGCGAGTTTGCCGCCGCCGAGCTGGAAGGGATGTCCGCCTTGCGCGCCGAGCTGGGCCGCTTAACCCCTGCGGAGCTGTTGCTGCCGGAAAAATCGGGTGAAGTCCCCACAGAAGGGCTCGCCGCGCATAAGACCCCCTGGACGGCCTGGCGCTTCGAACTGGGGCGCTGCCAGGAGGCCTTGCACAGCCATTTCAAGGTCAGCAGTTTGAAGGCCTTCGGCCTGGCAGACAAACCCCTGGCGGTGCGGGCGGCTGGCGCCTTGCTCCAATACCTGCAGCAAACCCAGCCTGCAACGCTGAACCTGCTCACCAGCCTGCATGCCTACAACCTGGATAGTTTTATGACTCTGGACGGGGAAGCGCGGCGCAACTTGGAGTTGACCGAGACTCTGCGGGGCGGCACGCGTGGCTCTCTGCTGGAGGTGCTGGACCGCTGCGTGACGCCGATGGGCCGGCGCTTGCTGCGCCAGTGGGTGAGTAAGCCGCTATTGGACCTTGAAATGATCCGCCAGCGCCTGGATGGCGTGGGCCTTTTTCATGCTGAAGGCCTGCGGCGGGCGGAATTGCGGGCGGCGTTAAAACCGTTGGGGGACCTGGAACGGCTGGCCAACCGCGTGCTGGGCGGCAGCGCCCAGCCGCGCGATCTGGTAACGATGCGCGATACGCTGGCTGCCATCCCTGCGGTTATGCATTTGTTAACCGATCTCCGATCTCCAATCTCTAGTCTCCGGCCCCCTATCTCCAATCTGCTTGAGGGCCTAGCCCCTTGCACCCAAGAGTTGACTTTACTGCAGTCCGCCATCGCAGAAGATCCGCCCGCCGTGCTGGGGCACCTGGGCCTGATTCGCCAGGGTTATGCACAGGAGTTGGATGAGTTGTTGGCCTCGACCCAGAAGGCGCGCGATTGGATCGCCAACCTGGAGGCCTCCGAGCGCAGCCGCACGGGCATCAAGACCTTGAAAGTGGGTTTCAACAAAGTGCACGGTTATTTCATCGAGGTGACCAGGGCCAAGGATGGCAACCTGCCGGCGGAGTACATCCGTAAACAAACCCTGGTCAATGCCGAGCGCTATATCACCCCCGAGATGAAGGAGGTGGAAGCCCAGGTATTGAATGCCGAAGAACGCATCCTCGAAGTGGAGTCGCGTTTGTTCAAGCAAGTCTGCGCCCAGTTGGCCGGGTCCGTTGAAGCCATGCTGGCTTCGGCGCGGACCTTGGCCACCGCGGATGTGCTGGCCTCGTTGGCGGAAGTGGCTGCGCTCAACGGCTACACGCGCCCGGAAGTCGAGGACAGCGCCGTGCTGGAACTGCGTGAAGGCCGCCACCCGGTGGTCGAGCGCTTGCTGGCCGGGCAGGCGCGCTTTGTGCCCAACGACACCAGTTTCGAGGCGGGCGAGTGCGTGCGCCTGATCACCGGCCCGAACATGAGCGGCAAATCCACTTACCTGCGCCAGGTGGCGCTGATCGTGCTGATGGCGCAGATGGGCAGCTTCGTCCCGGCGGAGGCAGCCCGCATCGGCTTAGTCGACCGCATCTTCACCCGCATCGGCGCCCAGGATGAGATCCACGCCGGCCAATCCACCTTCATGGTCGAAATGGTGGAGACGGCCAACATTTTGCATCACGCCACGCCGCGCTCCTTGTTGATCCTGGACGAGATCGGCCGCGGCACCAGCACTTACGACGGGCTCTCCATTGCCTGGGCGGTGATCGAATATATTCACAACCACCCCAAATTACGCGCCCGCACCCTGTTTGCCACGCACTTCCATGAACTCACCCAATTGGCCGCCCAGTTGCCGGGCGTTCGCAACTACAACGTGGCCGTCAGCGAAGCCGACGGCAACGTGGTTTTCCTGCACAAGATCATCCCCGGCGGGGCGGACCGCTCGTACGGCATCCA
>Ga0209751_10004470_pt1 | contig 13372 bp, 11 predicted proteins | sample RifCSP13_1_FD_184019 | JGI IMG/M metagenome (GOLD analysis project Ga0209751, IMG submission 184019) | Soil microbial communities from Rifle, Colorado - Rifle CSP2_sed 13_1 (SPAdes) (version 2) | ecosystem: Environmental > Terrestrial > Deep subsurface > Rock core/Sediment | place: Rifle... | reverse complement strand
CCTATGGCGGGTAGGCCCTCCCGGAACAGTGCCGGCGGGTTGAGCTGTACCTCGCCGACAACGAGGCCCGCGCGCGCGGCCCGAACCTGATGGATTACGACAAAGCGGTGAGCGCCGGCCTGCTCAAGCGCTTCAACCCCACGACGGCCTATTATGACCACCTGCGCACACTGGTTGACTTCGACGTCATCGCGCACACCCCCCAGCGCCTCGTCGTGGACTCTATGTATGGTTCGGGACGCGGCGTGATCAAGGGCATCCTGCAAGGCACGGGCTGCGAGGTCTTCGAGATCCGCGGGGAGATGAACCCGGGCTTTGGCGGCGTGCACCCCGAGCCGATTGCCAAGCACCTCGGCGCGACGGCGGGGGCGATTGCCGCCGGTCACGGGCAGTTTGCGCTGGTGACGGATGGCGACGCCGACCGCACGGGCGCGATGGACGGCCGCGGGCAGTTCGTTGATCCGCACAAGATCATGGCTCTCGCGCTCAAATATCTGGTCGAGAAGCGCGGTTGGAGGGGGGCCGTAGTGAAGACCGTATCCACGACGCGCATGGTCAACCGCCTGGCCGAGCGCTACGGCTTGCCCTGCTATGAGACGCCGGTCGGGTTCAATCACATCGCCGATTACATGCTCGCCCAGGAGGTGCTCATCGGCGGCGAGGAGTCTGGCGGCATCAGCATCCGGGGACACATCCCCGAGGGCGACGGCATCTTGATGGGGTTGCTGTTGCTGGAGATCGTCGCGGCGTCCCGCGCCCCGCTCGAAGAACTGGTTGAGGACCTGCTGGCGGAAGTCGGCCCTGCGCACTACGCTCGCAAGGACCTGCGCCTCGTGCACCCGGTCGCGAAAGCGGAGATGACCCGGCGGCTCTCCGAGAGCGCGCCCCAAGACATCGCCGGACAGGCGATCGTCAAGGTAGAATCCATGGATGGCGTGAAGTACGTCCTGGCCGACGACTCGTGGCTGCTCATCCGGCCTTCCGGCACGGAGCCGGTGCTGCGTGTGTACGCCGAGGGACGCGCCCCCGAAATAGTGAAAGCGCTGCTGGAGTTTGGTGAGAGGATGGCGGCGGGTTGACGGTTGACCGAGGACGAGCGCCGGCGGGCGCTCTCCAGAGTCGTCCGTCATCCGTCGCTCGTCACTGCTGCGGGGCTACCGGCAGTTCAATCGTAAATGTGCTTCCCACGCCATACTCGCTCTCGACGGTGAGGGCGCCGCCGTGCATGGTCACGATCTCGCGCGCAATAGCCAGCCCGGAGCCGGAGCCTTGTTGTTCCAGCTTGGCGCGGTCAATTTGATGAAAGATGTTGAACAGTTGCCTCAGGGCCTCGGCGCGGATGCCGAGGCCCTCATCTTTGACTTGAATGATGATCCGGCCGCCCGCCGCCTGGGCGCTGAGCGTGACTTTCCCCCCCTGCTTTTTGGAAAACTTGATGCCGTTGTCCACGAGCCGCTTCAGCGCGTTGGTCAGATAGTCGCGGTCGGCGAGGAGGGCGGGGAGGCGCTCCGGAAAATCGGGGATCAGCCCCACCTGGCGCTCGGCGGCGATTTCGTCGAATTTTTTGAGCACGTCTCTGAGCAACATCGGCAAATCGGACGTGACGACCCGGCGGCGTTCGTATGTCCGCCGCGCCTCGCCGCTTTGCAGTTCAACCAGGAAGATGAAATCTTCCACCAGCTTGCGCAGTCGCTCGCTGCCGGCCTCGATCCCGTGCAACATCTTCTTGAATTCATCCGCGCCCATCTCGGGGTCGGCGTTGTGAAGGAGTTCAGTATAACTGGTGATGTAGGTGAGCGGGGTACGGAACTCATGGTTGAGGGTGGTCAGGATGGTGCGTTTGAGCTCGGTGACCTGGCGGTTTTGGGCCGCATCCAACTGGGCGTGGCGGTCGAGCTTGGCCCGGATAGCGACGAGCAGATCCTCCTCGTCGAACGGTTTGACGAGGTAGTCGTCCGCGCCCAACTGCTTCCCCCGGCGAATGTCGGTCTTGTCGCCTTTGGCCGTGAGGAAAATGAACGGGATGCTCACCCAGTCGGGCCGGGCGCGCACGGCTTCGTAGAAACCGTAGCCGTCCATCTTGGGCATGTTGATGTCTGACAGGATGAGGTGCGGCGCGCCCTTTTCGAGCTCGGTCAGGCCTTCTAAACCATTGCTGGCCGTGGTCACGTGGAATCCCGCGAACTCGAGGATATCACGCAGGCCGACCAACAACGCTTCGTCGTCTTCGACGATCAGGATCTTCTCCGCCGCCATTCAGGCCGCCTCGTCTTCCGATCTGACGTCTACGGGGCGGCTGGTGAGCTTGTAACCGCGCCCCCGCTGGGTGAGGAGATAACGCGGCCGCGCGGGGTCGGGTTCGACTTTCGCGCGCAAGCGGCTCACCAGCTTCTCGATCCGGGCGTCGTCCACTTTGTCAAAGTATTGCCCGCCCCACACGGCCTCCACAATCATGTCTTTCGTCGTGAGCCGGTCTTGTCGTTGGTAGAGCAAACGCATCAGGCGGTATTCCAAATCGGTCAACACGGTAACCTTGATGCCATCCACCCAGACCTCGCCGGCGTCCTCGTCCACGACGACGCCCGTGGTTTCCTGGGCCGGCGCAGCGCACTGCCGCCGGACGAACGCAATGAATAATTCGGAGAAAATCTGCTCCTCTGCCGTGAGCAGGCCCAGCGCTTGCAGGCGTTCGCGGTCGTGCGGGTTCAGGCCCTCCTGCGCGTCCGTGACGAGCGCCTTGAGCGCTGCCTGTTCTTCAGGGCGGAGTTGGTTCCAGATCTTCAGGCACTCCGCGCGGGCGTTCGGGTCGCCCGCGAGATTGGCGGCCTGGGGATGGCGCAGAGCCGTCTGCGTCAGCGCCGTCAACAGCCCAAAGTGTCCACCGGAGAGTTGCATAATGGCGCGGAGCATCTCGGCGGGCAGCCGTCCGCCGCCCTGCGTCTCCACGGCGCGTTGAGCGTCCGCCGCCTCCAGCAACCCTAAGGGGATGACCTGTGCGGCAAATAACTCGGCGAATTCGTTGTCTCCCCGCGTGCGGCTTTCGCCCAGAGGCCGGACGGTGGCTGTGAGATAGGCCAGCCGGGCCTGGAATTTGTCCTTGAGCGCCCTCAGGTTGAGCAGCGTCCGGTCTTCCAGCGCCGCGTACACCTCGTCGAACTCGTCGAACAGGAGCGCGAGGTCGCGCCCGAGTTGCGCACAGCATTCGGAAATCGCGTTGTTGAAGGCCAGCGACGCCTGAAAGACTGAGGGCGCGCTGGTGATGCGGTTGTGTTGTTCACGCAAGTCGTTGAGCAAGGCCGCCGGCGCGGCGCCGGCCTCGGCCTCGAGCGCTTCGAGCAGTGAACGCACCACGATTTCGTAGAAGCCGGGCGCGGTCAATTCGACCCCCCGATTGCAGTCAATGTAGATCAAACGCCCTGGACGCCCGGCCAGTTGCCCATAGCGGGCTTCTTGTTCAGGTGTAGAGAGCGAGCGCAACAGCGGGCTTTTGCCCGTGTTGCTCAGGCCATAGACGGCGCAGCACTCTCCCTGCGCCAGGATGCGGAGGATATTTTCGATTTGCGCTTGGCGGATTGAGGGATACAGGTTTAGCATGGCGCTGTACAGCCAGACAGGGATATGGCTATTATCGCCAAGTTCGCCAAAAAGCGAAAGGCAATTAAAAAGACACCGGGCGTCTCTGTGACGCCCGGTGTCCGTAGTTGGCTTAGCGCAGGCTGAGACGCAAACGCCGCGCGACGATCACGACGGCAATCAACGCGATCCCGAGCAAGACTAACTGGGGGACTCCAGCCTCATCCGCAAAGCCGGTGCCCGGCAGTTGGGTGGGGGTGGGCGTCCTCAAGCCGCCGACCAGCGGGGTCGGCGTGGCGCTCGCGCCGCGCAGGGGAGTGGCCGTCGGCCCGCCCGCGGTGGGCGCCGCGAGCGTGACGCCGCCCCCAGGTGTGCCGGTCACCTCCGCCACCGCTGCCGGCGTGTTCGTGTCCGTCGCCGCCGGGGTGTTGGTCGGCGGGACGGTCGCCGTCTCCGTAGCTGCGATCACCGGGGTCGCCGTGTCAGGAACCGTCGTGGCTGTCGGTGGAGGTGTGTCCGTGGCTGCGGCTTGCTGAGTCTGCGCCAGCGCGACCTCGGCATTCGCGGTGAGCGCGACCGCCTGCTGAGCCTGTTGCGCCGCGCGCCGACCCGGCTGGATGAAGAACGCATACGCGCCAATGCACAGAAGACCGATGACGAACAGACCGCCCAGGATGCCCACGGCGATGTAAAAAGTCCGGTTGCCCGGCGAGGCGCCCTCTGGGGGCGATCCGGGTTCTGTGACAAGAGGTTCCTCGACAAATGCCATGCTTGCGTCTCCTTCAGGGCAGGGAAGGTGCTGACCCTAAGACTACTCCAAAAGCTCCAAATTGGCGAATGGAATCGCAGCCAGCGCCTCGGCCTCATCCAGTTTCACCGTCGCGACACGCGCCCGGACTCCGCTGGGCAGCGCCACGGCTTTGTCACTCAGTGCAACTACCGTGCCCGTCTGGCCGGCTTCGGTTCCGCGCACGACGCGGATGTGCTTGCCGGCCTCCAGCGCCTGGCCATCCGGTGGGGCCGCGGGCGCCTGGCCGGGGCTGGGCAGTGGGATGATCGCCTCGGGGCGTGCGCCAACCGACCGGTTCCAGGCCTGGGCATTCAGCCATACCTCGCGGCCGGTGTTGCTCACCAGCAGGTTATAAGCCGGGGTGGAGAAGCCCTGCGCGCCAAAACCATCTGTGACCATCACCGGGATGTTCCACTTGCGCACAGCCGGGAGCAGGTCCGCCTTGAGGCTGCCGACGATCAGACCGTTGACGGCGACATCAGCCAGTTGCTTGAAGGCGTGGTCATCCTGAACGACGCCCACGGCCAGGATGGTGCCGCGCAGGCCCAGCTCGATTTGCTCGGCCAGCAAGGCGTCCTGCGGCCCGTTGCCCAGAACCCGCAGCACCGAGAAATTCTCCTTGCCGTTGCCCCACACACCTTCGAGCAGTGCGCCGGTCGTTTCAATCACCACGCCCCGGCCTTGAAAACTGTTGACGACATTGCCGGGGACGCCCGCGCGCAATTCAAATGGCTTTGAGACGGCCGCCACGAGTGCTTTGCCATCGCCGGAGGCCATCAGTACGCCGTCCACGGGCGAGGCAACGGGCAAAACGACGATGCCCATGAGCGTTTTGCGGACGGCGATGAGTTCCCCCTTCTTGACGGCCTCGCCATCCTGCTTGACCATGAACGACGCCGTCTTGTCTTTAGAGACTTCAAGCATTTTGACGAGGTCCAGGATGCGATGCTCGTCGGGGACGGTGGCGCGGGCGATGAGGTCTCCGGCCTCGACGCGCTCGCCGGGTTGCGCAAACACCTCGCCGGGCACAGGCAACATGCGTTCACGCCGCAGCGTGGTCAGCAGGGTTGCATGGGAGGTAACGGGAATGTAAGCCATCTTTCAAGCCTCCCAACTCATACGAGGCCGCCGACTTTCAGAAGCCACTCGGATGTCAGTTCCTGCCGCTCGCCGGCGGCCTGGGGGAACGCGATAGGACGCCCGCGCGCGTCAATGACGACGCCCACTGCGCCGCCGGTCACCGGAATGATCTTGCCGCGCCCAGGCCCAAAGCCCACGTCAATGCCCCCGCGCGGCTTGAGAGTCAATTTGCCGTCCTGTCCGAGCGGCAAGGGCAACACCTGGAGCGATCCAAACTTGACCTCGGCGCTCATTTCCTGCCCCCCCTCCATGACCAACTTGACACGGCAGGCGACGCTGCCGGGGCGCGCCTCGCCGACCGGGGATATCACGGTCCCCAAACTCAGGAAAGCGCTGTCCAGCGCCTGAACGACAGTCATCGGATGGGTGTGCGCGATCGCTCCCAGGGCGGCGGTCACATGGTGCGGATCGAGCATCAGGTGGGTGACGCCGACCGGTTGGAGCGCATCGAGCAGGATGAGGGCCGCCACGCCGGGGCGGGGGGCGCGGCTCAGGACCGCGCCGCTCCCCAGGATCAAGTCAATGCGCGGCAATAAGTCGCTGCGCCGGCCCTGCACAGAGGCGGGCCAGCGGGCGTGGGCCGTGCGCAGGCCCGCGCTCAACACTTCCCGCGCAATGGCGTTTTCCAGATGTAAGTCATTCAGATCTGCCGGGAGAGTGTGCGGGTGGGCGCTCTTGTTCAGGATGAACTCGCGCACCGCCGTCGCCGACGCCTCAAACGGCAGCCAGCGCGCCACTTGTTCGACCGTGGTTTCGTTCAGCAGGGCGGCGACGTTCGCGCCCATGCCCAGGTCTGAGCGGACGCTCAAGTATAGTTCGTTCTTGAAGGCGGCGGCCACCGAAGTGGAGGCGGAACCCACATTCACGCCCAACACCCCGCCTGGCGAGTTGAGTGTCCGGTTGAGATAACGAACGATTTGCCCCTCGGCCTGCGCGGTCGGATAAATACGTCCACCAGCCATCTGCGCCAGATCCTGGAAACCGCCGATCTGCCCGAGGCGGTGCGCTTCCAATATTTTCGCCAGCTCGGCGCGCGCCGGGCCGAAGACTTCTTCGCCCAATTCCGGCTGGACGTTTGGCGCGGTGTAGACGTGAGCCGCGCCGCCGAACATTTCTTTGATCTTGTCGCCCAGGACCGGGTTGCCTGCATAGAGCAGTTTGGGCGGCGTGGGGGTTGGGAGGAGATGGCAGGCCAGCGCGACGGTTTCGAGCAGCTTGACCAGCGCCTCGCGCGAGCCGTTGTCGGTGCCGCCCGCGACGAGGATCAGTTCCGGTTGGGCGTTGAGCACCGCGTCAAACTGCTGTTCGGTACGGCGGCGGTCGCCGAGGCTCAGGATATCCATGAGCGTGAGATAGCCGGAACCGGCCAGGCGTCGCGCGCTCTCGACCGAAACGCCGGGCAGCAGGCCGACCAGCAGCGTTTTCACTGCCGGCCCGGCGCTCGAGGTGACGGCGACGGCGTCAACGCCAACGCCATCAGGGGTCGCGGGCATGACCAGCAGGTGCGTATTGCCGTCGAGCAGGGTGCGGCCGGTGATGTTTTGCAGCTCGACGAGCGCATGGCGCATGCCCTCGGAGGCCTCGTAATACGGATGCTCGACCGTCGTCGGCGCTTCGCCGCAGGCCACAAAACGGTAACTGCCCTCCACCACGTCGAACAGCATCGCCCGCGTGGTCGCCGTCCCGAAATCCAAAGCCAGCAGCGTGTCGGTGGGATAGGTGGTGTCAGCCATAACGACGTTGTCAGCCGCCGCCCAGGAAGGGTTCGAGGATGGACCACATGGCGACCAGGCGGTCGGCAAAGAAGGCCAGGCTGGCGACGAGCGCCCCGGCGTACATGACGCCGAAAGCGACGCCGATGAACACCTGCCCGACGAGGGCGACGGGCCGGGCCAGAGGCGGCCGCTCCGGCGGGCGGCCGGGGCGCACCCGCGCGCCGTAGTAGAAGAAACCCAGCGTCGCCAGCGTGCCGAAGATGATGACGAAGTGATCCACCATGCGCTCCGGCGAGAAGCCGAGTTCGGTCTGCGGGAGCAGCGAGAGAAAGGTGGCGTTGATCTGCGGAAAGAGGGTGCCGGTGATTGCGCCGCCGATGGCGACCGCGCTGCCCACGCCGACGAGATACGCCGTCGCCACGCTGCCCAGACGGTTGGTCCAAGAGGCGCCGGGTGAGAGCTTGAGGAGCAGAAACAGGCTGAGCATCAAAGCGAAGAGCGCAGGGAGCAGCGTGGGCAGGGCGGTGAGCACCGCCAAGCCCTGGCTGAGAGAGACGACAAGCGGCCCCAGCATCTGCGGGTGGATCACGTTGTAATACGCGACCAGCACGGCATATCCCGCCGTGACGCCGACGAAGAGATGCACGGCGAGGCGATACAGCGGGTTGTCGCCCAACAAGTAGGTGAACACCATCAGCGTCAGCGCAAACACCATGATGTCCGGCAGGCTCTGGAGGAGGGCGGCTGGCATAGTTATCGTTTCCGGGCGCGGAGCACAGTCATCCGCGCCAGCGCGCCAAGCAGATTGCCCGCAATGATCAGGATAACGGCGGCGAGCACTCCCCCGCCGATGGCATCCCAGCGATTGCTGGCCGGGCCGCCGCCGGGGAGGCCAGCGCGCTGTTCGTATTGCGCCGCGCCGACGATGCCGGTCACCATCCCCTTGATCTGTGGCGGGTTGGCTTCGTAATAAGGCCTCACCAGTGGATCGGCGCCGGCGCTCACCACGGCCACAACCGGCGCCGCAGCGGCGAAGCTCTGCGTCTGCTCGATCCAGGCGCGGATCGCGTCGGGCGTGGACGACACCAGCACGATCAGGCTGAAATCGCTCAGCCCATACACCGGGCTCATTTCGGGCGCGCTCTGCGCGTCCCAAACTCGCATGGCGCCGCTGAAGTCCGTGTTGAAGAGCGAGCGCGGGTTAGTCGCGAATTGCAGCAGGCCAACCGGCCCGCCGGGAATGTAGCCGAGGTTGATATAGTTGACGCCATAGGTGTAGGAAACGCCGTAGGCATTCTTGAGGCCGAGCGCCAGTTCGTTGAAGATGTCTTGGCCTACCCCGGCCCCGGCAGGGTGCGTGCTGACCCCCGCCAGGGAGACCCCCCGGCGCATCAGGTGGAAGATCACCGCCTGGGCGGCGGGGTCAAGCTCGCCGCGCTGCGCCGGATCGTAGTCGAAGGCCACGAGCACGGGTTTGTCGGTAGGCAGGCCCTCGACCAGCTCAAAGGCCGCGTTCGTCTCACGCGCGATGGTGGTCGGCGCGGGGAAGAAGCCTGCGGCGAAGAACCACGGGAAGATGACGGCGAGGGCCAGCGCCGCAAAGACCAGCCAGCGCTCGACCGGCAGCGCGATTTGCAGCCGGCGTTTGGAGACCGGGCGCGCCTCCTCTGCTTCGGCCTTCAAGACTCCGGCGAGTAATGTCGCCTGCGCGGCCTCCGCCTCGCTAACCTCCAGCTTTTGGACTGGGACTTCGCTCTTGTGCGGCTTGGCAATGGCCGGCTCGGCCTGCAACACGCCGCGCATCCCGGCGAGGATGCCCACCTTTTCTTCGTAGTTGTCAACCTCAGGCGGGACGCGGGATGGTTGCACGTCCACGGGCCGCATGGATTGCAGCCAGGTGGGCATTTCGCCCAGCGCCAGGCCTGCCGTGGCAGCGGGGGGGACGAGCGGTGTTGGCGTCTCCTCCGCGGCGAAGGGCGACGGCATCGCGCCAAAGAGCGACGAGGCTGGAGCCGGTTCAGGCGCACCCGGGACCTCAGGCGGGGTCGCAGGCTGCAAGGAAGAAAGCCAGTCGGGCATTTCCCCGGCAGCAGGTGCGGCTTCGGCAGGAATTTCCGTGAACGCTCCGAAGGGTGAAGTGGGTTCAGCCGGAGCCGCGAAGCGCGGCGCGCCCAGCCCACTCAGCCAGTCGGGCGCAGCCTCGGCGGCCTCGGGCGGAGCGCCCACCGGTTCAGTCGGCGCAGAGATGCCCATCGAACGGAGCCAGTCGGGCGTTTCGTCGGCCGGCGCGGCTTCGGGGCGGGTTTCAAATCCCCCCACATCAGCCGGCGCGCCGCCGAGCGCGCTCAACCAGTCAGGCATCTCGGCGGCGGGTGTTGGCTCAGCGCCGAAAGCAGGTGCAGCCTCTGCCGGCTGAGCGGGTGCGCCGCCGAGCGCGCTCAACCAGTCAGGCATCTCGGCGGCGGGTGTTGGCTCAGCGCCGAAAGCAGGTGCAGCCTCTGCCGGCTGAGCGGGTGCGCCGCCGAGCGCGCTCAACCAGTCAGGCATCTCGGCGGCGGATGTTGGCTCAGCGCCGAAAGCAGGCCCGCCCTCGGGCGAGCCCGGGGGTGCGGTCTCTACCGGCTCAGCGGGCGCGCCGCCGGACGAACGCATCCAGTCCGGGACTTCTTCTGCTGGGAGAGCCGCCTCAGGTTGAGCGGGTGCGCCGCCGAGCGCGCTCAGCCAGTCAGGCATCTCGGCGGCGGATGTTGGCTCAGCGCCGAAAGCAGGCCCGCCCTCGGGCGAGCCCGGGGGTGCGGCCTCTGCCGGTTGAGCGGGTGCGCCGCCGGACGAACGCATCCAGTCCAGGACTTCTTCTGCCGGGGGAGCCGCCTCAGGTTGAGCGGGCGTGCTCAACCAATCCGGCGTTTCACCCAAGGGCGCGGCAGCCTCAGCCTCAGAGGACTCCGGCGGGCGCAGCCACTCCGGGATGTCTCGCGAGGGCGCTGGCGCACTCGGCGTGGGTTGAGACGGAGGTTCGCCAAAGGAACGCAACCAATCGGGCACTTCCTCGGCGGGCGCAGCCGTTTCCATCCGCGTCGGCTCGCCGCCCAGGGAACTCATCCAATCGGGCATGGCAGGCCCGCCCTCGGGCGATCCCGGGGGTTCAGCCGGTTGGGCGGGTTGCTCGCCGCCGAATGGCCTCATCCAATCCGGGGTTTCTTCCGATGGCGCCGCGGCCGGTTCGGGTTCTTCTCCAGCCGCGCCGGTCCACATCCAATCCGGCTCGGCGGATGGTTCGGTTGACAGTCTGCGCATCCACTCCATGCCAGGCTGGGCGCCGCTCTCGGGCCCGCCCCCGGGCGAGCCCGGGGGTTCGGGCGCTGCTGTGGCCCCGGCCGTTTCATCCCCTGCAATCTCTTGCAAGGGCCGCAGACGCGCCTCGCAGTATTGGCAGGCCTCGGCAAAAGGCGGATTGAGGCGTCCGCACGATTGGCAGCGAATCTGATCGCCCGCCTCGGCGGATGTCGTCTCGCCAAAGCCGAACAACTGCGGCTTGAGGGGTGAGTCGCAGAACTGGCAGACTTCCGTGAAGGCGGGGTTGGGTTTGCCGCAGGCCTGGCAGCGGATGACATCGCCCGCGGGCGCCGCCTCCGGCGCGGGGCCGGCCTCGAGCGGCTTGAGGCGCGCGTCACAATACTGGCACACGTCCAGGAAATCAGGGTTGGGCTTGCCGCAGGCCTGGCAGCGAATGACGGCCATGCTTACTCACCGTAAGGCCGGTCTACCGCGAGCAGGATGCGCAGACCGGTAGCAATAACGCCAAGCGCCACGCCCAGGAGCAGGCCGCGCCCGCCCGCAACCGCCGGGACCTGTGCGAGCCAGAGGCGCAGATCGCGCAGGCCGAAATCGGGCACGCCCGCGGGAAGCGGGGCCGCGCCGATCAGCGAGATGATGGCGGCGACGACAAAGACGACGAGCGTGAGCGAGGCGCGGCGGCGCAGCAGCCGGTAACCGGCAAACACGAGGAAGAAGAAGAGCAGGCCCGCAATGGCCGCGCCGAGGGCGGACTGGATATTGTGGAAGACCCAGGCATTGGCGGTGTTCGTCGGGCCGCTTCCCCAGCCGACGAATGGAGCGGCGATCCCCACTCCCAGCGTGCCGACGAGGCTCAGGATCAGGAAGAGGCTGTAGAACCAGCCCGGCGCGCCGCGCGTCATTTTCTTCAGGTGAACCTGCAGCAAGTTGAGCGCGCCGATAATAACTGCCACGGCGGCGAGGAGGCTGGCCCAGGCCACCAACTGCTGGCGCATGACCCGCAGGATGGGCGCGTTGACGAAGTAGCCAAGCAGGGTGACAAACCCGACCCCGGCGGCGATGGCCGTGAGCAGGGCGTTACCGAAGCGAATCTTCACGGCAGAATTCCCAGTGTCTTGAGCAGCGCCCCGCCGAGGATCGCCAGGCCGATGAGCAGGCGCATGATGTCCTGCGCACGCAGGCTGGCGATGTGGCCGGGATGCCGCCCGATGTACGCGCCGCCCGCGAACAGGTCTTCGCCGATCAAGGGATAGTCGGCGGCGGCGAAGAGCAGCGCCTGCGCCGCCGGGTCCAGCGAACCCGCGAGGGTGGTGATGTTCGCCCGGTGTCCGGCCTCGGCGAGCAGCACCGCCTCTGACCCGACCGAACCGACGAGCACCGTCCCGGCCAGCGAGTCATCTGTAATCATCGTCGTCACGGCCGCGCCGAACGAGAGAGGCGAGAGGCCAGCCACGCGGGCCGAGGTGGGATCATACCGCTCCTGCGCGTTTTGCCGCGAGTACACGTGCTGGAGCGTGTCTTGCGCGAGGAGCATGACCGCGCCGTCACTCGCGGTGACGACCGGCGGTTTGTCGCTGACCACAGTGACCTCAGAAATCTGGTCGAGAACGGTCAGCCCGGCGAGGGCGGCGGCGGTGTCCGTCTGGCCGATGGTCCCCGTGCCCAGCGAGATGTGCAGGCGCCGCCCCGTTTCAACGGCTTCGCCAACGGTGGTCGGCAGACTCTGCAAGGCTTCCAGGGGGCGGAAGGCCGCCGGGCGCGCGCCGCGGCGCCGGCCGAGGACGATGAAGGCGAGTATGAGTCCCGCAAAGAGCAAGACAAAACCTAATCCGGTCAGGTTCATTCCGGCGACTCCTGATTCAAATGGTCGGCCAGGGCCTGGATCGAGGAGGGGTCTTCAAGCAGCCGGGCGAGGGAGGTCACTTCATCTTCCGGGAAGAGGGGATTCAGCATCGGCCCGACGGCGTATAATGCCTGCGCGCCCAGGAAGGCCAGCGGCCCGGCCGATTCCAGCAGCGAAGCGGCGAACCCGTTCAATCCCCAGGCTCGCAGCCGGTTAGTCAATTCCGCAATGCGCTCGTCTTTCATCCCAGTTGCCTCAGGTTTGCGCGGCTGCCAAAGTCGCGCGTGCAACGCGCTCCTACGAAACTCCCAGACCTCGCACCCGCGCGCCCCAACCTCAATCGCTTTCGCAGGGCTGCCAGACCCGGCGCGACCGACGTGAGTCTGATTCAAGCGCGAGTATAGCACAGAGAGACTCGCATGCCCAATCAGTAGCGGGCTATGGAACGCCTGTCCAACATCTGGCGGATTGTACTTCCGCCGACTCGCAGGGTCAAGCGAATTTTGTGCCATAAGGCGTTTGGAGGTACATTAGTGAGAAATCCCAACTCCCAGACCCCAAATTCCAAGGCGAAATTCACCGCCTGACGCTTGGAAAGCGGGATGGGGTAGGCGAGGTGATTGCATGCATAACATCCTCCTGATTTTCAATCCCAACTCTGACCGCGGGCGGTCGGGGCAAAGAGCCTCAGACCTGCGCGCGATTGTGGACGAGATGGGTGGGGCCGACTGGCGCGGCACCGAATATCCCGCGCACGCCGTCGAGATTGCTGCGGAAGCGGGCATCAAGGGCTACAAGACTGTCGTCGCGCTCGGCGGTGACGGGACGGTGCACGAAGTCGTCAATGGGTTGATGAAGATTGACGCCGTGCAGCGCCCCCGCCTGGGCATCGTGCCCATTGGCTCGGGCAACGATTTCGCACACTCCGCCGGGATTGAGACCAACCCGCAGGAAGCGGTGAAGCGCGTGTTCAGCGGCGCTGTCCGCGCCGTGGACGCGATCATGGTCCGCGAC
>Ga0209751_10004468_pt1 | contig 13376 bp, 14 predicted proteins | sample RifCSP13_1_FD_184019 | JGI IMG/M metagenome (GOLD analysis project Ga0209751, IMG submission 184019) | Soil microbial communities from Rifle, Colorado - Rifle CSP2_sed 13_1 (SPAdes) (version 2) | ecosystem: Environmental > Terrestrial > Deep subsurface > Rock core/Sediment | place: Rifle... | reverse complement strand
GAGCTCGCCCGCGGCGCGTCGCTGCGAGATGCGACGCGCTGGGCCGTCGCTGGGGCGGCGCTCTCGACGCGCCTGCCCGGCGCCCAAGCCAGCATGCCCACGCGCCGGGAGATCGCCGCAGCACTGGACGCGCGGAGCGGCTGGTGAGCCGGCTGGGATTCGAACCCAGGACACGAGGATTAGAAGTCTTGCCGGAGAGCGTTCACGGGATCCTTTGGGGTGCCTCACTGTCCATGCCGCGCGCGGCGCTCATCCATAGGCTCCACCCCGTCGGACCGACTGCCACCGCTGTGGCTGTCACCGTGGCTGTCAGCCGGGCGCTCCGATGGGCATCCCCGAACGCGCCCACACCCCGATTGCCGCGGCCACGTCCGGCCACGTCCGGTCCGTCTCGCCCTCGAGCCGTCGGAGATAGACGGTCGTGACCGCCAGCGAGGAGTGGTCGAGGAACGCGCTTACCGCCTCGACCGAGGCGCCGGCATCGCGACGCAGCTTCGCCGCGGTATGCCGGAGGACGTGGAGCCCGGTTGGCGCGAGGCCGGCTGCCGCCAGGTACCGACGGAAGCGGCCGTAGAACGTTCCCGAGGAGATTCCCACCGATTGTGCTCCGGCGATCCACACGGACTCGGCGGGGGCCATTGATGCCAGTTCCCGGCCGGCGTCGGCTGGGGTCGCGGCGATCGCCTCGTAGGCGGGTCGGGGGAGCTCGCGGCGGCCCCGCTTCCCACCCTTCCCCCGGTAGGCGTAGAAGGCCGTCTCCCCCTCGAGGCTGATGTCGCCCGCCCGCAGGCCGATGACCTCGGCCCGCCGCCGCCCGGTGAGGACGAGGACCAAGAGGATCGCCCGGTCGCGCCGGCCACGCACCGTGCCAGGGACGACCGCGAGCAGGCGACGGACCTCGTCAGCGCTGTATCCCCGGGCGGCCGACGGGACGGTCCTCGGGCGTTCGAGGGCGTCACACGGGTTGGCGGTGAGCAGGCCCATCCGGATCCCGAAGCGGTAGAAGGAACTGACGCAGGCGATCCGGGCCCCGACGGTAGCCGATGACGGGGTCCGACCCGACAGGCCGATCCCATGGGCGTAGGCGAGCACGTCGGCAGAGCGGACCCGATCCGGGGTCGTCACGCGGAAGAACGGCCAGAGCATCCGGGCGTAGCCCTCGACCGTCCGCCGAGAACCCGAGCGGCGCTCCTTCTCGGCGAGGAAGGCGACGACCGTCTGAGCCCAGGCCGGGACATCATCCCGGGCGGTCGCAGGGAGGAGCTGGGGCTTCATTGGCGATCTCCTGAGCGGACGGTGGTCGCCCACATCCATCACTCAGGTGGCCGAGGAAAGCAACACGATGCCAGGATCGTGCGTGCTCTCGGCGCGAACGCTGAATGCGACGGCCCTCCACGAGGCGGGGGCTCGCATGGTCGTCGTGTCGCCCGGAGCCTCGACGGGGCGAATATCCGCCCGTGGGGATGCGGGCCAGCGGCCAACTCGGCGTGAGGCCGCGTCTCACGAAAGATTCCGTGACGTAGCGCCGGGGAGCTACTCCGCAAGCCGGGCCGAAGTCACCACGAATTCCATCCGGCACCCCAGCCTCAATGGCACATCCACTTGGGCATCGCTGCCGCAGGCCTGCGCCCCCGGGTGGTCCCACATCCCCGTGACCAGCACCCAGTTGCCGCGCGGCGGCATCTGGACATTCGACGCCGGATCCACCTTCATCTTCAGGTTGTTCGCGTCCCCGTAATAGCCCGATGGCTGGGGCCGCAGCATGTGGTAGCCCCAGTCACAGACGAGCCACGCTGGTTGGGCGATGCACTGACCAGGCGGCTCAGCGTCGGCGGGCAGATCCACGTACCAGCCGCGCACCGTCAGTGCTTGGCCGCCGAAGCATGCGATCGCCTCGAAGCGCGAGAGGCTGGGGTATGTGAGGTCGCTGAGCTCGATCGGCGGTCGCAGGCAGTCCGGTTCATGTGGCACCAGCCAGGCGCCGGTTTCATCGCCAGCCGCCACCCAGCCGACGTATTCGGTGGTAAGCGCCGCGGCGGTAACCGTCGCGGCCAGGTACCAGGCGTAACCATCGGCCTGGGCGGGCCCATCGAGAAGATAGAGCTCCGGATATGGTGTGTCACTGCCGACCTGAAGCGGATGGCACGGATCACAGTCGGGGATCACCGCCGTCACCACATCGGCATCGAGGCCGGGCGCGAGTCTCATGTTCAGCCGATCGGCGACCACAGACGCAAAGCCCTCAACCGGCAGCGACCCTAGAGCGCTCGAAGGTGTCGCGGACTCGACCGCCGCTGTCGCCGATGCCGTGGACGTTGAGCCCGGAACCGAGCCGAGATTGGGCGCTGGTTGCGACTGGTCGGCACCAGACGAGGCCGGCCCGCAGGCAGCAGTGAGGAGCACAAAGGTGAACACGAGCGTAGATTTCCGCGTCGTCATCGCCGACTTACCTTACCCTCTTGGAACTGTTGCCGGGTTGCAGCGAAGACGCCGCGCCCATCCTTCGTGTTTCGGCGCTTGCCAGACGCCGGCAGCGGAGGAGCTGCTGCCCTGCGGAACGGGGTTTGAGCAACCTTGGTTACCCGGCAAGGTAGCCGCACAGCACGTCCATCGGCGGTCGTTCACGGACTGGTTCGTGGAGCGTGAGCCCAGCGCTCAACACCATGACCACATCGTCTCGATCCTCGCCCACCTGACCGGCCGCGGCCACCACCGTCGGGGGGGCTCGGTTGACGAGCCTCGCGTCAAAGAGCCCGGAGGAAGTCGCCTTCCCCGATCAGCTGGATATCCTGGCTCTTCGCCCGCAGGTTGTGCGCCTTGCGCTGCTTGGCAGCGGCCGGGCATCACCCGTCGAAGAACGGCGCGAGGTCGACCGTCGCAATCCCGGGCCGATCATGCGTGCGGAGCGGATCGACCAGCCATCTGCCCTCGTCGAGGGTGAGCTCGATGCGACGCCCCTCGACGAGTTCGCCGGCCGCCACAGGCCGAGGCTCGTCGGCGATCGAGTAGGAGAGGCGGATGGTGTTTGGCCCGAGCACTGTCGCCCGCGTGAATAAGCCCATGCGACGGCAATCATCGGCCGAATACCCGACGAACTCTCGAATTCGCCTGGCGACCTCGGGACCGCGCGCCCGGAGCGGGTCGCCGATCACCGATCGGGGGATCTCCTGACCCGATCCGAGCGTGCCAAGCCCCAACACGCCGAGGGCATCTGCCGAGAGGAGGCCGACCACCAGCCCGCCCTCCGGTGGCTCCTGACAGCCCCGGAAACGGCGATTCTGAGCGTGGGATGCTGGTGAGCCGGCTGGGATTCGAACCCAGGACACGAGGATTAAAAGTCCCCTGCTCTGACCGCTGAGCTACCGGCCCGCCGACCATTGTGCCGGAGCCGGCCGGGTGCGGTGACACGAGGCACCACGAAGGGCCATCGCCCACTTCCCGTGGCAGGACGTCCGGCGTAGCATGGAGGGTCCCTTCGTACCACCCGGACACGAGATGCACCGAGGAGCCCCGATACCGTCCCGATCGACAAAGGCCCCGCGCGCACTGACCGGTCGGCGTCCCCCCATCGCGGGCGACGCGGCGCGCCGGCGGCGCGGCCTCGGGCAATCGCTGGCCGAATTCGCGATCCTGCTGCCGCTGCTGCTGATCCTGATCGTGGGCATCGCCGACTTCGGCCGGCTCTTCACGGCGGGCATCGTCATGGAGGCGGCGGCGCGCAACGCGGCGGAGGTGGCCGCGCACGAGTACCTCAACGGCCCCCCCGGTCCCCTCACCGCCCCCCCGGCCCCACCGCCCGGCTACTACGACGAGCTGCACCTGAAGGCGGCCCGTGTCGTGTGCGCCGAAGCGCGAGTGTTGCCGAACACCACCTACGCGAACGGCTCGTGTGCCGAGATGCCGCTCGTCCTCGTGTGCGCCCATGACGGGGCCGACGACGCCTGCGGCAGCGAGCCCTTCGCAGCCGTCATCCCCCCCGAGTGCGGGTCGCTGAGCACGCCGCCGGTCTCCGAGGTGCCCGTGGGCGCCGAGCCTTCACGACATGTCGAGGTTCGCGTCTGCTACCGCTTCTCGACGCTCATCCGTCTCCCCTTCCTCACCCTCGGCGACATCTGGCTGGAACGCAGCCGAGACTTCACCGTGGCGGACTACTGATGGCCGCGTGGCGGGCCCGGCGGCGACGAGGCGGACGGGGCCAGGCACTCGTCGAGTTCGCGCTCGTGCTGCCGTTCTTCCTGACCGTCGTATTCGGGATCATCGTGCTGGGGCTGGCCGTCTTCTACCAGCAGCAGCTCGCCAACGCGGCGCGCGAGGCCGCCCGCTACGCGGCGGTCCATAGCGCGACCTCGCAGTGCCCGACCGTCTCCTGGCTCGATCCGACCCTCGCCAATCAGCCCGATTCGTACTACCGCTGCGACGCGCCGCAGGACGGTTGGCCGCGGCTGTCCGCGGCCGGGCGCAAGGCCGTCTTCGGCCTCGCCCCGTCGAGCGTCCACATCCGGGCCTGCTGGGCGGGCTACCACGATGCGCTCGGCAACTACGATGCGCCGGCGGTGGACCCAGGCAGCGGCCTCGCGAACACCTTCGTGGACTGCACGATCGGGGGCACGAACGCGCTGACGGCGGGCGATTCGCTGCCCTGTCCGCCACCCGCCACCACCGTCACGGACGACACGGCCAGCGATCTCGCAAAGTTCGGCCGTGAGGTGAACCGCGTGGTCGTCTTCGCCTGCATGAACTGGAGCCCGCCGCTGGCGGGCTTCCTGCTCATGCCCAGCTCCATCACACTACGTGCGGTCGTCACCGAGACCGTGCACCGCCAGCAGTGAAGACCAACGTGGACCGTTCGCACCTCGTCACAACCTCGACCTCGGAGCGGGGCCAGGTCCTGCCGCTCACGGCGCTCTTCCTCGTCGTGCTCCTGGGCATCGGAGCGCTCGTGGCCGATCTGGGCCTGTCGTGGATGATGCGGCGCCACGAGCAGAACGCAGTGGATCCTGCCGCGGTGGCGGCGGCACGCTACATCCGGCCCGCGCCGAACATGACGCAGATGGAGCAGGCGGCCTGCTTCTATGCCCGCCGCAACGGGTTCTTTTCGGGCGCCACGTCGAACGACAAGTCGGCCAACGGCTGCGTGCCGGCCAACGACGATGAGGGCGCGACGCTCACCGTGAACTACCCACCGCTCGGCGGCCTGGCCGGCCAGTTCGCCGGCCGCCCGGGCTTCGTCCAGGTCACCATCAGCGCGCAGCACCCGAGCTTCTTCGGGCGCGTCTTCGGGCGCACGGTGGAGACGGTGACGACCTCCGCGGTGGCCGCACACACGGACGGCAACTCCAACTCCAACTCCCTCATCGCGCTCGACGACACGGATACGTGTGCCACGGGCAAGATCTCCGGCACGGGCACCCAGATCTCCATCGTGCCCGTCACGGACCCGGCGACCGGAGACCCCTTCGACGGCGGCTACGTCTACGTCAACTCCACGTGCGGCAACCCGGATAGCATCCAGGATCCGGGCGTGTGCCAGAGCGGCGACGGGTCCGGTGCGCTCAAGATCGACTCCAACGGTGCGGACCTGACGGCGCCACAGGTCTACGTGCGCGGCACGTGCGTGAAGTCCAACAGCAACTCGTTCAGCTCGCCACTCGACGAGGGGGCGGGCTACTACGCCGACCCGCTCTACGGCTTGGGGCCGCCGGCCATCGTGGGCGACGGCGCCTTCTGCGGCATCGGGGGGCCGCAGACGCACCCCACCGGCTCCGGGCACACGGGCTGCAACTTCAACAGCGCCGGGATCGTCGTCGTCGAGCCGGGCATCTACTACGGTGGCTGGCGGATCGCCAACAACGTCCAGATACAGCTCAACCCGGGCATCTACATCTTCGCCGGCGGAGGCATCAGCCTTCAGGCCGGCGGGAGCATCGATGTCGTGGGTGGCGACCCGCTAGCGGAAACGGCGCGGGTCATGTTCTTCAGCACCGACAATCCGAACTACAGCGCCGACTGCTTCGGGGGTGGCGGCGCCTCGTTCGAGTGCCAGGGCGCCATGGACTTCACGGCGCAGTCCACGTTCAAGGCGGCTGGCCTGCTGTCCGGGCCCTATCGGGGGCTCCTGCTCTGGCAGGACGGCGACGGCAGCCGGCCCGACAAGCCGGTCTCCCTGGGTGGCCAGACGAACCTGAACATCGCGGGGACCATCTACGCGCCCAAGGCGCTCGTTACCCTGAGCGGCGGATCGTCGGGCAGCGGCGTCGCCGCCGTCCAGATCATCGCCTGGCAATGGACCGTCACGGGTGGGGCGACGCTGCTCATGCCCTACGACCCGCGCGAGCTGTACCGCCTGGAGCAGAAGGGCCTCGTGCACTGAGCGGCACCTGAACAGGGGTACGAACGGGCTATGGCCCCCCGAGCGGCCGGGGCGGATGCTGGCGAGCATGATCCGTTCCTTGATCGGCGCCTATCTGTGGGTCGCGGCCGGTTGGACACTGGGGGCCGTCCTCCACGAGGCCACGGGCCTTCCTGAAGGTCTGGGTCTGGCCGCCGGCCTCCTCGTCGCCGCCGGCCTGATCGCCCGGATCGCCCTGCCGGCCATCCACAGGCTTGTGGTGGCACCGGAGCACTCGGTGCCCGCGCGCGAGGCCAACGCCACGCGCTGAGCGCGCCCATCGAGTCAGCCGACGGCGAGCAGCGCCACGCCGATCACGACCAGGACTGCCCCGGCCAGCCGGCGCGGGCCGACCCGCTCCTTGAGCACGACCGCAGCCATGACCGTGGCGATGACGACGCTCGACTCGCGCCCCGCCGCGACCGACGCCGGTGGGGCGATGGTCAGCGCCGCCAGTGCCGCCCCGAAGCCGGCGAACATCGCCACGCCGATGAAGGCCGTCGGTGGGCGCAGCTCGGCACGGATGGCGGCGCGGCCCTTGATGCGCGTGATGGCGGCGAGGTAGACGAGCCCGGGGACGGCGAGGGCGAGCACGACGTACGCGGTCGGCGAGGCGAACTGCAGCCCCTGGCGGTCCACGAGCGTGTAGCCGGCGATCGTCGCCGCCACGGTCAGCGCCAGCAGCGTCCCGGCCCGGTCTCCGGACCCCGCCGCCCCCCGCCCGAAGCCGCGCACGAGGAGCACGCCTGCCCCGACCCCAAGCACACCGAGGGCCTCGAGCGGCGTCGTCGGGATGCCCAGGGCGAGCGCTGCGACGAGGAGCACGATGACCGGCGCCAGGCCGCGTGCGAGCGGGTAGACGAGGCTCATGTCGGCGCGCCGGTACGCCGCAGCGAGCAGGGCGAGATAGGCGGTCTCGAGGACCCAGGTCGCGGCCAGGTAGGGCCAGACGCCGGCCTCGACGCGCCACGTCGGCAGGGTGAAGGGCAACACGAGCAGGGCACCGATGGGCACGGCCAGCGCCGTCGTCGCCTCCGTGTCGCGGGCGCGGGCGATGAGCAGGTTCCAGGACGCGTGGAGGACGGCGGAGAGGAGGATCAGCGCCAGCGCGAGCGGCGGCATCGGGCCCCTCAGCCCGCGCGGGAGCGGTCGTAGACCTCGGGGTTGACGGGGGTCGGCAGGCGCTCGCCGCGCAGGCCGGCGAGGAGGTTGGCGGCGGCCATCTGGGCCATCTTTCCGCGCGTGGCGTGCGTCGCCGAGGCGATGTGCGGCACCACGAGGCAGGTGGGCAGCGCCAGCAGCGGGTCATCCGGGGACATCGGCTCGGGGTCGGTGACGTCGAGGGCGGCGGCCGCGATGACGCCCCGCCGCAGCGCATCGGCCAGTGCGACCTGGTCGACGACCGGCCCGCGCGAGGTGTTGACCAGGACGGCCGTCGGCTTCATGCGCGCCAGGGCCGCGGCGTCGATGAGGTGGCGGGTGTCCGGCGTGAGGTTCACGTGCAGGCTGATCATGTCGCTGCGCGCGAACAGCTCGTCCTGCGAGACGGCCGTGACACCCAGCGCTGCCTGCTCCTCGGCCGAAGGCGGGTAGGCATCGTGGACGAGCACGGTCATGTCGAAGCCGTGGGCGCGCTTCGCCATCTCCTTCCCGATGCGCCCGAAGCCCACGATGCCGAGCGTGGCGTGGTGGACGTCCGGGCCGAGGAGCAGCATCGGCCCCCAGGTCTTCCAGTGGCCGGCACGCACGTAGTCGTGGCCCTCGGGGATGCGCCGCACGGCCGCCATGAGCAGGGCGAAGGCGAAGTCGGCGGTGGTTTCCGTGAGGACGCCCGGCGTGTTGCCCACCGGGATGCCCCGACGGGTGCAGGCGGGGACGTCGATGTTGTCGAAGCCGACGGCGAAGTTGCTGACCACGCGGAGCTGCGGGCCGGCGGCGTCGAGCAGCTCGTCGTCCACGCGGTCGGTGAGCAGCGAGAGCACGCCGTCGACGCCCCGCACGCGGCGCAGCAGCTCGTCGCGGGGCGGCGGCAGCGCGTCCGTCCAGAGGTCGGCGTCGGTCTCGGCGAGGACGCGCGTCAGCCCCTCATCCGGGATCCTTCGCGCCACGAAGACGCGCGGCCGCCCGCCCGAAGCCCGGCTCACGCTGCGCCGACCCGAGCCACCACGTCGGCGATCCGCTCCACGGCGCGGCGCAGGTTGGACTGGGAGTTGGCGTAGCTGATGCGCGCGTGGTCCACGCCGACCCGCCCGAAGGCGCTGCCGGCGAGGACGGAGACGCCTGCCTCGTAGAGCAGCTTGTCGGCGAACTCCCCGCCGGTCAGGCCAGTGCCGGACACGTTGGGGAAGACGTAGAAGGCACCCTGCGGGCGGCGGCAACGGATGCCGGGGATGGTGTTCAGGCCGTCCACGATCAGGTCGCGCCGGACGTGGAACTCGGCGACCATGGCCTCCACGCCGGCCTGCGGGCCGGTCAGCGCCTCGACGGCCGCGATCTGCGAGAAGGCCGAGGTACACGAGACCGAGTTGATGATCAGCCGGCTGAAGGGCTGCACGAGCGCCGGGGGGACGATAGCGTAGCCGAGGCGCCAGCCGGTCATGGCGAATGTCTTGCTGAAGCCGTCGAGGATGATCGTGCGCTCGGCCATGCCGGGCAGCGCGGCGATCGAGTGGTGCTCGCCCTCGTAGATGATGCGGCCGTAGATCTCGTCGGCGAGGACGATGATGTCGCGCTCGATGGCGATGGCCGCGATGGCCTCCAGGTCGGACCTGTTCAGCACGCCGCCCGTGGGGTTGGCCGGGCTGTTGAAGATGATCAGGCGGGTTCGGTCGGTGACGAGCGAGCGCAGCTCGTCGACGTCGAGCCGGAAGTCGTGCGCCTCGCTGAGCGGGATGGGCACCGGGCGCGCACCGACGAAGCTGGCCATCGACTCGTAGATGGGGAAGCCCGGGTCCGGGTAGATGACCTCGTCGCCGGGACCGGCCAGGGCGGTGATGGCGTAGTGCATGATGGGCTTGGCGCCGGGAGTGACGACCACGTTGCCCGGGTCGACGGCGAAACCGCGCCGGGTCGTCGAGTCGGCGGCGATCGCCTCGCGCAGCTGGGGCAGCCCGAGCGCCGGCCCGTAGTGCGTCCAGCCGGCATCGAGCGCCCGCTTGGCCGCCTCGCGGATGTTGGCCGGTGTATCGAAGTCGGGCTCACCGATCTCGAGGTGGATGACTTCCACGCCGGTGGCCTCAAGGGCCCGGGCGCGGGCGGCGGCCTCGAAGGCCGTCTCCGTGCCGATGTCGCGCATCCGTTCGGCCAATCGCATGGGCGGCATGCTAGCAAACCCAGGGGGCGCCCTCGAGGCGCTCTGGGGCCGCTCTGGGCGGCGCCCGGGCGGCGTGCGAGAATCGGGGCGTGACCCGCTTCTACAGCATCGACCAGGCCAACGCCCGACTGCGCGATCTCGGCCCCATCCTGCACAAGCTCAAGGCCGATCGGGACGCGATCGCCGACGCGCAGCGCGCGCTCGTCCGCTTCCGCGCCACGAACGGCAACCGTCACCACGCGGAGGAGCTGAAGGCCCGCGAGGATGGCATCCGCGACCTGGTCTTCCGCATGGAACGGCACGTGGCACAGATCGTCGCCTGGGACGTGACCCTGCGCGACATCGAGACGGGCCTGGTCGACTTTCCCGCCCTCGTCAACGGCCGCCAGGTCTGCCTCTGTTGGCGGCTGGGCGAGGACGCCATCGGCTGGTGGCACGAGATGGATGCGGGTCTGGCCGGCCGGAAGCCGCTCATCGATCTCGCCTGAGCCCGAAAGGAGCGCGTCCGGTGGAACGTCCACGCGCGGTCGAGGTCGTCGACGTCCTCGAGGCCGCGCGCCGCATGGCCGATGCGCCGGGCGCGGCGGCCCCGCTGCTGGTGGACGTGCGCGAGGCGAACGAGTTCGTGCAGCTTCGCGCCGACGGTGCCGTGCTGCTGCCCTTGAGCTCCTTCCTGGCGCGCTATCGGGATCTGCCGCCCGACCGGCCGCTGCTCCTCATCTGCGCCTCGGGCAACCGCAGCTTCGGCGCCGCCGACTATCTGCTCCGCAACGGCTTCCCGCACGTGGCGAACGTTCAGGGCGGGACGATCGCCTGGGCACGCGCCGGCCTGCCGCTGCGCCGGGGGCCGCCGGGGCCGGGAGAACTCGAGCTGTCCTAGCCGTGGTGCCCAGGCGGCGCGTTACCCGGCCCCGTTATCGCGTGTACTCGTCCTCGCGCGGAGCGCGGTAGCGGCCGCGGCTGAGCTTCGCGAGGATCCGGCCACGGAGCCGCGGCCGGGACAGGATCACGGCCAGGGCCACGAGCAGCGCGAAGTTCAGCAGGCCGAGCGTGAATGCGTTGATCTCCCCGATCTGGATCCCGATCTCGCCCTTGATGGCGAGGCCGGGGATGGTGGCGCCGACGAGGCCGAGCCGGAAGAACGGGGCCGCCGGGGCGAGGTTGGCGCGGAAGCTGTCGATGAACGTCGTCGTGCCGTCCGTGCCACCGAGGAGGAAGGCGAAGGAGCCCGCCACCACCGGCGCCGCGCCGGCACGCGGGCCGGGCAGATCGTCCAGCTCGAGGCGTTGCCATTCGGAGATGGCGCCGGTCGTCGCGTCCGGGATGGCCCAATAGGTCGAAACGGTCGCGGCGCCGCCGCCGTCCCTGCCGCCGATGGCATAGATCACGCCGCTGTTCGTGAGACCCGCCGCGTCCATGCGCGGCTCGGGCAGGTTGCCGGCGCCTTCGGCCAGGCGCAGGTAGTCGCCCTTGTCGTTGGGCACGGCCTCGCCCTCCTCGTCCACCTCGAACCCGAGCGCCTCTCCGGTCGGCCCCAGCGAGGTCTCGCCACCGATGAGGTACACGTGGCTGCCGACGAGGGAGCCGATGGCATCCGCACGGCCGTTCGGTGCGCCGTCGGCCGTGCGCAAGGCCAGCTCCGGGTGCTCCTGCCACGCGGTGAGCTTCGGCGGCTTGGCCGCCAGAGCGTTCGCCGACCGGTACACGGCGGCCGAGAGACCATCGGCCGTGCGACCGCCCATGAGCCAGACCCCGTGCGCATCCGCGACCGCGGTGGCTCCGCTCAAGGCGAGGGGCAGCTTCAGGTCGGTCGCCTCCGACCAGCCGGTGAGCTTGCCCTTGTCGATCGTTCCCACCATGACCGTGTCGGTCGGCTCGCCGCCGGCGTCGAGCCCGCCGATGAGATACGGCACGCCGTCGAACATCGCCAGCGCCGCGTCCACGCGCTCGGCGGGCAGCGGCGGCCCCTCGCTCCAGGGCCCGAAGTTCCCCGTGGGCGTGGTCGTCGTCGTGAGCACGGATGAGGATGGTTGCCCGTCCACCAGGCCTCCGACCAGGTAGACCTCACTGCCGGACAGGATGGAGGCGGCGTCCGTGCGCGGCCGCGGCAGCGCGATCTCGAGCGGGGACGGCTCCCAAGGGACCACCGCGCCGGGCGGAGCCGGGCAGTCCAGGCCCTTGTTCGAACCGTCGCACAGGTTGATCGGGCTGACGATGTTGGCCCCCAGGTCCACCGTCCGGCCCACGGTGAACTTGTACGCCGCATTCGGCACGTACCCCAGCAGGAAGAGGATGACCGCGAACCAGAACATCCCCTTGAGGAAGGCCGCCGTCCAGCCGTCCGCGTCGAGCAGACCGAAGAAGGTCCGCCGCTGGATCGTGCCGCTGGGAAGCGCTCGCTGGGCCACGCTGACTCCTGTCTGCCTCGGGCCTAGGGGAGGATCTGGAAGTCGCCGTTCATCGGGCCGTAGTGGCCGGGCACGATGCAGGCGTACTGGAGCGGCCCGTCGGAGTCCACGGTCCAGACGAGCTCCTTGGTGCCCTCCGTGAAGTCCTCGATGCCCTTCGTGTTCGTCTTGTCGCCGGCCTGCAGCTGCTCGGCCGTGCCGATGAAGAAGTTGTGCACGAAGCCGGCCGTGTTCTCGACCTCGAACCTCAGCGTCTCGCCCCTCATGACCGTGATGGACTCGAGCTTCGCCCCGGCCTCGTCGGTGATCTGGAGCGTGCCCGTCAGCTTGATCTTGATGACGCGCGGGCTCTCCGGCGTGCCGGGGTTGTCGACGCGGCCGGTGCCGCCACCGCCTCCGCCCGTGTTGGGACCGCCGATGCTCGGGCCGTCGGCATCGCGCCAGCAGGCGGGGTAGGGCGTCGCGCCCGGCGCCGGCTTGTAGTTCGGGTCGCGCCAGCCCTGGACCTGGACCGGGGTGGGCTTCGGCCCTTCGGCGCCCTCGGGCCGCGGTGGTACGTAGTTCCAGGTCGTGTCCTTGCTGGCGTTCAGGAAGGCGACGATCTCCTCGATCTGACGGTAGTTCAGCGCACCCACCGGCTGCGCCCAGATCGGCATCAGGCTATCCGCCTGACCGCACACGAGGCGCCCGCCGTTCTGGAGGACGGCCTTGATGTAGTCCGCGTTGAGGTGCCCGGTGCCGACCTGCCCCTTCTTGGTGACGACGTTGTAAAGCGCGTCCTGGTTGTTGAGCGGTGCGCCCATGCCACCCTCGCCGTTCACCCCGTGACAGCGCGAGCAGTTGGCCAGGTAGAGCGCGTAGCCGCGGGAGACGTCCCTGACGTACTGCTCCTGCCCCTGGTTGGCCAGGTCGCCCGTGATCCCGAGCGCGGGCACGCCGATGTCGTAGAACCAGTAGAGCGGGATGAACAGCACGACGAAGAGGGCGGCCAGGAAGGCGATGCTGCGGGCGTTGCCGCTCTGTCGCACGATCTGCGCGGCTCGCTCCTCGGTCAGCTCGACGCGGTGGGCGCGCTCGCCGGCGGCGAAGCGCTCGACGCCGAGCGGGGCAGCCTCACGGGGCGCGATCTCGCTGCCCGGCTCGCGAGGGGTCAGCTCGCGCCCGGTCGGTCCCTCGCTCATATGCATCCCGTGGGGGTCTTGGGGGCGATGAGCCCGGGCTGGCCGAGCACGACCGGCAGCGGGCCGAGGGTGATCTTGGCCGTGTA
>Ga0209751_10004467_pt1 | contig 13377 bp, 9 predicted proteins | sample RifCSP13_1_FD_184019 | JGI IMG/M metagenome (GOLD analysis project Ga0209751, IMG submission 184019) | Soil microbial communities from Rifle, Colorado - Rifle CSP2_sed 13_1 (SPAdes) (version 2) | ecosystem: Environmental > Terrestrial > Deep subsurface > Rock core/Sediment | place: Rifle... | reverse complement strand
TCCTCATTCTGCTTTAGGTTATTTAAGTCCAATAGATTTTGAAAAACTAAATAATTACAAATATGTCGCTTAATTTTTCTCTACACTCTTTTCCCAATTCTTCTCTTGTTTTTGAGGTAGCATTACACCTTTCCCACGATTTCGTCTATGATGAGATAGTTCCCGATAAAGAAAGCAAAGACGATCTGGCGAAACTAGTTTCAAATTATAAAGAGTGTTTTAAACCAATATCCAAACGCCAGGCACAATTGGTTCCGGAAATACTAGCTTTATTCCCTCAACTAATTGATCCACGAAGTAAACGAGATCAAGCTGATCCTTGGATAATTGCAATGGTTTTAGAAATAATGGAAAATATAAGCTTGTTCGGAAAAGAATCCGATTTTATAATTGTTAGTACATAGAGTGAACAAAGACCAAATAAAATTCCAGCCGTTTGCAAACATTATAACATCAGACATATGAACCTCTTTGAATTTTTTGAGGATAATGATTGGCAATTTTATATAAAAAATAAAATTTAATTCTTCAAATTTTCCCTGCATTTTGGTAACGTGGCTATTTCTCCTCAATTTCCAAATACTTTTCCGGTATTTTATCTTTTGGTTTATTGCTTTTATGATAATAATCAAACCATTCGCCGCCATTAGTTATCTCAATAAAAAAGCCGTCTTGAGGACGGCTTTCAAACAAAAAATTATTTCTTAGTGCGCCACCTTATCTAATTGCTCTGTGGTTAAAATCATTTTTCCACTGAGTAGTTCATCACTTAAGCGGGTTGATTTGTAAATATCTCTTATCGCTTCAATCATGCCAGATGAGTGAACCCCGACACATCTATTCTTTTCTGGTGAAAAAATAAAATTACCTGGAAGACTTTCAACATTGCCGTCAAAAGCTAATCCAACTATCTCAGCATTTTTATTAATAATAGGGCTGCCGGAATTTCCACCAACAATATCATTAGTTGTAACGAAGTTAAACGGAGTTTCTAAATCGAAATCAGCCGGAGGATTTTGCCAGCGTTCAGGCAAGTTCCACGGAAATTTTTTATCAAAAGAATAATAACGATCATACATCCCATAATATGTAGTGAATGCCGGTGCTTCGGTTGCATTGTAATCATAACCTTTAACAACACCATCAGAAATTCTTAACGTAAAAGTTGCATCGGGAGGAATTGATGTTCCGTAAACTTCGAACAGCGCTCTTCCCAAATCCTGGTTATAAGCCGCCTCTTGTTCATTCAGTTTACTCATCTGTTTTGAAAGCTCATCTCTTCTTTCTTTTGAATTAACAATAAAGTAAATGAAAGGGTCCTCTGAATTTAAGATGGCATCAGCTCCCTTTTTTGCAAGTTCCTTAACTTTTTCTGCACTTGTAACCGAAGAGTTATTCAACATATAATTGACAGCATCGAGTCCTTGTTTACCGTTGGTAATTTTTTTTAACAAAGGATAATTATTACCCAAATAATTATAAGACAAATTTAATTGAAGCAGCAGTAATTCCCGGCTCATATCAATATCTAAATCCTCCGGGAAAATTGAAGCGATTGTGCTATCTAATCCTTCACCTTGATACTGACTTTTTCTTTGCTCTATTGGAATCTGAATTTGCTGTGCAAGGTTTACAAGATCTTGCGCAATATAGAAATACTCAGAAGTTCTAATAGGACTAAGCGACAGAGCAAACAGCTCTTGTGCAAAAACTCTGGATTCTTTTTTTACCCTAGTAATTTTCTCCCAAAGATTTCCGTACTTAGCATTAAGTTTTGAATTTGCCTGAATTGATTGCTTGAAATTTTTTTCAAAATCTTTTTTCTTTTGCAATAAAATCGGGTCTCTTAAACCATCAAGCATTCCGCCTATTGCTTTACGGCTATTGGAAAATCCTAAAGCGCGATTCATGAATTTTTCTTTTTTCTCAGGATATTTGCCCACCATCTGGTAATAAATTCTTTCAAGATTTTTAAGCATATCAACGGTACGGGGATATTGAATATCTCTAAGAAATTCTAATTGAGAAACTGTGAGAAGCCGATTTGTAGTGCCGGGATTTCCAACAACAAAAACTGGCTCACCTGGGATTGCACCGTCAGAACTCCATTTAAAGTAGTGATCTGTTTTCAGAGGTTTGCCTTCATCATCATAAACTCGATAAAATGTACAATCAAGATTATAACGAGGATAGGTAAAGTTATCAGGGTCGCCTCCAAAATATCCCATCTGATGTTCGGGAGTAAAAACTAATCTTACATCTCTATATGTTTTATAACCGTAAAGCGAATACTTACCACCGTGAAATAATTTTGTTACTTTAACTTTTAATCCTGTTGAATCTGCTTCTCTTGCTTGAATTTCAGCGATTGCATTTTCTGCATTTGCTACTTTTTCTTCATCGGTTAAACCCTTGTCTATTGCTTTTTGAACTTCGTCAGTAACGTCTTTTATAAGCACAAGCTGATCAACAAATAAGCCAGGTACTTTTCTTTCATCATCAAGAGTTTCAGCCCAGAAACCAGTTTCATTTAGTTCTTCTCCTTCTTTTTGAATCTTTAGAATATTTTCTCGAGAACAATGATTATTGGTCATGACCAATCCATCACCTGAAACGAAAGAAGCTGAGCAGTAAGTTGCAAACTTCAAAGCTGCAAGTCTAACATGATTAAACCAATCTTCATTGGGGGTGAAATTATATGTTTGTGAAAAATAATCTTTCGGGGGGAAGTCGAACGTCCACATTGTTCCCGTATCGAATTTACCTGCTTTAACAGTATCTAAATTAAACCAAGAATTATCGGACTGAAGTGCTCCGGAATATTTCTGAATATCAGAAGTAGAGGAACATCCGGCGATAATAATGACCATTAAGAATGGAATGATCAGCTTAGAAGAATCGAAGTAGTTTTTCATTGATAACCCTAATTTTTATTAAAGGATAATCAAAATTAAGATTATCATTACTTTAATGAAAGATGGGAACAGATATTTCTTTGAAAAAATTTTATATCAAAAGTAAAAATAAGTTGGTTGAGGAATATACTATGGATAAGGAATCAGCTTTGGTCTATAGCTTTTTTCCTTCCATTAAAAGAAATTTGAAACGGAACCGTAAAAACGATATCAGACATAAGAATCCGACTGATAAAGAGGTTCTATTTCCCACTCATCTTCAATTGTTCCGATACAATGTGAACATTTGGGAACATTGAAGACCACCTTTTCTTCGTTAGGTGCTGCTCTCACAAAATTTAAAATTGTTTTACAGCTTGAACACTGTACGATGTGAGATGTCATTGTCTTTGCACTGCAACTGGGACAAATAAATCCTAAGTCGCCGGGAGACTCTTCGGGATTTACGAGAAAGATTCCATTGCATTTTGAGTTGTTGCATTTTGCAAAGTGCCAGTTTGTAGTAGATGAAGTTTCGATATTTTGCTCCCTCAATAAAATTGTTGCCAAACATAATTAGTAGAAAGTAAAAAGTCCATTGAAAAAAATATGCCCAATAATTTTTTTTACCGTTAGTAAATTATAAATTATAACACTAAAAGTTTTACACTTCAAAGGTTCAACAAAAAATCTTTAAAAGCAAAGCAATAATATTTAAACCGAAAGGAAATCATGGAAAGATTAAGCTCCTTTAAAGCATACGACATAAGGGGTAAAGTTCCCTCAGAGTTAAATGCAGATCTCGCTTATATAATAGGAAAAACTTATCCTGTATTAATTAATGCCAAAAAAATTGTAATTGGGCATGATATCAGGAAATCGTCGGAAGAAATTTCCGCTGCATTGGCAAAAGGGTTAACTGAATCCGGTGTAGATGTGATTGATATTGGTTTATGCGGAACTGAAATGGTTTACTACGCAACTCCAGCTTTGGATGCTGACGGCGGAATAATGATTACTGCAAGCCATAATCCTCCCGAATACAATGGTATGAAGTTCGTTAAGAAAGGATCTGTTCCGGTTGGGTATGATTCCGGGTTAAAAGAAATGGAAATGATGATACTCAAAAATGAGCTTGCTCTAAGATCGGCAAAACTAGGAACAATAAAGCAGCAGTATATTATGGATAAGTTTATCCATAATCTAAAAAGATTTTATGATCCAAATAAAATTAATAAGTACAAAATCGTGGTGAATGCCGGAAATGGCTGTGCCGGTTTAGCTCTAAATGCGTTGGAAAAAGATTTACCTATTGAAATGATAAAAATATTCAATGAACCCGATCCAAATTTTCCTAACGGTGTTCCAAATCCATTATTAATAGAAAACAGAAAACCAACAATTGATGCGGTGATAAAAAATAAAGCTGCTCTTGGTGTCGCATGGGATGGAGATTATGATCGCTGCTTTTTCTTTGATGAAAAAGGCAATTTTGTTGAAGGATATTACATCGTTGGACTTCTCGCAAAATCTATTCTTAAAAAAAATCCCGGTGGAAAAATTGTCCACGACCCAAGACTGACATGGAATACATTGGAGATCGTAAAGAAATTTGGCGGTACCGCCGTTGTTTCTAAAAGCGGACATGCATTCATCAAACAAAAAATGCGTGAGGTTAATTCTGTTTATGGCGGCGAAATGTCCGCTCATCATTATTTCAGAGATAATGCTTATTCAGACAGTGGAATGATTCCATTTGTTTTAATATTACAACTCATGTCAGAAGAGAACAAACCATTCTCACAATTAGTTGAGGAGATGATTGCTGCATATCCGTGTTCCGGGGAAATAAATTCTGAAATTGCGGATCCGGCTGGAAAGATTAAAGAAATTGAAAAAAAATATTCTGATGGAAAAATTAATAAGCTTGATGGTCTTAGCGTTGGGTATAACAATTGGAGATTTAATCTTCGTATGTCCAACACAGAACCGATTATTCGATTGAATGTTGAAGCGAAAGGCGATATTCGCTTGATGGAAAAAAAGACAAAGGAACTACTTCATCTAATCAGAAACTGAATTAAGGAATATTGTAAAGTGATAAACTCTCTACTTCCTAAGATTAAGAATCACTTTGCAAACAGGAAATACTTTTATCTGCTAACTTTTATTTGTTTGCTTCAAATCTTTCTTGCGGGACAAGCAGATTTAACAAATTACGATCCCAATCATGATGTAATTTCCTACCGAAAAATGGCGATTGCTTTTCCTTCGATTGATTATTCTGTGGGGAAACCATTTGCACATCGTTTACTGGCTCCATGGCTTGTTGGATCGTTATTTAATGATGTTGATTTGGGATTCACCTTATTCAATGCCTTGTTCTCAATACTATTCATACTCGTTCTATTTTATTTTATTAAACAGAATGAAATAAGCGAACGGATAGCATTTTGCTTATGAGCCGTATCGGCTCGCAGATGTTTTATCCAATTTAATGTTACTGCTTGCTCTGATCTCTCTTGAAAAGAAAAGATACGCTATGTTGTTAATATTATCTTTAGTCGGAATTCTTGCTAAAGAAAGTGCATTGTTGATAATTCCGGTTGGAATGGCTTACATCTTTTGGAATGATCAGAAAAATAAATTATTGATGTTTGCATTATTTTCAATCCTACTTTTTGCTGTGTTTATCTCAATAAGGATATTTATTCCCATTGGACAGGGCATATCATTTACCCAAGCGTTTCTAGAAAACTGGACAAAGTTATTCTCTTTTGAAGCAATGGCGAAACAATTTTTTCTGGCTTTCAATCCATTCTTTTTAATTCCGCTTTTCACTTACAAAGATTTTTTCAGCTTCAACAAAAAGAATATTCATTGGTTTGTACTCTTAGTATTTATTGCTTTCATGTTTCAGAAATTAGAAGAAAGGAGGCAAATTAAGCTATATGTTCTGATCTCAGTTTTATTTTTATGCTGGATTGCAAACCTTCATCACATTTGGGGAATTGTTAAGCTGCCGACGAGAGAAATGTCTTTAGCTTTTGCACTTTTGGGTGGGTTTATTACGCTGCTTATTTATTTGAAGTTAAAAAATGAAAGGAAAGTAATAATATAGTTTAGTATGTGAGACTCACTTCTAAAGTGAGTCTCACTTAAAAACACTCACATAAAATTTTAACGAAGCAACAGCATCTTTTTCGTTTCAGTATAGTTACTTGCTCTCACCTGATAGAAATAAACTCCGCTTGGAAGATTAGCTGCATTCCAATTTAACTCATAAGTGCCAACAGGTTCTTCTTCATTTACTAATGCTGCAACTTCACTTCCCAATACATCATAAATTCTAATAGTCACAAAACTTAATTTTGGAATAGAATATTTTATTGTTGTAGTTGGATTAAACGGATTTGGGTAGTTTTGAGCCAATGTGTAATTTTCTGGCACCTCACTTTTCTTAGATTCAATGTCCGTTACAATAAGTTTTCGTATAAATGTAATGTTATACCATCTACTATAACAATATTTGTTTCCTCCAATGTCGTCTATACAGAAGCCTCCTCCTGGACCACCGCAACCATCCATTGGTATCCAAGAAGAATCTAACCACTCGTGATGCCATACCGAAATCATATTGTTATTTGCATCATAGGAGCAAGTTACCCAGGAGTCATACAACCATTGACCATCTTCCATAGTCTCGAACATAGAAGAGAGTTTATTATTGTTTGTATCATATGCGTAAGTTTCACGATAAAATTGACCGTAACCCCAATCCTCATGTAGAACAGAGAGTATATTATTGTTTGTATCATATGTATAAGTTTCACGCCTAAAATACACCCATTGACCGGTATCCCAATACTCATGCAGATATGAGAGCATATTGTTGTTTGCATCATAGGTGTATGAGTATCTGTATGAGTATTCGTTAAACACCCATTGGTCGTTTAACCAATCTTCACGTAATTTAGAAAGCATATTGTTGTTCGCATCATATGTAAAAGTTTCACGATTGTCATACACCCATTGTCCGTTTAACCAATACTCGCGCGACTCTGAGAGCATATTGTTATTCTCATCATAGGTGAAAGTTTCACGATTGTTATACACCCATTGTCCGTTTAACCAATACTCGCGCAACTCTGAGAGCATATTGTTGTACGCATCATATGTGTGGGTGCACCGATAGCTTAGCACCCATTGACCGTCTTCCCAATACTCATTCAGATATGAGAGCATATTGTTACTCGTATCATATGTGAACATATATCGATATCTTTTGTCTAATTGACCGTTATTCCATTCCTCATACATAAATGAGAGCATATTGTTGTTTGCATCATATGTGTATGTTCCCTGAAGTTGATGCATCCATTGATCATTCCTCCAATAATCATACAGAAATGAGAGCATATTGTTGTTTGCATCATATGTGTATGTTTCCTGATATCCGTAATCGTTCTCACAACTCTTAACCAGAAATGAGAGCATATTGTTATTTGCATCGTATGTGTAAGTAGAGCGTTCAGTATCCACCCAAATGCCACCTCCAAACCTCTGAATCAAATTGGTTGTCATTTTAGCGCTGGTGTTGAAAGAGTACAGATGTCTTGTCGTGTCAAGCTCGCTTATCACAATTGCTGTATCTATCACATAAATTTGTGATTGCAGAAAATACATCCTATCTCTGGGTGAAGCACTTGTTTTATATCCGTTGGGATAGAGCCTATTATTGGAGAAGGGATGCGATACACCATTCACATCAAGGGTGTCAATTCCAATCCTGAACTTGTCTGGAATTTTCGAGGTTGGAAATTCGTGGGATGCATTTACCTGTATACTCCTGTCAATTATCGGGTAGTGTTTATCCTGTTGGTCTAATTGACTATTCTTAATGTTAGGATTTGCTTCTCTGTTTTGTTGATAGCCCTGCCCAAAACATATTTGTGTGACTAATAAAAAGAAAAACAAGACTTGTAAAAACTTTTTCATAATAATCATCCTTTAAAAATATTTGTAAATCCAGGCGAGACAATGTCTCGCCCCTACAATTTCGTTTCACTTTTGACCTTTGACGTTTCACCTTAAGAGGATCATCTTCTTTGTCTCAACATAGCTGCCTGCCTTCAACTGATAGAAATAAACTCCGCTTGAAAGATTTGCAGCATCAAACTCAACTTTATGATAACCTTTATCCTGTTCTTTATTCACGAGTACTGCAATCTCTTCTCCTATTGCATTTAACAGAGTAAGTTTTGCGTTACTCTTTTCCTGGAGTATGTATCCTATAGTTGTTGTTGGGTTAAATGGATTAGGATAATTCTGCTCAAGTGCGAATTTATCAACGGACCTTACTTCAACTTCAATTACATCTGAGTATTCAAATGTTCCATTAAAATCTATTTGCTTTAACCTATAGAAATATTTTCCGGGATCGATAAGTTTATCTACGTAAGAATATTGATTGGGAGAAGTTGTTGTGCCATACCCTTTTACAGAACCAACTGTTACAAAATCATTAGAGCCAAATTTTCTTTGTACTTCAAATCCTTGGTTATTCAGCTCTGTTGCAGTTGACCAGTTAAGCGTTACTTCTTTCCCATTTGCTGTCGCAGTGAATGAATTTAGTTCGACTGGGACAATACCACCTTCGTTAAAAACAGTTAGTCCACTATCAGTCCCAATCCATTTATTCCCCAATTTATCTATTTCGATACAATTAACATGGTTAGAAGGCAAACCTGAATTTGTAGTATTATAAACATTCCAAGTTAAACCATCAAATTTTACCAAACCACCGCCATTTGGCCAGTAAGTCCCAATCCACTTATTATCAAATTCATCTATTGCTATACATTGAATGCTACCTAGTGTAACTCCTGAGTCTGATTCTGTATAATATGTAAAGGTTTCATCATCATATTTGATCAAACCATACCAGCCCATAGGCTCATCTCTAAAAACCCCAATCCACTTATTTCCGGTATTATCAGTAGTTATGCATCCAATATAACCCAAATAGCCAGTCGGACTAGGAATATTGTAAACAGTCCAGGTTGTATCATCATATTTAACAAAATCGCTAGCCCAAATCCACTTATTCCCGAATTTATCTATTTCAATGCATCTAATATTATCAGAGGGCAGACCTGAGTTTATGGTTTTGAAAATAGTCCAGTTTGTACCATCAAATTTTGCTAAACCTTGCGAAGTCCCAATCCACTTATTATCAAATTTATCAATGCCAATGCACCTAACAAAAACACCTGGCAAACCTGAGTTTGTGACAGTATAAATAGTCCAAATAGTGTCGTTAAATTTTGCCAATTTGCTATCTGCTCCAATCCACTTATTATCGCTACCGTCTATAGCTAGCGCTCTAATATAATTGTCCGGCAAACCGGAATTAGTACTATTGTAAACAGTCCAATTTGAACCGTCAAATTTTACCAAGCCCTCACGTGTATCAATCCACTTATTACCGCTTCCGTCTATGGCGATTGAGCCAACACTATTATCAGGCAAACCGGAATTAGAAGTGTTATAAGTTATCCACTCTGGATTTTGAGCAAGAACTGTTGAACCAAGACAGAACCATATAGATATAAGTGAGTATAGTAACTTTTTCATAATAACCTCCATTAAAAATATTTGTAAATCCAGACGAGACATTGTCTCACCTCTACAATAGTCTATTTTATTAAAACCTGTCCGCCGATCCCGATTTTCATCGGGATTAGCGAAGGAGGATCATCTTTCTTGTTTGCACAAATGAACCGGAGCGCAGGCTGTAGAAATAAACTCCGCTCGATAACTTTGATCCATCAAACTCAACTTTGTGATATCCTTTGTCTTGTTCTTCATTCACAAGGATAGCAATCTCTTCTCCAATTGAATTTAGAATTGTCAACTTTGCATTACTCTTTTCTTGAAGAACATATCCTATTCTTGTTGTTGGGTTAAATGGATTGGGGTAGTTCTGTTCTAAACAAAAAGTAAACGAAGCTAATAATTCCTCTTCTGTCTCAGTTAAAACAAAACTTATTGTTGTATCCATATTCCAATAATTTATACCATCACTCGATATTTCAAACCTTATATTAAATGAAAGAGTATCCTTAACTTTGCTTGGATCATAGTAGATTGAAGTAGCCCCACCACAAACAACTCTTTGACCAGGTAACATTGGACTAGCAAATAGATTATCCGGGGAAATGTTAGTTACCATACTGTCGTTGCAAATAATTTTTACAGAAGGATTATTTATTTGTGATGTAGCTCCTAAATTCCTTAAATATGGTCGGAATGCAAACCTAGATTGAGTTTGTTGTAATGCACTATATAGACTATCCACTATCACTGGACCTGTCGTTGTAAATTTGCAGTTTTTATAGAAGTATATTGGGTTAGATTTTCAGTCATACTCCCCTTCAAAGAGTAAAAGTCCTCACTGGATTGCGGCGGAATGTATGCTCCATAAAGTCCATCATTTGATAATGAATCCGTGTGCAATCCATCATCGTAAAGCTTAATTGAATCAACTTCAATTCCGTCCTGGTTGGAATAAATTAGATGTAAAGTAAATTGTAGGTTTTTAATATTTGAAATTCTTATTCTGAACAAAATAGAATCAGTATTTACTTTTACGTAGGTTTTTTCAAGAAATAAATTTGTAACCCGAACTGGATATAAATCAGTTAAGTTATAATTCTTAAAGAAATCCCAAATCAATTCGCTTGCGTTAATGTCCATGCTGGTATTCCCTATTAGACCGACAGATAAATGAGTGAAATATGCTGTGTCACCTCCCGGCCAGCTATGACCTCCGTTCAATACTTTATAATGCACTACCTCGCCACTGTCTTGATAAAATGTATATTTAATTTTTTGAACTGTACATCCATCTAAAGTATCTATATTGAACAGTAAAGTCGTATCGGGTAGATTGCAATGATTAAAATTTGCCCAGTGGGTCAATGTTTGTTGAACTGAACAGTAATCATTTTTGCCATCATAGGGTATAATCTGATCAGCAGTGCCGTGAAATTTCAAAACCGGTATTGGATGAGCGGTAGTAGAATTCGTGGTAAAGTCTTGAGCAATCGAACCTGCAACATCTGCAATTGCTGCAATTCTATTACTAAGTTCACATGCTAATCTTTGGCTCATAAAACCACCAAGAGAGAATCCACAGCAATAAATTCTTTCCTCATCAATACTATAGTTATTTGCTAATGTATCTATCAATGCATCTATGAATCCGACGTCATTTACATGGCCGGCAGTAAGATTTATTCCGCAACTCCATGCTGTGAAGACAGCATTTGGGTAAACAACTATAAATCCTGCCGTATCAGCAACTTCATTCATTTTAGAGTAATCCAACTGTTGTTGTGCATTAAGAGAACCACCATGTAAATTGAATACAAGGGGCAGCTTATCCACACCATTATAATTCTGAGGCAAGAAAACGATATAATCCCGTAGTACGCCCTCGAAAATGAAACTGTCAGTTTGAACTTGAGAAAAGGTGAGTTCTGGATTAAGAGAAAAATAGATTATAAATACTAGAATAGAGTTACTACTGAATAAATTCTTCATTGCATCCTCCTAATTAAATAATTAATAACATATTATTTATCACGAGTAATTACTTAAGCAGCATCATCTTCTTTGTCTCAACAAAGTTTCCAGCTTTAAATTTGTAGAAATATACTCCGCTACTAAACCCGAAAGCATCCCAAGTAACTTCATAATTTCCGGGTTTTTGATTTTCGTCCAATAATGACGCGACTTGCCTTCCGAGTACATCAAATATTATAAGTTTTACATTTGCCGTTTCACTTTTCACGTTTGCCGGAATTTGATATTTTATTGTTGTACTCGGATTAAATGGATTGGGGTAATTTTGAGATAATGTATAATGTTTGGAAATTTTACTTTGCTTAGACTCAATGTCCGTTACAATAAGTTTTCGTATAAATGTTATATTGTTCCAAGGTTCAAAGAATAGATACTCGTTACCTGCGGAATCATTTAAATAAAAGCTATAGAAAATATCAAGTCCTTTATCCTTTGGTATCCAAGAAGAATCTAACCACACATGATGCTCTACCGAAGTCATATTACTTCGTGTATCATATGTGTAAGTTAACTTATCACCGCTATACATAAATTGGGCGTCCCACCACTCCTGCTTTTCTGAGAGTATGTTGTTGTTAGAATCATATGTGTAAGTACGCAGCTCGCTACTTACCACTTGACCATTCTCCCAACGTTCCCACAATTCTGAGAGTATATTGTTGTTTACATCATAGGTATACGTGTTCCACCCGCTGTACACCAATTGACCGTTTTTCCATTCTTCAACAAGGCGTGAGAGCATGTAGTTGTTTGTATCGTATGTGTAGGTGTTCCGCCAGCTATACACTAATTGACCGTTTTCCCATATTTCCGAATATTCTGTGAGCTTATTGTTGTTCACATCATATGTATAAGTATGTAGCTCTCTACTTACCAATTGACCGTTTTCCCAACGTTTCCACAATTCTGAGAGCATATTGTTGTTCACATCATATGTACAAGTACGCAGCTCGCTACTTACCACTTGACCATTCTCCCACCACTCCGACAATTCTGAAAGCCTATTGTTGTTTACATCATAGGTGTACGTGTTTTGAGAGTGATACACCCATTGATCGTTCTCCCAACGTTCCCTCAGATTTGTGAGCATATTGTTGTTTGCATCATATGTGTACGTGTTTCGAGAGCGATACATCCATTGACCGTTCGACCACACCTCGTAAAGGCGTGTGAGCATGTTGTTGTTAGTATCATATGTGTGAGTGTAGCGCCAGCTATGCACCAATTGACCGTCCTCCCAACGTTCCCACAATTCTGAGATAATATTATTGTCAGCATCATAGGAGTACGTGATCCGCCAGCTGTACACCATTTGACCATTCTCCCATTGTTCGGAATATTCTGTGAGCATATTGTTGTTAGCATCATATGTGTAAGCGTAAAGATACTTACTAACCAATTGACCTTGATCCCATTGCTCTCTCAGATATGAGAGGATATTGTTGTTTGCATCATAGGTGTACGCGTATCGATAGCTATACACCCATTGACCGTTCTCCCAATTTTCACTCAACTCTGAGAGCATATTGTTGTTAGCATCATATGTGTAAGTACGACGCACAGTATCTATCCAAAAGCCACCAATATACTTTTGAATCAAATCTGTTGTCATTTTAGTGCTGGCATTGAAAGAGTACAGATGCCTCATCGTGTCTTGCTCGCTTATAACAATTGCGGTGTCAATCACATAGATTTGTGATTGCGGGTAAAATACCCTATTGGTGGGCGGAGAGTTTGTTTTATGCACGTTGGGATAAAATCTGTCATTGTGGAAAGGAGACGATGCTCCACTCACATCAAAGGTGTCAATTCCAATTTGAAACTTATTCTCAAA
>Ga0209751_10004465_pt1 | contig 13395 bp, 11 predicted proteins | sample RifCSP13_1_FD_184019 | JGI IMG/M metagenome (GOLD analysis project Ga0209751, IMG submission 184019) | Soil microbial communities from Rifle, Colorado - Rifle CSP2_sed 13_1 (SPAdes) (version 2) | ecosystem: Environmental > Terrestrial > Deep subsurface > Rock core/Sediment | place: Rifle... | reverse complement strand
AATATACGAGTACGAGATGCCGTATATCAGGAAAGGGCAGACAGCCTCTCTCACGCCGGCCTACTCTCCCGGCGAAAGCTACACCGGGAAGATAGAGCACATCTACAGCCACCTCGGCTCTATAAGGTACGCGCCTGAGGAAGGCACGGAGGTGAGGACAGCCAAGGTGCGCTTCGCCCTGCCGAACAAAGACCACAGGCTTAAATTGGGCATGTACCTGAATGTCGAGATATCGGTGCCTGTCGCCAGAAACTCCCCTGCCGTGCCTGATTCCGCGGTGATAGATACAGGCGAAAGGCAGCTTGTCATAGTCGACAGGAGGGACGGCACCTTCGAGCCCAGGGAAGTGAGGCTCGGGGCAAAGGGCGACGGCATGTACGAGATAAAAGAAGGCGTATCTGAGGGCGAATGGGTGGTGACATCGGCCAACTTCCTCGTCGACTCTGAAAGCAACCTCAAGGCCGCTGTGAGCGGCATGGCCGGCCATGACCGCAAGGAATCCGAAGCGCCGCCGGCGGCAGCACAGCCGCCCTCAGGGGGCCATGTACACTGATGTTAAAGAAGGTAATCGAGATATCCGTAAGGAACAGGTTTGTCGTCTTCCTCTTCGCCCTCTTCTAACGGGCTGGGGCGTGGACGGTCTACAACACGCCTGTTGACGCAATCCCCGACTCTCCGACGTGCCGCCGACCGCCTCTCCCTCTCCGTTGATCTCGGCGAGGCCGCGCCTCTCCTGCCGCGCTGAAGCCTCCCCGACTGTTTTCTGCTATATTCAGATTCAGGACGAAAAAATCCTACTCTTTTTTTTGCCTTACAAATAGAGGGGCATAATGCGAGCGAGCCAAGGCAGCAGGAGCGAGGCCGCCTTTAAGGGAGGCCGAGCGACGTAAGCGGCGAGCGATGAGGAAGGGGGCGGACAGCGAGCGAAGCCTTATGCCCAAAAAAGCGCGGCAGTGCGCAAATGGCATTTTACCCAGGAGGTCAGCATGAAGATATTTTCCATGCTTATGTTCTTTATCCTTCTTTCCCCTTTGTATGCCTTCGCGGAAACACCCGCAAGTACCATCCCCGTTCAGTTCCCTGACCAGAGGCTGACCGGACAGCTGCCCGGTCAGCCAATCGACCCATTCATAAACATCGAAAGCCAGCAGATGATGCACGAGACGCTTATGGCCCTTCGTGATATCGTCAATGTCATGAGGGAGATACCGTCAACCCCCGCGCCGCAGAAAGAGAGGCTCGACGACCTTTCGGAGCGCCTCGATTTCCTCATCACGCGCCAGCAGGACCTTGCAATGCGCCAGAGGCTGGGCAGGTAGAAGGTACTCTCTTTTGGGTGCATACTAATTATAGTTGCTGAAAAACTCCGATTTATTCAGGCTGCTCAAAAAAAGCGCCATGTGCAAGGCCCCTATTCAAATAGGGGAGCGAGGAATGAGGCGTACTCTTCATGTACGCTGCAGTGACGAGCTTCTGAAGCCAACAAAGCAGATGGGGCTTTTTCAGCAGCCTGCATCTGGAGGAAACTATCATGAGAAAGGCAATCCTCTCAGCCGCGCTTATCACGATATTCGCGGCCTCGGCCACATTTGCCCAGACCGGGGCAACAGGCGGCGGTACCGGGACCGTATCGCCGACAACAGAGCTTCCCTCTCCGACGACCGACATACCTTCCGCGACAACCACGCTGCCCCCGGGCACGACTACGCTGCCCCCTGCTACCACAGGCAATATCCCCGGCGCCACCGCGACACCTGACAACGACACCATAATAACCGGGAGGACGTTAGACGAAGACAGGGATCTATTCGGCACAGATAGCCTTGATACCCCGGATACGTTTGATACATTTGACACGCTTGACCGGCCCTTCGGCGAGGATAGCCTCGACACTGAGACAGAGACCCTCGGCGAATTCGAGACCGAGACCGAGACGAGGACCCTGACTGAATCAGAGACCGAGACCCCCACTACCATACTGGGAAGGGAGACGGACTCTGACCTTGACGAAGAGACCGAAAGCCCGTTCGAAGAGGATATGGGCGAGGGCTCTGAGACAGACGACGAAACCGAGACCTCCGGGCTCTTCAGCGGAGAGGCGGGCAGATAACCTGCTTTCTTTTTTAAAAAAAGAAAGTAGGCAAAGAAAAAACAATATTATCCTGCTTCTTCATTCGGCCTTGAAAGGCCGAATCCGCCGTGTTACAATCCGGGAAAATAAGACGGGGCTGAAAAATTCAGCCCCGTCTTAAAAAACCCGGAACGCCAACCAATTCGCCAGTTTTCATCTGTTCCCCTTCCAAACTGCCGGGTAAAAAATGCGGACGCTAATATCCGGCACAAGCCGCGCTGCAATTAAAACTTGACAACAAACTTTTGTATATGATAGCAATACCCTGTTTTAGTTTAGGAAGGCCAAATCAAACCCCGAACAACTCAAGGCTTCAATCAGGGCAGGGCTGTCTGAGGCCTTATCAGGCGCCACGGAACAAGTGTAAAAAAATCCAGGGGCTTACGCTTAAATGATAAATATCGACATCACACTCCTTTACCAGATAATAGGCTTCTTCATCCTCCTTATACTCCTCAACACTTTTCTCTATAAGCCTGTGCAGAGGATCTTAAAGGACAGGGAAGACGGGATAGAAGGCAATATAAAGAAGGCCGCCGAGACCGAAGAGACGGTCGCACAGGGCCTTGTGGACTACCAGAAAAAGCTCAAGGAAGCCGCGGTAAAGGGGCATGAGGAGAGGAACAGGCTCAGGCACGAAGGGATTGAGAAGGAGAAGGCCCTTATCGAGGCCGCGAGGCTTGAGGCCGCTAAGGAGCTCTCCTCCATAAGAAAAGAGATAGAGACCAGCAAGTCCGCTGCCCTTTCAGGCCTTAAGACAGAGGCCAAGAGCCTTGCAAGGGAGATAGCCGGGAAAGTGCTGGAGAGGACCGTTGCCGGGCTCCTCGTGATAGCGATCCTTCTGCCTTCGCTCGCGCTGGCGTCAACGGGCGCTGAGCACGGCGAAGGCTCTGGCATGGCATGGAAGCTCGTTAACTTCGGTCTGCTCGCCGTGGGCGCATACCTCGTATGGACAAAGGTCCTGGCCGGGCTACTGGACAAGAGGAGCGCGGAGATAAAGAACGCGATCGAAGAGGCCCAGAGAGCCAAAAACGAAGCTGAGAAGAAGGCCTCGGAGTACAGGGAAAAGCTCGCTCTTCTGGACAAGAGGGTCGCCGGCATAGCCACCGAGCTCAAGCTCGAGGGCGAGGCTGAAAAGGCCCGCATAATATCGGAGGCAGGCAAGGCAGCCGAGAGGCTCAAGGAGCAGGCCAAGGTAGCGGCCGAGCAGGAAATAAAGAAGGCCAGGCTCGAGATACGCGAAGAGGCTGCAAAAGCAGCCGTAGAGCTGGCTGAACAGATATTGAAGAAAGAGATCTCTCCGGAGGACCATGAGAGGCTCGTAAAAGGATATCTTAACAACCTGAGGCTTAACTGATGAAGAGTTCCGCGTCAAAGAGGTTCGCAAAGGCCCTTATAGAGATAGGCAGGGAAGAAGGCGCCTGGGACAGGTACGGCAAGGAATTGAGGAGCGTCGTCGCCATGTTCAGGGGAAACCCCGAGCTGGAGAAGGTCCTCCTGAACCCCATGTACAAGCTCGAGGAGAGAAAGGCGCTGATGGAGAGCATAGCGTCGTCGGCAAGCATCTCCCCCCATGTCTCCAAGTTCTTCTCCATACTGGTCCAGACCAGGAACATCCGCTTCCTCGATGACATCTCGGAAGCCTATTCGAAGTTCGAAGACGAACTTAGCGGTCGGATAAGGGCTTCAGTCGAGGCCCCCACGGAGCTGGAGCCCGCCCTTGTCGAGGAGATAAGGAAGAAGCTCAGCGCGCTCACCGGCAAGGATGTCATACTCACCTACAACTGCAACCCAGGGCTTTTGGGCGGGCTGGTATTGAAGATCGAGAACACGATTCTCGACGGCAGCCTGAAGACCCAGCTTGAGCTCATGAAAGAAAAAATACTCGAAGGGGTGGTTTAGACGATGATCAAGGTAGAGGAGATAAGCCAACTCATTAAGACCCAGATAAAGGGTTTTGAGAAGGAAATTGACATACAGGAAGTCGGCACCGTCATATCGGTGGGCGACGGCATCGCGAGGATATACGGCCTGGAAAAAGCCATGGCAGGAGAGCTCTTAGAGTTCCCCGGCAGCATCTACGGCATGGTCCTTAACCTCGAAGAGGACAACGTCGGTGCGGCCATCCTGGGCAGCGACCACACCATCAAAGAAGGCACCACGGTCAAGAGGACCGGCAGGATAGTCGAGATACCCGTAGGCAAGGCGCTCATGGGCAGGGTCGTAAACGCCCTGGGCCAGGCAATAGACGCCAAGGGCCCCATCGAGAGCAACGAATCCAGGAGGGTCGAGATAAAGGCCCCCGGCATAGTCGCCAGGAAATCCGTCAAGGAGCCTCTCCAGACCGGCATCAAGGCCATAGACGCCATGATACCCATCGGCAGGGGCCAGAGGGAACTCATCATCGGCGACCGTCAGACAGGTAAGACCACGGTCGCAATCGACACCATCATAAACCAGAAGGGCCAGAACGTATTCTGCATCTATGTAGCCATCGGCCAGAAGCAGTCCACGGTCGCCCAGATAGTCGAGAAGCTAAAAGAGCACGGCGCAATGGACTACACGGTCGTCGTTGCCGCCACAGCGAGCTCCCCGGCTCCCCTTCAGTTCATAGCCCCGTACACGGGCTGCGCTATCGGCGAGTACTTCAGGGACAACGGCATGCACGCCCTTATAATCTACGACGACCTCTCAAAGCACGCGGTCGCGTACAGGCAGCTCTCGCTCCTCCTTAGAAGGCCTCCGGGCCGCGAGGCGTACCCCGGAGACGTATTCTATCTCCACTCAAGGCTCCTCGAGAGGGCGGCGAAGCTCTCGGACAAGCTCGGCGGCGGCTCGCTCACAGCGCTTCCGATCATCGAAACGCAGGCAGGCGACGTCTCGGCGTACATCCCGACGAACGTCATTTCCATCACGGACGGACAGATATTCCTTGAGACCGACCTCTTCTACTCAGGCATAAGGCCTGCCATCAACGTCGGCCTCTCGGTCTCCAGGGTCGGCGGCAGCGCCCAGATAAAGGCCATGAAGTCGGTCGCAGGTACGCTCCGTCTCGAGCTCGCGCAGTACAGGGAACTCGCGGCATTCGCCCAGTTCGGCAGCGACCTCGACCCGACCACCCAGAAGCAGCTCAACAGGGGCGGCAAGCTCGTCGAGATATTGAAGCAGGGCCAGTACAAGCCCCTCCCGGTCGAGAAGCAGGTCCTTATCGTCTACGCCGCGACCCAGGGCTATATAGACTCATACCCCAATTCGGCGCTCAAGAGGTACGAGGAAGAGCTTAACACCTTCATCGAGTCCAGGCACGCGGACATATTGAACGATATCCGCACCAAGAAGGCCATAGACAACGAAGTGAAGGCGAAGCTCAACAAGGCCCTTGAGGACTTTAACGGGCTGTTCGTTGCCGAGGGTAAATAGTTTAGCAGTTTTTTAAAAATATTCTAAGGCTGCTTAAAAAGCTCCAGATGCAAGGCCCCTATTCAAATAGGGGAGTGAGGAGCGAGTCGTACTCTTCATGTACGTCGCAGCGACGAGCGACGAGACAACGCAGCAGATGGATTTTTTGAGCTGCTGCTAAAAAAGACCACAGGTGATCTTATAGATGGCAAGTCTTAAGGACATAAAAAGAAGGATCAAGTCGGTCAAGAACACCCGGCAGATAACAAAGGCCATGAAGATGGTCTCTGCCGCCAAGCTCAAGAGGGCCCAAGACGAGATAGTGGCCGCAAGGCCCTATGCCGAGAAGATGCTCGACCTCATAGCCTCTCTCGCGTCCAAGGCCTCTTCCGACAGCCATCCCCTCCTTGAGAACAGGGGCGGGAACAGGGTCGGGCTCCTTATCTTCACCTCTGACAGGGGCCTGTGCGGAAGCTTCAACTCGCAGATACTGCGCAACGCTGAAAGGTTTCTCCGCGAGCGCGGCCCGGTCGAGGCGAGCGTCTATACCATAGGCAAGCGCGGAGGCGAGTACTTCAAGAGGCGCGGGCTCAAGATCATCAATTCGAAAAACATGGGAAGCGGCAGGCCGCAGTACGGCTCTGCCGCCGAGATAGCCAGCGACATCATAGGCGCTTACATGAGGAACGAGCTCGACGAAGTGCACATAATCTTCAGCGAGTTCAAATCCGCCCTCACCCAGAGGCCCGTAGTGCAGAAACTCCTGCCCATCTCAGCCCCTGAGAAGGACGAGAAGGCCGAAGAGGGCGATTATCTCTACGAGCCTGCCGAAGGCGGGGTTCTGGCGGCCCTTCTGCCGAAGTACGTAGAGGTGCAGGCCTTCAGGGCTCTCCTCGAGACTTCCGCGAGCGAGCACGGCGCGCGTATGACTTCCATGGATTCCGCGTCCAAGAACGCCGGACAGATGATAAGCGGCCTTACCCTTGTATACAACAGGCTCCGCCAGGCTGCGATCACCAAGGAGCTTATGGAGATCATCGGAGGCGCCGAGGCGCTCAAGTAACAGGCAGGTTGGGAAAAGCTTTGATTTTTATCAAGGCTGCTCAAAAAGCTCCATATGCAAGGCGTCGAGGAGCGAGGACTGCGGCGTACTCTTCTTGTACGCCGCAGTGATGAACGACGAAGACAACGCAGCAGATGGACTTTTTCAGCGGCCGCATGCGCAAACAACAGATACCCGCAAGGAGGTCTTCCTAAGATGTCTCAGATGAACATTGGAAAGATAACACAGGTAATAGGTCCTGTGCTCGATATCGAATTCCCGCCCGGCAAGCTCCCGGCCTTATACAACGCCGTCAAGGTCACCAACGCGAGCATAAACTCCGAGAAGTGGAACCTGGTGACTGAAGTCGCCCAGCACCTCGGAGAGAACACCGTAAGGTGCATAGCCATGGACGTGACCGAAGGCCTCGTAAGGGGCACCGAGGCATGGGATACGGGCACTGGCATAACGGTCCCGGTAGGAAAGCCGGTCCTTGGCCGCATAATCAACGTAATCGGCGAGCCTGTCGACGAGATGGGCCCCATAGAGTGCCAGAAGCAGTACGTCATCCACCGTCCCGCCCCGACATTCGACCAGCAGTCGACCAAGATGGAAGTCTTCGAGACGGGCATCAAGGTCGTCGACCTCCTCACCCCGTACCTGAAGGGCGGAAAGATTGGCCTCTTCGGCGGCGCGGGCGTCGGCAAGACCGTTCTCATCATGGAGCTCATCAACAACGTCGCCATGCAGCACGGTGGCTTCTCGGTCTTCGGCGGAGTAGGCGAAAGGACAAGGGAAGGAAACGACCTCTGGGAAGAGATGAAGGAATCGGGCGTTCTCGGCAAGACAGCCCTTGTCTACGGCCAGATGAACGAGCCCCCGGGAGCGAGGGCAAGGGTCGCGCTCACGGCGCTCACGATGGCCGAGTACTTCAGGGACGAGGAGAACCAGGACGTTCTCCTCTTCATCGACAACATATTCAGGTTCGTACAGGCAAACTCAGAGGTCTCGGCGCTCCTCGGCCGCATTCCCTCGGCGGTCGGCTACCAGCCGACTCTCGGCACCGACGTGGGCGGCCTCCAGGAGAGGATCACCTCTACCGTAAAGGGCTCCATCACATCGGTCCAGGCCATATACGTGCCTGCGGACGACCTCACTGACCCGGCGCCTGCGACGACCTTCGCGCATTTGGACGCGACTACAGTTCTTTCAAGGCAGATAGCCGAGCTCGGCATATATCCGGCGGTCGACCCGCTTGATTCGACCTCGCGTATCCTTGACCCGCAGGTCGTCGGAGACGAGCACTACTCGACCGCGAGGCAGGTGCAGTCTATCCTCCAGAAGTACAAGGACCTTCAGGACATCATCGCCATCCTCGGCATGGACGAGCTCTCGGAGGAGGACAAGATGGTCGTCTCGAGGGCGAGGAAGATCCAGAGGTTCCTCTCGCAGCCGTTCTTCGTCGCGGAGCAGTTCACCGGCTCTCCCGGCAAGTACGTGAGCGTAAAGGACACCATCAAGGGCTTCCAGATGATAGCCAGGGGCGAGCTGGACGACATCCCGGAGCAGGCGTTCTACCTGGTCGGCACCATCGAAGAGGCCATGGAGAAGGCAGAGAAGATCAGGGCGAGCATCTAACTAACCAGTTGCTGCACGGCTCGAATTATCCTCAGGCTTCAAATGAGCTCCATATGCAAGGCCCCTATTCAAATAGGGGAGCGAGGAATGAGGCGTACTCTTCATGTACGTCGCAATGACCTCCGCGACTCGACAAGCAGATGGACTTTTTCAGCAGCCTGACAGCTAAGGGTATAAGGTAAAAATGGCGAATACATTTAAACTTGAAGTAGTCACACCTCAGAGGAGGCTCCTCTCCCTGGAGGTCGAGGAGATGAAGGCCCCGGGACAGGAAGGCGAGTTCGGCGTGCTTGCCGGTCACACGCCCTTCCTCACGGTCCTTAAGCCAGGCGAGATAGTCTACAAGGCCGGCGCTGAAACCGGCGTGCTCGCGGTAAGCCGCGGCTATGCCGAGGTCCTTCCCGAAAAGACGACGGTGCTGGTCGATTACGCCCTGCCCGAGTCTGAGATAGACGCGGACAAGGCAAAGGCGGACGCACAGGCTGCCGAAGATGCGCTGAAGGCCATGACCCAGGAAGACCCGTCCTACCAGCTGACTCTGGATAAGCTTGAGTACGCCAACGCGAGGCTCAGGGTAAAAGAGGGGCTGAAGGGCTAAGAAGTAAGCCGGAGAAAAAAACAGAAGGCGGTGCAGAGATGCACCGCCTTTTTTATTTGAATGTGCCTACTGCGGGGGCCTTACTTAGGCGGGTTCAGGTTTGAAACCTGAACCCGACAATCCGCAGAAGCAGGTACGAAATTTCAGGTTCAATCTGTAAGATTGAACCCTCTGAAAGATGAGATTGCTTCGTCGCTAAAGATCCTCACAATCACGTGCTTTTTGTTGTCATTCTGAGCGAAGCGAAGAATCTCGGAGATGGCGCGGCAACGATGGCTGTATCCGCGCTGAGATTCTTCGATCGCTTCGCTCCCTCAGAATGACAGACCTGATTGTCCCTCAATCCCCTTAAAAAGGGGGAGAAAAGACGAGATTGCTTCGTCGCTTGCGCTCCTCGCAATGACAAAACAAATTGCGGCCTACTGCGGGGGCCTTACGGAATTGGAGAGTATGAGGTCGTAGCTGAATTTCATGTACTGCTGGAACTCTTCCTTGAGGGGCTTGTATTCCTTCTCGGAGACTTCCGTCAATTTATTCTGAGCAGGGTCTGACTTGTAATCGTAGAGCCCGAGCGGGTTCTGCAGGTCCGTGAGGAGCATGTATTTTCCGTTCACCCATACGAACATGTCCCCGCGCGGCAGGAGCGCCCTCCTCTCCCCGTTCGAGAGTATTGATTTGCCCCAGGATGTAAAAGGCGCGTCTACATTGAGAATATCCAGCACCGTGGGCAATATATCCAGCTGGCTTGCCACGCCTTCGTAGACAGACGGCGCAACGCCCGCGCCGTAGAACAGGCATGGGATGTGGTAATTATTGAATATATTATCGCCTGTTGAGACGCCTTCGGTATGGTCGGCGACTATGACAAAGAGCGTGTCCTTGAAATATTTCGACTTCCTCGCCTTCTCGAAGAATTTGCCGAGCGCGTAATCGGAATATCTCATCGAGTTCAGGAAATCCCTGTGGTCGACATCAGGCCCGAAGTGCTCGAATTCTTTCGACGGCACCTTGTACGGCGTGTGCGATGTAAGGGAATAGACTACGCCGAAGAAGGGCTTCTCCATCTTATCAAACTCTTCATTGGCGCGCAGGAACGCATACTCGTCGTATATGCCCCATACGCCGTCGTCGATGCCCTCAAGATTGCCGAAGTCCTCCCTTGAGAGGTGCCTCTGAAAACCGAACCTTTTGGCCAGCGAATCAAAACCGAGAGAACCCGGCCTTGCGCCGTGGATGAAAATGGTATCGTACCCGTTCCTCTTGAGCGCGCTCACGGCAGGCTCGAGCCTTGTCTGGTAAAGCAGGCCGCCCTGGTCAAGGGACATGCCTTTCCACGAGGGCATGGACCCGAGCGTAGCTGTGAGCCCCTCGTAAGACCTCTGTGCGTTCGCGAAGCAGTTATTGAGGAGCATGCCCTCTTTCGACAAGGAGCTGAAGAAAGGGGCAGCCTCTACCTTGCCGCCCAGAGAGCCCATGAACTTGGCGCTCCAGCTCTCCATCAAGAAGATGACCACGTTGAGCTTCCTGCCGCCGTTCTCAGGGTAATTGTATTTCCTGAAGAGCGGATATTCGGGCCTGGACGTCTCTTTTGTCCGGTCGACTATGAAACCGGCGACATCGGCCTTGTTCTCGAATTTTATTGCGTTCAATACCTCGATATTTTTGTCGTCATTGGTGTTGTAGAGCGTATTGAATGTGGAGTAGATGCCGTTCAGGGCAAGCGCGCCGAGCTCTATCCTGTCGTTCGCGAATGCGTTCTTAATGCTCATGGGCTTCATCTGCACGCCGCCGCGGGCGAAAACCACCGTAAGGACGACCACGAGGATGAATACAACGGCGTCGATGCCGACGCAGGCGATATAAGAGCCCCTGCATGTCAGCGGCGATCTCCTCCTGCCCTTTAAAGACCAGACGAACGCGGCGGAGAATGCAACGAGGAAGACGATGAGCCCTATGAACTCCGGTACATACCTGCTGAGGCCTATCTTGACGATGACGTCGGTATCCTTCCAGGTGTTCCCGAGCTCGAAGGTCAGGTGCCTCTGGGCATAAGTGTAATACTGTATGTCGATGAAGTTATATACGAGGAGGACGATATACCACGCAAGGAGCGCAGCCAAAATGCCCCTTCTGAGAAACCTGCTCAAAGCTATCCCTGGGAAGAATAGCGCGAGGAAGAACGGGGCTGACATTATGCTTACGGTGGAGAGGTCGAAACGCGCGCCCTGCACAAAGGCCTTGAGGACCGACGCGGCCTCTATGCCTGTGTAGGCGTCGCTGTACTTGAAGAAGAAATAGACCCTGAGGAGCCCAAGCGCAATCGTAAGAAGGATGAGGAGTGTAAAATAGCCGGAGAACCGGAGCCTGAGATGCGCCACGATGTTCTTGAGATTTAAACCGTTCACGATAAAAATGTCCTGGAAAGGCCCATTTTTATCTCAATGGGCCGTTAAAATTTATCCGATTAGTATAATGGAAAGAAGCCGGAAAGTCTTGGATTTTCTGTCAGCGGATAGATTGAGCGGCTGAAGCCGGCCTATCCCCGGCTGAAAAGTCCGGGACGGACTTTTCATCATCATATCAGCCGCCCTTCTTGGGTATGATGGTAAGCTTTGCCTTTCCGTCTTTTACGGATACCTTGAACTCGACATCCTTCGTATGGTACTGCTCTTCGACCTTTTTCCTGTACTGCTCGACGGTCTTCTTTAAAACCTCCGGGGTTATCCCCTCGACAGGCTCGTTGCACGACCTCCTTGCCTCTATGTACTTGGAGTAAAGGTCGTCAAACCCGTTGCCGCCCTGCGGCGTTTGCCTTTGGGCAGGCGCCCTTTCCACGGTCTCCGGCCCTGGCCTCCCGAGGGCGCTCTCGAACTCCATCGCGCCCTCGCCCTTTCTCACGTAGGTGCCTTCCTCGATGGCCCTCAATATGCGGGTCCAGTACTGCTTGTAGGAATTGTACTTGGCGACAATCGAGTTGAGCTTGAACTTGAGGCCGGTATTCGTGAGCTGTCTGTTGCTCAACGAAAGCACAGTCCTGTCGACCTCGTCCCTTAGCTTTGCCGGCTCCCTCTTCTGGATCTTTGCAAAGTACTGCTCGTAGTCGACCTTGAGCCTCGCGATCTTGGAGTCAAGCAGCTCTATTTCGTCCTTATCGCTCATCAGTTTACCGTCATTGATATTTGCCGGGCAATACGGAGGCTAATAATATCATCACATTGCCAGACTGGTCTGCGACATAGCTTCGACAGCCGTAACAGGCCGTTTTTTATATCAATTCTGCACCTTTACGGCCTTGATATCCCCACCCTGGCCTATGCCTATGGCTATGGGGAGAGAGACATAATGCTTTCTCTTCGAGGCGCCGTCCTCGTGGATCGCCACCCCGAGAGTTATTATATCGCCTTCGTTGATGCCGATATTGTACTTGCCGGAAGCCGCGCGCTTTATCCTGAAGACGGCGGTATACCTGCCGCCGGCCCAACTGCCCGTGCCCTCGAAACCCGGCTTATCCTCCCAAGCCCTCGTATCGAATACCCAGCCGTCTTCAGATTTAACGCGGCCGCCCTCGAACTCTATCGCCTTCAGGTCGATGAGCCCGTCCCTGAACTTCGCGTCAGCGTCAGCCCTTTTGTCAGCCCATGAGCTCCGGGCATAGAAAGCGTACAGGCTCACCTCATCCCTGCCACTGTATGCCGGGTTCCCTTCTATCTCTCTTTTGGACGGTGCATCGGGCATTGTGCTCAGGTCTTTGTGGCATGTTATAAAGCAGCCGTATTTGCTGAACGACGGTTCTGTTTTGTTTACCTGAATGGATATCCTGTCAGGGGTCCTGCCTTTATTGTTCCAGCCGCTGCCCTTTGAGAGCCAGTTGAACCTGAGATAGAGGTTCTCTGCGTCGTACGCGGCCTGCACCCCGGCAAGCATGACGCCCTTTCTGCCTGCGAGCGGCTCCGGCTCAAAGGGCTTGTGCGACCTCTTCATCTTCATAGAACCCGAGGCGATGTCGTCGGCCTTGAGGTCAAGGCTGCCGCTCTTGTCGAGATGGCAGTGCCTGCAGTCCTTCTTGCCCTTTTTTATTTCCCTTGCCCCGAGCCTGTGGTCGTCGCTCGTGAGGAAGTCCCACGAGCTCACGCCCGGATAGAAAAGCGCCGTCTCAGCGGACTTTATTCGCGGCCAGTCAACCTGACCCGCATCCGACCAGCCCGGCGCAATGAATGATATAAGCGATATGAGAAGCACGTTCAAAGCCTTGCATAGACGCATCTGGAAGCCTCCACTCTCTGTCAAGCCTTGAAGTTAGCGACCGTACTCTTTAGCGCTTCCGCCTGCCTGTTCATCTCTTCAACGGTCCTCTCCAGCCTTGCCGCGAGCGCCGCGTTGTCCTCGGCGGCATCCTTGACCGTATCGACCGCGTTCACTATCCTCTTGGAGAAGACCATCTGCTCTGATGTCGCGTCAGCGACCCTGGATATCTTCTCCAGGACCTTGAATATGGCCTCGGCGACCCGCCTGGTCTCCCTGGCCTGCTCCACCGTAGAATTCTTGACGCGCTCCATGAACTCCCTCATCTGGGCCGTGTCCTGCAAA
>Ga0209751_10004462_pt1 | contig 13399 bp, 10 predicted proteins | sample RifCSP13_1_FD_184019 | JGI IMG/M metagenome (GOLD analysis project Ga0209751, IMG submission 184019) | Soil microbial communities from Rifle, Colorado - Rifle CSP2_sed 13_1 (SPAdes) (version 2) | ecosystem: Environmental > Terrestrial > Deep subsurface > Rock core/Sediment | place: Rifle... | reverse complement strand
GGACGCAAAGCGAAAGCGGTACGGCTTCATCACGACGGCACGGCGCGGTGGCTTCGCGGGGTGGACGTTCTGGGCCGTGATGGCCTCGTACGGCGGTAAGTGGTTCGACAAAGAGGCGCCGGGGGGTTGGCACCCACGTTTCAACACGGAGGCGGGCTTCAAGGCGCTCGAGGTCCTCGGAAAGCTGATGCCCTATGCGCACCCCGTGACGCTGAATGCGACCGACGACGAGGCGAACTCGGCGCTGGCGAACGGAAGTGCCCTGTACGCCCCGATCGAGTGGGGGACGTCGATTCTCAACAACAAGAAGTTCACGAAGTACTGGGCTGTGATCAGGTCCGACCTCCCGCCGCGAGGCGAGACGAAGGCCGGTGTCCACAGGCCGCTGATGGGTGGTCTCGGCATGTTCATCCCGACATGGTCGAAGAATAAGGACGCTGCGTGGGAATGGATGAAATGGTGTTGCTCGGGAGACAAGACGGATCCCGCGATCGGTCGAGCGTGGGTCAACGGGAGTGGCCAACCCGCTCGAGTCTCGCTTCTCAAAAAGTACTCAAATATCCGTCCGTATTTCAATGGGCTAGCGAAGGCGTATCCATACGCAGTCTCGTTTGTGTCCATCATCCCCGAAGCATTCACGATTTCCGACGTGATCGGCAACGAGGCCACGGCGGTCTTCGCAGGACAGAAGGACATCGAGGATGCCCTGAAGGCGATGGACAAGGGCGTCGAGAAGATCATGCGCGACGCGGGGTACTACAAGTAGGTCATAGGAATCGGAATTCCGCAACCTGGAGAGCGCGCCACGCACAGACAGCGGGCGCGCTCTCCAGCCGGGAACCTCGGACGAGATGACGAAGGCGCCCGGTAAGCACGGAGTCCACTAGTGGCCGTACCCGGAGCATCTTCTACCATCCGGCGGCTCCGTCGGTCGGCAGCACTCCTACCCCGAGGCGAGCGTTTGACCGCGCTCGCTTTCGTCTTGCCAACGCTGCTCTACCTTCTCGCGCTTAGCGTCTACCCGCTCTTCTATGCGGGATGGCAGTCGCTCAACCTGAGCAACCTCTTCAATCCGACGGTCACGCACTTCATCGGCCTTCGCAACTACACCGATCTCTTCGAAGAGGACTTCTTCTGGATCAGCGTGAAGACGACGCTCGTGTGGACGATCGTCGTCGTCTCCGTCGAGCTCGTGCTCGGCCTGGCTCTTGCGCTGCTCCTCGACCGCAAGTTGCGCGGAGTCGGACTTCTACGAAGCTTGATCATCATTCCCGTCTTCATCTCACCCATCGGGATGGGTTTGACATGGCGCTTCATCTACGAACCGGTGGGCGGCCTGGGGAACTGGCTCCTTGGATCCGTGGGGCTCGGCGAAAGCCGCTGGATCTCCAGCACGGAGACAGCGCTACCTTCCATCATGATCGCGGATATCTGGCAGTGGACGCCCTTCGTCGCGCTCATTCTTCTGGCGGGAATACAAAGCATCTCCCCGGAGATTCTCGAGGCCGCTCGTCTTGATCGAGTACGCGGGCCGATCTACGTCTTTCGGATCGTGCTTCCCTTGATCTGGCCCGTCCTGCTCGTCGTGGCGTTGATTCGTCTCGTAGATTCAATCCGAACGTTCGATCTCGTGTATATCATGACGCGAGGCGGTCCCGGATCTTCCACTCTCGTCGCGAGTGTCTATGATTTCACAATCTTCCAGGCGGGGAATCTCGGCAAAATGGCCGCGCTCGGCTTCCTGCTCCTGCTGCTCATCAATGCACTCGTGGTCGTGTTTCTTCGGGCACTGTCCCGTCAAGAGCGGCGAACCCGGCGCGCGGCGAGGGTGTGATGCGATCCCCCTTGCGCCGCACCTGGAATGTGCTGGCGGTCTTCGTTGTCGCAACCTGGTTGTTTCCCGTCTACTGGGTCGTCATGACGTCTCTGAAAGCCGATCGAGACATCAACACGGCCACGCCGAAGTTCGTATTCGACCCGACCGTCAACAACTATCAGGAAATCTTCGAGCGGTTTCAATTCGGGAAGGTGTTGATCAACAGCTTCGTAATCGTATCTGTCGCCACTGCGATTACGATCACGTTGGCGCTATTGGCAGCGTATTCGCTCGCCCGCATGCGGCTGCGCGGTGCGAACGCGCTGGCTCTCGTCATTCTCTCGTTTCGATTCATGCCGGGTGTCGTCGTCGTGCTTCCGTACTACCTTACGTTCAGCGAACTCCGGCTCACCGACAGCTACACGGGAATGGTCCTCGTGTACGTCGCATTCGGCCTGCCGTTCGCTGTGTGGCTGCTAAGGGGCTTCTTGCTCGATCTTCCGCAGGACATCGATGAGGCAGCACGACTCGACGGTCTCGGGCGGCTGGCCATCCTACGGCGCATCGTGTTGCCGCTTGCGGCTCCCGGGGTTGCCGTGACCGCCATCTTCACCTTCGTCTTTAATTGGAACGAGTACCTGTTCGCATTGATCCTGACCGACGCACGGGCGCTGACCGTTCCCGTTCAGATCTCCAAGATGATCGATGCGTACTCGGTGCTCTGGGGGAACTTGAGCGCCGCTGTGGTCCTCCAGCTTATCCCGATGGTCATCGTCGTGTTCCTGCTGCAGCGCCACATCGTTCGTGGGCTCGCCCTCGGGGCCGTCAAGTAGGAGAGAGTACTTTGGGGGTCTCGCTACGCGGAGTCGAGAAGCGGTTTCCCGATGGGACGCTCGCCGTCAAGGGCATCGACGTGGACATCGACGCCGGAGAGTTCTTCACGCTCCTGGGGCCGTCCGGCTGTGGTAAGACGACGACGCTCCGCATGATCGCGGGGCTCGAGGAGCCGACGGCAGGCTCGATCTCGATCGCTGGCCGGGACGTCACGCGCGTCGACCCGGGCGATCGCGACGTCGCGATGGTGTTCCAGAGCTACGCGCTCTACCCGCACATGACCGTGCTCGAGAACCTGACCCTTAATCTCCGCGCCCGTGGTGTGCGGAGGGCGGAGGCGCGGGCGCGCGCCGTCGAGACCGCGAGCCTGCTCGGCCTCGAAGAACTTCTCGAGAAGAAACCTGGGAAGCTGTCAGGAGGCCAGAGGCAACGGGTTGCGCTCGGGCGCGCCATCGTAAGGAGACCAGCGGTGTTCCTCATGGACGAGCCGCTATCCAATCTCGACCTGAAGCTGCGAGAGCAGATGCGCACCGAGTTGAAGCGGCTTCACCAGCGCCTGCGCGTGACGACGGTCTACGTCACGCATGATCAGTCGGAAGCGCTGATCCTGTCCGATCGCATCGCCGTGTTGCGCGACGGGGTGATACAGCAGGTGGGCACGCCGATCGAGGTCTATGAGCGACCTGCGAATCGCTTCGTCGCCGCGTTCATCGGAAGCCCGGGGATCAACCTCCTGCACGGAGAGCTCGTTGATGGCGGCATCTACGTGAGCGGGCGGCGTGTCAGTTCGGCGATGGTGAGCAGCGACGGGCCGGTCATGGTCGGCGTTCGGCCCGAGGATATCTCGCTGGTCGCGCCGCAGGAGGGGGCCCTGAGAGGCGAAATCGACCTTCTGGAACCGAACGGCCCCGTTGCGTTCGTCTTCGTGGCGCTCGCGGAACCAGCAGGAGCTCTTGCCGAACGAGATCGCATCGTCGCGAGCGTGGACATTCACCGAAACCTGCTCAAAGGCGAGCCGGTCGGCATTCGGTTTCGCGAAGCGGGATTGCGCCTCTTCGATCCTCGAACCGGAGTCGCCCTCGGGCGATCGAGCAGTACGACACCAGCTCCCGCAGAGACGAGGACGGCGTGACCGAAGAGCTCAGAATTGTGAATTTGGAGGTGCACACGGCGGGGACGGACTGGCGCAACCTCGTCTTCGTGAAGCTGTTCACGGACACTGGTATCACCGGCTGGGGCGAGGCGACCGTGGAGTACCGCGAGCATGCCGTTGTCGCCCATCTCGAGTTCCTCGCTCACATCGTCCGCGGTCTTGACGCGCTGGCGCCCTCGGCGGTCTGGAAGCGCATCGTCGAGGACGACTGGTTTCGTGGTGACGTCGTCGGACTTGCTGCAGCCTCAGGCGTCATGATCGCTTGCCTGGATATCGCCGGAAAGGCCCACGACATCCCCGTCTACCGCCTGCTCGGGGGGCCGGTGCGCGACCGCGTCCCGGTGTACGCGAATGGCTGGTATCAAGGCGAGCGAAGCCCGGAGTCGTACTCCGAAATGGCGCGCCTGGCCGTCGAGCGGGGTCACCGTGCGCTGAAGGTTGATCCCTACGGCGCGGCTGGAATGCTCGCGACCCGGCGCGATCTGGTCGAAGCGGACGCGTTGATCGGAGCTATTCGCGATGCGGTTGGTCCCGAGGTGGAGATCTACGTCGACGCGCACGGGCGCTTCACGCCTGCCATCGCGCGAATGGCTGCTCGCGATCTGGCCGAGCACGGTGTCGGCTACCTCGAGGAGCCGGTGGCGCCCGACAACATCGAGGCGATGCGGGAGCTCCGCTCGACGTCTCCAATTCCACTCGCCGGGGGCGAGCGGTGCATCGGCCGCGTGGGCTTTCGGTCCCTGATCGAACAAGACGCTGTCGACATCATCCAGCCCGACATCTGCTGGTGTGGGGGACTGCTCGAGGCGCAACGCATCGCGGCCTGGGCAGAGCTGCACCAAATGGTCGTTTCGGTGCACAACGCGAACAGCCCTTTCGCAACCGTTGTCGGGTGCCACCTCGGAGCAGTCATCCCGAATTTCCTCGTCCTCGAGACGTTCGATGACTTCGACGAGCCGTGGCTGCAGGACGCGTTTCGGGGTCTTCCGGCGGTCACGGAAGGGACCCTTCCGCTCCCCGAGGGGCCGGGCATCGGAGTCGAGCCGGACGAGACGGTTCTCGCAGGGCATCCCTACCGGCCCGTCTTCCTGAACTTGAATGTGCCGGGTTGGGAACTGCGTCAGGGGGTCATCGACTGAGGCAGGTCGACACTCACCGGTGCCGACGGCTCTGGCAGTACGTCGAGCGTGCCTCATGACGGCGGACGCTTGTTGGGGATCAGGGTCAACGCCGTGGCGCCGGGTTACATCGAGAACGAGCAGACGACACCGCTTCGAGTCGACCCGACCCGCTCGGTCGAGATCGCGGCCCGGATTCCGGCCGGCCGCTGGGGGAGCGAGGATGATGTCGCCCGGGCGCTCGAATTCCTCGTTTCACCCGGCGCGGAGTACATCCACGGACACGTGCTTGCCGTGACGGTGGCTGGCTTGCCCACTAGGCGGCTGCGGTGAACCGTGACAAGCTCAAGGTGGCCGTCATCGGCGTCGGCTACGGCGAGCGACACGTCGCCGCCCTGACCGCGCTGCAGGACGTCGAGGTGGTGGCGCTCTGCTCGCGGCGACCGGAATCCGTCGCGGCCGCCGCCGAGCGCCATGGTGTCGCGTTCAGCACAACGGAGTACGCCGAAGTGCTTGCGCTTGAGGCGCTCGACGCAATCAGCATTGCGGCGCCGGCAGGGCTGCACCGTGAAATCGCGCTGGCGGCGATCGCTAGCGGCCGCCACGTGATCTGTGAGAAGCCGCTCGCAACGACGGCCGACGCAGCGAAAGAGATGCTCGATGCGGCCGAGGCCGCTGGGGTCGTGCATGCCACGTGCTACGACTGGCGGGACCTACCCGACGCGCGGAAGCTGCACCGGCTGCTTGAGGAGGGCTGCCTCGGCAACCTGTACCACGTGCGCCTCGAGTGGATGTCCGATTACCACGCTGATCCCTCGACGCCCTGGACATGGCGGCACAGCCGTGCTGAGGCCGGCTTCGGCGTGCTCGGCGACATGAGTCACGTGCTCGACGAGATACACTGGCACCTCGGGCCAGTCGGTCGGGTCGCAGCGGATCTGAGGACGATCGTCGCCGAGGCGTGGGATGGGGAGCGGGGATCCTTGCGGGCGAACGAGGTCGAGGACGCTGCCGCGTTCGTCGCCGTGACCGCAGCGGGCGTCCAGGTCGTCGGCCACCTGAGTCGCTGCGCGCCAGGCGCCCGCTACCGTAGAACCGTCTGCTTCGGCTCCAAGGGGTTCGCGGAACTGACGATCCCGGACGAGCTCGACCGGTGGACGACGACGCTCGTCTGCGGTCGAACCGGCGACGCCGGGAGGGTCGACCGCCTCCATGCGACGTCCGCCCAAGACGCGGGTACGACACACGAGCGCTTCGCGGCGGCGATTCGTGATCGCGGCGTCCGCGTTGGGGCCTCGTTCGTCGACGGGGTGGCGGCCCTCAGGGTAAGCGAAGCGCTGCGCGAATCGAGTGAGAGCGGCCGCTGGGTGGAGTTGCCGCCTGCACCGGCGGTGGACGGTTCCGTCGCCTACTCCGACGCCGGTTGACCAGGCGACCGATGCGCCGTATCCGCCCCGAGGGCGGAGCTGATGCGCCTGCCGGCGTCGTCGAGGACGGAGCCGATGACGGGCAGCTCGTCTACCGGAAGCTCGCTCGACGGGGCGGAGATGCTCATTCCGCCCCAGACCCCGGAACGGTTGAAGAGCGGGACGCCGGCGCAGTGCGCGCCGATGTGGCACTCCTCGATGTCGGTGGCGTAGCCGCGTTCGCGGATCAACTTCAGCTCCTCCTTGAGCCGGGCCGGAGACGTGATCGTTTTCGGGGTGAGGCGCACCGGTGGGCGCTTCGCGAGGATCCGGTTCAGCTCCTCGTCCGGGAGGTGCGCGGCAACGGCCTTCCCGATCGCAGTCGAGAACAGCGGCTCGCGTGCGCCGATGGCGACGGCCATCCGGAAGCTGTTGCGGCTCTGGAGCACCTCGACGAAGCACATCTCGCCTCGGTCGAGGACGGCGAGGTTCACCGTGTGCCCGAACGCGCTGTGCGTCTCCCGCATCACGGAGCGGGCCACCTCCGGCACCGTGCGCGCGAGCACGCCTCGCGCCAGCGAGACCGTCTTCATTCCGAGCACGTACGCCCCGGCACGATCGCGGCCAAGCAGGTTGAAGCTCTCGAGTGTGGTGGCGAGCCGGAACACCGACGGCTTCGGGATTCCCGTCCGCTGCGTGAGCTGCGCCAGCGAGAGCGACTCCCCGCTATCGAACGCTTCGAGAATCGCGGCCGTCTTCGCGACCGCCTGAACGACCTCGACCGTGCGGCGCGGCCCGGCCGCTTGCGGATCGTCGCTGACGACGCTCACGTGATGCTGTTGAACGGCAGGCCTCGGAGGACGGAACGCGCCGAGCATTCTGCTGATCGTGTCCGCGGCCCGGACCAGCGCGGCTCCGGTCGCAGGAAGCTCGTCGACCGGAAGCTGGCTGGACGACGCCGAGATGCTGATGCCACCGGCGACTCCGTGCCGATCGAAGACGGCCGCGCCGACCGCGTGTGCCCCGGCATATGACTCCCCGATGTCCGTGGCCCAGCCGCGTGCGCGGATGAGCTCGAGCTCCTTATCCAGCTGTGGACGCGTCACGATCGTGTTCGCGGTGAGCGCGCGCAGCGGATGCTCGCCCAGGATCGGTGTGAACTCGGCGTCTGGGAGGTGCGCGGCGACCGCCTTTCCAAGTGCAGTTGCGTGAAGCGGCTCGCGAGCGCCGATTGTCGTGGCCATGCGGAAGCTGTTGCGGCTCTCGAGAACCTCTACGAAGACCATCTCACCGTGATCGAGGACGGCGAGGTTGATCGTGTGGCCGAACGAGCGGTTGAGGTCCTCCATCACCGGGCGCGACGCCTGCGTGAGACTCAGAGAGAGGTAGAACTGCGCGAGCGAGACGAGCCGCATTCCGAGCACGTACGATCCGTTCCGATCGCGGTCGAGCAGCCCGACGCTCTCAAGCGTGGTGGCGAGCCGGAACACCGACGGCTTCGGAATCCCCGTCCGCTGCGTGAGCTCCGCGAGCGAGAGTGCTTCGCCGCCTTCGAACGCCTCGAGAATCGCTGCCGTCCTCGCGACCGCCTGAACGAGGTAGGGCAGCGAGGCCGCCGCTGCGTCTTCAGATGCCTTCCACATTCGGTCTCCGTCCCTCCCGAGCACGAGAGCGATCCGGGAACTCTATTGGCGCCCGCAGAAGCCGGTCAAACGGCCGAGCGCCCCGCGCCGCGCGGGCTTGACTTCGCTTCGCGTGGAACTTTATGCTGCCTCTTTGTGAAATAGTGTTTCACGTTGCGAGATACGAGAAGCGGCAGGCCGGCGAGCCCCGATGAACCTTCGCCCAACGCACGCGCGCCCATCACGAGCTGCAAAAGGGGCCCGACAACCATGAACGAACCGATCTCCCGACTCCGCGCCCTCAACACCGCCATCGTCTGCGACGCGCTCGACAGGATGGGGGTCGAGCCGCGCGTGCTCAGCCACGAGATCCGCCCCATGTTCGAGGGCGCGGTCGTCGCGGGCCCCGTTCTCCCGATCCTCCAGGCCCCCGTCGCACGCCGGCCGGACGTGCCCTACAAGCTGCTGTTCGAGGCATTCGAGCGCATCGGCCCCGAGACGGTGCTCGTACTGGCCGCGAACGACGGGAACGTCGTCGGCATCTGGGGCGAGCTGTTGAGCATCGCGGCCCGCGCCCGGGGTGCGACAGGAGCGATCATCGACGGCCTCACGCGAGACGTGTCAGGGATCACGGCGATCGGGTTCCCGGTCTTCGCGTGCGGCGAGAGCCCGCTCGACTCAGAGGGGCGCTGCGAGGTATTCGAGTACGGCGTGCCGATCCAGTGCGGCGGCACCGTCGTACGCCCGGACGACTTCGTCCTCGCCGACGGTGCCGGCGTCGTCCTCGTCGCGAGGGAGGCGCTGGACGAGGTCGTCGAGCGGGGCGAGGAGAAGCTTCGCGGAGAGCACGAAGTACGCGAGTACCTCGCCCGCGGAGACTCGGTCAAGGAGGTCTTCGAGACGTACGGGATCCTCTGACGACATCGACATGCGGAGCCCTGGAGGTGTTCCCGGTGTCGCCCTCGTCACGGGCGGAGCGCAAGGAATCGGCGCTGCCATCTGTGCAGCCCTCGCCCGCCAGGGCTTGCACGTCGTCTCGGCAGACGCGCAGTACCCTGCTTCGGCACGGGCGCGACCGGAAGGGTTCGGGGAGCGCGGGGTGCTCGAGGTCGCCCTCGACGTTCGCTCGAGCGAGGACGTCGACGAGGTGGTACGCGCCGTGGAGCGGGAGGTGGGCCCGATCGACGTCTTGGTGAACAACGCGGGCGTCATCGACGTCGAGGCGCTCCTCGAGGCGACCGACGAGTCCTTCGAGCGTGTCTTCAGCGTCAACTGCTTCGGCACGTTCCGCTGCTCGCGGGCGGTCGGGCGCCGGATGGCAGAGCGAAGGCGCGGCCGGATCATCAACGTAGCGTCGATCGCGGGCAAGGAAGGGAGGCCACTCTTCGCCGCGTACGCGGCGAGCAAGGCGGCGGTCATCAACCTGACGCAATCCTTCGCGCTCGCACTCGCCCCGTACAACGTAACGGTGAATGCCGTCTGCCCGGGGATCGTCACGACGGCGATGTGGGAGACGCTGGACGAGCGTTTATCGGAACTCGAGGGCATCGAGCCCGGCAAGCCGCTCGAACGGCGGCTACGCTCGATCCCGCTCGGTCGGGAGGAGACGCCGGAGGACGTCGCCAGCCTCGTCTCGTTCCTCGCCTCGGCGGACTCGTCGTACATGACCGGTCAGAGCATCAACGTCGACGGCGGACTCATGTTCCACTGAACAAGCCAAGTGTGAAAGGAGCCGATATGAGCGCGAACGGAGGCGTGAAAGTCGGAGTAGACACCGGGGGCACCTTTACCGACCTGATCGTCTACGACCGAGCGCGCGACACCATCTCGATCGCGAAGACGCTCACCACGAGGCCGGATCCTTCGGAGGGGGCGTTCAGGACGCTCGAGAAGGCTGGCGTGGATCCGCAGTCCATTGAGACGTTCGTGCACGGCACGACGGCGGCCACCAACACGCTGATCGAGCGCGACGGGGCGCGTACCGCCCTCTTCGTCACCAGGGGCTTCAGGGACATCCTGAAGATCCAGCGCGTCATTCGAAAGCACCACCTGCGTCTCGACTGGGTGAAGCCGGAGCACCTCGTTCCACGGCAGAGGTGCTATGAGATCACCGAGCGCGTCGACTACGCCGGCGGAGTCCGGGCGCCGCTCGTCGAGGAAGCCGTCCGCGAGGCGACGCGCCGTGCGCTGGAGCAGGGGTGCGAGGCGATCGCGGTCTCGTTCCTGTTCTCGTTCCTCAACGACGCGCACGAGCGGCGGACGCGGGAGCTGATCCACGAGCTCGCTCCCGGCCTGCCGGTGTCGCTCTCCTCCGAGGTGTTTCCCCTCTGGCGGGAGTACGAGCGCACGAGCACCACCGTTATCGACGCATTTCTGAAGCCGCGTGTGGGCGGCTACGTCGAGCAGCTCGATCAGCAGTGTCGATCGAGGAAGGTGGGCCGGCTGCTCCTCATGCAGAGCAACGGCGGCACCGTCACGCCGCAGGGGGCGGCATCGCGGCCGGTCGCGCTCGTCCGCAGCGGCCCCGCCGGAGGCGCGATCGCCTGCCAGGCGCTCGGAAAGCTCGTGGGCGAGCCGAACCTCATCCTGGCCGACATGGGGGGCACGAGCTTCGACAGCGGCCTCATCCAGGACGGCAACCTCACGCTCATGTCGAAGACGGAGCTCGAGTGGGGCATTCCCATCTGCGCGCCGATGATCGACGTGCGCAGCATCGGCGCAGGCGGGGGAAGCAGGGTCTGGCTCGACAGCGCGGGGATGCTGCGCGTCGGCCCGCAGAGCACCGGCTCGGATCCCGGTCCAGCCTGCTACGGGCGGGGCGGCACCGATCCAGCGGTGACGGACGCGAACCTCGTCGTGGGCCGGCTGCACGAGGACTTTCGCATGGCGGGGGAGTTTCCACTCAGCGCGGAGCTCGCGACGAGGGCGCTCACGCCGCTGGCCGAGCGGCTGGGCATGTCGACCGTCGACACGGCGGCGGGTGCGCTCACGATCGTGAACCACAACATGGCGCAGCTGATCCGAGCGCTCACGATCGACCGCGGGCTCGACCCGCGCAGCTTTAGCCTCGTCGCATTCGGCGGAGCAGGCCCGCTTCACGGTGTGGACTTGGCGCGGGAGCTCGGCGTCCGCCGCGTGATCGTGCCGGTCTACCCGGGCGCCTTCAGCGCGCTCGGCGCGGTCCTTGCGAATGCCCGTTTCGACTACCTGTCCACGGCGGTGGTGAAGTCGAAAGCCCTCGACCTCGCCACGATCGGGAGCGTCTACGAGAAGCTCGAGTTGAGGGCGCTTGAGCACCTCGAGGCCGAAGGCCTGACGACCACCCCGGTCGTGGAGCGGCTCGTCGAGATGCGCTACGACGGCCAGAACTGGGAGATCGACGTCCCGTTCCCTGCCGGACCGGTGACTGAAGAGAGCGTTGCGGCTGCGTTCGCGGCCTTCTGCGAGCGGCACCAGGAATACTTCGGCTGGGCGCTCACGGAGGAGCCGTTTGAGTTCGTCAACTTCAAGCTGGTCGTGACCGTGCCGAGCGAGGAGGTACGGCTACCCATGGTCGCGCCAAGCGGCACTCCAGACGCGCTCGGCACTCAGCAGGTCTACAGCCGCGAGGCGAGCGACTTCATCGCGGCGGCGATCTACGAGCGCGGCGACTTCGGCGCCGGCGTGGCGATCGAGGGCCCCGCCATCGTCACCGAGGTGGACGCGACGACGTTCATCCCGCCGTCGGCTGTGGCGACGGTGGACACGTACGGCAATCTGATCATCGAGACGGAGGTCACCGAATGAGCGTGCAGGTCGAGAAGCAGCAGGCGCCGACGGTGAGTGATCCCATCCTTGTCGAGGTCATTCGCAACTATCTGATCTCAACCTGTCGTGAGATGGGGCAAGCGATGGTGAGGACCTCGTACTCGACGATGTTCAACGAGGCGCAGGACTTCTCGTGCGCCATCTTCGACCACGAGGGCGAGATGGTCGCCCAAGGAGAGTTCTGCCCTGCGCACATCGGTGCGATCGTGCACACGGTGGAGTGGTGCATCAAGGAAGTCGCGCGGGACAACATGGAGCCCGGAGACGTGATCTTCCACAACGATCCGTATCGGGGCGGCTGCCATCTTCCCGAGTTCCTCACCCTCAAGCCCGTCTTCATCGAGGGTGAGATCGTCGCGTACTGCGCGAACATCGCTCACATGGTCGACATCGGGAGTGCGGTGCCGGCGGCCTTCGGGGTCACGTGCAACACGTTCCAGGACGGTCTGCGACTGCCGCCGATCAAGATCTACCGCAACGATCGGGAAGTGCAGGACATCATCAAGATCCTCATCTCGAACACGCGTCAGCCGCGTAACAACTACGGCGATCTCTGCGCGATGGTCGGTTCCCTGTACCTCGCCGAGCGACGGATCCTCGACCTGTTCGCGCGTTACAGCGACGCGTCGCTGTTCCAGGTCTTCAGGGACATCAAGGACGTCTCCGAGATCATGATGCGGCGTGCGATCGGTGAGCTGCCGAACGGTGAGTACCCGTTCGAGGGATACCTCGAGGACGACGGCGTCGTCCCTGACAAGCCGTGGCGCATTGCGGGCACGCTCGTCATCCGGGACGACAGCCTGATCGTCGACTACACGGGGTCGGACCCACAATCGCCGGGCTCCATCAATCAGTCGTTCGGCTGCACGGCTTCAGCGACGTACAACGCCGCCTTTCACCTGCTCGGCGGTGCCGACATCCCGTTCAATCACGGGACCTACCGCCCCATCCACATCATCGCCCCGCCGGGGACGGTCGTGAACGGGCAGTATCCCGCGTCGGTCACCTGCGGAAACTCCGACACGTATCCGACGACTGTCGACATCGTGCTCGGCGCGCTCTCGCGCATCACGGGGCACGGTTCGGCGGCCGACGGAGCAACCGTCGGGTTGATGGGCTTCTACGGAACCGACCCACGTTCCGGCGAGACGTGGGTCTACCTTCATCAGGACGGGATGGGGTGGGGCGCCCGAGACGACCACGATGGCAACGACTCGCAGATCGTCAAGAACGGCAACTGCCTCAACACGCCGGTCGAGATCTACGAGACCCGCTACCCGGTCTTCATCGACCAGTACAACCTCGCGATCGGCTCGCCCGGCGTCGGCAAATTCCGAGGCGGGCACGGCACACTCCGTGAGTGGACGATGGAGACGGACGTCGAATACAGCGTCCACTCCAACCGCCACGTTATTCGCCCGTGGGGCATGTTCGGCGGAGGGGATGGCGGGAACACGAAGCTTCAGTTCAGGCTTCCCGGCTCGGACGAGTGGCTTGACGCGAAGCAGGCGTTCGGCACGATCTCGCTCGGGAAGTTCTCGAACGTCATCCTCCGAAAGGGAACCACGATCCGTCTCGTCATGCCCGGCGGCGGCGGCTGGGGAGCTCCGCTCGAACGCGATCCGCTGCTCGTGCTCGCGGAT
>Ga0209751_10004461_pt1 | contig 13402 bp, 5 predicted proteins | sample RifCSP13_1_FD_184019 | JGI IMG/M metagenome (GOLD analysis project Ga0209751, IMG submission 184019) | Soil microbial communities from Rifle, Colorado - Rifle CSP2_sed 13_1 (SPAdes) (version 2) | ecosystem: Environmental > Terrestrial > Deep subsurface > Rock core/Sediment | place: Rifle... | reverse complement strand
AAATTTAGAAGTACCGGTAATTTTGATTATAATCCATATCTTAAAAATGATGATGTAATTATTTTTCCGGCAACTGATTTTGAGCGAAATTTTTTTACAGTATCAGGTGCAGTAAATAATGCGGGAACATTCCACTTTTTTGACGCGGATAAATTGTCCGACGCACTTTTTCTTGCTGATGGTGTCAATCTTGCCTATGAAAATGTCAATCAAGTTGAAATTACCAGATTGAGCTATGATGGCGAGAAAATGGAGAGTATCATTGTTGATATTAATTCTGATATTGCACTTAAAAGAGGAGACAGGATTAGAGTCTTAGCTAATGAGACCCAAAGGAAAGATTTTAAAGTTTTAACAATTGGCGAATTGAATATACCAGGTTATATTCCTATAAAAAAGGAACATACAAATTTAAAAGAAGTTATTAATAAAGCTGGTGGGTTTACGAAAAATGCCGATTTAGGTAATGCTCAAGTTTTAAGAGGGGTTAATGTATTTAAATCGTTAGCTTTTTCTGAGCAGATTGAGCAGCTTTTAATGATGAGAATGTCTACTCTCATTAGTGACGACTCGCTTCATTTTCTTATTGATGAAAAGTTGAGATTTTTACGTGGTAATGCAAATGTTGACTTCACTCGATTTGAGGATATAGAAGATACTCTGTTTGTAGTAAAGGATGGAGATATAATTTATGTGCCGTCTAAAATTGATTTGGTGTATGTTTATGGGCAGGTCAATAAACCGGCTTATGTTAAATATAAAAAAGGAGAGGATTATAATTTTTATATTAATGAAGTGGGTGGTTTAGGTGAAACAGCTTCCGGTGATATTTATCTTATTAAAGGTAAAACCCGAACATGGGTTTCTGCTGATGAAATTAAAGAAAAAAATGTTAAAATTGATCCCGGAGATTATATCTGGGTATCGAAAAAGCCGGTACGTACTTTTTGGGACCACGTAGATCGAGCTAGTCGAATCGCTTCAATTCTAGGTGGAATTGCTACTGTAATTTTACTGTTTATTCAAGCCGGAAAATAGTAAATTATTTTTCTTAAGCCTGCATGAAACATTATTGCATCTGATTTAAAAAAATCTAAAAAAGTTTTTTAAATTTTCAGGTAAACTCTTGACATTAAATTCAATACACAGTAAATTTGAAACCCTTCTTAATAGAAGGTATTAATTTTGTTCTTTGAAAGAGTGAGTGCATTTAACCAGTCAGTTAAATGGTTTCAATCAAGCGTCTATACGCCAAGATTACAAATAAATTAAACTCTACTACGGAGAGTTTGATCCTGGCTCAGGACGAACGCTGGCGGCGTGCTTAACACATGCAAGTCTACGAGAAAGAGGTAGCAATATCTTGATTAAAGTGGCGCACGGGTGAGTAACACGTAAGCAATCTACCCTTAGATCCGGAATAACTTCGAGAAATCGTGGCTAATACCGGGTAATGCAGCGGCATCGCATGGTGATGTTGTTAAAGTTTCGATGTCTAAGGATGAGCTTGCGTCTGATTAGCTAGTTGGTGAGGTAACGGCCCACCAAGGCTGCGATCAGTAGCTGGTCTGAGAGGATGATCAGCCACACTGGAACTGAGACACGGTCCAGACTCCTACGGGAGGCAGCAGTGAGGAATATTGGGCAATGCCCGCAAGGGTGACCCAGCAACGCCGCGTGGAGGATGAATGCCGTAAGGTTGTAAACTCCTGTTAGAGGGGAAGAATAATTCCGATTGCATCGGAACTTGACTGTACCCTCAGAGAAAGCCCCGGCTAACTACGTGCCAGCAGCCGCGGTAATACGTAGGGGGCAAGCGTTGTCCGGATTTACTGGGTGTAAAGGGCGCGCAGGTGGGCTTGATAGTTAGAGGTGAAATCCTGTGGCTTAACTGCAGAACTGCCTTTAATACTTCAAGTCTTGAGTGCGGAAGAGAGAGACGGAATTCCAGGTGTAGTGGTGAAATACGTAGATATCTGGAAGAACACCAGTTGCGAAGGCGGTCTCTTGGTCCGTAACTGACACTTAGGCGCGAAAGCGTGGGGAGCAAACAGGATTAGATACCCTGGTAGTCCACGCTGTAAACGATGAATACTTGGTGTTGGTCCCATTGGGATCAGTGCCGAAGCTAACGCATTAAGTATTCCACCTGGGGAGTACGATCGCAAGGTTGAAACTCAAAGGAATTGACGGGGGCCCGCACAAGCAGTGGAGCATGTGGTTTAATTCGATGCAACGCGAAGAACCTTACCTAGGCTTGAAAAGCAAGTGACAGGTTGTGAAAGCAACCCTCCCGCAAGGGTACTTGTACAGGTGCTGCATGGCTGTCGTCAGCTCGTGCCGTGAGGTGTTGGGTTAAGTCCCGCAACGAGCGCAACCCTTACTATTAGTTGCCATCAGGTAATGCTGAGCACTCTAATAGGACTGCCTACGCAAGTAGTGAGGAAGGTGGGGATGACGTCAAGTCCGCATGGCCCTTACGCCTAGGGCTACACACGTGCTACAATGGGTGTTACAACGGGTTGCTAAACTGTAAAGTTGAGCCAATCCCTTAAAAGCACCCCCAGTTCGGATTGGAGTCTGCAACTCGACTCCATGAAGTTGGAATTGCTAGTAATCGCGGATCAGCACGCCGCGGTGAATACGTTCCCGGGCCTTGTACACACCGCCCGTCAAGCCATGGAAGCCGGGGGTACCCAAAGCCAGTGTCCTAACCCCGATTTATCGGGGAGGGAGCTGTTTAAGGTAAAACCGGTGACTGGGGCTAAGTCGTAACAAGGTAGCCGTACCGGAAGGTGCGGCTGGATCACCTCCTTTCTAAGAGTAATCTAAAACCATTAGACTGGAAATCACTCACTCTTTTATTTATTGTGCTTGAGCTGAGGCTCGAGGGTAATAGTTCTTTTTATTAATAAAATTAGAACTGGGCCTGTAGCTCAGATGGTTAGAGCGTCCCGCTAAAAGCGGGAAGGTCAGTAGTTCAAAAAATTGTTCTTAAAATAAAGGAAAGCTTGAGTTGTCAGGCTTAAGAGATAGCTGGGCCTGTAGCTCAGATGGTTAGAGCGCACGCCTGATAAGCGTGAGGTCAGTAGTTCAATTCTACTCAGGCCCACATGTTCATGGGTGTGCTTTTTTATGAGATCAAACCCAAAAACATTTTTGTTTTTGGGGCTATAGCTCAACTGGGAGAGCGCCGCCCCTGCAAGGCGGAGGTTATCGGTTCGATCCCGATTAGCTCCACAAATCCCGCATTGCGGGTGATTGTTCTTTGAAAGATTGAAAGAGTAATCCGTCATTTGACGGATACTGAGCCAAAAAAAAATAAACGTAGCGCAAATTTATCTGTGAATAAAAATTTGGTTAAGATATCAAGGGCATACGGTGGATGCCTTGGTACGAGAAGTCGATGAAGGACGCGATTACCTGCGATAAGCCTCGGATAGGTGGAAATAACCTAATACCCGGGGATTTCCTAATGGGGCAACCCGTCATGAGTAATGTCATGACATCTACACCTGAATACATAAGGTGTGTGAAGACAACCCGGGGAACTGAAACATCTCAGTACCCGGTGGAAGAGAAAACAATAGTGATTTTCTTAGTAGCGGCGAGCGAAAAGGAAACAGTCTAAACCTTCTAACATGTTAAAGGAAGCAACCGTTGTGTTAGAGGTGTCGTGGGATATATTCTGGCTGAATTGCTAATAAGCCGGAGAGTAAAAAATTATACTGTTAACTAAATGTTCTGGAAAGTTCAACCATAGAAGGTGATAGTCCTGTAAGTAAAAATAGTATAACTCTCTGGGATATATTCCCAAGTATCACGGAGTAAGTGGAAGTCTGTGAAAATCCGGGAGAACCATCTCCTAAGACTAAATACTCTCTCGTAACCGATAGTGAATCAGTACCGTGAGGGAAAGGTGAAAAGAACTCCTAGTAGGAGAGTGAAATAGTACCTGAAACCGTATGCTTACAAGCAGTTGGAGTCCCGATTTATCGGGATGACAGCGTGCCTTCTGGATAATGAGCCAACGAGTTACTCGTATGTGGCAAGGTTAATTCCCTAAGGGAAGTAGCCATAGCGAAAGCGAGTCCTAAATGGGCGTTTTAGTTACATGCGGTAGACGCGAAACCGAGTGATCTACCCTTGTCCAGGATGAAGCCCCGATAAAACGGGGTGGAGGTCCGAACTAGTGTGGGTTGAAAACCGCTTGGATGAGGTAAGGGTAGGAGCGAAAGACCAATCAAACTCGGAAATAGCTCGTATTCCTCGAAATAGCTTTAGGGCTAGCCTCGAGTATATAGTGTAACGGAGGTAGAGCACTGATTGGGCTAGGGCTGTCACAACGGTACCAAACCCAGACAAACTCCGAATTCCGTTTACATGTTTCTCGGGAGTCAGGCAGTGGGGGATAAGCTTCATTGCCAAAAGGGAAACAACCCAGACCAACAACTAAGGTCCCTAAATAGTAGTTAACAGAGAAAGGATGTCCAATTGCTTTGACAACTAGGATGTTGGCTTAGAAGCAGCCACTCATTTAAAGAGTGCGTAATAGCTCACTAGTCAAGCGATCGAGCGTCGACAATTCCCGGGACTTAAACTACTTACCGACGTTATGGCCCCGCCTATGGCGGGGGGTAGAGGAACATTCTATATGCATTGAAGGTGTGTTGTGAGACATGCTGGAGCTTATAGAAAAGCAAATGTTGGCATAAGTAACGATAAGATCGATGAAAAATCGATCCACCGAAAATCTAAGGTTTCCTGAGCAATGTTAGTCATCTCAGGGTCAGTCGATTCCTAAGCCGAGGCTGAAAGGCGTAGGCGATGGAAAACAGGTTAATATTCCTGTACCTGGTAAATTTCGTTTGAACATAAGGAGTGACGCAGGAGTGAAGGTTAGCCACCTGTTGGATTAGGTGGTCTAAGCGTGTAGGTTTGAGATGCAGGCAAATCCGCATCTCTTTAAGACCGAGACGTGAACGGGAGAGCTTAGCTCACAAACTAACCGTAATCATACTGCCGAGAAAAACTTCGTATGTGAGAAATTTATCAGATCGTACCGTAAACCGACACAGGTAGATGGGAAGAATATTCTTAGGTGCTCGAGTGAGCCGTGGTTAAGGAACTCGGCAAATTAACCCCGTAACTTCGGGAAAAGGGGTGCCCTTAGTAAGTGAAATCCTTGCGGACGTAGCTGAACAGGGCCGCAGTGAAAAGGCCCAAGCGACTGTTTAACAAAAACACATGTCTCTGCGAAGTCAATCAAGACGATGTATAGGGACTGACACCTGCCCGGTGCTGGAAGGTTAAGAGGAGATGTCATCGCAAGAGAAGCATTGAATCGAAGCCCCAGTAAACGGCGGCCGTAACTATAACGGTCCTAAGGTAGCGAAATTCCTTGTCGGGTAAGTTCCGACCTGCACGAATGGTGTAACGATTTGGGCACTGTCTCAACCACGGGCTCGGTGAAATTGTGGTACCGGTGAAGACGCCGGTTACCCGCATATGGACGGAAAGACCCCGTGCACCTTTACTGCACCCTAATATTGGGTTCGGATAAAGCATGTGTAGCATAGGTGGGAGGCTTTGAAGTTCCGGCGCTAGCCGGGATGGAGCCAACACTGAAATACCACCCTTGTTTTATTTGGATTCTAACCTCGATCCATGAATCTGGATTAGGAACAGTGTTAGGCGGGTAGTTTGACTGGGGCGGTCGCCTCCTAAAATGTAACGGAGGCTCTCAAAGGTTCCCTCAGCATGGTTGGTAATCATGCGGCGAGTGTAAAGGCAAAAGGGAGCTTGACTGCGAGACTTACAAGTCGAGCAGGTGCGAAAGCAGGACTTAGTGATCCGACGGTAGCGAGTGGAAGTGCCGTCGCTCAAAGGATAAAAGGTACGCCGGGGATAACAGGCTGATCTTACCCAAGAGTTCATATCGACGGTAAGGTTTGGCACCTCGATGTCGGCTCATCGCATCCTGGGGCTGAAGAAGGTCCCAAGGGTTTGGCTGTTCGCCAATTAAAGCGGTACGTGAGCTGGGTTCAGAACGTCGTGAGACAGTTCGGTCCCTATCCTATGCGGGCGCAGGATACTTGAGAAGGGTCGCTTCTAGTACGAGAGGACCGAAGTGAACGTACCTCTAGTGTACCAATTGTCACGCCAGTGGCATCGTTGGGTAGCTATGTACGGTTGTGATAAGCGCTGAAAGCATCTAAGCACGAAACACGCTTCAAGATTAGGTATCCCTCCCGATTTATCGGGACTAAAGACTCCTCGGAGATTACGAGGTTGATAGGCTGCAGGTATAAGTGTGGTAACATATTCAGCCGAGCAGTACTAATAAGTCGTGCGGCTTAACCATTAATTTTCATTCACAGTTTTTGTGTTAAGTATTTTATTTATATCCGCCTCTGGCGGATTGACTCAGCTCTTTCAGTCTTTCTATTTATTTTTATGATGCTGAAGCAATCCGCTTTTGGCGGACAGCACAAGGTTTTAAATTTTGGTGGTTATAGCCTGGGTGTTACACCTCTTCCCATTCCGAACAGAGAAGTTAAGCCCCAGCACGCCGATGGTACTGCATGCGCAGGTGTGTGGGAGAGTAGGTCGCTGCCAAGATTTATTTTACAACCCCGATTTTTCAGTCGGGGTTTTTTGTTTTTATAGCACTCTGGTTATTAGTACTTTGATTCACTGGTTCATTGTTTTTCCTTTTGCAGCCACGCCAAAACCATCCTTAACTTACCATAGGTAATATCTTCAGGTGTTTTTTCTTTGATAGAAGCTAAACGAACTTCATTTAATTCTTTAGGAAAATATTCGGCAATTTTCATTGCCTGGTCTATCTGCATTACTTCATCAATTTGAATTAAATTTTCCTTTATTGCCTGGGCAAAGTGACTTTCAATTGTGCTGATAACAAGATTTCTTTCCTTTGCAATTTCCTCAATGGTTTTTCCTTCACGGAAGTACTTGAGACTTTGTTGAACTGTATGTGGTTTGATAATTTTATCCGAAGTATCCCCATTATCATTCATTCGGTGTGAAGGTTCAATATTATTAATACGGCAATATTCTTTCACTAGAGATATGATTCTATCTCCATAGACATTTGCTTTTGCTTTCTTGAACCCTTTAACCTTTAACAATTCGTCGTTTGTAAGTGGTAGATTAACACAAACATTTTTTATGGAGCTATTGTTAAAGATCATGTAATCAGGTAGTGAGGATTTTTTCCCAATTTGTTTACGCAATTCGACAAGTTTGTGGTGCAATTCCATGTGTGGAATTTTTTCATCCCTTGGTGAAGCTAATTTATCCTTTGAATAAGAGCTAAGTATTCTTTTTGTTGGTATGTAAAAAGATTTTCGACTCTTCAGATAGTCTTCAAGTAAAAATCCATTCTTACAACAATTAATTTTCTGTAATATATCTTGGAGCGTATAACTTATTTCTGCCAGCGAATGATCTATTTTTCTGGCTAACTTTTTAGTTTCAACAGACAGTGGGTGATTTGTAAACCGATCATTCCATTTGTTTATTTCATCATAAAAATAATTAGCTCCGTCTGTAACTCTTTTCTGCAGATGATCATTATTCTCCACAAGTAAATTATCTTTGCCAAGCAGGATAATTGTTTGCTTGAATTTTTCCGAAATTTCGTAAAGTTCTTTTTGTTTTTCGCATAGCCCGCTTATCCAGGAAATAGCTTCGACCGAGATTTTTATCTGATTTTCCCAAAGAAATTCGTTTAATTCTTTTAGCTCAAAATACCAACTCTTCCATGTAAATATGTTTTGCAGTTCCTGGAGAATATAATTTTGTCTTGATTCAATGAATAGTTGAGTAAGATTAGTAGAGCAGTTTTTATCCTGCCATTCTGCTAAGTCTTGATGTGCGCCGAGAAAATTTTTGTAAACCGGACTGCTAAGAATTAATCCCTCCAAAGAAGTGCAGCGGCTCAAAGCTACATATACCTGACCGATTGCGAAAGCTTTTTCAGCATCTATAACTGCTTTTTCAAAAGTTAAACCCTGACTTTTATGAATAGTAATTGCCCATGCAAGCCGCAGCGGATATTGATTAAAACTTCCTATTATTTCCTCAGTTAATTCCCTTGTTTCAGCATCCATTTTATATTTAATATTTTGCCACTCACTCTTTTTTACATCAATTTCATCTAAATCGTTCTTACATTTTACTCTAATTATGTCTCCATCGAGTTTTGTTATTACACCAATTTTTCCGTTGAAATACTTTTTACCCTCTGTGTCATTTTTTAAGAACATAACTTGAGCACCGGATTTCAGTTCAAGCTTTGCCTCGGCAGGGAAAATATTTTCCGGAAATTCACCAATTATATCTGCTTGGTAAATATGGGTGCGTGATGAAAGATTATTTAGTTTTTTTCTATTGATTTCATCTGACTGGTAGTTGTGCGTTGTTAGTGTAATATACCCATCGTTATCCTTCGGTATGAAATTTCTTTGAAGCCTTGAGTTTAATAATCTGAAATTTTCTTCTGTAATATTGTTATTACGGATACCATTGAGCATCTCAATAAATTTTTGATCCTTCTGACGAAAAATTTCTTTGAGTTCAATTATGATGGGTAAATTATCACGCAAAACAAAGCTGTCGAAGAAAAAAATGGAAGAATAGAAGTCGTGCAAAATCTCCCAATCTTCTTTTTTAACGACAGGAGGAAGTTGGTGAAGGTCACCGATAAGTAAAAGCTGTACGCCTCCAAAAGGTGATTCTGGTTTTCTTCTTACATACCGTAAAATTACATCTATCGCATCCAGAATGTAGGAAGCAAGCATGCTTGCTTCATCAATAATCAATAATTCAATACTGCGCAGCAAGTCAAGTTTTTCACTACTATAATGAATTTTGGAAATGAGAGGATGATTTATAAATGAATTTTCAGCATCTCGCATAAAATCTAAATCCGGCAGTATAACACCAAAGGGAAGCTGGAACAAAGAATGAAGAGTTACTCCGTTCGCATTTATTGCGGCAACACCTGTCGGAGCGGCTACTACAGTTTTTTTAATTGAATTTTGGCGAAGATATTTTAGGAAAGTAGTTTTTCCCGTTCCGGCTTTACCGGTTAGAAAAATATTCTGATTAGTTTCGGTAACAAAACGATATGCGAGATCAAATTCCTTGGTATGTTCAATTTTCATATTAAAGTACTTTTAATGTTAAAATATAACAACATTTCTAATTCTATTTGAATCGGAAATTTTTTTCCCTCTTGATCGAAGGAACGTGTTGCGGGAACTTGGATTAAACTTATAATTAGCGTTTAGTACTTTCTATTCGGAATCAGTTGAATTAGATTTGAATCCAATAATCCGAATTTTTATCTTATTAAATACAAATGGTAGAAAAATCAAGGTGGTAAATTGAAATTAACTCATCGGTTATTGTTCTTTATTTTTTTAATATTAATATTTTTAGTAAGGAATTCATATTCGCAAAATAAAGAGATTGTAAAACTCAGTGTTCAAAAACATTCTGCTGAAGTTCAAAAGGGAGAACAATTCAATGTTGATATAACAGCAGTTATCAATTCGAGTTGGCATATTAATTCAAACAAACCTAACGATGAGTTCCTGATTCCTACTGTAATATCAGCTAATGGAAAAGGAATAAAGCTTGTCAAAGTAAGATATCCCAAACCTCTCGAACTGAAATTTTCATTTTCCGATTCACCGGTTTCTGTATTTGAAGGTGAAACAAAAATAGGATTAACATTTGAAGTGCAAGAAAACGCAGCATCCGGCAAACAAAATGTTGATGTTGTATTGGATTATCAAGCTTGTAATAATGCAACATGTTTGCCTCCAAAATCCACTTCCACACAGTTCGAAGTTAATGTATCTGAAAAAAGTGAAACTACGGCTGAAGGAAGCGCGCCCAAGAATGTTATGCTTCCCAAAGATAGTGCGGAAGAAAAAGAAGTCAGCTTAGTTGATATAAAAAATCAAAATCTTACTAGTGAAAAGGAAGCAATTCAAGTAGAGCAAAAGAATACTGATTCAGTTTCATCTCCACTTGAAAAAAGCGGTATCCTCTTGAGTTTGATTTTTATTTTTCTTGCTGGGTTAGCACTTAATCTAACTCCATGTGTTTATCCATTAATTCCGATTACAATAGGTTACTTTGGCGGACAAGCTGAAGGAAAAACGAGCAGATTATTTTTACTTGGACTTCTGTACATGCTTGGCATGGCAATTACTTATTCTGTTATCGGAGTTGTAACGTCATTAAGCGGAGCAGTGTTTGGCACACTTCTGCAAAATCCAATCGTAATTATTGGTATTGTTCTTCTCTTTGTTGCGTTAGCACTCAGTCAATTTGGAGTTTATGAATTTAAACTTCCGGATGCATTGGTTGCAAAAGCCGGCGGTGCAAAGGGCGGAGCTTTCGGTGCGTTTTTTATGGGATTGACAATGGGAATTGTTGCCGCACCTTGCATTGGTCCGTTTGTACTTGGACTTGTAACTTATGTTGCCGCTAAAGGAGATCCGTATTATGGATTCTTAATGTTTTTCGTCTTAGCACTTGGATTAGGATTCCCCTATTTACTTCTAGCAATATTCTCCGGAAAAATTAAAAGTCTTCCAAGAGCAGGCATTTGGATGGAAGGAGTAGAACATATCTTTGGTTTCTTGCTAATCGGTATGGCGATTTACTTCTTAGATCCAATATTGCCTAAATCAATTCAAGGATACTTGCTTCCGATTTTTGGAATAATTGCGGCGATCATACTTCTTTTTATTGACAAGACCGCAAATAATGCAAAAGGATTTAGAATCTTTAAAACCATATTCTCACTAATTGTAATTGCCATTTCCATTTATTCATTAATTCCGAAGGAAAACTTAGAGCCGGAGTGGCGGAACTTCAGTATTCAAGCTTATGAAACTTCTATGAAGAATAATGAAAGAATGGTAATTGACTTTTATGCCGATTGGTGTATTCCTTGTAAAGAATTAGATGCATTAACTTTTTCAGATGAAAGAGTGATTAAAGAAATGGGCAGATTCACCAATTACAAACTTGATATGACCAAAACAACTGACGAAAATGAAGCTCTAAGAAAAAGATTTAATGTTATCGGAATGCCTACTGTATTGATAATTGATTCGCAAAGTAAGGAAATGAATCGCATAACCGGATTTGTGAATGCGGAGGAGTTCTTGGCATTCATCAAAGAAGTGAAATAAAAATTAAAGATATGCCAGATTTTGGGACTCTTTACCCGATCGAAATCTGGCATATCTAATTAAACTCCACCAAATAAAATTTTTTTTGTAATGATGGCTGTTTCCTTATTGAAAGAACTTAGAAGAAGATTTGAAACTGAGAAATGCATAGTTATCTCAGGTGAAGAGTTAACTGATTTATTAAATGCTTCGCAAATTATTATTGAACAAGACACAAGACTGCGTGATTACATTCGTATCTTAAAAACTGATGATTGTTTTTACTTACAAGAAAAAACAAATCTTGGTGAGATAATTATTCGGCAGTTTAATAATGAAGTAGATTCTATGAAACTTGTAAATGACCGACTACAAGTTTATGATAAGATGTGGGACGGCTGCGGCTGTAAAATAAATTATTACGAGTGAGTCAACTTAAGTCATTGCGAAAGGGTGATCATAAATTAATTTAGAAGTGTCTTGTCAGATTGAGCCTGTCGAAATCTGATAATTAGTAACAACTTTTCACTCTTCGACAAACTCAGAGTGACATTCTCTCTAACTTTTTGTTCGACCGCGAAGAATTCTCACAAATAATTAACTGTGTCTTACCGAAATAATATCACCATCTTTTACAATATATTCTTTACCTTCCAATCGCCAGACACCAATTTCTTTTGCCTTTGCAAATGAACCGCACTTAATAAAATCATCATAATGAACTACTTCAGCACGAATGAATTTATTAAAAAAGTCAGTGTGAATTTCACCGGATGCTTCTTGTGCGTTCATTCCTTTCCTAATTGTCCATGCTCTGCATTCATCCTCTCCAACTGTAAAAAATGATTGAAGCCCTAAAAGCGAATAAGCTTCTCTGATAATTCCATTTAATGCTGATTCATTTACACCAAATTCCGACATAAACATTTTCGCATCGTCTTCAGACAGTTCAGACATTTCAAATTCAATTTTTCCAAAGAACGCTAATGCTTTTGAGTGCTTGCCAATTTTGGTTTTAACAAGTTCATCTAAGAACGAATCTTTTTCCTCAACTTGCGATTCATCCAAATTCAAAGCCATCAACAAAGGTTTAGCTGAAAGCAGCTGATAAGTTTTCAGCAATGCGATTTCTTCTTTTACAAGCTCAAGATCACGAAGAGGTTTTTCAGTTTGAAGATGTACATTACATTTTTCGAGCAAAGCAAGTTCGCGTTTCATCATATCATCTTGAGTTTTTAGTCCGCCTTTGGCGGATTGTTTTTTCAAACTTTCAATTCGTTTCTCAGCAATTGCCAGGTCAGAGAGAATAAATTCAGTCTCAAACATGTTGATATCTCTCATCATATCCATGCTTCCCTCGGGATGTGTAATTGATTCATCCTTGAATAATCTTACAACAAGAATTAAAGCATCATTATTTTTAACGTTCCCAAGAAAATTGCCTGAAAATTTAACCGAACCTGATTCATCCGACTTCAATCCGGCAACGTCTATAAACTCAATCGCTGCATTTACTTTCTTTTTAGGATTGAATATCTCCGTTAACTTATCTAAGCGTGAGTCGGGAACTTTGATAACAGCCAAGTGAGTATCCGGACGTGAAAGGTGTGAAGTATCTAAAAGTGTTTTTGTTATAGTTTGAAATAATGTGGTCTTTCCTGAAAAAGGAAGTCCAACAATGCCAATTTGCATTTTAATCTCCTAAGTAAAAGTTTAAAAATTCATATTTGTCCAAAATAAATTTAACTCACTCTAATCTCTCTCTTAAAAAGAGAGAGACTTATTGTCAACCAAACAATATGTGGTAATATTCTGTCAGTATATTAACACTAAGTCATCAGATTGAACAAGCCCTTCTCTTGGAAGAGAAGGGTGGGGATGAGTTCCCTTATAGTGAAAAAAATTTAATTATTCTAATTTTTCACAATAAATCTTCTTTAGCAAAATTATTTTGGATACTACTATAAAAGCTGTTAGAAAAATTGATCTAATCAAAAATACTTTTTTTATGGGAGATAACCTTTCCTTTTTTATGAACTCCAAAAACTCCTATTTCCATTTTTTTTGATTTTTGATTAACCAAAATGTAAGTTGCAAGTGGTGATAATACATCGCTATTAGTTCTCAGATTTTAGTTAGGCAATTTTAATTATAATGATTTACTTTAAAAACAGATAAGATTT
>Ga0209751_10004458_pt1 | contig 13408 bp, 13 predicted proteins | sample RifCSP13_1_FD_184019 | JGI IMG/M metagenome (GOLD analysis project Ga0209751, IMG submission 184019) | Soil microbial communities from Rifle, Colorado - Rifle CSP2_sed 13_1 (SPAdes) (version 2) | ecosystem: Environmental > Terrestrial > Deep subsurface > Rock core/Sediment | place: Rifle... | reverse complement strand
CTCTCCAATTTTCATCATTCTCAAACTCTTTTTTCCTTACTAATATGTCAGCACCATCCTCCAATGAAGAGTAGTTTCCTTGCCCCAGATTTAGCCTAATTCTTTTCGTTTCAGTTGTTTCAATTTTCATCCCCTCAATCTTCCCTCTTAATTCAGTAAGCTGTTGGGTGAGTAATTCGGCAACTTCTTCCGAGAGTGCTTTCATCACGCAATCACAGCCGTCAAACGAGCCGTCTTCGCTGTTTAAGTCGCATCCTTCTTCGTGAAGCTGTCCGTACTCATCAGTTATTTTTTGTACTTTCTCAATGTTGGTCATATTATTTCAATTATTTTTAATCTTGAATTGTCGCATTTTGTTTTTTAATTCAGAATAAGTAGAAAATTCCATAAATATTTTATTCTCTTCAAGAAACGCTTCAGCTTCTTTGTATAGTCCCATTTCTACAAGAACAGAAATGGTCAAGAGAATACTTATTTTGTCAACCGCAATATTTTGAAATTTGCAAAAACCATAATAAGCATTGGATGGTGTAGTAATTTGGTTATCAAAATTTTTAAACTCAATCTCTGATGGAACCAATATGCTTCCCGTTATCATTTGTTTTATTATTTATGGACTCGTATGCTTGCGTCAGCTTTTCGGCCAATAATCTTGTTTTTTCATATTATTTTAATTATTTAATCTTCCGTAAGCCGTATCGCACGCATAATCTGTTCAGCCACGACAGGGACTATCGCGTTTCCGTATGCTTTGAGTTGTTGCGCTCTATTTTGGGACTTGGTGAGTTTAAATCCGTCCAGTTCAACGGGAAACCCATCATCCACGCTACAAAATTCGGTTGCAATTTCAATCCAGTTTTCCTCCCAACTTGGTCTCTCATTTTTAGCTTGGGTGCTTTGGCGTTCCAATACTTGTCCGTTACTTTCCATCCTCCCTCGGCTTCGCTCGCTGATGGTGTTTTGAGCATTGATATGATATTGCTCACTCCCTTTTGCTTGCTCTTGTTGCTCCTGCGGTCGCTTGAATCTGGCGTTGGAAGCATCGCTATTTCCGTTTCCAGTCTCCCTTTCGGATTGCCCTCGCGCACCTCCTTGTCGCTCGCCCCATTCTTCATTGATACTCGTGCGGTTGGCAACAATCCAGACCCTATCTCTCCTGTGTGGCGCATTGACGGCGACAGCTGGAATAATAAACGGTTGGACTTCGTAACCTTCACTTTCCAAATCAGCACACACTTGTTCGAGTACCATGCCTTCGTTCCAAGTAACGAGGCCACGCACGTTTTCAGCAATGACCCATGTCGGCTTTGTAAGTTGTATAACTCTAAACATTTCTGGCCAGAGATAACGGTTATCTGCCGTTCCCTTTCTTTGTCCAGCTTGGGAAAAAGGTTGGCAGGGAAAGCCGCCTGTGAGGATGAAAGGTTGTCCCAAATTTCTGGGTTGCTCAAGACGAAGTTTGTCGCTCCCTTTTCTTTCCAACTCTTGCTCGTTCTTCTGGTAATATGACAATTTGCATCGGGTGTTGGTAGCAACCTTATCACTTCCGCATTTCCCGCTCTCGGTGTTGGTAATAAATTGTCTGATGTCTCCATAAATTTTACTTTTAGGCCAATGCTTTTTTAATACTTTCTGACAAAATGTGTCGTTCTCTACAAAGGTGTGCTTGGCGTTGTCCCATACTTGGTCTACTGCGTAAGCGAAGCCACCGATGCCAGAGAACAAGTCAAGATGCTTCATATATCTTAATTATTTAATCTTGAAATGGCCGCTTCGGCGTTTTCTTTTTCCACTTCAAAGAGCGGGTCGTCTTCCAAGTAATGTTCTTTAACTTCCTCTTTCCCGCCCTCGCCGAACATATCGGTTAATTCATCTTCGGTGATAATTGACTCATTCCAGTCGTCGTGTTTTTCGTCAGATTCGGACATATATTATTTTATGCTTATCAATTTATGCGCGTTATAAAGATGACTCTCAAGATGATTAAATTTCATTCGGCATACAGCACATTGTTCAAGACGACTTTTGGATTTATTGACCTTGAGAATGCGCTCTACTATGATTTCCCGCTCGTGCTGGCTGATACGTCGCACGCCCGAATGACCTTTCTTAAATTGGTATTTCTTACCGCTCACTGTCAGATTTTTCAGATAACGCTCGCGGTGTTCTTCAAATGCCAAACGCTTCTTTTCATAAATTGTATCAGAAATAAGAGCTATTTTGAACGGCAATTCAAACTCCTCTTTGTATTCGCGCGCGAGAATGTGATGTCCGTGCCAGATGTGCGAACCAAGATGGTGATATCGCTTTTTACAAATCAGGCATTTTAATTTATCGGTCATAATAATGATTGTTGTGTTGCTTCACTCAGCGGTGGCACTGGTACATAATAATAATTTTTCCAGTACGCTCGCTCCTTTCCAAGCTCCCTGCCAAATGTGCCTTTGAAACCTATTCCCTCTTTGCGCAAGGAATAAATAATAGCACCCAAGCGGAGGATATAATTTTCTATTGCCCAAAAGTTATCAACATATCCAACCTCTTCTATTCTATCAATTACTTTATTTCGTTGTATTATTTTATTTTCGTGTTTCATTGATTTTTATATGCCATTCGAGCAACACTTCACGCCAATCACAAAACCCGCCCTTCACCAATAATTGTACGCGCGGGGGCAATGCTTTGAAGAATGCTTGAAACTCGCCTTCGGGTAACGCCTCAAGAACCTTGAGAGATTCGCGTGCGCCACAGTTGCACCAGTTTCCGTTTTCGTAGTACGAGCATTCGCTCGTGTGTCTGATTGTGATGTCCATAGATACAATTTTATTTTTATTTTGAGAGTCCGACCTTTATTTTAGCCCTTCATCACTGCGTTCATCGCAAGAGCGTGAACGCAGTGTCAAGAGCCAAGCTATTCTATATCAATGACATAGTTCTGTTTTTTGTATCGTGGTAATTTATAATGTTCAAAAATAAGTTTCGTTGCTACTACGCCAAGACAAATGCGTCTATCTTTCCCGTGATTTGGTATCGTCCAGTTAAAAACGTGATTAAGTGCGTCCCTTGTATATGTTTCCGTGTTTTTTGTAGATTTTCTCCATCGCGATTTCAGAAACTCAATCGCATTGTCAAACTCTTTGCGCGTCATTTTTATTGTCCCATACATCACAGACCCATCGCAGCTATCGTCAAATGTATAGTTTCCCTTGTTGTGATTTGTTATTTTCATAGATTTATATTTCCGTCGCGCCCGCGCGACCTTGTGAAGAGCTTATGCGGTAGCGCGCTCCATAGCTCGCGCGCCCTTACTGTGTTGCAATGGTATGCTTAACCGCTTGTGCCCTTCAATCTCCTTACTGCCCAGCACGCACTGCGATGTTGTTAGGCATTTACCCCTTGACAGGGGAGCGCGTAGCACCTTGCGGTGGTTTGCCCGCGCCGATATAGTTTGTTAGCTGTTTTAGGAAGACCATTCTTTGTCCTCCAGCATTGCAATAAGGAGATTGAAAAGTACAATTTTTAATACGCTTGCGATTCATACGCTCGCGCGTAAAGTTTTTTGAATACGCTCGTAGCACATACGCACCATACCCATAGGCGTATCAAAATAAACTTAAAAATGATTTTCATTCTTTGTCAATAGTCCCTCATTCTTGATGTCGTCCAGATTGCGATTACATTGACCGCGCCCGACTAGCGCGGGGGTTAGTAGATGATGGCGCGTAGCACGTGCGCCGTAATTGTGCCGATGTAGAAATTATCAAGCGGATGTTGACCAGACAATACCCACGCTATGAAGCCGAGAATGTCCAGCGCCAGCACCGCAGTGATTACCCCGCCAGCAATTTTTAGGATGTTTTTCATTTTAGTAGGAGGATTTTATACCTGCGACACGCGACCTGTTTGTACCTATCGCGTCCCAGTTCGTGTCCCCATCGGGATACTCCTCATCGTTCAAGCCCTCGCCGTCCTCTATTTCAAGATAGCGGCGTTTGCATTCCCTCGTAAACGCGTCAATGCGCTTTGCATATTTCGCGGGCAATGATTTCGCATAGTCCGAGCGGCATATTGAGCCGCGCAGTCCGCCGCCGAGGTAGTTCACGTACACGCCTGTTTTATTCGGGATGAGATTGGCTATTTCCGCCGCCTTATCATCCGACAAGGTAGGAAAGAGAGCCGATACAACATCCCCAGCCTTCGCACCGTATGTACCGCCGCGATGGCTGATTTCGTATTGTATGCGATTCTCATTTTCAAGATTTTGTACGATTTCTTGTACAGTGATTTTTTTTGAGTTGTTCATTTGATTGGATACTGTTTTATGGATTCCCCGCCCGACAAGCGGGGAGGATACTATTTTAATTGAGCAAGCGCGCCGTTTAGTCGCGCCTCTTTTACCTCTTCGGGCAAGCTGTCCCAGTCATCGGGCATAATCAGTCCGCGACCTTCCAGCCCAGCTTTGAGCATTCGCGCCTTCCAGTCGTTGCGGGTTGTGATATTTCCCCCCGCTTTGTCCGCGTGAAAAATATCACCAAGTTTTGCGACCATCGCGATAGCTTTGAGCCCTTCGCTGTCGTGCTTCTCGCCGTTTAGGATAGCGGTTTTGAATTGCACAATTTCATCGGGTTGCAAAACTGATTTTGATTTCTCCATCAATTTATACAATACCGATTCAAAAGTATATCGCTCCCACGTGCGATTGAGATAGCAGATTTTTACGCTGTCAATCTCGCGCCCATCGCGCAGAAGAGTTGCCACGTGCTTGAACGCGACCCTTGTTTTTTTCCATTCGCAAACCGCTTCAAGATTTTGATTTATTTTGAATGATTCCATAGTTGTTTATTCAACAGAACAACATCAAGAATGAGAAACTATTGATATTTAATTGTCAATGTACAGTGCAGTATTGACCGCACGAGAGAGAGCAAGACCAGAACGTGGAAGTATTGAGATAGAATGTATACAATTTTATTTGTTTGGCGGGTTGTGGTTTTCACCATAACACCTTGCCGTTTATTGTTCACCTCTCACCATCGCCCCAGTGCTTGCCCTCTCTTGTACTGTCAATGTGTTTTGCTTACCTCTTACCTTCTATGTCCATCTTACTCCCTATCAATTTACTTGTCAATAGCATAACTGTGGATAACTCCATATATACATACAATAACATATATTCTATTACTGTCAAGTGAGCCGATATTCTTCTTCGTTGACTTAGTTATTGAATATAAATTAATCATAGACAAGGTTTAGATTGTGTGTTATGTAGTAGACCAAGGCCGATTCTTGTTTAACTATTGACCATAGGATAAGGATGTGTTATGGCAATGATGAGGAGAGGGGAGTACTCTTTCTCTTCCTATCCCACACTCCAAACTCCTTGTCAAGGCCAGCTCTAAACCCATTCCATTCTTTCTTAATTCCCTGATTTGGGTAGTGGGTATATTACAGTTTCATTTTATTTCTATGGGTAGGACACCCTAACATAATTTACCCTCCTGGTGCCAAACCCTCCCCTTTCTGTATTAGCTCTATACGGGTTATAAAGTTATAGCTCTCCCTTTTTTTTAGGGGTAAGTTTGTTGGAGTATTCTCCAGAATAAGAATGATATTGTCCAAGATTCAGAACTATTAGCTCTATACGGGTATATAAAGGCGGACTATTTAGAGGCATCCGCACCCCAGCTCTATTATTCGTGGCTGTCCCTACTTCCATCTGGTTCTTACTGGGACGAGTATAAGTAGGATTTATCCCAGAAGTGTCTTAAACTGAACTTTTGTGAAGTTAGTTTCTAACCATATACCCAGGTCACTATGCCCATATATGGTCTCTCTCTTTAATTTACCAGGAGAGGGAGAACTGGCTTGGACTAATCCGCAGCTTTCGTGTGTGCGCACTAGCTACGCGGGTTCCCATCATTCTTGTCTTTAAGGTTGATTCCTTATTTTAAGCAAATTAGCAGAGTATGGTTACTTATCGGCTAATTGCTTCTTCCTCCATTGGAAGAAGGAGACTGGGTGCTTGTAGTGTCTTGATAGACGCCCAGTCTTCCGCCTCCAACGATTACAAGCTCTTTCGACTTCGTTGACGTATTCAGCTAAAAGTGGATTCCTAGCTCTGATTCGTTCACTGTTTCTCATAGAAGGTAAAACGCAAAAAACCCCAAGTCAAAGACTTGAGGTAATCTGCTCAAAACCAATATGAAATAAAAACGCAAATTGTTGTGTTCTTATTTCAGACTGCATATTGGTTTTTTTATTTTATTCATTAACCTCATAATACTCTTTTAAAAAACAATGTCAATAGTCTAACTGTGGATAACTTTTTATGGTTGTTTGTTGTGGGGTTTTATGTTATTATCGGAATATGGAAGAAGAAGTGTTTAAGAAACCAAAAAGAAGACAGAGCCAAGATAATCTACGAGCGCAACAAGATGCGAAGGATAGAGGTGTTGACCCCGTGGGTTCTCAAATTTATGGGGAGAAGTTCGTTCGGTTTCACAGGATTGGAGAAATTAAAGATATTCTTCCGGCGTTCAAAGATTTTTATTATCAGGCGAAAATAAAAGACCCGAACGCGACACTGCGTAATATCTCGCAAGGATTCAATCGTGAAGTATGCGAGCCGATGGGAAGATTGTTTCATCCGTCGATAAGTCAGGTGAGAACTTGGCGCAAGAAATGGGATTTGGATTTGATACAGCAGATGACGGATAAGGATATTAAGATTATTGAGCGGAAAAACGTGCATCAGATTATCAAGACACGCGACGATAATAGAAAGCTGGTTCTGGGAGCGGCGGATGACGAGCAGCTTGAAGCGGGGGTGAGGACTCTGGGAGGGGAACTTTTAAATGACGCGATGCAGATGTTGAGAGATGACCAGGAACTCGAAGAGATTTATACTGATGAAACTCTTATCAAACGGAGGAACTATATCGTGAATGTGTTTTCTCACGCGACCAGACTTGTTCATGGCAAGGCGGCGTTGATGCTCAAGGCATCGGCTGAGAAGAGAGATACGGCCGGATTTTTAATGAGTCTGTTGTCGCAGGCCACAGCTGGGAAATTATCCGATGAACAGATTGCTCTGCTTGAGACGGCTTATGATAATAAGAAGGGTGAGGTAGGAATACTCGTCAATAATGAACAACAATAATAGATATTCTTTTGATACTATTGCAAAGAATTTTCTCATTTCTACAATGCGGAATGAGGATAAAGCGCGATTTCTTGAATTACTTAAAACAGAACGGCGCGGGCGAGCTGACATTATCTATTTCTCCGAGGAGATGCTGGGAGTTCCATTGAATGATTATCAGAAGAAATGGCTGACTCGAACGACTACTCCCCGCTCAAAGTGGATTGAAAAGTTCGGAGATGCCATTGAAGATATTGGCGGATTTATTTTTGGTTCGAATATCTCAAGTATTGGCAACCAATCAGGGAAAACCGTCGGCATCGCTATTAAACATATTTGGTTCAACAAATTTAAAATCGGGATGGAGTTGGATGAGAGACTCATTAATTCCGCGTATTACGCCACTTTAAATATCTCGCCACATTCCCGCCAAACCAAAGCATGTTATCAACACGTGAAAGATATTTTAAATGGGCAGTTCATTATCGACGAAGATGGCAAGAAAAGATTGAATGATTTAAGTCCTTTAATGAAAGAATTTGTCGTCGGTGATAATGTGAATCTCGGTGAGATTAGATTTGCCAACAAGAGCATGATGTACTCGGTGCCCACAGGCCAAGACCAAGCGTCATCTTTGGCGGGCGCGCAGTTCGGATATATTTCTTATGATGAATGTAGTCAAAGTTTACATTTAAAAGAAGAACTAGGCGCCAAGATTCTTTCTCGTCTTATTAAATACGGATGTTGTCTCGATTTAATCGCTACTCCAGAAGTGGATAGTCCCAGTCATCAGTACTATCTTCATATTGTGAAGATGGGGATGAAAGGAATCCAGGGCTGGTGGTCTCTTACGGGGATGGGTATGGACGATAATAAATTCATTCCCAAAGACCAGCGTGAGAGGGCTAAGGCGACGCTTTTAGCTACCGATAAGAAACGATATAGACAGGTGGTGAAGGGTGAGTTTATCACATCAGGCAAGCGATTTTTTGATGCCTCGGAAATTGAGAATTTATGGAAGTTGCCGAGTAAAAAAGATTGCCAAAGAAGCGGGAAATATCTTCTTGTAGCGGATTGGGGATTTTCCGACAGCGGAGATGAATCGGTGTTTATGGTACTTGACTATACAAGTTTCCAATTTAATGGTAAAATAAATATAGTGAATCACGAATCAATTAGAGGCGGTTCACCCCAGATGCAGTTTTCGCTCCTTCGCACTCTTTATGACCAATATACTTGGCACGATGAAGATGGGGTAGGAACGCATCCGCCGGTATTTTTGACTGACGCGCAAGGTTTGGGTGGGGTGGTGATTAAAAAACTGTTGGCTCTTTTAAATCCTAAATCGTTTGAGATTGAGAAAGATGAAGCGCTGTTCATAACAAAAAGCGCGATGGCGAAAGGAAGAGATTATTTTGAATCCGATATAGATGGCGCCATAATAGAGAAGAATCTGGATTACGGAGTGATTCAATCTTATTATATTGATGAGTTGAATGAACAGTTAGGCAGTTACCATATAGAAGATAAAAAATTAACCACTGATTTCACGATGACTTTAATGATGGGGGTTTCTTATATTATGAAAAAGTTTGCTGTCATATCATCAAAGAAAATAAATCTGAACCCATTAAGCGGATATGAAGCCAGTATCACAAGATTCAATTCAGGTCGCAGTCAGAATTATAATTTAATAAGATAAAAAATGGGACTTTTAGCACTATTAAAAGGTGAGATGTCGGTAGGGGAAAAAAATCCTCGCGCTGTCGAATTAGCGAAAGAAATTACGGCGCTTGAAGGAACTATTCGTCTTGATTGGACGAGGCGCGTATATGGCGATGGTGTTTATTCTGGTTATCAGACGCTTCGTGATTTTTATAAAGGAAAGCAGTGGAGTTTCCGCAAAGAAGGTGGTGGCACGATGCGCACCTATAATTATTGTTTCACCATCGTAGAAAATATGACAGCGTTTCTTACGAACGAACCGCCTCAAATTTCTTGTCCTCCGAGAAATGTTACCGACCCAGTGGAACGCGGTCTCGCGGAAGGTCGCACGAAACTTTTGGATGCCATTCACGAGGACAACGCGCTATCGCTTGTCTTCCAGCGCGCCGTGCGCACAGGTTCGATTACAGGGGATGCTTTTATATTCGGCGCTATTCCGACTTTTAAGACGGATGATGATGGCGTGAAAACTTTTGACCGCATCCGTTATTGGAATATTGAGAAGCCGGAGCATATTCAGGTTCTTTGGAAGGATGAGAATTTTAATGAGATGGACGGTTTTATTAAGAAATATCGTATTTCCGTAGAATCAGCCAAGCGTCTTTTCAAAATAGAACTCAAAGATAAAAAGTTCGTCATCCAAGCTGATTATGACGCGGAGAATCCAAGCGACACTCAAAAGACAGAAGTACCAATGGTTACAATCAAAGAATTATGGATGGAGAATGAATATTTGTTAATGTTCAATAATGATAATAAGCCAGTCCACTACGTGAAACACGATTTTGGATTTGTGCCGTTGCAATATATTCCTAATATCCATCTTCCTGGCGAGCCGAAAGGCACATCGGATATTGAACACGAACTCGACCCTCAACAAGAATACAATGAGCGAGCATCTGATTTGGCTGATATTATTAAAGAGATTGCCAGACCCGCTTATTGGGGCAAGAACCTTGACAATCTTTCAGAAGTAAGGTCTGGTCAAATTGTTATCTACCAAGTTGGCGACGACGGCGACATTCAAGCGATGCCGAAATCCGGTCAGACATTTCCGTTGGAGAGTTATTTGGAAGACCGCAAGAATGATATTATCGCGTTGTCTGGTATGAATCAGGTGCTTTATCCAGGCAGTCAAGTCTTACAAGCTACTGGGCGCGCTCTTTCTGTTGTGATGCAGGGCGTGAATAATAAAGTTTCTCTCCGCAAAGAGTGGTGGGTTCGCGCATTCAAGGAACTCAATAAATCCATTCTCTTCCACGCCGAGAATCATATTCCCAATGCAAAACTTTTGATTGACGGATTTTATAAAACAGACGTGTTCGTCAGTTCGGTTCTCTTGAGAAGCGTGGTTGATGAAATCTCCAAGTTCCAGGCGAAGGTGCAGTCGCTCACCACAACCCAGCACAATGTCGGTATTTCAAATCCTTCCGAGGAGCAGAAATTAATGAAAGAAGAATTGCAGGATGAAATTCTCGCAACCGAGATTGCAAAACAACCAGGATTGCTCCATCAGATTCTTGCCGACCGCGTTGCGCAGATGAATCAAGCGACAGGCGGAGGAATGACTGGGGCGGGGATGGGTGGAATTAATGGGCAACCGCCACCGATGCAGACTGAAGAATCAGCAATGGAAGGGGGAATACCCCCAGCAAGAGGAGTTGCTTCACCTGTAACAGCTAAAGGAGCAATCGCCGGTGCTGCCGCGAGAAGAGGCGGAGTAGCGGTGGCGCCTAAGAAATAAATATGGCTATAAACATCCAACAAAAATTCAGTGTTGACCTAAACAGTGTGGTAGAAAATTCCATTACTAGCGTTAAAGCTGTCCGCAAAAGCGAACAAACACGCAAAGAAGCGGAGTTTCAGCGAGCGATTGCCAACGGTCTTTCATACGAAGAACAACTTATTATGAGAGAGAAGCAACTTGAAGAAGAAAAGAAATCATCTCTTTCTGATGAGAGTTATATCAGTGATTTGGAGAAATCTGTTGCTGATACAAAAAAACTCAATCGTTTTAATAAATATCGCAGACGATATGCGGAAACATTCGGGAACTTAAATTCAGGCAAAATTAACGAAGAGCAGTATCTTTCTATTTTGAAAAATCAATTAATCGGTATTGATGACCCAGATTTGCGTTTGGAAATCCAGAACGATATTGCCTCCGCGGAAACACAAGTGAAGACTTATAAAAAGACGATTCTTGATAATCAAGTAAGGAAAGCCAAATATGATGGGACGAAAGATGTTCTAACTGAAACCGTTGCTAGAGTTAATATGGCACGCACTCAAGCTCTGATAGATAACAATGAAGATGAGGTGACGGCACACGACGAAACTCTTTCCGCGCTTAATTCACAATTATCAAGCGTTCGTGTTCAAGACGCAGTGACTGATTTTGAAGTGAAAAGTTCAACGCGCGGAACCAGTCCTATTGAACGGCTTGATTTTATGAACTCCGAGATTCTAAAAGCCGACCCGAATATGCCTGTTCGAATCAATGATAAAACATATAATTCCGCCCAGCAATTCTGGTCTCTTGAACGGGATAATTACTTATCTGATAGATTCTTTAAAGATTTAGATGAGGATGTGAAGAATAACATAAATACAAATACTGCCAGATTCGGTTACCCGACGCAAGGAGTTCTTGACCAGACTTTTAAAACATTCGGCGATTTGCGCGCTAGACCGGAAATGACTCCATTCTTAAATCGTCTTGATATTACTCAATCATCTTCTATGAGCGATGCTGTTATCAAATTCACGGATAAGGTTATAGACGCGGCTGAAACAAGTCTTGAATTTGATTTTGCAGACACGCAGATTAAATCGCTTGGTCAGAAATATGGAATTGATACGTCAACAAAACGTTCAGAGCTTTTCCAAAGAGTTAGAGGACTTGAACAGGGACAACTTATTCCTGCTGGGTCAACCGAGCGACTTGCCGCTAAATTACAGGTTGATATACCAGAGATAAAAGAAGAAATTGTTGCTCCGAAAGCACCGGCAACTCCTACCGTGCCAGAAAAACCTGTCGTTACGGCAATACCACCAACAACACCGGCGATTCCAGAAGTTCCAAAAGAAAAACCGCCAGCAACTCCTAGTCCAATGGTGGAAGCCCCGCAATTTACTCCAGCAGGAGGAATAGGCGCGAAATCAGATGATGGTAAATTCACATTTACAAACGAAGGGTGGAAACCGACAGCCCCGATTCCGACTGAGACTCCGACAGCCACCCCAGTACCGATAACCCCCGCGACTCCATCGACTTATGCTGGGGTCAGTGTAGTCGATTATTTGAAGTCACAGAAACAAGATGCTTCTTTTGAAAGCAGAAAGAAATTGGCGGCAGAAAAAGGAATTACCGATTATGCCGGTACAGCAAAACAAAATGAGGAATTACTTAAACTATTAAGGGGATAAAAATATGGGAACTTTCCAAGCAAAAGCATTTCAAGTAGTCGGTTCAAACGCATTTACGCGGGCAAAAAAGCTGGCTGATTTATATTTAAAAACCAATGTTGACGGCAAAGGCGACCCGCTTTCCAGGGGATATGAACAAGCTATTGAAGCCCTGCAATCATTTACTCTTGAAGAAGGGAATGTTGGGATTGATGCTCAAAGATTAGTAGCTGATTATGCAAACAAACTCACAAAATTATCTGAGAAAAAAAGCAGAATGAGTAGGAATTTAGGGCAACTCAAATTAGATGAGCGGGAAATTTACTTTGTGAACGCCAATGGCGGGAGGCAAGATATTATTCGCGATGTCCCGCAGATTGTTTCCAATATCGCCGAGAGTTTGACTTCTCATAAACTCGCAGTTGAAAATGCCATTGAAAATGCGATTGAAAATAATGAATCGACGAGCGATTTGCAGAATTATCTTATGGAACTTGACGGCAGGTATCGCCAGATGACTGAACTTTATAACGATTCCGTGAATGGTGAATTAAATCAAGGAGAATTACGGAATGATTATGGGGTGTTTGTTGATGCTGACCAGGGTGATGGAAGCGTGAATAGTGTCGGCATTGTGCCGATTGGAAATTTGCCTCCAGGAATTTCAAAAAGCGATTTTAAACGGGTTGATTCAAGCTCTAATTATGGAGGAGTATTTTTGCCGACATATTCTAAATTCACAACCGATGGTCTTGGCACGCATAAAGCTCGTATCGGTTCTAAAGTATGGAGTGGGACTGGAGACCTTGAATTATCTTACGATAAGAGAAATAGCGTTGAAAAAGAATTTAAGAATAAACCTGGCGACTTCAACTTAGGAGGAACATCATTAATGCAGAATCCTCTTCGACCAGGGACTTTCTCTAAAAGTTATGTCGGTGTTGATGAGAATGGAAATCCAGCAGAGAAATTGTTTTATGTCGGACAAGATAATAAATTATATAATGTCGAAGATAAAAGTGTGTTTGGGAATGATAGTCTCATTGCTAAAGATATTAAAAATGCCACTATCATTGACCCTTCTTTTGCTAAGAGTTTGTTGCAGAGTGAAAATATAGAGCCATTAAGAATGAC
>Ga0209751_10004457_pt1 | contig 13410 bp, 13 predicted proteins | sample RifCSP13_1_FD_184019 | JGI IMG/M metagenome (GOLD analysis project Ga0209751, IMG submission 184019) | Soil microbial communities from Rifle, Colorado - Rifle CSP2_sed 13_1 (SPAdes) (version 2) | ecosystem: Environmental > Terrestrial > Deep subsurface > Rock core/Sediment | place: Rifle... | reverse complement strand
TGAGGCGCGCCGGCACGTCCTGCGCCGACGGCCGCGGCCTCCACGTCCCTGCGGACAATCCGGCCCCCCGGACCCGTTCCGCTCAGCCCGGCCAGGTCAACATCCGCTTCGCGAGCCAGCTTCTTGGCGAGGGGCGACGCCCTCAGCGGTCCTTCCGGCCCCGGAGCCGTGGCTGGCTGCCTAACAGGCAACGAGGCGTCCTGTCCCACGGTGGGTCTCGCCAGAGACTTGGCCACGGTTGGCTCGCCAGCAGGCTTTGCCTTAGGTACCTGGGCAGTCTCCTCGATTGCCTCACCAGCGTCACCGACAATCGCGATGGGCGCGCCGACCGGCACCACGTCCCCCTGCCCGGCTAGTAGTCTGCGGACGACTCCGGATGCTGTGGACTCGACCTCCACTGTTGCCTTGTCAGTTTCAATTTCGGCGAGCACATCGCCCTTCTTAACGGCCTCGCCCTCCAGCCGCACCCAGCGGATCAGGGTGCCCTCGCTCATGTCGAAACCGAGTTTCGGCATGGAGATGGTCTCAGCCATCAGAGCACCTCCCTTACCGCCGCGATCACGTCATCCACCTGCGGCAGAGCGTCCTGTTCTAACGCGCGATTGTATGGGAGCGGCACTTCCTCCTGCGCCACGCGCTTGATGGGTGCGTCCAGATAGTCAAATGCCTCTTCATAGATCCGGGTGCTGACTTCCGAACCGATCCCGAAGGACCTCCAACCTTCCTCCACAATCACGGCGCGGTTGGTCTTCCTGAATGACTCAAGCACCGGAGCCGTGTCAAGCGGCCGGAGTGTGCGAAGATCGATCACCTCGGCCTCGATCCCCTCCGCCGACAGTGTTTCGGCGGCTTTCATCGAGAGCTCCAGCCCCTTGCAGTAGGTAACGATGGTCACGTGCTGGCCCGGCCTCTGGACCGTTGACTTCCCGATCGGGGCCAGATGCTCGCCGTCGGGCACATCGCCACGCGATTGGTACATCGCGGCATGCTCAATGAAGAGGACAGGGTCGTCCGAGCGAATGGCGGACTTCAGGAGCCCCTTGGCATCGGCCGGCGTGCCGGGCGAGACAACCTTGAGGCCCGGAAAATGCGCAAAGATGACGTCGGGCGTCTGCGAATGAGTTGCCCCGAGTTGCCTGCCTCCGCCGCCGACCGCTCGGATCACCAGTGGCAGCCGAAACTGGCCCCCAAACATGTAGTGCAGTTTGGCGGCCTGGTTGACAATGTGGTCCATGGCCGCGAACGCAAAATTGATCGTCATCAGTTCAGCAACCGGCCGCTGACCCACCAACGCCGCTCCAATGGCCGCTCCCACGATGGCAGCCTCGGATATGGGCGTGTCCTTTATTCGGCGCGCTCCGTACTTGTCGTAGAAGCCCTTCGTGACAGCGTAGGTACCGCCCCACACGCCTACCTCTTCTCCCAGGATGAAGACCGCCGGATCACGGTCCATCTCCTCCATCAGCGCCTGCGAGATGGCCTCTCGCATCGTGAGCTTAGCCATCCTGGCCTGACCTTAACGGACTGCACCGCTGCGTGGCTGCGGCCGCGGCGGTTGCATGGGAGCCCAACCCGAACGGTTTAGGGCTGGTCATCGACGTAGACATCGGCATACAGCTCGTCACGGGCGGGTTCAGGACTCTGCTCCGCAAACTCAACCGCCGCATTCACTTCGGCCTCGACTTTTGCCTCGATTTCGTCAAGCGACTTGGAGCCTATCTTCCTTTCGAGCAAGACGTTCCGGTAGATGCCGATCGGGTCGTTTTCCTGCCACTGCTTGACCTCCTCCTGGCGTCGATACCGTTCGGGGTCGCCCATGGAGTGACCCCGGAAGCGATACGTGTTGGCTTCAAGGAGAAAGGGGCCGCCCCCTGCGCGAACGTAATCGATCGCCGTCTGGGCCGCCTCGTAGACCAGCATCACGTTCATGCCGTCGACCACGGCACTCGGCATGTCATAAGCTGAAGCTTTCATCGCGATGGAGGGAACGGCAGAGGCGCGCTCCACCGATGTGCCCATGCCATAGACGTTGTTCTCGCAAACCCAGAGCACCGGAAGCTTCCAGACCCGCGCGAGATTCAGCGCCTCGTGAAAGAACCCAATGTTGGTTGCACCGTCGCCGAACATGCAAATCGTGATTGCATCCGAGCCGGCGTATTGGTCGCCGAGTGCCATCCCGACGGCGATGGGGAGATGCGAACCCACTATGGCATGGCCTCCCCACATGTTGCGCTCGACGTCGGCCATGTGCATGGATCCGCCCTTGCCCTTCGAGGTCCCAGTGGACTTTCCCAGAAGCTCCGCGATGACGGCCTTCGCCGGTATACCGCAGTTGATGGCTACGCCGTGGTCACGGTAGGCCGTGATCACGCGGTCTCGAGGCTGGCGCGCGGCAATGATCCCGGTCGAGACAGCCTCCTGACCGATGTATAGATGCATGAAGCCGCCGATCTTGCCCTGTTGGTAGAGCTCGGCCCCGCGCTCCTCCACTCGGCGGATGAGCACCATCTGGTGATACAGATCGAGTTGCTGCTCTTTCTTCATCGCTTGCGCTCGTCAGCACCGCTCCTGGGTGGCGGCTTCTCTGCCGACGCCTGCCGGGCGGGCCACGCCTGCAACAACACCCGCGCCGAAGAAGGGTTCTGGCCGAAGTTGCCGGCGACCCAACAGCCTCGAAAGGCTACTCTGGCCTGGCAGGCGCATGGCCTCTCAGGCATTTCGGCGGGCCTTGGCCGTTCTCGCCGACTTGCGAGAAGGACCGCGCCGCGGTCTCCCCGGCTGCGACCGGCGCGACGCAGTTCGGGCAACGTGGGGGCCGTGTTTGAGTACGGCGTGCGCCGCCGCGAGCCGCGCAATGGGCACCCTGAACGGAGAGCACGAGACGTAGTTGTTCCCGATCAGGTGGCACCACTCGATGGAGTCTGGGTCGCCGCCGTGCTCGCCGCATATGCCGACTTCCAAGCCCGGTCGCGTCTGGCGGCCCTCGCGAATCGCCCACTCCATCAGGCGACCCACACCCTCGCGGTCGATGGTCTGGAACGGATTCTTGTCGAGGATCTTCTGTTCTTGATACGTGATGAGAAAGTTGCGTTCCGCGTCATCGCGCGAGTAACCGAATGTCATCTGCGTGAGGTCATTGGTCCCAAAGGAAAAGAATTCAGCCAGCCGAGCCACCTCGGCAGCCGTGACGGCCGCCCGCGGGATCTCGATCATGGTCCCGAACTTGTAGTCAAACTCGATGCCCTTCTCCTGCATCACGGCCGTGGCGATGCGTTCGAGACGCGGCTGAATCCACTCGAGTTCACGAACCGTCCCCGTCAGAGGGATCATCACCTCAGGCTTGACGACGATTCCACGCCCGGCGCAGTCAGCCGCCGCCTCGAAAATCGCCCGCACCTGCATCTCAACGATCTCAGGCATGTAGATGCTCAGACGAACGCCTCGCATGCCAAGCATCGGATTTGACTCGTGCATTCCGCGGACTGACCGGAGAAGGTTCTCCTTCTCTTCCAGCCCCTCTTTCTCGCCCTTCACCCGCATTGTGATGACCTCCTCCAGCAATGTCTCCTCGGAGGGCATGAACTCGTGCAGGGGCGGGTCGATGAGACGAATGATGACGGGATAACCATCCATGGCCTCGAACAAGCCGTCGAAGTCCTGCCGCTGGAATGGCAGCAGCTCGGACAGCGCCTTCGTCCTGTCGTCCGTCGTCGACGCAAGAATCATGCGCTGGACGATTGGCAGGCGCTCAGCCTCAAAGAACATATGCTCCGTGCGGCACAACCCGATTCCAACAGCGCCGTAAGCGCGCGCACGGCGCGCATCCTTCGGGTAGTCTGCGTTCGCCCACACCTGGAGACCCCGCGTGGGCCATGAGGCGGGAGCCGTGCGCGCACCTTTCCGGCCGCAGACATCGTCAGCCCAGCCGAGCAGCGTCATCAATTCGTGCTGTTCTTCCAGATTGGGCTGTACAGTGCCCAACTTGCCAAGGAAGACTTCACCGGTGGTTCCATCAACGGAGATCCACTCCCCTTCCCGAACGACGGCCTCCCCCACCGACATGGTTCGCCGGGAGAGGTCGATCTTGATGATCGATGCGCCAACCACGCAGGGAATGCCGAACTGTCTGGCGACCACGGCGGCATGCGAAGTCGCTCCACCTTCGCTTGTAAGAATTCCCCTGGCCGCGAGCATGCCATGCACATCGTCGGGCTTCGTGAATGGCCGCACCATGATTACGTCCTGTTTCTCGCCCTTGCCCTTGGCCTCAGCGAGGTCTGCATCAAAATAGACCTGCCCTACGGCCGCACCAGGGGAGGCGTTTACGCCCTTCGCCACCAGCCGGCCGGCCTTTTCAGCGGAACTCTTCTCGCTCCCATCGAACTGAGGATGCAAAAGAGCGTCGACGTGATCGGGTGTCACGCGCTGCACCGCCTCGTCCCTCGAGATCAGGCGTTCATTCGCCATGTCGACGGCGATCCTGATCGCGGCGGTCGCGGTCCGCTTGCCGTTTCGGGTCTGCAACATCCAGAGGCGGCCGCGCTCGATCGTGAACTCGACGTCCTGCATGTCGCGGTAGTGTTTCTCCAACTTGTCCGTGATCCCGAGGAACCTTTTGTACACCTCGGGCATCTCTCGGCCAAGGTTTTCGATCGGTTCTGTGTTGCGGGTTCCCGCGACCACATCTTCACCCTGTGCGTTCAGCAGGTAATCGCCGTAGATCGTTTTCGCGCCAGTAGAAGGGTCGCGAGTGAACGCCACCCCCGTTCCTGAATCTTGGCCCATGTTCCCGAAGACCATCGTCACGATGTTGACCGCCGTGCCGAGGTCGTGGGAAATTCCTTCCTTGTTTCGGTAGTCAACGGCGCGCTTGCCGTTCCACGACTCGAACACGGCCTTCGTGGCCAGCTCAAGCTGCTGGTGGACGTCCTGAGGGAACTCTTTGCCGGTCCGTTTGCGGATCACATCCTTGTAAGCCGCCACCATCGAATCCCAATCACCGGCGGACATCTCGGTGTCGACCTTGTAGCCGCGCCGGGCCTTGTACTCGGCAAGCGGCGCCTCGAATAGCTCGTCCTCCAAACCGAAGACGGTCCCGCCGAACATCTCGATCAGCCGACGGTACGAGTCAAACGCGAAGCGTGGGTTGGATGTCAGTTGGGCAAGGCCGTGAGTGGTGGCGTCATTCAGTCCGATGTTCAGGATTGTGTTCATCATGCCGGGCATCGAGAACTTCGCACCGGACCTGCAAGAAACCAGAAGCGGATTCGCTGGATCGCCGAACTGCCGGCCCGAGTCTCGCTCAACGCGGCGCATCGCGGCCAGCACCTGCCCCCATAGTCCCTTGGGTAACTTGCGCGTCTGCTGGAAAACGCGGCAGGCTTCCGTTGTGATCGTGAATCCTGGCGGAACCGGGAATCCTGCGCTCGTCATATCAAACAGGCCGGCGCCCTTCCCACCCAAGAGGGCACGAAGCCCCTCGGCACCCGCGGCTCGTTCGGCCGCGCGGGCTTCGTCAAACCGATAGACCCACTTCGTCACGTGACCCTCCGTACAAGTACGTTAGGGAAACCGAACCCTGGGCGGAATTCTACCAAAAGTGCAAACCCGGCCTTCGTAATCAATTGATGCAAGTCCATAGAACTGTTGGCTGTCTGCAAACTCACCTGGAGTTGTTCGCGCCGATAATCCGGTCAGGCAAAGATATGTCAATCCGGACTCTGATCATCGATCACGACCCTGGCGTCGTTGAACTCCTTGGCCAGCTCCTTCGCTCGCAAGGGTTCGACGTCGTAACTGCTGCTACGGGCGAGGAGGGGCTCCGGCTCGGCCGGGACTTCGAGCCAGGCATCGTCATCCTCGACTTGCTGTTGCCGGACCGCGATGGCTGGGACATGTGTATGGCCTTGCGGGCCTTCAGCGATGTCCCTATCCTGGCCCTGTCGGCGATCGACGACCCGCATGTAGTCGCCAGCATCCTGGATGCTGGGGCAGACGATCACCTGGTCAAACCCGTGTCCAGCAGCGTGCTCGTCGCACACGTCCACAAGCTCGCGCGCAGGCCGCACACGGCCCCGGGCCCGCGGCCGTGGCTTCACACTCCGCCGCAACGCCCGACCGCACCGCTCCGCGCCTAGTCAGGCCGTGCGAGTCGTCGACCGCTAGAACCCCCTACTCCGAGAGTCTGCGAAGCGCCGCTGCCGTCTGCGGCGGAACCTCGAGCATCGGCATGTGTCCGACACCAGGCATTTCGACCAAGATTGCCGCCGGTACGGTTGCCTTCATGTCCCTGGCGCGGTCCACCGGAATGAGCGCGTCCGCATCGCCGTGGATCAGCACGAGAGGTGCCTTCAGCCCTGCGAGGAGGTCGCTCGACTCGCGCCGCTCCGCCATTGCCTTGAGAGCTCCGACGATGCCACCCGCGGACTGCTTCCGCATCAGGGCACGCATGGCTTCTTGAACTGCGGGGTTGGGCGAGAGCTTCGCCACCAGGCCTTCGACAACTGCATCGGTGCCGTTCTCGGCGACATCGGCCGCGGTTTTGTACCGGCCGGCCTTCCTATCCTCCGGATCGGCTGCCGCCTGTGAGGAAATCAGAGCCAAGCCAAGTACTCTCGGCCCGTAGTTCCGGAGGAAGGCCAGCGCGACGTACCCTCCCATCGAATGGCCGGCTATGAAAGCCTGCTCAATTCCCAAGCGGTCGAGCAGGCCGGCGAGGTCGGTGGCCATATCGTCCATGGAATAGGGTTCTTCGACGACTGAAGAAGACCCAAAGCCGCGGAGGTCGGGCATGATCACGTCGAAATCGCCAGCGAGGTGGTCAGCCACCGGGCCCCAGATGGAATGGTCAAGCGGGTAGCCATGAACCAACAGCAGCGGCACCCCCGCGCCTCTCCGTACGTACGCGAGTCGAATGGAGCCAATGTCCGCGGTTTTCATTTTGGATTCTCCTAACATAGAGAGTGATCCAACTGCCACGGAACCGCGCGCTCAACGTTTGTTCCGGGGCTCGAGGTGTGGAATACATGCTCGTTTTCACATTCGAATTGATGGATCTTGCCCCTAATCTCAGCATCTCGCTTGCAGTGGATGGTCGGTGCCCCGAGATCGCCGTCACGGGACGCGGCTGCTCCGGCTTGGCCATCGGCGAGCTCGGGCTCAATGAGCCTGGCAGTTGCCAGATTATCGCGGCCGATCCGAAAAGAGGCGCTCTCCTGGTCCAGCAGCATGCCTGGAGCCGAGACGGCGGCCGGGTTGGAGCGGGCTGAATACGCACCCGGCACCGGAGTATCAGATCCCGTTATGTTGAATCCGAGGGCCTGGCTGGCGTTCATGCCCACTTCGAGCAGCGACCCAAAGTTTGCCTCGCGGCAAACAGCGAGGCTCTGGCGCCAATCCGGCAATGTAACTGCGACGGCAACGCGGAGCCGCTCGATGTTGTTCCGGCCGTCCGGGCCTGTGGAGCGATTCTGGGACTCGCCGTCAGAGGAAGCTGTTGTCACCACAGAAACCGGAAGCGAGGTGGTTACCCCGCTTGCCCCTCCTTGACTCGGCCGCGCGCGAACTCAATGGCCTCGGTACGAGAAGTGATCTCGCCGCCGGCCTGAGCCTCTCGAATGGTCTCCAGCAGCTGGCCGACGATTGGGCCAGGACCAATCGCTAGGGCCTGCATCAGATCTGTGCCATCCACCAGGCGGGGCGGGGCCACTGCCACGGATGGGCGCTCCCAATAGTGCTCGAAGAGGAGACGCGCCACGTCCACCGCCGCCTTCCAGGTCTTCTCCGAGAGCAAAGGACCCTGTTTCGCCCGCAGATCCGCGAGCCCAAGGAGCACGAGGTCAATCCCTCCTGGCCCCGCCGCACGGAAGAAACGATAAATCGACCTGCCCGTGGGATTAGCACCCTCCTCCAGACGGCGCTTGGCCATGAATCCAAACCGCATGTGGTTGAGAACGATGGTTCGAATTCGCTCGACCTCGATTCCGCTCAACCTCAGGGCCCGTGCGCGACGTTCAGCGAGCTGGGCACTCTGCACCTCGTGCTCAATGAAGCTCACACGCCCCGACTCGTCACGCAATTGCGTGGTCGGCTTCCCAGAGTCATGGTAGAGAGCCGCAAAGAGTAAGAGGCCGCGGTGTGGCCTATCTGGATTGAGGAACGTCTGGAGGTGCGCGGTGACACGATGGGTATACGGGCCGAGGATCCCAACCAGCAAGCCGGTCATCAGATCCTGCCGACGATCTGATGCGGCATCCGGATCGAGACTGTCCAGGATTGTTCCGAGGCTCTGAACGGCGGCAAGCGTGTGCCCCCAAGTGTCGTGGACATGCGGCGGCGGCTGGTCGACGCCTTTCAAGGGCGGCAGCTCGGGTAAGATGTACGTCATTGCACCGAGCACGTCAAGTGCCCGCAGTACCACCTGCGGTTTGGGTCCGACGAGGATTCGAAAGAGTTCGTCGCGAAGTCTCTCGGCGGTAACGCGGGTGAGCGCGCCGGTAGCTTCCTTCATCTGAGTCCGGGTGCGCGCCTCGATCTTGAAACCGAGGATATTGGCAAGCCGAACCGCCCTGAGAATTCGAACCGGATCCTCCCGGAATGCTTCGCTCGAGCAGGCCCGAATCTGCTTCGCACGAAGATCAGTCGCCCCTCCCAGGGGGTCCAAGACGCTACTGTGCCGCAAGTCGTAGGCGAGGGCGTTGATCGTGAAATCGCGGTTTAGGAGATCTTGCTCGAGGGTCTGTCCGCCGCGAAATCCGGCTATGTCGACCATGTGTCGAGGGCCGTCAGGCTCATAGAGAATCAGCCGGGCGATGTCCCGGTCGGCGTCCAAGACCACGAAGTCCGCCCCCAGCGAGTTGGCGAGACGCCTCGACAAGGCGATCGCCCCGGCGGGCACAACCAAGTCCAGATCCGGCCCAGAGCGATTGAGCAGCAGGTCTCGCACAGCGCCACCGACCAGGTAGATCTCCTGGCTCGGATGAATGCGTTGAAGGACTTGAAGGAGTACGGGTGGAAGAGTCCGGCCGAGATCCATGTAAGAGACTATGGGATGCTCTTTGCTCCGCCGGGCCCTCGCCGCCCGCAGCCCCTGCTCAGGGGTCCCGGCTTGTGCCACAATCCGGCTGCCGATCCTCGCGACCCAGAGCCCCGCGTGGGCATCCGGCTGCTCCTCGTCCTCAGCTTTCGTCCACTTCCCAGTAGGCATTCGTCCACAACGATGGATGTCACCCCTGCGATCGGCGGGGCTGGTACTTCTCCAGGTCCACCACGCCAACAAAGGGAAGATTGCGATAGTACTCGTCAAGATCCAGGCCATACCCGAAGACGAACTTGTTGGGAATGACGAATCCCCGGTAGTGGATCGGAACCACCGCTTCGCGTCGTTCGGCCTTGTCAAGGAGGGCGCAAACCTTCAGCGTCGCCGGCTGGCGGGTCTGCAGAATTTCCAGTACCGAGGCGATGGTATTGCCACTATCGACGATGTCCTCGACGAGCAGGACATCTTTTCCGCGCACGTTCATCTGCAGGTCGAGCGTGACCCTCACCTCTCCATCCGACTCCCGTGCGCCCGAACCGTACGATGAAACGGCCATGAAGTCCATCATATGCGGAACCGTCAGGCGACGACTCAAGTCCACCAGGAACGGCACGCCGCCGCGCAGGATGCACACCAGCAGCAATGCCTCGTTGTCCCGGTAGTCTTCGCTGACCTCCTTGGCCAGCTCAGCGATTCTCGCCTGCAATGTCCCCTCATCGATCAGGACCTCGGCCAGCACATCCTGGTACGATGGCATCTGAGCCCCTACGACTTCGGAACGACGTGATGGTGGCGGCAGCGGGCTTCGTACATCTCAGCCGCCCCCACGATCACGATTGGATCGTCGTAGCGGGCGGGCTTGCCATTGACCAGTCGCTGAGTCCGGCTGGCCTCCTCGCCACAGACCATGCAGATCGCGTGCAGCTTGTCGACTTTCTCGGCCTCACACATGAGCGCGGGCATCGGGCCGAAGGGTTCGCCCCGAAAATCCGTGTCCAGCCCGGCAACGATCACGCGAAGTCCACGTGCAGCGAGTTCCTTGGCCTGCTGGACAAGTCCGTTATCAAAGAACTGGGCCTCGTCGATTGCGACCACCGTTGTGTTGCCTTGCAGCCGGTTCGCGAGATCGGCCGCGCCCTCAATCGGGGCTGCGTCATAGCTCGACCCCGCATGGGACGTCACCTGGCCGGCCGAAAAGCGCACATCGATGGCCGGCTTGAATACCTGCACTACTTGTCTGGCGATCGTGGCGCGCACGAGTCGCCGGATGAGCTCGTCTGTCTTCCCGCTGAACATCGAACCGCAGATCACCTCGATCGCACCGTGCGTTGCGGCCATTTCACCTCTGCTTCGGGACGGCATGGCGGCTCCGAGAAGACAAACGCCCTGAGCGGCCCATTGTGACAAGCGACCGCCGGGCGGCAGCCCCTCGCAACAAACAGGCAGATGCGACACGCATCTGCCTGTAAGTTTACCTGAGAATGTCGGAGCGGAATGCCCTAGGCCGCGGCAGCCTCCGGCAGCTCATAGCCCAAGGCTCGCAACTTCTTCTTGGCGGCAGTCAGGGATGACTGTCCAAAGCCCGGCACGGCCAGCGCGGCGCGATCGCCCTCGCTGATACGGGCCAGCAGCTGAGCCACGGTCGTGATGCCGCCCTTGCGGAGTGCCTCGGTCGCACGCGTCGTGAGCCCGAGCTCGCCGATTTCTCGGTCAGGCGATTTCCTGGACTCTTCCTTCGCCTTCTTCTCATCATCGAAGGACCGGCGAGCATCGAGCTTCTTGTAGAAACGGTCAACCTGCCCTTCGATATCGATGATGCGCTGCGCCTCGCCGCTGAAGTAAGGGTGGCAATTCGAGCAGATGTCTACGCGCAGTTCCTTTCGAGTCGATCCCGTCGTCCACGTCTTGCCGCACGAGGCACACGTGACCTTGGCATCCGGATAGTAGGTTGGATGGATTTCAGGCTTCACGCTGCGCCTCCTCCGGCACGACATTGACTCGGCGCCGGCCTCGAACGACATCGAAGAGAACGACGCCGTCCGCCACCGCGAAGAGCGTGTCGTCTTTGCCAACCATGACATTGAGGCCGGGCCGGATCTTCGTCCCGCGCTGCCGAATCAGAATATTGCCCGCCAGGACATGCTGTCCCGCGTACCTCTTTACACCTAATCGCTGACCGTTGCTGTCGCGACCGTTGCGGCTCGAGCCGCCACCTTTCTTGTGTGCCATTCTTCCCTCGACCTACTTCTTCTTCGCGACCGGACGCTTCTTAACGGGCGTCTTGGCCGCTGTCTTCTTGGATGCAGACTTGGCGGCGGCCCCGGCTCCCCGAGTCTTTGCCGCACGTTCGCCCGTAGCCCTCTCGGTTGCCGCAGGCTTTCGATCCTCGCCGGCCCTGCCGATGAACTCCACCATCAGCCTGGTGTAATCCTGACGGTGGCCGCCCTTTACCCGGATGCGCTTCTTGGGCGAGTACCGGAACGAGATCACTTTTGGCCCTCGGAAATGCTCGACGACCATTGCCCTGACTTGGATGGCAGAAACGGTCGGCGTCCCGACCAGGACCTCGTCTCCGTCTGCCATGAGCAGCACGCGCTCGAAATCAAACTTCTTGCCGGGCTCGGCCGGCAGCCGATCCACCTCGAGGCTCACGCCCTCGACGGCCCGGTACTGCTTACCCCCACTCTCAACAATCGCAAATCTCATCTCGAGCTCCCGGCTTTCTCTTCACCGCTTTGCCCGCGGTGCCGTTGGGCACGGCGCTGGCGAGCGGGGAAGCTGGCTCTGACAAAAGTGAACCCCGGCCGCTTGCTGCCAGGGCAGACGAACCACAAGTATACCGTTCGGGCCGCGGGCTGTCAATCGCTCTCGGGCTCTTGACAGCGAGCCGACGAGTACTATACTCGGCGTCGAGAATATTGGAGTACTCGCACCAAGATTAGGGCATTAGCCCGCCGGTTGGGCGCCACATGACTACCGACCCCCTCGTGCCGCAGCCTCGGACGATGCCACAGAGAAGAAAGGACATCGGGCAAATGACTAAGAGGCGCTATCTTCCTCGCATTGCGACGCTTGTCACGATCATCGTCCTGCTGGCACTACCGGCTTCGGCTGCAGCCAGTCACTCTTGGGGCCCACCGTACCACTGGGCCCGAACGACGAATCCATTCACCCTCAAGCTGGGCGACAATGTATCAGGCCTGTGGGATGGTTTCCTCGCGACAGCATCGTCCGACTGGAGCGCATCATCCGTTCTCGATACCACCGTCGTCCCTGGCGGCACGCGACCGAAGGTATGCCGCCCAACCGCGGGGCGGGTGGAAGTCTGCAGTGCCCGTTATGGCAACACAGGTTGGCTGGGGCTTGCGCAGATCTGGATCACGGGCGGCGAGCACATCGTGCAGGGGATCGTTAAGAACAACGACTACTACTTCGGTAGCTCCAGCTACACTTACAACAATCAGGCCGAGATGCTTCACGTGATGTGCCAGGAAGTGGGTCACACCTTCGGTCTGGATCACCAGAGCGAATCAGGCGAGTCCCTGAACACGTGCATGGACTACTATCACAATACAAGCAACACCGACACGCTTAGCACTCACCCGAATGCCCACGATTACGAGCAGCTCGAGACCATCTACGCCCACCTCGACTCGACCACCACGGTCTCAAGTCTGCCCGCCGGCATGCAGAATGGCGATTTCAGCTCACCAAGCTCATGGGGCATGCTGGTCAGCAGCTCGCGCAACGGGCGCGAGTCGGTGTACGAGCGTGACTTTGGTCAGGGCTTCAAGCTGATCACGCACGTAATCTGGGTGGTGGAGTAGATTCGCATTTCGCTGCCCGACGCGGAAGTTGCAGCGGAGTGAACCAACTGCGGGGCTGAGGTCACACCTCAGCCCCGCAGTTGATCTTCCGGGGCATGCCCTGGTCAACGGCCGGCGAACTGGGGGTCAAGAATGGCCGTCAGCGCAGCCATGACGGCAGGATCATTTCCAACATAGATCACCAGGACGCGCCCCCCTTTGTAGAAATGGGGCGTGTCCATCCAGCTGATCATGGTGGTTCCGACAGAGCCGCCGTCAGCCGAAACCAGGGCGGCGTCGGCCTCAAGCGCGTCGCTGGACGCGTACTCAAAGACCTGAACTTCACCGCCATTAATGGAGACGCTGCGCCCCTCGACAGTGAGGAAACCCTGCTGGATCGGCTCGCCCAACTCCACGGTCGCGCCGTTTTGCCGAAGCGCGCTGATCAAGCCGTCAATTCCCATCGTGTCGGAGGTTTTGGCGGGCAAGCACCCGAACGTCTGCCTCGGGACGGCGGCCTTCCCTCCGCACCACTGGTCCGAGGGGCTCGTGCGTTTCATCAACGGG